>Ga0247727_10000448_pt1 | contig 99908 bp, 109 predicted proteins | sample WisWelCaveWW1625_FD_202498 | JGI IMG/M metagenome (GOLD analysis project Ga0247727, IMG submission 202498) | Biofilm microbial communities from Wishing Well Cave, Virginia, United States - WW16-25 | ecosystem: Environmental > Aquatic > Deep subsurface > Groundwater > Cave microbial mat...
CGTTCACGCGGACCTCGGTCGGGTCGAGTGGGAAGGGACCCGCGAGCTAGCCGAGCGACAGGCGAAGCACTACGGTGTCCGGTTCGAGGTCGTGAAGCGGACCCAGAACGACCTGCTCGACCACGTGGCCGAGCGCGGAATGTGGCCGTCCAGCCAGGCGCGCTACTGCACCAGCGACCACAAGCGCGGCCCAGTTCGTACCCTCATGACCCGGTTGACCGACGAGATCCGGCGGGTCAACGGTGGCGCCCAGGCCCGCATCCTCAACTGCATGGGGATCCGGGCGCAAGAGAGTCCCGCGCGCGCCAAGAAGGTGCCGTTCGGCTTCGATAAGAGCGCGTCGAACGGGCGCCGCTCGGTCGACACCTGGTTCCCCATCTTCGACTGGTCGGTCGAGGACGTATGGGCGTGCATCAAGCGGTCGGGCGTCGAGCACCACCGGGCCTACGACCTCGGAATGCCTCGACTGAGCTGTTGCTTCTGTGTCCTGGCCCCCGAGGCCGCCCTGGTGTTGGCCGGCCAGCACAACCGGAAGCTCTTGGACGAGTACGTGGCGGTCGAGAAGAAGATCGGCCACACGTTCCGCAAGAGCCTCCCGATCCTCAAGGTGCTGGAGAAGGTGGAGGCGGGCGAGCAGGGCGAAGGTGGCGTCGAAAGCTGGTGCATGTGATGGCCCGGCCGCTCAAACAGATCGCCCGCTACATCAACGACAACGCCGAGCGCCTCCAGTTGAGCCGCGCGACCGTCGAGGCAACGAGCGTGTCGACCGACCGGCACTGGAGGGGGAGCCGGCTGCGTCACCCGGGCAAGGGGCGGAAAGGCAACCGCATCAAGGTCTGGGACCTGAAGGGCGAGATCGTACTCGACCACAACGCGGCCGAAACGTACCGGCGCAACGACGAGGTCGAGCGGTGGCTGGCCGACTGGGAGCGGGGTCGCCGGTGGGCCTTCGACGGGTGGGTAGACCGGAACGGCGTGAAGGCGAAGCCGGCGTTCTGCGACTGCCCCGCGTCCGACGAGCCCTACATGATGATGACGGTGCAGCACCTGCCCGGGTGTCCGAGGCTGGAGGGTTGACGATGAACAAGTTGCTCGACGCCGTCGAATTCGCGACCATCCGGCACGCTGGTCAACTCCGCCAGCGGGCCAAAGGGATCGCGCCCCTACCATACATCGTCCATCCGGTTGGGGTGGCCCGCCTGGTCGCCGACCACACGGACGTCGACGACGATGTGCTGATCGCCGCCGTCCTGCACGACGTCGTCGAGGACACCGACACGACCGTCGAGGAGGTGGAGCGCGCGTTCGGCGCCAGGGTCGCCGGCCTGGTCGCCGAGCTGACCGACCCACCAGGTTTGAAGGGGGCGGCCAAGAACGCCAGCCAGCTCGCCCGCATCCACGCCATGTCCCACTACGCCCGCATCATCAAGCTGGCGGACAAGACCTACAACGTGCGCGACATCCGGATCAACCCGCCCGGCTGGTCGCGGGCCGCCCGGCTAGGCTACCTGGAGCACGCCGAAGCAGTCGTGCGCGCGTTCGAGTTCGGGCTGGGGGTCCGGCTGGTCGAGCGATTCGACGCGGAAGCGGCGATGACGCGCGCCGTCATGATGGATGAAGCGGCCCGCTAGGTAATCCTCTTGCTGGACCGCCACCACTTTGCTAGCTGGGAATCAGATGACCACCTGGCTCGACACCATCTGCGACCCGACCGCCAAGAACCGTCCCTCGTTCGTTGCGGCGCCCAAGACCGCGCGGATCAATGGGACGAGCTACACGGTCGCGTCGGACAGCAAGAGGGTCGTGTTCGTGCCGGGCGACCTCGGGTACGACGCGACCGACCAGCAGGAGGACAACCTGTTGACCGACTTCCACGACCCCGCCGTCGTGGTCGCGACCATGGAGGTGGCGGTCGATCGGTTGCGCGGATGGGCGGCCGAACCGGTCGCGTGCGACTACCAGGCGGACCACGGCAAGGGCGTGACGTGTTCAATGTGCCGGGGGGCGGGCTCGACCGCGTGCGAGTGCGACGCGTGTGGCCACCGCCACCAGTCCGCCTGCGAGGAGTGCCGGGGGACTGGTCGGGGCGGCCTGGCCGTCTGCCTGGAATGCACGTTCGATCCGGTTGTCGGGCTCCAAACCGAGCGGCTCGGTTGGCTGGCGGACGACGTTCTGGTCAACCGCCACCTGTTCGACGCGATCCTCCCGAACGTCACGGACGCGACCATCACGGTCACGACCGGCAACCAATTCGACCCCATCTTCTTGGTGGGGACGTCGTCGGGCATCCGGATCGTCATGATGCCCACCAGATCCGACACCAACCGGACGGTCGACAGCCGCTTCAGCCGGTGGCCCACCAGCCCGCCCCGCCGGATGGGCAACTTGCTCGTGTAACATGAGTCACCTACAGAACCTACAGCGGCAACGGCAGCGGCGAGAGCGCCGGTCGCTTGGGTTGTGCTGCCGGTGCAGTAGGAAGGCGTTGCCCGACCGTTCCCTCTGTCAATTGTGTCGAGAGAAAATCTCGCTATCCAGGGCCTGGACCGGACATCGCGCCTGGGCGCAGGTGTGGCGACGTCGCCGATGGGAGCGACGCCTCTGCTGTGCCGCCTTGTTGGCGGCCGGTCGGGTCGTCCGGTTGACTCGGGTGGACGATCTGGCGTTGTCGCTTGGGATCGCCCGCACCACCGATCTTGCCCATTTGTACGGGTGCCCGATGTCGATGGTCTCGGCGGCCCGTTGCGAAACCGACACCCGGTATGCGCGCGCTGGACTACGAAAGCTCGGCCTGCTGGACCCGACCAAGAGACTCTTGGTGCCAGTCCAGGATGCTCGCCCGCCAGATGATGCATTGTCCGTTCGCGAAGGTCTCGCCCTCTTGCCCGCGATCGTGAGGCTCGCGCGCGACGAGTACGACCTTACCGATCGCCACATACGTGTGGCTCGCCTGCGTGCTCAAGGATTGCGGTTGAAGCAGATCGGCCAACAGGAGGGGGTGTCGCGCGAGCGGATCCGCCAGATCGAAGCGGAGGCCATCCGGTTGATGCGTGAGGCGCTCAACCAGTTGAACCGCTTGACCACCGCCGCGGTGATCCAGTACCGGAAGCGGTACATGATGGAGGCCAATCAACCCCGTCGCCCGTTCCGCACCGCCATTGCCTATCGGGTAGCTGCTGGCGGATGGGCGCTAGGGCTGTCGTGCGGGCATGTCGTACGGCGCCCGAACATGACCAACGAATCGCTGTGGGATCAGTACGGGAAGGCGTTTCTCGTGCGATGCCAGCATTGCCCGATGGAACCGACCGGCGCGACACCATGACCAAGCCGGTCGACCAGTTCAGCCGGATCCCCGCGAAGGCGGGATGGTGCGACACCACCAAGCTGCCCCGTGGGCCGAACGGCAGAGCGCACTGCCGGCAGTGCGGCGCGGAAGTGCCGAAGGGGTCGCGGTCGTTCTGCTCGAACGCGTGCATCCACCTGTGGAAGCTGACGACCGACCCGGCCTACCAGCGCCAGCACGTCCACAAGCGCGACCGGGGCGTGTGCGCGATGTGCCGGCTCGACACCGACCAGCTCGAACGCGATTTCCGCGAGGCCCGGCGGGCCAGCTATCGGGAGCGCTATCCCGATCGCGACCCGCCCCACCACACCTCGGACTACTGGCTGTACAGCAACCGGGAAGGGCCCACCGCCCTACTCAAGCGGCTCGGGTTCCTGGCGGGTCGATCGTTCTGGGAGATGGACCACATCGTTCCCGTCGTCGAAGGCGGGGGCGGCTGCACGCTCGCCAACCTCCGGACGCTCTGCCGTCCGTGCCACCTGGAAGTTACCAGGGCGCTCCGAGCCCGGCGCGCCAAGAACCCGAAAATCCGCAGGAGAGCGATGCCATGAAGAACATCGGAAGCCACTCGCACGCCGCCATCACCAAGCTGCTGCCCGACCTGGACGCCCAGTACCGTCGCGCGTGCGACGAGCTGGCGGCCGCGCAGGCCAACCAGGAGATGGCCCGCCAGAAGGTCGAGCAGGCCGAAACGCTCCTGACGACCGCGATGGGCAAGTGGATGGCGGGGTTCCCCCGCCACATCGTCGTCCTGGCGGCCAGCCAGATCGACGAGCTGGCGGCCCGGCCGTCCGAGCCGCCCGCCGCCCCAACGGTCGAGCCTGGCAACGGGGCCGGCTTGCTGGTCGAGGAGCGGTGAAGTGAAGCGGCAGCGCCGCCCGCCGAAGGCCCCCCGGTTCCCCCTGACCCTCCCGTTGCTGCCTGGGCTTCGGTGGAAGGGGAAGCTGAAAGTGAGTGCCCGCTGTCAGGATGGGTACCCGGTCGCGTTCGACGCGGAGATCAATCGACCGGAACCAGAGGTCCGCAACCATCCCGAGCGCTACATCTTCGACCGCACCGTCCTGACCGCCAAGCAGTTGAAGGACTGGACCGGATGGAGCGAGTGATGCTGCTACCTTCTGCTCCCGAACGTAGGGGTCTTACGGTGGCACGGGACACAGAGGGTTCTGCCGTTCCGGACGTCGAACCGAAGCTCCGGGTATCGCGCGAACGGCTTGATGTGGTCAGCGTTCAGCCGGCCACCACGAGTACCGCATGTTCGACAGGTGTAGTCGTCCCGCGTGAACACGGCCGTCCGCCAAGTCGCGTACTCAGCGGACATGCGAATTCGAGTGGCTTCCGGAGATGCACCGCCTTTCCAGTTGTGCGCTTTCTCACCACGTTGAGCCGCAGCGATCTTCGCGCGTGTTTCCGGTCGGCACTCACGTCCAAGCAACGCCTTACGCAGCTTTTCCCTAACGCTGGGCCTCGACAGGATCTCCCTGTTCGCCTTCTGAATTCGCTCCAGTGCTTCTGGGCTGTGTCGCCTGCCTGTGTGCTTAGTGATCATCCTGGTGCGATACGCGGGATCGGCCCATCGCCTCTTCATTCCAGCCGACATCTTCGCGATCGTTTCGGGCGCCTTCTCGACCCCCTTGTTCTGTGTCTTCCCGCGGTGGGCAGCGGCCATCATCTCGGCATAGCCTGGATCCCTCCAGGACCGAAATTTAGCTTCCGACAGCTTCCTCCTCGTCTCCTTGCTGTGCTTGGACCCCTTCCGCACACCAAGAGGATATCATGTACCTCATAGACGGTACGCCACTCCTCTACAGGGCCGCCCACTCCTATACCCTGACAACCTCACGCGGTGAGCCAAGCGGCATCGTCTACGGAGCGGTTAAGATCCTGTTGGGGCTCATTCGCAAGCTCGACACCACCACCGCGGAGATAGTCGTGTTCTGGGACCATGGGAGATCACGTTATCGGACCGCCCGCTACCCCGCCTACAAGGACACGCCCGCCCGCGCCGCATCCAAGGCGATGTTGCCAGGAGGATCGTTCCAGGATCAGCGGGCCGCCGTCCATGCCATCTTCCAGGCGAAGGGGATCCGACAGGTCTCGGTCGAGGGAATCGAAGCGGATGACCTCATCGCCATCGCGACGACCACCGGCACTCATGTGGTCGTGTCGGACGATCTAGACCTTTGGCAGCTCATCGGGCAGCGCGGCACCCAGGTGTACGCGCCCGTCAAGGAGATGTGGGTCCGCGATCGGGACGACTGCTTCAAGCTGACGGGCCTGTGGCCCGAGCAGATCGCCCCCTACAAATCACTTTCCGGTGATCCAAGTGACGGACTACCCGGCGTCACGGGCGTGGGCGACAAGACCGCCAAGCAGCTCCTGTCGGTCGTCCAAGACCTCGCCGAGCTGTACCGACGGCTTCGCACACCTGGCGACCGCTTGCCCGTCAGCGACCGGATCGTCAACGCGCTGCTCGCCGAGGAGGATCGAGTCAAGCTGTGGTTCGACCTGTGCCAGCCGCTCGATTGGTCGATGCTGTCGCCCGCCGAGCAGGCCGGCTTTCTGGCCGGATGGCAGGGCCCCCTCCAGACCGACCGGACCGCCGAGTTCGAGCTGTACGAATCGTGGGAGCTGTACGAGTTCCGCCGGAAGCTATCGGAAGTCCCGTGGACCCGCCCGATCGCGGAGCCGGAGGTCCCGCGGGGCGATAGGATCGCCCGCCGGGGCATGCCGGCCAACCCGGACGATTGGCAGGTCCAACAGGCCGCCACCGCCGCGCAGGTGCGAGGCTGTCATGCCTGCACGATGCGACAGGAGTGCAGCGGGCCAGTTCCCGGCAACGTCGAGCGCGCGACTGAACGGCCGTGGGCCATGATCGTTGGGCGCAACCCAGGCGCCTCGGAGGACCGGGAAGGTCGTGGGTTCGTGGGGCCGGCGGGCAAGCGGCTCAACCAGTTGCTCGTCGGTCGAGCGGCCGATGAACGTGAGGTCCACGGCCGGTTGATCGAGCGCGCGACCACCTGGGTGACCAACACAGCGAAATGCTGGACAACAGGCAATCGAGAACCAGAGCCGCATGAGTGGCAGGTGTGCGCGGGGCTATTTCTCCGGGAAGAGATCCGGGCGATTCAGCCACGCCTCATCCTATCGTTCGGCGCGCTTGCGATGACTGCCTTGACAGGGTATACTGACTCCATCATGCAGCGATCCGGCACGACCGTCGCGGGCGTGGAAGCAAATGGGATAGTACAGTACGCCGTGCTGGATGGCGGGGAACGCCGGTGGGACCCTGTCATACCGCCCGCCTGCACGATCGTGTTGCTGCCCCACCCTGCCGCCGCGCTACGGACCAGGCAAGCGGAGCTGAAGCTCCAGCAGGCCGGCAGAGTTGTTGCGGATCTTCTCAAGTGAGAAGGATTTTCTCAACTAAGCAAGAGCGCCACGTTGCCAGGCGATACGTGCAAGGAGCCAGTCTGCAAGCCCTGGCCATGTTTTTTGGTGTTTCGACGCCGACGATTTCCACCGCGCTCAAGCACGTAGGTGTGCGCGCCAGGCCGGCCCATCGTCATCGCACGTATCGCTGTGATGAGAGCGTCTTCGATACACTGACACGGGACACTGCTTACTGGGTTGGGTTTTTGATGGCAGATGGGTGTATCTACTATGATGGGAGTTATCGAATAACTGTGGGGCTACAAAGTCAAGATCGCGCGCACCTGCACAAGCTGCGGCGATTCCTGAGATCAGATCACGCTATCACCGAAACGGTGAAGAGGACGACTCAACATCGAGGAGTTCGATACAGCATCAGATCCGGACGACTCGCGCTTGCACTTGGCCGATGGGGTGTAACGCCAAGAAAGTCCTTTTCGGCGAAAGCGCGTGGTGGAATCGATCAGATGGCATCGTTCTGGCGGGGTGTTGTCGACGGCGATGGGAGCGTCATGCTGACCCGTGGTAGGCGCTACCCGTGCATCAGCCTCGTAGGCGCGTCGCGTGCTTTACTCAACCAGTTCGTTGCCTTTCTCGCCAGACGCGGGCTCGTTGCCAAAAATCGTTCTGGCGGATCCGGTCGCTGGCAAGTTGCGGTGTACGGTGAGAGCGCCAGTAGGCTTGCCAAGATCCTGTATACGAAGACCGGCCCAGCTCTTGCGCGGAAGAGGAAGACAGCGAACAAGCTGATGAAAAACGATTGACACCGGCAAGCCGACGTGCTACGTTGAAACCAACAAGCTGGAAGGAAGGGGTCGTGGAACAGATCGAAGCCAAGCAGTCGGAGCCCGCCGAAGGCGAGGTCCGGACGATCACGTGGATGAAGGGGCGGAACGACGGGGTCGTCACCTGGGAGCTGGGCAAGCTGGGCGTGCTCGCCCGGGAAGCGACCGAGCGGCCGAACGTCGGGGAGATGTGGGTCGTGCAGGTCGTCAAGGACACGGCGCCCGGGACCCACGGGGGCGTCTTGATCCTCCTGCCCGTCCGAAAGGTCACGGCCGTCGAGATCGACGAGAGTGTCGCGGAGAACGCGATCGAGGACGTCACCAACGTGGTCCAGTTGTCCGTCAATGCGCTGTGCGAAGACGCGACCGTCGAGGTCGTGCGGACCAGCCGGCTGGTCCGCTACACCATCCAGTCGGACCAAGACACCCGCTGGCTGTTCGGTCACGATGGCGCGACGATTGCGGCGCTCCGGACGGTTGTGGCGGCCATGTTGTTGCGCGCGGGCGCGCGCGGCTGGGTCGACTTCGGTGAGGCCCCCCCGGCCGCCGAGTGCGAGTGCGGCGAGCGCTACACCGACCCGGTCGACTTCGACATGCGGACGACCGGGCCGAGCGAGACGGAAGAGCGGTTCGAGGACGATCGCCCCACATACTACGCGCGTCGCACGTGCGGGTGCGGGGTGGCGGTCTACATGAGGACTTGACTGGTGGGGATCCCGCTCTACAAGGCGGCCGTCCTGATGGGCTACCAGAAGGCCCACGTGGCCGGGCCAAGAGGCCAGCTCATCCGGGTGTCGATTGGGTCGCCCCTGTTCCCCGGCCAATGGACCGAGCTGAAGATCGGGGACGGGTCCGGCATGTACATGCACGGCCGCACCAAGAAACCGATGCTCTGGTGGGTCGCGGAGCAGTGGCTGGCGGACGGCGACCTCCTCAAGATCGAGACGAAGGTGGGGGAGGCGGGGGTCGGGCGGGACGAAACCCGCTCGATGGAGATGGTGTTCTCGATCGATCCACGCGCCCCTCTCGTCGAGGTCAAGTGGAAGGGGCTGGGCTATCGGGACTGGCCCCTCCTGAAGGCACGGGTCCGGGAGGTGTCGCGCACGACCCCCCAGATGGAACGGGACATCTCGATCACCGCGGTCTATGACGACCGGCAGGACGGCCCGCGCGATAGCGAGGCGGTGGCAACCAAGCGGCAGGCTGACGAATGAGCGGCCGGCCCATCACCGTCTCGATCGACTACTTGCCAGACGGATCCAACGACTTGGTCGCCGACGACGTCGTGGTGGTGGCGTTCCGGCGGGACGGCCGCGCGAACGTCGAGACCGTTCAGACGTTCCAACCGCGCCCCGATCGTCGCATCATGCTGAACGCCGCGAAGGCGCTGCTCGCCGAGCTGGCGGAGGATGAGCGTGACATCTATGGGAAAGCGGCGGCCAGGGCGCTCGAACGGGTCCACCGGAAACTGTAGGGTCCGATGGGTCAACGGACGAGGCGGCGGCAGAGTGGTGGGGGGCGACACGATCAAGTGGATCGCGCCCGCCGAGTTCATTGTGCCGGTCACCATCGTCACCAGGAACATCGAGCAGGCGCTCGACGCGCTGGGTTGGAGGAAGCGACGTGGACACGATCGTCAAGTACGTGGGGATCCGGCACGAAGGCGTCTGCATGGTCCGGCGGACCGAGCTGCGAAAGGGCGTGGTCATCCGGATGAACGAGATGACCAGCGTGCCCGCCTTCGACTGGGGGGACGCCGGAGACCATGACGGAGCCGGCCAGCTCGCGCTCGCGATCCTGTCCGACCACCTTCGCGATGACCTGAAGGCCATCCGGTTCCGTTCGGCCTACCGGGACGCTGTGATCGCAAGACTCCCGCAAGCCACCTGGGAGCTGCCCGCCGAAGAGGTCGAGCGGGTCGTGAAGGAGTTGCGGGTTGGCTGACCAGTTCATCTACGTCCACGAGGACGAATACGACCCGGTCGACTGCATCACGGCCGGCGAGTTACGCGCCAGCGGGGTCGCGATCCCCTCGGACGTGCCGGACTGCGGGTGGGTGCCGCGCGCGTCCATCAAGCAGTCGATCGCGGACGATTGCTCGGTCACACCGGACGGCCGGTTCAACGCGACCATCGAGATCCAGTTCACCGTGGCGTTCCGGTGGGTCGAGATGGACTGTACGGTCGATCCGCCCGTCCAGGAGGAGCCATGAACGACGCGACCAAGTGGGGCTGGATGTGGGACGGGGATGAGGATGCGCACGGCCCGTTCGACTCGCGCGAAGAGGCGCTCGCGGATGCCAACGCCAAGCTGGTGGACATAGGTGACGCGTTCTCCGCGACCGTCATGCTGGGTCACTGCCGATACGCCGACCCGGTCGACTCGATCGACATGGAGGTCGATCACGTCCTCGATATGATGGACCAGCGGGCAGGCGAAAACGACTTCGGATGGTACGACGACGAGATTTTCGAGGCGAAGGGAACGAAGGTCGACGCCCAGAAGGCGCTCACCGCCTGCCTGGAGGGATGGGCGCGCGAGTGGGTCGAAACGTCCGTCTGGACGCTCGATGAGGTCGATCGGGTCGAGCTGACCCGGGATTGCTAGGGAGGAGTGGGTCGGATCAAGGTCGAGGTGAATGGCAAACTGGCCATGTTGCGCGAGGAGACGTCCATGGAGACGCGGGAGCGGGAGACTCGCGAGGCGTGGGCGGTTGAGGACCGGCAGACCCTCGTGTGCGCGGCCAAGAGCCGCCGGGTACCCGGCGCCGACCACATGAGCAGAGCTAAGCTGCTCGACGCTATTGTGGCGATTGAGCTGGGCAAGGATCGATGATCACGCTGGCGGGCGCGGGGCGCGACCGACTCGCCATCTTCCTGGTCGACGAACCCGAGGATGCCGCGGCGGTGATCCGCTCGCTCCTGAACGTCCGGGAGAACCGGAACCAGACCGGCTTCTTCCTCCCGGTCCACGACTTCCCGATCCTCCGCGAACGGCTCGACCGCCTTGGCATCACCCAAACAACCGGCCGGCGCGAAATGGACGACAACGCCGCACTCGCGGTCCGGTCGTACCTGGCCGCGCTCGAACGGAACGATCGCATCAAGGCGGGCGACCTGAACGACGAGATCGTCGCGGACATCGAAGCAGGTGCGCTCAAGAGTCCCCTGTGGACCGACCAGGTCGCGGACGTCCGGTTCATCCTGCGGCACGGGCGTGTCGGGGTGTTCAGCGAGATGGGGGTGGGCAAGAGCTTGACCGCGCTCGCCGGCTTCGTGGTCTTGCGGGCCCGCCGGCTCGCAAGGTACGCGCTGGTCATCGGGCCCAACGCGGTCAAGCAGAACTGGATCCGGCAGATCGCCCAGCACACCAGCATGACGGTCGAGGAGCTGGGGAACGGGCGGTCGACCGTCTTGCGCCGCATCAAGAAGCAGGCGGCCCGCCGGACCGACGTCTGCATCACGCACTACGAGGCGCTCCGGTCCGACGACATCCGCGACCAGCTCGTCAAGATGCCGTTCGACATGGTCATCTTAGATGAGATTCATCGTGCAAAAAACCTCGACACCGACACGACCAAGGCGGTGGCCGACACGCTCGCGCGGATCCGCCCGGCCGTCGAGCTAGTCGAAGCTGATATCGAGCTGGTGACAGAGACTGGCATCGTATTGACGACCGCACTTCTTCCTGCTAGCATGGCCATTGGTGATGAGGTCGAGTTCCTCTAGACGAAAGTTTACCGACAGGCAGGAGAAGGCGATCTGCCGTCGTTACTCGGCCGGCGGAGACGGCTGCGTCATACTTGCCAAGGCGTTCGGCTGCACGCACCAGACCATCTTGGATGTGTTGCGACGTCACGATGTCGCGGTCCGAGACCACACCGCACCAAAGCCAGGCCGCCGAAAGCTGAAAGGACAGGAGAGACGCGTGCTCGCCGCGTATGCGGCTGGAGCCAGCATCAGAAAGCTAGCGGTCAAACACGGGGTCTCGGACGTGGCGGTCAAGGGGCTCCTCGTTCGCAACGCCGTCGAGATCCGCAAGGTGCGAGGGCCGACGGCTTGGAACTGGAACGGCGGCCGTCATGCGACGAGCGCCGGTTACATCTACGTGCGGTTATACCCTGGCCACCGCTTCTTCCACCTGACGAGACGCGGCTTGATCCTTGAACACCGGTTGATCATGGCGCAACTGCTTGGGCGACCACTCACGGCACGCGAGATGGTTCACCATATCAACGGGATCAAGGACGACAACCGCCAGGAGAACCTTCAGCTCCACCACAGGAACCACGGATCCGGAGTGGTGCTCAGATGTCAGGCGTGTGGGTCTGTAGATATCAAACCGGACAAGATCGCTTGACACACGCAACCCGTCAGCGCCATAACTGCCCGAGGATCCATGAGCGACTACATCGACGACGTCTTCGGGGCGAACGGCATCTTGGCCAAGAGTGACCTGCGCGCCGCCGTCCGGCCCGGCCAGATCGAGATGGCGCGAGCGGTCGACCATTCGCTCCGCGCCCGCGCCAACATGATGTGCGAGGCGGGAACCGGGACGGGCAAAACGTTCGCCTACCTGGTGCCCGCGATCGCCAACCAGTTGGTCACGATCGTCGTGACGCGCAACAACCTGCTGGCCGACCAGCTCTACCTCAAGGACCTGCCGACCCTCCACCGGCTCCTTCCGTGGAAGTTCACGTTCGCGCAGATCAAGGGGAAGGGGCGGTACCTGTGCGTCGCCAAGTTCCCGGGGCTTCCGGGCTCATCGCCCCCGCCCCTACAACGGTACGATGACGCCGACGTCGACGCCGAGATCCAGCGGTGGGCCCCAACCACCCGGACGGGCGACTTCTCGGAGCTGTCGTTCACCATCCCGGACCGCCTGCTCCACCGCTACACCGCCAACCAGGACGAGTGTGAACGGCGCAAGTGCCCCGCGTTCCAGTCGTGCCACTACTACGCGGCCAAGCGGAACGCGGCAGTCGCCCAGGTGGTCGTGACCAACTACCACGTGTTCTTCTCGCACCTGCGGTACGGCCGCGTCCTGCCCGACTACGACGTCGTCATCATGGACGAGGGGCACGACGCCCCCGACATCGCGCGCGACTTCTTCGGGTTCCGCGTGACCGCTGGGGCGGTCAGGAGGATCGCGGGTCTGGTCGGCAGAGCCTCGAAGGCCAGCGGGGACGCGGCCGCCGCGCTCAAGAACGAGTTGATCGACTCGGCCAACACCCTGTTCGCCGACCTGGCTGCCTACCAGGCGATCGAGCGGGGCATCCGGATCAGGAAACCGATCGCCGTCGAGTACACCGGAACCGTCCGGCTGCTCCGCGATGCCGCCAGCCAGTTGAAAGACGAGGCCGATGAGCTGGCTGTAGAGGACCCGCCTGGCCGCCAGGAGTTGCTCCGGCATTCCCGCCGCGCCTCCGAACTGGCCCGCCAGATCACCGAGGCGGTCAACCTCTCGAAGCACGAGTCGTTCATCTACCAGATCGACGGCGATCGCGCCGACCTGGTCAGCCGGGCGATCAACCCGGCCGAGTTTCTCGCGCGCCATCTCAACGTCGGGCCCGCGCCCGACACCGAGGAGTCGAGCGCGGCCGAGAATGACGATGGCGTCTACGACGACCAACCGGCCGACGAGACACCCGAGCCCCACGCGCACGTCATGACGTCCGCGACCATCACGACCCCGACGCTCGGCGGGGCGCCGTCGTTCGAGTTCGTGCGCACCACCATGGGGATCAAGGAGACGGGCGTCTGCTTGGCCGAGTCGCCATTCCAGCTCGACCGACAGTGCCTCCTGATCATCCCGTGGGAAGCGCCCAGGCCGCCGGAGGGTCGTCTGTCCCCCGCCACCAGAGCCGAACGGATGAAGGGGTGGCACGCGGGTGTCGCCAGCATGGTGGTCAAGGTGGCGGAGCGGGCGCGCGGCCGTACCCTCGCGCTCTTCACGTCGAACGCGTCGCTCAACGCATCGTACGACGCGCTCGTGCGCGCGGGCCTGCCGTACCAGATCCTCCGGCAGGGTGGCGGCACCCCCAACGCCAAGCTGGTCGAGGCGTTCAAGCGGGACGTCAACTCGGTCCTGCTGGGCGTCGACTCGTTCTGGCAGGGGATCGATGTGCCTGGCGAATCGCTCTCGTGCGTCGTGATCGACAAGCTGCCATACAAGCACAGCGGCATCGACCCCATCCTCGACGCGATCGAAGAGCGGGACGGACGCGACCGTGCGTTCACCGAGTACAACCTGCCCCGCACCATCATCCAGTTCCGACAGGCGTTCGGCCGGCTGATTCGGTCAGAGGCCGACAAGGGCGTGGTCGTCATGCTCGACCCGCGCGTCATCGAGCGAAACCGCGCCCAGTTTCTCGGCGCGTTGCCTGGTGTGCGACTCAGCCAGGACCTCGGCGACATCCCATGCTTCCTCGACGGCGCTGCACCGATCCCATTCGTGTTGCCGCCTCCGCCGCGGGTTGGAATCCGATGAAAAGAAAACTATTGACTACCGAAACAATGGACGATGACGTCACGCGAGAGAATCAAGAGGAAGAGAAAACGGGACCAAAGCGCCATGTCCCGCGAGAGCGAGCAACCGCTGCCCTCCGACTCGATGTTCGACGCGTCACGTCCACCGGCCTCGTCGGCAAAGAGGCATGGGCATTGCTCACCTCCGAGTATGAAAAGGTCGCGCGGGGCGTCCAAGACGGACTGACACGTGTGTGGTTGCGGATCCACCAGCTACGTCAACAACACGGTCGAATCAGGTGGCCGTTTACCGCTGAGATGACGGCGTGGCCTGAAGGTACCCCATTACCAGTCGAGTGGTTTCGGGACACCGACTTCGACCGGGATCCGACCGTAGGTCCGAGGTATATGCCGCCTATCATTACCGGCAAGACAAGCAAGCCATTGAAGAATCAACCCAAGAAGCCCGACTTCCTTGCGGCCTACCGGGCCGGCGAATGGTTGGGCGTACAGGACACCATCTACTACGCGCTCCGTGCCCAAGGGGTCGGTAGCGCGATCGCTGCCAGCACATCCAACAAGATCGCCGGCTCGGAGCTGTCCTGGTCGAAGTTGATCCGGCTGATCAATGGTGGACTCAAGTATCCGGTGCTCGACCGAACATTCATGATCATTCCAGGGAGTGACTGGAGCCTCTCGTTCTCTCCGGTCGAGCGCCCCGTCACCAAGAAGGATGAGCACGGCAACGTCATGGTCGACAAACGCGGCAAGGAGCTTTACGTACGCGATGCGGCCAAGAAGGTCATGTACGCGCCCGTCTTCGATGAGAACGGCGACCCGGTCCTCGCGCCCGTCATCAATTTCCGCGTCGGTATCGACAACCTGCCTTTACGACTCACGTGCGAGCGGTTCCACGGGAAGGGCGCGCGTTCACGCAACGTCATCCTCAACCACTTGGCAGCGATGGGGGCAAGTGTCGGAGATGTCAACACCGACCAAAAGAAGACGCGAAGGAAGAAACCGCTCGATGCCGACGAAGTGGCCGCTATCATAAAGACTGGCTGGCACCGCGGAGCCATCACGATCCGTCGTGTCTGTGAGAGGGCCGGGGCCAAGACGTCGTGGCAAGCGATCATCGCATACCACTCGCCAAGACCGGACAAGAACACGGAGACAGACGCGGTCGTCGCGGTACACCGAGGCATCGCCAACTTTCTGACGGTTGCGGTGCTGTATCCTAATCGAGACAAGCCGTGGTTTCCGCATGCTTTCTCCGGCGACGGGATCGTCCGATCGAAAGTGATGTTCGGGGCTGAGCGTGATCGAGCACGACGCCGCGGCGGCGGCGTTGGGCGGCGGGCGCGCAACCGCCTGATGGCAAAAGTGGGTGACAAGGAAAGACGGCTCAGCAGTCTTCACTGCTGGCGGGCTGCCGCCTGGCTACAACGTATCATCGAGGAGGTAAATCCCAAACTAGTCATCCTAGACGATTTCTCCACGCCGATCGTATCGGACTCTGGAGAATCATTGCCAGGGATGATTACCAGGTTTCCGTTCGCCCAACTCAAGCTGAAGGTGATCGACGCCATCACTAGAAGGGCGGGCGTTGAAGTCATCGAGGTACCGTCGAAGTACGTGTCGGTCCAGTGCCCAGTGTGCAACAACACCGATCAGGGGAACATTCACAAGCGTGCGGGCGTACGGTGCATCCCGCATTTGGAACGAGATGATCGCAACGCTGGCACGTTCGTGGAATCGGGTGAGTTCCACTGCACCATGTGTCACACGGTCGGCGACTTGGATCGGATCGCCGCGCTAAATCTGCTGATTCGAGTAGGTGATCCGGACGGGAAGCTCCGCAAAGGGCTGTGGCGATACTATGAGCAGATCAACAGGGTCAAGGAGGCGGAAAAGAAGAAGAAGGTCGGATAGGGATTCTCGGCGGCGAGAAGGAGCTGTGAAGCGATGGTCCCCAACAGACGGCCGACTGCACCGGCCGACTGGGTACCGCACTGTCGGTATCGCAAAACCACCGCGAGCATACGGGCCAGCAGCTTCACATCTCCTTCTTGCCGCAGAGTACGGCGTGCGAGCGGTCCAGTGGTGCGTAACCAACAGAACCGACGTTCTTTGACAATTCAAAGGTAGCTGACGACGTTTTGCTAGGTGCTCGCAATCCCGTCGCCAGGTACGCGGATTTGTACCGCTACCTGGCGACGGGTTCGCATCGGTAGGGACGATGCGGTGGAGTGCAGGAAGCGGATCAGCGAACGGGAGAAGGACCGCCGGGAGGTTCGCATCGGTAGGGACGATGCGGTGGAGTGCAGGTCGGCCGCTATCAGTGCGATCGCCTCGTTGAGGGTCGTTCGCATCGGTAGGGACGATGCGGTGGAGTGCAGGAGATAGTGACATCGGAATGGGACCGATTCTGAACCGAGTTCGCATCGGTAGGGACGATGCGGTGGAGTGCAGGGGCAGCGTCGAAGCGCAATGCGCGGCCGACGCGGAGTTCGCATCGGTAGGGACGATGCGGTGGAGTGCAGGCGGAAACGGAACTGCATGACGCGCATGAAGCTGGGTGGTTCGCATCGGTAGGGACGATGCGGTGGAGTGCAGGCCGTGGGCCAACCGGGCGAGCCAGTCGGCCTGGTTCGGTTCGCATCGGTAGGGACGATGCGGTGGAGTGCAGGCAGTTTTCGGCCCGCCAGGCGGCGCCCGCTCTCACCGTTCGCATCGGTAGGGACGATGCGGTGGAGTGCAGGGTGAAGTAGCCGTCGGCCGATGCCGCCGCGCACCTGCCGGGTTCGCATCGGTAGGGACGATGCGGTGGAGTGCAGGGAGCGAGTCGCGTTCGATCAACCATCCCGGCCCGACGTTCGCATCGGTAGGGACGATGCGGTGGAGTGCAGGGGCGCAAGCTGAAGGTGCTATTCGATGTCGGCTTCTCGTTCGCATCGGTAGGGACGATGCGGTGGAGTGCAGGGAGAACAAGGACCAGAGCCTGAACGTTGTCCTTGACGTTCGCATCGGTAGGGACGATGCGGTGGAGTGCAGGTGGGCCGAGCGATACGGCAAGTCCCTCGGGCTGGACGGTTCGCATCGGTAGGGACGATGCGGTGGAGTGCAGGTCCTGATCGGCGGCTCTACGGGATCAACGTGAGTAGTAGTTCGCATCGGTAGGGACGATGCGAAGGAGTGCAGGGCGATCGTTTCGCGAACCGGGGTCGGCACCGTCTACTTCGGTTCGCATCGGTAGGGACGATGCGGTGGAGTGCAGGGGAGGTTCCGACGGCGCCTCCTCCGAAAGACTGGAGTTCGCATCGGTAGGGACGATGCGGTGGAGTGCAGGTCGTGTGGCGCGTCGACGAAGCGATGGAGCAGGAGTGGTTCGCATCGGTAGGGACGATGCGGTGGAGTGCAGGATCGGAATGCCGCGCGCCAGCCCCTGCCGCACGATGGGTTCGCATCGGTAGGGACGATGCGGTGGAGTGCAGGGTCGGACACACCTCGGCCCTCGCGCGGCCAGGCGACAGGTTCGCATCGGTAGGGACGATGCGGTGGAGTGCAGGCACGAGACGAAACACCCACGACTTGCGCGGGCGGAGAGTTCGCATCGGTAGGGACGATGCGGTGGAGTGCAGGGGGAGTGCGCGGTCTGGGTTGACGATGAGGTCGCGAGGTTCGCATCGGTAGGGACGATGCGGTGGAGTGCAGGAACGCGGAACCAAGGCGACCGAGTTCCTCCCACTCGGGCGGTTCGCATCGGTAGGGACGATGCGGTGGAGTGCAGGGCGTGCTGACCGGTGCCGGGCGGTAGCGATCTGACCGGTTCGCATCGGTAGGGACGATGCGGTGGAGTGCAGGTCCATCGAGGGCATCCCCCTCCTAAGCGGAGCTATCGGTTCGCATCGGTAGGGACGATGCGGTGGAGTGCAGGATCGGGTGCATCGAGAATGGCCCTGGTCGCTCTCGCAGTTCGCATCGGTAGGGACGATGCGGTGGAGTGCAGGAACTGGCGGTTCTCGGGGGTGAGGGCGCAACGGACGCGTTCGCATCGGTAGGGACGATGCGGTGGAGTGCAGGATGGTCGAGGTGTTCATGACGTCGAGCGGAACTGGGGTTCGCATCGGTAGGGACGATGCGGTGGAGTGCAGGATGGTCGAGGTGTTCATGACGTCGAGCGGAACTGGGGTTCGCATCGGTAGGGACGATGCGGTGGAGTGCAGGCAGCGCAGCGACGATGGCCACAGGCGTCACTGGTGCGGGTTCGCACCGGTAGAAACGATGCGGTGGAGTGCAGGGTTCGCCAACACGATCATGAAGTATGAAGTCTCGGCATCTGCCGATCGCACCGGTAGGGACGATGCGGTGGAGTGCAGGCGATGAATGGCTGCTCGGCGAGCTTGCCGACTTCGCGGATCGCACCGGTAGGAACGATGCGGTGGAGTGCAGGTGGTAGTGCGACAACGAGAAGTCGTGGTGACGGACCAGATCGCACCGGTAGGATGCGGTGGAGTGCAGGCCCAACTCCCCTCGAACCAACCGCGCACCAAATCGCCGAGATCGCACCGGTAGGGACGATGCGGTGGAGTGCAGGTACGAAGCGAGGCACGTCCGAGGCGAGATTCTGGACTGATCGCACCGGTAGGGACGATGCGGTGGAGTGCAGGAACAACCCGGGCTGCACCGCAACGTGTGCGAGCGCCTAGGAACGATGTGGTGGAGTGGTGGAGTGGTGGAGTGCAGGAACGTGTTGTCGGTCCACTCGATAGGAACGATGTGGTGGAGTGCAGGCAGCCAGGTCAGCCAGCACCCTTCAGCACCCTTGCGGTGATGCCTGTTCGCACCGGTAGGAACGATGCGGTGGAGTGCAGGCAGGCGGGTGCCGCGTCAGGTGCCCAGCTCGGCTCCAGGTTCGCACGATGTGGTGGAGTGCAGGGCACAGATCGCGGGTGACTTGGTGCTCGCGGAGACGCACTGGTATGAACGATGCGGTGGAGTGCAGGGGGCGCGACGAGATGCCTGTCGCCCCTAGGATACCGGATCGCAGTAGGAACGATGCGGTGGAGTGCAGGACCACAACGTGCGGGTCCGTCAACTGCCGGATTGCGCACCGGTAAGAACGATGCGGTGGAGTGCAGGATCTGGTTCTCGTCGTTCTTCGCTTGGGCCCAGGTTGTTCAGCACCGGTAGGAACGGTGCGGTGGAAGTAAAGATCGCACAGGCGTAGGAGAGGAAGACTGAGATGGAAGAGAGAAAAAGCAGGTACACAAACTGGCTCACAGAGCTACGTGCGACACGTGCTCAAAGGGCCAAGGACGAGATCGCGTTCTACGCTCGCATCGCCGAGTTCGAGACCGATACGGACTCGTGGGAATGGACAGGTATCTCGTTCGACCGAATCCTCAAGCTGGAATGCGGCATCTCGCCAGACCGCTACCGCGCGTACGTCAAGGCTGTCCGGCTCATCGGCCATGAGATGCTGCTTGGACTCGGGATGGACGTTGCGCTACGGCTCCGTCGTTTCATCGTTGATGACATTATACTGGCGACCCGTCTTTATGAGCGGGTTGCCACCCGCATCATTGGGTTCTCTGCTACGCACGACCGCTACCCAAGCCCAACCTACATCGGCCAGATCCTACGTGAAGAAGCCAAACGGCTCGGCATCGTCGTGCCGGTCAAGCAGAAGACCGAAGACAAGCTACAAACGGCGATCGGTGCGCTTCGCCGCATCGCTGAAGCGAAGGGTCTGAGCCGCAAAGAGATGCAGACGATCGCCGCCGAAACGCTCGTACAAGTGGACATTGAGGTGGATGGTGTGGAGGACCACCCGGAGTGAAGGGCCGCATCCGCTCCGTCCGCCCGTTCCAGGAGGCCCGCCGCGTCCTCCTGACCGGCACGCCTGTCAGCGAATCTCCGCTCAACGCGTTCCCCGTCCTCCAGCTCATCGCGCCCGAACGCGTTCCGTCGAAGACCCGGTTCGACCACCACTTCATCGTCCGGGCCGCCACAAAGGCGGGGCCCGTCACCGTCCAGAAGGCGGTCGGCTACAACAACCTCGACGAGCTGAAGCGGATGCTGGAGGCGGTGTCGGTCCGGCGCCTGAAGGCCGACATCCGCGGGATGCCCGACCGCGTCGAGACGGTGCGGTACTGCCAGCCATCCGGCCGCCAACACGACCACTACCGCGAGATCCTCAAGGGCATCCTGGCCGACATCGCCGCGTCGCCCGACTGGGCCCTCACGCTCGACATCGCGTGCGTCAAGTTGCTGCGGCTCCGCCAGGTGCTCAACTCGCCCGAGATCCTCGGGCTCGACGGGCGGTCCGGCAAGTACGACGAGCTGGATGGAGTGGTCGAGGAGGTGCTCTCTGATTCCGGCCCATACGAAGCGAAGCTGTTGATCTGGACCGAGTGGAACCGGGCGGTCGACCTCCTAGCCAGCCGGTACTCTGGACACGGAGTCATCACGGTCGACCAGCGGACCACTCAGCAGCAACTCGCCGAGTATGAGAGGACGTTTGACCGTTCAGATGAGCGGATTGTGATTGGGACGCCAAAAAAGGCCGGGACGGGGATGGACTGGCTGGCTAGGTGTCGGACGGCCATTTACGTCGAGAAGACGTACTCGCTGGTCAACCATGTTCAAAGCATAGATCGGATCGTCCGGAGGGTCGGGGAGGGTGACCCGGCCGACTCACCGGCTGTTCAGCAGGTCAAGCGAATCAAGCGGTCACCCGCGTCCATCCTGTATCTCCACGTGCAAAACAGCGTTGACGACGCGGTTGATTTCGTCCTCCGGAGGAAAATCGATCTTGGCGTCGCCCTCCTCACAGAAGATGCTAGACTCATGGAAGATGGGCGTATGGATTTACTCCAGATGCTCCAGACGGGCATGAGCTAGGAGGATGAGGTGCGAAGAGGGGTGGTTTCGACGACATCACAGGTCGGCAGTTCGGCCGACTCAAGGTGGTTCGGAGGGTCGCGAACAAGGGGACCGCTACCGCGTGGGAGTGCGTCTGCGATTGTGGCAAGAAGGTCGTCGTGCTTGGTTACTCCCTCTGCCGAGGGAACACACGTAGCTGCGGGTGCTTGGCGATGGATCTGCGCCGTGAGCGAAACCGGTCCAAGGGAATCCCACCTGGAACGTTCGGGAAGCTCACGGTCATCAAGCAGCACGGGTTGTCACGCGGACGAGATGCTACGTACCTATGCCACTGCGCGTGCGGCCGCGAGGTCGTAGCGGTCGGACACCGTCTTCGTAGCGGCAAGACGGTGAGCTGCCGATGCAAGCGGCGGCTGTTGCCAGGTGAAGCCGAAAAGCACCGGGTCCTCCGCGGGTACATGAGAAATGCAACCACCCGTGGGCACAAGTTCACGCTGTCAGAAGACGAAGCCTTCGCGATCTTCGCATCGCTATGCTTCTACTGCGGGGCAGCACCAGCGAACATCTCGGATGGTGGTCGAGGCGTTTTCGGATCCTTCACCTACAGCGGGATCGATAGGATCGACAGCGACTACGGGTACACGCCAGAGAACGTCCGTCCATGCTGCAAGATGTGCAACACCGCCAAGCACAACTACTCCGTGGGCGTGTTTCTCGCGTGGGCACGACGGCTCGTTGAGCACCAAGCAGCGCAATGCTTGACAGCCGCAGGATAGGTGTGTGAGAAGGACTGACCAAACTTTGAGGAAGGGGAACATGGCGACCAAGACGAAGACGACGAAGCGGTCGACCGGCAAGAAGACGGCGATGCAACGGACCAAGACCAGGGTGGCGGCCCACACCAGCGCCTCGATCGAGAAGAGGGTGCTGACCGCCATCAAGCGGGCGGGCCGCGCGTACATCGCGAGCATGGACCTCGCCCACCTGACCGCCAGGTCGACCTCGTGGGTCGCGGTGACGATCCGGAGGCTCCGGGACGCCGGCCATTCGATCGAGTCGAAGCGGGGGATCGCGGGGGGCTACAGGCTCGCGCGCGCCTGACCTGGCCGGTTCGTGGACCTCCGGTCATCTGATGTCGTGCTGGCCGCCCGGATGGCCGAGAATCCAGAAGTATTGCGCCTAGTTATAGGCCGTCAACCCGCCCAACCAACCACTTTGCCGACCGTAGCCCTCCTCGTCCTCCTGGTGGTCGTGGTCGTGGTCGTGCTCGCCTGGCCGCCCAGCCGCTCCGCTGAGCCACGTTCTAGCCGGCCGGTCCACGAGCGGTCGTCGTGCTGGACGGACGGCTGGGAGGCGGCCAGGCCGGTCTCCCCACGCTAGCGAAAGGACGTGCCCGATGACTTCGCCCAGCACGAAGGGGCCGGCCGCCAGCCGGGTGGCCGAGCTGTACATGTGGGTCATCTACGAACGACCCAGCGACTTCCCGGACGCCTGGGTGGTGCGCAAGTGGCGGACGGGTCCGGGCGGACGGCTGGAAGTGGCGCTCACGTGCAACACGTTCGACTCGCTGGAACGCGCGCGAGCCGAGGGGGTGCCGGCCGGCACCGTCCGGATCCACCGCGGCCCGAACGACGATCCCGTCATCGTGGAGACGTGGCTGTAAGTTTCTCTTGACACACGCAAGCAACAGCGATATGAGTGTCGCGTGAACCGGAAGGACCGGGAAGACCGCCGCTACCACCTGCCCATCCTGGGCAAGCGGATGAACCTGCGGCTCGACCGGCTCCGCCACGACCTCGATGAAGCGGCCAGGAAGGTGGCGGGAGGTGCCAGGAAGGCTGGCACGACCTGCCGGACCGATTGCTTCGGGTGCTGCTACCAACTCGTCCTCGTTGGCCTAGCGGAGGCGCTCCTGATGGTCCGGTGGCTCAACCGGCACGGCCGCATCACCACCGAGATGATCGACCGGCTCCAGCGGGCCGCCGGGCAGTCATTCGGCACGACCGCCACCCAGCACTTCCGGCAGGCGATCCCATGCGTCTTCCTCGACCAATCGACACCCGACCACCACTGCACCATCTACCCGGTCCGGCCGTTCGCCTGCGCGACCTACTGGACCAAGGTGGACGATCCAGCCGTCTGCTACCCAACCGCCAAGCTGGACATCCCGGTGGTCGACACGAGCGTCGCGGCCGCCTGGTACCTGGTCCATACCGGTGAGGTGGAGGCGGCGCTCCGCAAGACCGACGGGACCGAGATGTACCTCCCAGCCCCATTGCCCATCGCCCTGCTGGTCGCGATCGACATGATGGCGCGGGGGGTAGGAGCGATCGACGCCTGGACCGCCCGGACACCAGAGGATCAGGCTAGGGCGCGCAGCATCCTGGACAGGAGCGGAGCATGACGCCAGAGGAACGGCTCGCAAAACTGCTGGACGATCGGGACGAAGAAATCGCCCGGCTGAGCGATATGGTCGAGGAGCTGAAGGATCGGCTCGAAGGACATGAAGAAAGGGGACGACAGCGAAGGTAAAGGGACGCCGTTCCGCATGGGTGCGCGGCGGCTGGGACCACCAACGCCAGGTCGGACGCGAACACCGACGGGGAGCATGACGGATGCACCGGATCGACAGGATCAAGAAGAAGGCGAACAAGACGCCCGAGGAGAAGTGGTTGCTCGACCTGCTCGACGTCTTCATCGCGGCGCTGGACGACGAGTGCTCCCACTCGCACCATCCGGGCTCGTGCCACGCGATCGGCAAGCCGTGCGGGTCGAAGAGCTGCGAGGCGTTCTTCATGCTGGGCGAACAAGAGGCGCGGCGATGAAGGTCAAGATCCCAGAGCCGCTCTACCGCGTCGAGACCAAGGCGCTCAAGTCCTACCTCAACGAGGACAAGTTCCGCTACCAGAAGTACGCGGAGGTCGAGCTGTCCGAGCTGTCGCGGCCACGGTTCCGCGCGCTCGTGAAGATGTGCGAGCCCCACCAGAAGATCCGGGGGGTCGGCCTTCTCCTCAAGGACATGCGCGCGTGGGAGCGGGTCGCGGCCGGCGACCATTCGGTCAAGCCCCGGTCGGTCGAGCAGTTCGCCGATATGGCGACCGAACTGATCCGTACGTCGGCGGGCCACCGGCTCTACCGCAAGGACCCCGAACGAGACATCTGGCTCGCCTACTACGTCAACAGGGTCGCGTACCACCCGCCCGAACATCGCAGCCATGGGTACGAGACGCCCCCGTCATGCAGCATCCGGCTCATCTGGGAGGAATTCGCCCAGCGCCACCAAGATAGCCCGACGTGGCACGCGGAGGACTCGCTCCACATCACGCCCGCCGAAGCGCTGGGCCGCAAGGGCTACTTCATCGAGACCGAAGAGATGCGCGCCACTACATGGCCGACAGGGACCGGTTCCACCAGCTTGTCGGTCGGGTCGGCCTCCAGGTTCTCGCGACCGGCGTCGCGACCGACGACCTAGATGGCAACCGGGAGGGGCGTAAGAGTTCATGGTACTGGAGCCGGACGAATCGTATCCGGCTCGAACACGCGGGCGAGCCGGCCCGCATGGTCGTGGACGTGTTCCGCGAAGGCGACAAGGAAGACGAGGAGCGGGACATTCCGATCGACCCGTGGTTCTGGGACCGCAAGACGACGGCGGTTGGCGAGTGGGACGATGACGACGGCGGTGACCAAGATGACGACCGCGAGGATCTGGCGCCCGATGACGTCAAGGAGCGCCAGCTCCCAGAGATCCCCCTCCACCCGATGCTCGCCACGTTCGACATGCGGCGCCACATGCGCCTGCGCGTCCACGTCGCGTGCGTCGAGCCCTACCGCTACGACGAGACGATCGCCACCAGGCTGATCCTTCCGCCGGACGACCGAGGGCTCGTCGAGATGCTGGTCGCGCACAACGGCGTGTTCCGCGACGTGGTGGCGGGCAAGAGTGGGGGCGCCGTCATCCTGGCGGCCGGGCCGCCCGGCACCGGCAAGACGCTGACCGCTGAGGTGTACGCCGAGGCGATGAAGCGGCCGCTCTACAGCGTGCAGTGCAGCCAGTTGGGCGTCAGCCCCGAGGAGCTGGAGGAAGAGCTGCTCAAGGTGTTCGTCAGATCCCAGAGGTGGAACGCGATCCTCCTGCTCGACGAGGCGGACGTGTACGTGGCGGCTCGGGGCAACGACCTCGACCAGAACGCGATTGTCGGGGTATTCCTCCGGACCCTCGAATACTACGCGGGCGTCCTGTTCCTCACGACCAACCGGGCCGACGCGGTCGACGATGCGGTGGCGAGCCGGTGCATCGCGCGCATCGACTATCGGGTGCCGGCCAGCGAGGCGCAGCGGCGCATCTGGGAGGTGCTGTCCACGACGGCCGGCATCGCCATCTCCGATGCGGTCATCGACCAGGCGGTCGGCGAGTTCCACGACCTGACCGGCCGCGACATCAAGAACCTGTTGAAGCTCTCCCGGATGGTCGGGGCGGCACGCAACCAACCCATCACCATCGAAACGATCCGGTGGGTCAAGCGGTTCAAGCCGACCGGACGGGCATCCCGTAGCCGTTTCTATTGACACGCGCAATCATGCTGTGGTACGGTAGAGTCGTAAGCTGGAGGTTGGCGATGAAGAACGTGTTGGTCGCGATGATGCTGGTGCTGGTCGGATGTGTCGGAGTGGATGACGACCCACGCTGCGGCGCCGGCACGGTCGAACGCGGAGGCGAGTGTGTCGCGGGCGACGGGGATGCCGATGCCGACTCAGACGGGGACGGCGATGGCGACGGGGACGGCGACGCCGACGGTGATGCGGACGCGGATGCCGACAGCGACGCCGACGGGGACGGCGACGGGGACGGCGACCTCGATTGCGACGAGGACCAGGACTGCTACCCAGACGAGGACGGGAACAACTGCACGGTGCCGAGGTGCTCGACGGGCGTCTGCATCCAGAGCCACGAAGAGGATCAGGACGGAGATGGGTACACGTCAATCGACTGCGGTGGGATCGACTGCGATGACCGCAACCCCGACATCAACCCGGAGCTGCCGGAGATCCCTGGCGACGGGATCGACCAGGACTGCGACGGGGCCGATGGCGCCAACCCGGACACCGAGAACATGGACGCGACCTGCTCGGACCGGTCGGACAACGACGACGACGGCTACACCGATTGCGACGATTCCGACTGCGACGGAACGGCTCCGTGTTCAGGCTGATTACGGGATGTTCGCGGCGGTCACGGCCGCTCCGAGCGCTGCGGTCCCGTTTACCCCGGCCGAGTTCCTGATGATGTTGCCCGCGTAGGTGCAGCCGGTCCCGGCACCCAGGTCCACCTCATCGGTCGCGACATCCGTCCTGGGGAACCGGTTGCCCGTGATCGCGACCCCCTGGGTCGTGACGACAAGCGCCTGAACCTGTGTGGTATCGCCCGCATCCACCACGTTGCCCGTGACCGTGCAGCCGAACGCCTGGATCCGGATGCCGATCGAGTCCGAGTCGGACACGACGAACTGGATCTCGTTGCCCGACACGACCGTCGAGGCACCTGACACGTCGATCGCGGCGGCCAGGACGTTGTCCTGCTCGGTCTCGATGTGGTTGTTCGAGATGACGCAGTTGCCCCCGCTCGTCAGGATGGCGGTCCGAAGGGTCGTGCCCGCCCCCTCGATCGTGAGGTAGTTGCCGGTGATGACGACGTCGGGCGACGACGCGATGATGCCGACGTGCGCGTTGGTCGTGTTGTCGGTTGTGAGCGTGTTGCCCGAGATGGTCCCGTGGCCGCTTGAGTTCTCGATCAGGATACCGCCGATCGTGCTGGTCCCGTACGAGATGACGTTGCCGCTGATGACCCACTCGGTGATCGATTGGGCCAACCAGATGCCCGCCGTCGTGGACGCCCCAGCAACCTCGTCGATCACGTTGTTGCTGATCTCCACCAGCCGGATGGCATCGCCCGCCGCCGCCCCGATCTGGATTTGACCAGCCGATATGCTGTTGTCGGAAATCTCGATGTCGTCGCTGGTCGGCGCGCCAACCGGGTGGATCCAGATAGTTGGATCAGTAACCCCGCCGACAGCACCGAAATTGTTGCCGATGATTTTGAGACCTGCCTGGGCGGCCGCGAAACCAGAGTCGAAGTAGCCGGACGTCGGGCCCGCTTGCGTTTGGAACGTGTTGTGCAGAATGCGAGTGTTGAGATGCAGGAAAGACGCGCTGCCAGCGAACAGAATGCAACCGAGCGTTGCGGTCGTGGCGCGCTCGATATCGTTGCCTTCGACGAGGAGCCGCGCGGTAGCGTTGTTGACCCGGATGAACCGCCCCGTGACGAGGAACCGGTTGTTCCGGATGATCCAGTCGTTCCAAGTGGCGTCGATGGTACCGTTGAACGCGACGCCACATTCGATATCGCAGTCGTGGACGTGCAGGTTCGCGATCGTTTCGGCGCCCGCGATCGCGCTGTCCGAGTAGAACGAGTCGGTCCCGACGTCGAAGAAGCAGTTCTCGAAAACGATCTGACTGGTCGATGACCATCCTTCCGCCATCAGGATCATGGTGGAACCGGCGGCTCCTAGGTCGACGTTGCACCCCTCCATCCGGAACCCCTTCTCATCCGCCACCGACGTCGTGTTGGTGAAGAGGCCGGCCGACACGGTGATCTCGGCGTCTCGGATCAGCACCCACGAGGCCGTGTTGCCCCCGTACGAGATGAATCGCTCGCCAGTAATTGCCAGGTCGCCCCCGATCCACTCCAGCGCGCCGTTCGACCCGATCGTGAACTTGACGGCCGCGCCACTGAGCGTGACGGTGACGTCCGGGTCGCACGTGATGCGCAACGGGGTCGTGAGCGTCATGGTCGTGATGACCGATTCGCTCACCAGGCTGGTGATGTGGAGCGCGCGGATCCCCAGGGTCGTGGCGTAATCGACGGCGGCTTGCAGGGAGAAAAACTGGGCCCTGTTGCGCGCGCCCGCCTCGCTCCTCCCGACCGTCAGGCTGCCGACGATGTTGTCCAGCCGGAAGATGTTGCGCCGGTAGTCCAACAGGGATGTGATCGCACCCGCCGCCGTCACCACCTTGGCGAGCGCGATGCCACGGCCCGGTTGATTGGCCGACCCGTCCCCGATGATCTGCAAGAGGGTCGAGATCGAGGTGCTGGCTTGCAGCACGCCATTCAGGTCGAGGTAGAGCCAGTTGGTCGCGTTGTCGGTAAGGGCGACACCCGTCTGCTCGCCCCGCTCGATCCGCTCGCCGAAGATGTAGGAAATGCCGCCCGCCACGTTGACGTTCAAGCCGCCCGCACTCGTGACCTTCAGGCTGTTGTCTTCCGGGATCGAGCCGATCTGGTTGTAGCCGACCAGCACACCCGACACCCGCAGCTCATCGAGGTTGCGCTCGTGGACCGTCCGGCGGATCACCTGGGCGGCCGTCCCATCCCCGAAGATGAAGTAGCGGGAATCCTCGTCGTGGAAGTTGAATTCCTCGGTGGTGCCGTAGAACCGCTTGTCGAGCGCCCGCTCGGTCGTGACGCCACGGCTCGGCGTGTAACCGAGGAACCCGGTCGCCGAACCGGTCCAGCAGACCATCGCGATCCGCATGAACGCGTCGGCCGACGCGACCGTCGCGACCGTGATGGAGTCGGTCTGGCTGGCGCCCGGCAGATCGGCCGTGATGACGAATACGTCGATGTAGTCGCGGTCGTTCGCCGCGACCAACCGGAACCATCCGCCCGCCGCCACTGCAACGGTTGGACCCAAGTCCCACGCGAGCGTCTGGGCGGGGAACACGTAGGCTAGGTTCTTGGCGCCCGCGGTCGTCCCGTCCGACATGTCGATCATCTCGACGCCCGTCATCCTTGCGGGAGCGGTCGGCCAGGTCGCGCGCGCCGACACTGAGATGGCGGTGGTGTTGTCGATCAGCACCTCGTACAGCACCGCGGCGACCGGCGCGGTCGTGAACGTCACGATCGTCGACAAGATGGAGGTGAGGCGACGACCGTTCACGTAGTAGGTGTCGACACCGGCGGGCGCCGTGACGACGAGGCGGTCGGGCGCGGTCGTCGCATCGATCGCGACCGCCAACGCGGTGCCGCTGGACCCCCGCCAGATGCCGTTCGAGTGCTGGATGTCCTGGTGGGTCTCCAGCTCCTCCAGCTCGACGCCGCCCAAGTCCGAGATGCGGAGGCCGTGTGGGTTGGTTGGAGTGGGGGTGCCGGTCCCAAGAAGGCTGCGGTGCAGCCAGTCCTCCGAGGTGAACCGGGCGATCGTCTGGTTGTAGAGCGCGGTGATCGTGATGGAGTCGCTCTGGTTCGAGCCGGGCAGCGATGCCGAGATCACTTCAACGGTGATGCTGGGCGGGCTGCCGCCGCCACCGAACAGCGTGAACGAGCCGCCGCCCCCGACGTTGACGCCCGCGCCCGCCGAGCCACCTGGTGGCGTCCAGGTCAACAGGGTGCCGACGAACGTGAACGCGAGCGTGCCGGTCCCCGACGCCGTGTTGGACGAGACGCCCGTGATCGTCACGCCCGTCACGTTGATCGGCTGGGACGAGTAGTTGATCGTGTTGAACGCGGTGGGGCTCGCGATCGAGCCGGCCGTCAAGGCGCCGCCGGTTGCGGTCACGCGCGCGAGCACGAGGGCGCGGTCCTGCGCGTCGTTCGCGAGGTTCGGGTCGGTGGTGAGGAGGGCGGCGTATCCAGCCGCCGTGTAGACCCGGATCCGGACTGACCGGTTCGCGTGGGTGTCGGGCGAGTTGGTGCCGGTCTCGTGGGGCTGTGGGTCGGTCTCGTTTTCCGTGTAAATCGCGAGCACGAAATTGACGACCCCGAGCACCGAGCTGGCCAACGTGATGGCCGATTGACCGGGGCTCAGCACCACGTAGTTGCCGTCGGGCGCGTAGCCGGTCCCCGCCGCCACGTCGATCTTGGTGGCGTCCGCGCCGTTCACAGTGACGCCGAACCCGCTCTGCACCCCCATGGCCGCTTCGTCGAGCGAGCGTTGGATGTGCTCGAAGATCCTGGTATCCCGCTCGAACGCGAGATCGTTCTGATGGATTTCGACGCCCTCGGGGTAGAGGGACCGCTGCGCAGACGCTGCCATAATGTTCTCCTCTTTACGCGACCAGCCCGCGGCGCGGGATCAGCGCGGACCTGACGTGCAGGCCGCGACGAAGTCGGTACTCGACGAATTCCTCGACGGTTTTGCTGTGCTTCATCAAGTTACAGGGCTTGCACGCGCAGCAGATGTTCGAGATGTCGTTCGTCGGATGAATCTCAGCTCTGCTGAGCGGGATCTTGTGATCGACGGCGTACTCGGTGCGGAGCACGGCTTCGCAGTAGTAACAATGACCACCTTGTTCGGCGAAGAGCCTACGAAGATCGTCGGTTGTGTGCTGACCTGGCACACCATGCTCTCGCGAGCGTCGACGGTGGTATTGGATTTCACGGCCGCAGGGTTGTTCCGAGCCCATTGACGGTAGTACTCCCTAACTCCCTCCGGATCCGCCGCTCTACGTACCTCTGCACACTTCGTCACCATGGCCCGCGCTGCATCTGGATGTGCCAGCCGCCATCTACGAACGCTTCTGCGTGCAGCCCACTCCGGGTTTTTGGCAGCCATGTCTGCATCCCTGCGACTCACACAGCTCTTGCAGTCGGCCCGAAGACCATCCTTTCCTTTGGCCTGTGAATGAAACTCCGAGCGCGGCTTCTCTTCGCCGCATTTCGAGCACCGCTTCAACGCTGGCGTCGAACGTCGCATCAAGGTCTCAGAATCGGGATCGTGCCGCCCACTCCGAAGGCATTCAAGCCCTTCGCGCTCACGCTCGACAGCCTGAAGTCCCGAACATCCACGATCCCAGAGATGCTGACACGGTATTGCAAGAAGCGGCCGGTCGCGGGCAAGACCGCATCCTTCTCGGTCGCGGCGTACGGGGCGGCCGCGAGCGCGATGAGCGTGGCGGCGCGCCGCCGCTCGATCGTGATGGTCGGGACTTTCGTCGGGTTGGCGCGGAGCGACTGGTAGGTCAGGAAGTAGATCGCGTCCGTGTTGAACTGGTCGGGCGCAATCAAGACGGTCTGGTTATCCAGATATCTATACCCGACCGATGGGACCGTCCTGACGTTGAGCCCGTCATTCTCGATGAGCGATGAGGTCGTCTTGTCCTGGTCGCTCCGGTCGCCCAGCCGGGCCCTGCGGGTCTGCGGGTTGAACACCACCTGACTGGTCCGCGCGACCGTCACGAGCAACGACTCGTACCGGCTCCATGCATGGATGTCCACATAGAAGATATAGTCGGCGAACGTGCCGGCCAGGTCGATCGAGGCCGACTCGAACCTGATGAGCGCCTGGTAGTCGATCGTGTAGACGGCGCCCGAGTTGTAGCCGGTCAGGACCCGCACGACCGTCGCGCTGTCGAACTGCCAGCGGGTGTTGGGCATGAGGGTGCCGTCCTCGTACATCCGGGTGGCCGTCTGGTCCTGGTTGCTCGTGATCGCCAAGGTCGCAACGAACGGGGCGACCGGTGGAGTCGGGAACGTGAGCAGCTCGCCCGACACCAGCGAGATGCGGGCGGCGCGCAGGTATGATCTGCGCGCGGGCGTCCGGACGACCAGATCGAGGTTTGTGCGGATCCCGCCGAACAGGTCCGCCTCGGTGAACGCGCCCTTCAGGTTTTTCGCGACCCCCACCGTGTACTCGGTCACGTCGAACCGGTCGCCCTCCACGTGGGCGGGCAGGACGGTATCGACATGGCCTTTCGGGGTCGCGGGATCGAACGGCAGGCCGATGAGCTGGTCCTCGGTGGCGGCGAGCGCGATGGGGCTCCAGATGAAGATCAGCTCGCCGAAGTAGGCGCGGTGCTCGCTCCTGGGTGTCGTGTTGACCCCGAGGTTCAGGGCGGTGACGTTCGGTTGCCGGAGGACCGCGCGCGCCAACTCGATCGTCTGGCCGGCACCAGCGCCATCGTGCCGGACCCGCACCTTGAACTGGGTGGCGGTCGCGGGCAAGACGGTCGCGAGCGAGATGTAGGTCATCTCGTCGCCCCCGTTCGCGTTGACCGACGGGACCGCAACCGCACCGCTCTCGACCCACCCGACCCCGAAGTTGACCCCGACCCGCACGCTGATCGGGGCGGTATGGCGGTTCCGCACCCACACAGAAAACGTGAACGGCCACTCCAGGTACTGGAAGACGCGATCGTCCGCGTCGGTCTCCAGGGTGGTGTCGCCGGTCCCATCATTCGCGAGAGCGAGCTGCTGGAAATCGAACCACCCGTACTCCAGCAGGTTGGCGTCGGCGGACGCAACGTTGTCGGCCAGCCAACCGTCCGGCACGTTCGAGCCGAGCAGCGTGACGGTCTCGGTGTCGTTGATGCCCGGCAGCGACCCCGCCACTACCGTGATGCTCGCGCCCTGCTCTTCGTTGGCCGACCCATCAAGCTGGTAGGGGAACGAGCTGTACTGCTCGACCACATCGCCCGCCAGCTTGCCGATCACGAGCCCGGGGGCCGGTACTGTCAAGATGTCGGTCGTCCGGTTGTTCGCCGAGATGGTGACGAGTTCCTCGCGGACCGTGTTGCGCGCGACAACCACCTGGAACGTGTTGCTCGCGTCGGCCGATCGGAAATCGTCCGAGCTGACCAGCTCCAACGAGGTCGACCCGATTGCCTCGGGATTGACGAGGGTGCTGCGGACCCACGGGTAGCCCAGCACCGTGAAGTACGCGTCGGCCGCGATGTTTTCCAAGACGATCGAGGCGGTCGCGCCAGCCGTGCTGGCGGGTGTCTGGAGCCGGACGCGATCGGTCGTCAGGACGCTCGCGACCGCCCCGTAGGTCGCGCCGTACCGTGTGTCGGCCGTGAGGGCCGCGTTGATGTCGGCGGCGACCTGCGCGCCTGTACGGGCCCCACCAGCCGTCAGCGTGATCGTGATGGACCCTTTGCCATCCAGGTTGAGTCGGAGCTTGTCGTTGGTCGCCGCGACGATCGCGAACGTCCCGTTCGTCCGGCCGTCCAGGCGGGCGGGCAGGGCAGGCCCGTTCAGCTCGAACGCGCCCCCCGCCCCCACGTTGACGGCTGGCCCAATCGCGCCCCCCGGCGTCGTCCACGCGAGCGTCGTGCCAACGAACGTGAACGTCAGGGTCCCGGCACCCAACTGGTTGGCCGGCCCGAACCCGGTTGGCGTGACGCCCGGGATCGCGGACGCGCGAGTGAACTGGCTGCGGTCCCGCTCCTGAAACCTGGCGTTTCGCACGAACGAGTCGCCCAGCACCCAGCGGGGCCCGAACGTCCGGAACGGGAACGCCAATGGGGTGGCGGTCGTGATCGATGAGACGGTATTGTCCAGCCCCTTGCGTCGCCCGCCGAACATCCGGTACGCCTGGTGGACTTCCTGGAGCTGCTCGCGGTACGCCTCGTGCTGGTAGGCGGGCGTATTGAGGTGGAGGAGCCGCTTGCCCCATACGTCCTCGATCTGGCCCCGCTCAGCCGTTTCGAGCCGGAGGTCGTTGAACGAGTCGGTGATGTTGGCGTCGATGACTTCCAGGACCTCGGCGAGCGCGGCGAGCGCGGTGTGGACATGGCGGGCGTCGACGGTCGTCTGGATCCGTTCGGCCGTGATGTCGTCTTCCAGGACGATCGTGTTCTTTCCGAGGTCGAGCGTCAGGGAGAACCGGGCAACCGAGTCGGTGTCGGTCGTGACGGTCCCGCGGAACCGGTCGTTCGTGAAGATGCCGAACACGCGGTTCGGCTGGCTGGTCTGCATGACCAGGTCGTACGGCCGGGTTCCCTGGTACGGGATCCGGATGCCGGTCGCCTGGTAGAACTGTCCATTGGGGATCTCGTCGATGAGGTCGGCGTACCGATTCACATCGGAGCCATCAAGATTCCTGCCTGGATTTCCCGGCATCACACACCCTCTTCGCGTACAGGAAGGCCACGATTACGCCTGAACCGCACATACTCATCAGCAGTCTTGTCCTGCTTCTGGAGATTGCACGGCGGGCATGCACAGCAAAGATTCTCAACCAGGTTTGATGCTCCTTGCCTGAACACCGGGATCTTGTGATCCACATGAAAAGACGTACCCAACGGAACGCCGCAGTAGAAACACGACCCAGCCTGCCGCTCGTAGATGGCCGTGACCACTGCTTGCGTCACTGTGCCGGCGAGGTCAGCCTTCCGAGCGCGGCGATTGCGTACGTGGCAGCGCACCTTTTCTTTGTTTGCCTTCTTCCACTCACGGAGTCTGATTCGCTCCTCTGGTGTCCTGCTGCGACGCGCTGCCCTCTCCCGCTCCTTCTCAATATTGTCCTTAACCCAAGAGGTCGCCGCCGCTCGGACCTTTCTCTTGTTCTCCGGCCTGATGTACCACTGATTGAACTTGGTCCAACACCGTTCCGCGTATCGCTTGTGGTACTCCCGATCGCTAGCGCGCTTTCGCTCGACATTGGTCTCACGCCAGCGGGCAACACGGGCGACGACACAGACGCAACACTGGCTACACAAGCCATCCGAAGATGCTGACTTGCGATGGAAAAACTTGGAGGTGGCCGGCTTTTCCTCGCCGCACTTCGAGCACTGCTTCATCGCCGATCGCGTCATGATAGCAACCCGGGCCGCCCGGCCGTTCGGTTCCGGAGGGTTCGGTCGTTGACGAATCCGATCGACGTGCCCGCATTTGACAGGACGCGGAACTCGAACGTCAGCAAGTAGGTGAAGGCGTCGACCAGTTCGGTCAGGAACCCGCTGGCCAGGTAGACCCTGAGCGTCACGGTCCTGGGGGTCCGGACCTCCGGTGACTCGGTCCGGATGAAGTCGGCCGCGACCTCCCGGACGAGCGCCGGCTCATTGGCGAACAGGATGAGGGCTGGCACAACGAAATCGTCGAGTGCAACGGTGAAATCGTACGGCTGTGTCAGGGACGGGTTGACCGCCCGAAACACGACCGACACGCTGGCGTCTGGATCGAACGGGGCGCCGTCGTAGATGACGAACGAGTTGGCCCGCACGACCACCCTGTTGCGCACGCGCGTGAGCCGCAGGATGCCGCCCCGCGTATCGTTCGGGACGATGACGTTCTCGACCGTCGCATCCCCCATCACGCACGTGATCCGGAAGATGTGGCGGAAACGTGGCGGTAGAGACGCGTCGAACTCGCGCGACACACGGAAGTAGTTGGATGCGTCGACCCGCAGCTCGAAGTCGAAGAACCGGGTGGTAGCGGCGGGCGGCAGCCCCACCACATTCGTGATGATGTCGAACGAGACCTGCGTCTCGACGATCGGGTCGAACGTCAGGACGGACGTCAGGACCGCCGAGCTGTTGACGGTCGTGCCGGACCGAAGGCGTAGATCATCGTCCTGCACGACTGTGCCCGACCCCGTCGTACTCGCCGTCCACTTGGTCGGGTCGATCACGACACCCGTGAAGCTATCGTCCCGGCTGGTGTCGATGAAGACGTTCGGCAGCCCATCCGTCGTTCCACCGATCAACGTCAGGATGGTGCCGCCCTCGATCGGCCCATCCACCACCGCCTCGATGATGGCGGGGGGCGTCGGCGAAGGTGGCGGTAGCTGCGTGCATACTTGGAACCCCTGACTAACTACGGAATCGATAGTGGCTTCGCCAAAAGACGCGCCACTGTCGAATCCCTCGCCAGGAAAGTCCGCCACGCTACTCCTCGCACTGGTTCATTTCTTGAGCTTGTGCCGACGGATCTGGTGAACCCTCACCAAATACCGGCGCCTCGAACGGTTCTCCAGACGGGGGATCGGGCGGTCCTTCGCCGAACGATGTTGTCGGATCAAACCCCTCTCCCGGGAAGTCGGCCACGCTACACCACTGGGACGCTGCCGTCCCAAGGCAGCACCACATCGCCGACGATCACCTTGGTCCTCGTCCCACCATCGGAGAGCGTGGACATGTTGGCCCGGACCGTCCCCTTCCAGCGCATCTGCGAGCCGAAGCCCTTCCAACCGAGCGAGCTGGCCGTGGACGTGTCCCGTCCATACGGGATCGGGAAGTGGTTGTCGTCTCCGTCGTAGGGATTCGACCCGGCCCCGTTAGGCGCGATCGTACCGCCGCTACGACGGTACTCTAACGCGGGCATGTCCACGAACAGCTCAGGTCCGCCGGGACCGACCGTATTCTTGTTGAACCAACCAACAGGTCCGCCGGTGGCGGCAAGGCTCGTACTCACGAGCGTCGTGGCTGAGGCCGCTTCGACGTAGTAGACGGCCGGATCGGCGTCCACCGAGTTGAAACTGCCAGCAGCCAGCGGCTCAAAGACGATGGCGGTCGGGTTTGCGCCGGTCCCGTTCGTTACGCAGAAGAACCAGAACGCGAACGGCGCCGCGTTGTCCGCTCCGATGTGGATCCTGTAGGACGCGGCTGCCGCGAACAGCGTGGTGCCGACCGTGGTGGTGCCGAAGAGATTCTCGTCGTCGGTGGCGGTCGGCTTGTCGTCCGCGTCGCCGGCCGTCAGCGTGAACCCGTCCTCGGCCGACATCGTGATCCACCAGAACGCCTCGCCCGAGCTGCCGCGCTGGCAGCAGAACTCACGCCGCGGCACGGCTGAGGGCGGCTGCCGGATGCAGAACCAGGCGCGCGAGTTGTTCATGCCGCCCGCCCCAGCGCCGGCAGTCGTGATCCCGTCGGACGCTGCGAAGAACGTGGTGCCGTCGCCTGACGATCGCACCACCCAGCCGGCCGACTTCAGCAGTTCCTTGAGCAAGAAGACGGCCTCGGCGCCGCCGTTTGCACCACCCGCGTTGTTCACGTCAAATTGGTACGCCATTGTTTCACCTCGTGAAGCCGGGCCGACCAGCCCGGAGGTTTCGGAGGACCGGGTCGTTCGTGATGGCGATTGAGACGGCACCACTCAATGGCGCCAGCACGGTGAAGCGGGCGGCGTCATCGTAGGTGAACGCGTTGGTGAAGACGGGCAAGATGGCCGAGCATATCGCCATCTTGATCGCGACCGTCTCGACCCGAGCGCCTGGTGGCGTCGTGCCGAGAACCCGATCGCTCGTGATCGGATTGGCGTCTAGCATCGGCTCGGCGCCGAACACCACCATCGTGTGGACGAAGAAGTCGTCGAAGTCGGTGGCGATCGCGTAGGCGGCCGTGAGGTTTCCGACCGTGATGCGCGCGCTCGCGGCGGTCGTGGGAAACCCGCTGCGCCGCAACACCTCGGTCGTGCCGGCCAGCAGGTAGACGGTTGAACCGGCCCGGATGATTCGCAGGCTCCCGGACAGATCGGAAGTAGACAGGAAGGCCGACTCGATCGTCACGCCCGCCACCACTACCGTGACCTCGTAGCGGTTGCCGAACGACCCACCCGTCTTGCGCGCGATCTGCGCGTAGTTGTTGGCGTCGATGAAGAGGCGGACGGCCGCCATCTCGATCGGGCTGGCGGCCGGCAAGGCCGCCACATCGGTCTGGACGTCGAACTCGACCTCGATGTCGGTGTCGAGCAAGGTGGCGACCGAGTCGATGCGCGCGTAGCTGCCCGCTACCGCGCCTGTCGACAGATGGAGGCGACCGCCCGATTGTGTGGCGGCCGAGCCCGCCCCATTGGTCGAGGCGGTCCACTTGGCCGGGTTGATCGAACCGGCCGCAAAGTCGTCGTCGCAAGCGATGTCGAGCAGGTTGTTGGGGCTCGCGATCTCGACAGACGTGCCGCCCGTCACTGGTCCGGCTGTCGGCGTGATGAAGTCGGTCATGCTACTTCTCGAACTCGATGCCGATTGTTCGGCGGTTCCCAGCGGTTTCGTGTGCGGTCCACGTGAACCGTGCCCCTTCCACGATCAGACCCCGCTGGTCGGTTGGGACGTACTCGTACCACAGCACTGCCCGGTCGGTCGTTCCATCCTGTGTCGTGACGTCCGCGACGAAGACGCGCGCGAGGCATCGCACCACCACACCACGCAGTCGTCTGATGGGATCGGTAACTCCGTCCCCGCCGCATTGTCCTCACCCCTTCTTCTTTTTTGAAGATTTGCATCCACCTACACCACCGTGAGCGTCACGTTCGTGCTGGAGATCCTTCCGTACGATGCCTTGTCGATCGGGATGTCGGCGGGCGCGGCGCCCGACCCGATGATCCGGAACACCGTGAACACCAGGTTGTCGACCCCCGCGATCTTCCGGACCTCCGCGTTCACGTCCGACTGCTCGTCGTCGTCACCAAGCCCCTGCCCGTTGATGAACGCGACGATCGATGAGACGGCCGCCGCCACCCCGTTGACCGAGTTGGTGCCGGCCAGGAACGAGATGTTGCCGGCGATCTCGACGTCGATCTCGGTCCCCTCCTTGAACAGGAGGTCGCGACCGAACACGAACCGGTCCGGGTTGACGAACTCGTCCTGTAGGGTCTGGGGGAGCGTGTTGTAGTTGTAGGTCACGTTGATGCTGGCGCCGATCGTGGGCGCCGCACCCCCCGCGATGAACACGACCGCGTCCTGCGCGCGGATCGAACCAGCGTTCGGACCCGTGTCCTTCAGCAAGACGTAGTCGACCCCCTGGATGAACGCGGGGCCGCCCGCGTCGACCGACGCGACCGACGAGACGGGTTGGCGGTCCAGCACAACCATCTGGCCGACCCCCAGGAAGGTGTGCGACTCGGTCGTCGACACGAGCGACTGGCCGATCAAGTACGCGTCCACCGCGCCCGCGTTGGTGGTGGCGCGCGTGAGGAGCGGGTCCTGCCCGAACACCATCCCGACCCCCTCGACCGATGTGAACAGGTCGTCGACGTCGCGGCTCAGGCCGAACGGGGTCGAAATGTCGGTGCCGGCGATCGCGACGAACAGGCGCTCGGCGAACCGCTCGTTCGACTCGCGGTCCGCCCCGTTGATCGTCCGGACCCGGTTGGTCACCTGGTCGAAGCCGGGCAGGCTGGTCTGCATTTGGGTGATGCGACCTGGCCCCACGTTCCCCGCCTCCCCCACCGCAATCGCCTCGATCGCAACCTCCAGCTCGTAGAAGTTGGTCGCGGCATTGAAGTAGAGGGCGGCGGTGGCGGACGGGAGCGTTTGGGTCTCGGTCGTCCGAAACGTGATGGCGCGCCCGAGCGTCGCGTCCACGTTGGTGGCGAGCGGGAAGTTGATCGGGACGGTGAGGTCGGAGCCGGGCGCGATCCTCGCCTGGAAGATGACGGACCCGGCCGCCCGGGTGCCAGACGACCGGAGCAACTGCTCGTTGAACGCGTACTCGTCCAGCTCCTGCTCGGTGAAATCGCCGACGTTCAGGAGCGACATGATCAGGCTGAGGCGCCGGATCCTGTCGTTCTGCGGCTCCATGGTGGTGGAGACGGGCGCGATCGTGTCGTGGATGGGGCCGACATCGACGTCCAGGCTGGGGTTCCGGTCGAGCACCGCCGTCTTGATCTGCTCCTCGAATTCAGCGGCCGTGATCTTTGCGATCGCCATTCCCTACTCTCCAGTGACCGGCGAGATGGAACCGCCGCGCGCGATCTCCTCGCCCGCCTTCGTCGTGATGGCGGCCCGGAAGATGACGGTGGTGGGGTCGGAGTCGTCGATGCGCGCCTGGTTGAACGCGAGCCTCGCGACCGTCTCGTTCTTCGCGAGGACGGCGCGAATGCGACGCTGGATACCGATCCAGCGGTCTACCGCGGCCGAAATCCGCTCCATCACGGAGAACGCGACCATCTCGGGCGAGTCGGGCACCGATCCAACCAGGCTGACGATCGACGCGCCGAACCCGTTCGCTTGCGTCTCGATCGACAGCAGCTCGCTGAAGTCCTGCCGGGTCTTCGCTAACCCGGAGATCGTCAGGGGGCGACCGGTCGCATCATCGACCACCCAGTCGCCGTTCTTGATGAAGAGTGAAAGGGCCATTCGTTCGCCTCACGCGGCTGGGGTGACCAGCTCCACGATGATGATCTCGATGAGGGCGCAGACGTCGTCCAGCAGGGTTGTCAGGCTGTTGAGCCGGTCGATCTCCGTGTTGATGTCGTCGATGATGCCGGTGTATTCGCGGGCCCGGTAGAGCAGGTTGTCGAGCGTGGCCTTGAGCGACTCGATGATCTCCTGGGGGGCCGACAGGAAATCGCCGAACTGCGCGCACGTGTTCACCAGCCTGGCGACACCGGTCGGGTAGAACGAGAGGCCCTCGGTGATTGGTGCGAGCGCGCTCTCGTAGAGCGTCTGGACCGTCTCCAGCTTGATGGTTTGGAGCTGGACCTGGGTCCGGTTGACCAGCAATTTGGTCACGCGGAAGTCGGCAACCGCTTTCTGGGCGGTCGCGGCATCACAGACGGCCCGGAGGGTCGCGACCGACAGGGTCCGCAAGATGGTGGCGACGCAGGGTTCCAGGGCCATCGGGCTCCTACGATACCGCCCAACCGAGCGGAACTTTAGAAGTCCAGGTCACAGGAGGGTCGCGACCGTTGGGCCCGGGAACGTGACCGTAACCGTGAGGGTCCAGGCGTGGATCGCGGCCGCCACGTTGGCCGCCACCTCCGCGGATGTCGCGGCCGCCACGCCCGTCGCAAACACGGCGGCCAGCAGGCTGGAGAGGCCGGGGGGCGCGAGCGTCACGACCCCCGCGCCGAACAGGACCGGCGGCACCATCCAGAACGCCTGGAACGCCAGCTCCATGGCGGACAGGGTAGTGGTACCCAGAGACGCCACCCCTCCTGCGAATGCGGCGGCCAGCGCGCCAGCCAGCACCCCCTCCTCCAGGCCGGTGAACGCGGGAATGACCCCGTTGGCCGTCGCGACCGCCGCGTAATCGGCGTACCCGCTTGCCCACGAGGCTGCCGCGTCGGCCATGTCGCTGGAGCCCGCGAACACGCCCAGCAGCCCAGACGTCAACGTGGTGGGGTCGAGGGGCACGCTAGGGGGTCCCGGGCGACGCGAGCTTCTGGGTGAACGACACGTCCGACAGGATCGCGTTGGACGTCAGGTACGTGGCCTTGAGGGCCGACAGGGTCGCGAGGGTCGCGGGGTTGAACGAGGCCGGCCCCATGGCGGTCGCGATGACCGCGCTGTTGAGCGCATCCATGAGGGCCTGTAGGAACTGGTTGAGCTGGACGCCCAACGGCACGTTCTCGATGGCGCCAGGACCCCCCAGCTTGATGGTGGTGGAAGGCTGGAGCACGAAATCGCGGAACTGCGCGAGGAACGGGCTCGACAGCCCCGTCAGCTTGACGCCCAGCACGGTCGCGAGGGCCGACAGGGTGGCCTCCACGTTGCCGAGCGCGTCCACCTCCAGCTCGAACGCGACGGTCGCGCCAGCCGCATCGTAGACGCGTACGTGGGCGCGGAGCGGCCCCCCTCCCGATCCAACCGTTGGGGCGAACGGGGTCATGTCGTCCACCACATCCCCGAACTTCGCGTCCACCACCGGGAGGGCGACGGGTCCGGCGTCGTGGGCCAGGTAGGTGCGGTGCTCTCGCAACGCCCCGCCCGACAGAGCCGACTCTTCCGTGTCGGTCGGGAGGAGTTGGCGGCGCACCTCCCCGAACCGCACCTCCGACCCGAACGCCGTGACCTTGTGGAGCGAGCCGTCCAGGATGCTTTCGAGCCGGTCACGCGACAGCGTGAGGGCGACAGGTCCGCCGGCAAGCCGTAGGGTGCCATCCGCCCCGCCCCAGATGGTCGCGCGGCCGGCCGACCGCAGCTCGTACTCGCCCGGCTTCAGCTCCCGGATGAGGAACTGGTCGGCCGCGTCCTCGTCGGCGAGCTGGCCGTAGTTGATCGCCTCGAAGTTGACGATGTGCATCGCGCCATCCATCCCCTGGACGAGCGTGACGGTGTCGCCAACCTGCGGCATGAACCGGAACCAGCTCGACCGGCCCAGCGCGAACGAGAACTGGATCATCGGCAGCTTGACGTCGTCACGGACGCTGCCGCCCTGACGGATCCGAACCTTCAGGATACCGTTCCGCGCGTCGACCGCCGTGATGACGCCGTCGACAGCATCGCCCGGGATCTCATCACGAGACCCGTGGAAGGGATCCTCGTCACCAGGGATCGGTTCCCTCATATCGTGACATCTCCTTCCTCGATCTCGCGCAAGTCTAGATCCTCGATCGGCACCATGACGGCGCCCTGCTGGATGGTCGCCTCCCTGGTGTGCCGCTCTTCTTCATTCAGATCCGGTGTTGTGGTGTCGGGCTGGGCGCCGAACAACACCCGGTAATTAAGTGGACGGCTCGAATGTCCGGAAAGCGGCGTGTATATCATCTTCGACGTTTTCGAGTTGCTGTCGAACGACATCATGCCGGTCCAGCCGCGGAGATACCGGAGCCCGACGGACGTCCGCCACCCTCCATTCCACGCGAGCGAATGGGATACGTCCGCGGACGTCCCAATGTGGTTCCGCAGCTTCCACAGATATGGACGGTTCAGCCCGCAGGCAAACCGAGGAACGATCGGCAGCCCAACCGAATGGGCATCCGCGTTGACCCGGTTGAGCATGATGTTGGCATAGATGCGAGCCGCCTCTTCGGTGCGGATCCGTCCCTTCGCGTTGCCCCGCTCCTGTCTGGTCCCGTAGACCGGGAAGAGGGCGGGCAGTTTGACAACGACGTCCGACAGGTTCGCCATGATCTCGTTGCTCGTCTGGGTGTGGCGCGATGGGGCCACCGGAACTGCCGCGATCGTCCTGACGGCCGCGTCCGAGAAGGTCGACGACGTGGCAAACTGGTCGTCCAGTTCGACGATGTAGTTGCGCTCGAACACGCCGAAGTCGTCTGGATCGAAGTCGTACAACGGGAACTCGACGATCAGGTCCCCCTTCGGGGTCGCGTAGAATACGAACTCGATGCGGGCGAGTGCTTCGTAGAGGAGCTGTAGGAAGTTCTGCGATTCCGACTTCATGTTGTACGACTGGACCAGCTCCAACCCGACCACGTCGTTGCCGATCGACTCGGCGCCGGACGGCAGCAGCATGAACACGCGGCCTCCGTCGACCGGGAAGTTGACCGGGTCCTCGCCGATCAACGTGATGAGATCCTCGGTGGTCGCTTCCGAGACGCTCTTGCCCAACCGCTCGCCAGTCCTGAGCCGGTAGTCAGCCTCGTCGGTGTCCTTGTTGATCAATGTGTGGATGTCGCTAAGCTGCACGGGCCACGAAGTGATCCCCTCCCACTGTTGTAGCGAGACCGGCACGAGACCGTCGGGCAGCGTGTCGCCCCCGTTGATCGACAAGCCGAACACATGGGCACCGACGTACGGAGACTCCAGTGCGAGCCGGGCATCGCTGACCCGGTTCTGTGCAACCTGCATGACCGATCGATTCTGTTGTCCCGAAACAACCGTGTCTTGGCCGGTCGCCTCGGCGGGTGGGACTTGAATGGTCGCACGAAGCGTCTGGATCTCCTCCTCGACCCTCGCGCGCAACTCCACCCGGTCCGTATCCTTGGCCGGCTTGAACGACCCGATCCCCGAGATACCGAACCGACGCTGGACCCGATCGCCAAACCGGTTGACGAAATCGATGGCGAACGCTTCCTTTTGCAGCTCGCCGAGACGGGTGCGATCCTCACCGCGTCGCTTGATGTAGCTGTCGAGGTCGCGGCGTTGCGCGTCCGTCAAGGTCTCGCGGATCTCCTCGATCGAGGAGGTCGGTGAATACCTGGTCGTGTCGATCTGCCCGATGAAACCAGCCTCGATGGCACGCTTCTGCGCGTCCGCCTCGGTGATGTTGGGCGGGGCGATCAAGAGGGTCTCGAAGATGGGTTCCCGCTGGGTCCCGAATACGATGAAGTCGATGATCTCCGTAAGCGTCTTGTTGGCAAGCGGGTTGGAGAACGCGCTGTACTGCGCCTGGTCCGCCAACGTCCTGGTGTTGGAGTCGATGAGACCGGGGTTCGAGTAGACGCGGGCGTACCGGAACAGCTTGGTTGGGTCCTCGGACGAGATGTTCAGGACCTTCTGGTTGTTGACCGAGCAGTCGTCGGTGATGTCGGTCAGGAGACCCGAAAATCCGTAGTACCAGATGGTCGGGTTGAACGGGTCCCGGAGGAAGATGCGGAGCGGGTCGTTCGGGTGGAAGATGGGCACGCCGTCTGCGTATGGGTAGCGCGACCGCCTGATTCGCCCGATCGTGTTGCCCTTCGCATCGATGTTGTCGACCGTGATCTTCGTGTGGGCTTGCTTGAGGAAGAAGATTTTGCTCTTGACCGACGCGGAATTGGACAGCCGGTAATCCGCCGTGGTCGTGTCGCTCGCCGCGTACTGGTCGGACCGCTGACACGCCAGGTCTGCCACCTCCTCGCCGATTTGCGTGACGCCGATGTCCCGACTCCTGACCTGCACGCGCTTCGGGTCGATGCCGGTCAGGAAGAACATGTCCTCGGTGGTCAGGAGGTACTTGTCCCTCTCGTTGATCAGGGTGATCGAACAGGTGTTCGGCTGGTTGCCGACGTGGTTCTTGATGTTGACGGCGGTGACGTCGTTGGTGACGTCGAAGCCGTATAGAAAAACACGGTAGGCCGGGAACGCATGCCGCACCTTCGGGAGAGGCCCCGTCGGAGGCGAAGAACCGAACATGAACGTGAGGGCACGGTCGACCGCTCGATTGTCAGCCATATCACTCGCCTCCCACGACCTCTGGGCTCGAAAAGACAGAGTCGGCCAGGTCGAGGGCGCCCTGAACTCGCTGGAGCGATGACTCGCTGAAGATGTAGTCGGACACGAAACGAACGAGGTCGTCGAGCGGCGGGTCAGTCGACTGCACGGTGAACTGGACGCTCCACTGCCGCTGGAACGGTTCCTGCGCCGACTCGCTGAACTGGAGCACGTTCATGAAGAACCCGCGAAACTTGACCTGCTTGGGAAACAGGGCGGACGCGTACGTCATCGTGACCATGTTGGGGACGCCCGCCTCCAGGTCGACGATCGGGTCGAGCGTGAGCTTGTAGAACCGGAGCCACGCGAGAAGATGGTCCTTCGCGCCAGTCCGATCGAACGTCAGGTCGGCGCCCAGGATGCGACCGATCTGCCGCTGGAACGCGCGCGGGTCGATGTTGCCGGTCGTCCCAGATAGCGAGAGGGTCAGGATGTCGTTGTTCTGGCCCCTCGCGTTCGAGAAGTGGAAGTAGATCGTTCCCCCAACAACATCCTGCTTCTGGATCCTCTTGGTCTGGGCGAACTGGACCTGCTGCGGGTTGATGAGCATGCAGAGGGGTGCGACGCCGTTGCGCGCGTTCATGTCGGACTGCCAGATGATCGGCACCCGCGTGGTGTTGTCCGGCCCGGCCGTCAGCGTGCTTCGCAGAATCGACCCGATGTCTGCCAGGAGTGCCATCTATTGTTGCTTCCTTCCGGATCGAACCGCTTTGTGTCTGGTCGCGCTGATCGATAGCGCCTGCGTGCCGATCACACCCGTGACGCTTCCGCTCCGTTGAGCCGGTTGAGTAGCGGCACCCGCGGGGTCATAGCCGGGCTCGATGGTACCGCCTCGCCGAGGCCCGCCCCCCCGCAGACCAGCCGCCTTTCGAGCGCCCGCCACATCCCCGCGGATCAACTTGTTGATCCCGGCGACATCCGTTGGGTCGCCCGCCCCCAGGCCAAAACCGGCCGGTTGGTCGAGCCTACGACCCGTCGCGATGTCCTCGATCTGGCCGGCCGCCGGGGGATCCTCTTCGCCGATCCCCTCCAGCGCCTTCTTGAGCGGCTGGAGCCCCTCCACGCTGCCCAGGAGATTCTCGCCAGCTCCACCGATGTCCTTCAAGCCCGCCCACGCCCTGCCGAGTGCGTCGGGAAATATCTTGGCCGTCTCCTTCATCGCCTCGCTGTAGGCCGCCGCCGTCTTGTCCTCGCCCTTGAGTACCGCGATGGTGTAGCGGACCCCGAGGACCAGCTCGGCCAACCCGGCCATCACGATGTCGAACAGAGCGGTCCCGACCTTGCGGACGCCTTCGAGCGATTGCCGCATGAACTTTTGGAACTCCTCGGTCTTCTGCGCTTCCGTCTTGAATGCGCCGGCCAGCGCCTTCTTCTCCTCCTTGGAGAGTTGTTCGACCGTCAAGCCACCCGCCAGTTTGTCGCCGATGTCCATGATGGCCTTCGCGCCCTTGAACCCCATCCGCCCTTCTAGCCACGCGCGAGCGGACTGCGGGTCGCCCCGCGACATTTCCAGCGCCATGCTGCGCAACTCCGTGATGCTGCCGGCCAGCACTTGCGGGTCAGGTCCACCCTCACGGGTGAGCTGGTTGAGCAAGTGGGACCGCGCCTCCAGCCCTTTGCCCATCCCGAGCCGCTCGGCCAGCATGACCTGCTCGCCCATCCCGAAGGAACCAAGACCCCCAAGGATCTGCTGGGTCGCTTGCAACGCCTCGGCACCAGCGAAGTGCTTCTTGACACCAATCGCCTCGTACTGAGCGGTAAGCTGTTGGGTGAGGCCGATCACCTCCTTGGTGTTGATGCCCATGTGGCGGACACCACCGGTCGCTTGCGCGATCGCGTTCGTGAACGTGGCGAGTCCAACGCCCGACTTCGCGCCAGCGAAATTCAGCTCGACGACCGCCTCGGCCGCTTCCTTGGTGGAATAGCCGTACTTCGTCATGAACTCGCCCGCTTGCCTGGCGGCCGTTCCGCCAGCCAGCTCGAAGTGACGTTCGAGCCCAAGCGTGAGCCCGTAGAGCGTCTGCATCTGGGTGCCGTACGCCTTCGTGACCCTAGAGCCCGCCTCGCCCGCCGAGATGCCGGCGTCGCCGTACGCCTTCGCGACCGCCTCCAGCTCTCCGCGCGTCGCGCCAAACTGGATCTCCAACTCCTTCGCGACACCCGCCAGCTTGCCGGCCGCCATGCGATCGGCCTTCTCGGCCTTCGCGCTGTACGTCCTGGTCGACTCCTCGAAAATCTGGACGAACCGGTTGGCCTCCGCCTCGTACTTCTGGGTCTCCGCAACCCCCCAGAGCATGAGGCCCAGGATGCCCCCCACCCCCATGGCACCTGGGGTCAGCATGGAGAACAGGTTGCCCGAGACCTTCCGGATGTCCTCCGCGATAGCGTCGGGCGTGATGCGGATCTTGCTGACCGCGCCCGACAGCATCCCCCGGATCTTCCGGAGCCACTTGGACCGTTGGCCCTTCTGGCCCTTGCCCTTGTCGACGTCGGTCGACTTCTGGTGGACCTCCTGCCAGTCCTTGACGATGTCGTCGATCTCACGACGGCACCGTTCGGTGTACTGGCGGATGTCCTGGATGGGGCCGAGCCCTACCTCGGCGAGCAGGCGGTCGACCTCGATCTTCTGATCGGCGCCGGTCCCCAGCGACTCGGCCGCCTGGACCATCCGCTGTTGCGCTTGCGCGTACTCGGTGACCGCCTCTTCGGTGCCCGAGATTTTGACCTTGGCTTCAAGCAGCTCGGACATCGTCATCCTCTCTTACGGAGAGCAGCGATATACGGGTAGGGATCGATCGCACCGACCCTCCGCTCCCTCGGATCCGAGGACTTTTTGACGCCCGGATCGACGATCCTGTAGTGAAGATGCGGCGCCCCCTTGTGGAAGGGGGCGCCCGGGGTCGATGGAGGGCTAAACGACTGCTCCATCAGCTCCCCAACCGGATCGCCCGCCTCTATCTTTTCTCCCCTCTTGATCAGCAACGGGTGTTTCAGGTGGGCGAGGTAGTGGTCCAGTCCGGTGACTGGGTCGTGGATGGTGGTGCTCGCCTGACCTTTGTGTGAAGGTCGCGCCACTTTCACGATCCCGGTAACGGGCGAGAACACTGGAGTGCCGCCCGCCGCCCCGATGTCGGACGCGGCGTGGAACGCGCCGATGCTGCCGACCGCCTTCGCGAACGCGTGACCGAACGAACCCGGTAGGAGCGCGCCTTTGCCGCGCAGGGGGTCCGCTTGGACGACCTTGTCGCCGTGGGGTCCACTGTAGACACCAGAGACATCATCCTCCGCATGGCTGTGGTCGTGCCCTTCCTCGGCGGCTGAATCGGCGTGGGCGGCGTGTGCGGTAGGGGGCGCCACACTGGTGAGGGCACCGCGCGACTTCTCGGCGCCCGCCCTCACCGCCACTCGACGCATCTTGTCGCTCTCGATCGTCACGAAATGGATGGTGACGGGGAGGTTCTCGCCGCGGACCGTCCCGAATTCGACGCCGGTGATCGCGATGTCGCCCGCGCCAAGATCGGTGCCAGCGAACGTGCTCTGCACCCCGGGCGCCGACTCCGCCGCCTCCGACAGGATGTCCTGGACCGCCTCGAAGTCCCCTCCCCGCTGCGCCGCGGAGAGAGCGAGCTGTTGCTCGACCCCGAGGGTAGCGGTAGCGCCCACCCCCGCCATTCCCCCTTGTTGTCGCGACACCCCACGGATCATCTCACCGCTGGTCCTCATCGCTGCGGTGATCGCCTCCTTGGACCCGGCGCTGAACGTCAGCGCGGCCATCCGCTTGACTGCCTCGGGTGTCGTGACCGCCCCCATGAACGCATCCATCCCGGCGGACGACGGTAGCAAATCCTTCCCGTGTTTTCCCAGATCGGTGAACCCTTTACCGATGTCCTTGAGGATCTTCTCGTTGGCCGTCTCCGCCTCCCAGAACGTGTCTTCCAACCGGCCCATCTGCCTCTTCTCCGACTCGGTCAAGTTGGAGAAGCCGGGGATCGCCGAGAGCTTGTCCTTGAGGGCGAGGGGGATGTAGCGGAACCCGATGACCAGCTCGGCGAGCCCGACGGCGATCAAGTTGAACAGGCCGAGTCCGATGACCGCGATGTCGCGCGAGATGTCCTTGAAGGACGTCTCGAAGTCGGTGTGGGTGGCGCGCTCCTTCTTGAACGCCTCGTTGAACGCCTTCTCGGCGTCGACCCGCTCCTTCTTGGTCGCGTTGGTGTTGTGGAGCGTATCGACCGCCTGGATCATGATGAGGGCGGATTGTGGACCGAGCTGCGGCATCACCCGTTCGAGCGCGACGCCGATCTCCTCGCGGGACAACTTCCGGCCCCCACGGAACAGGTCGACAGTCGCGCGCGCCATCTTAAGCGCGACGCCCGGCCCCTTACTCGGGTCCATGTAGGCGTCGCGGAGCGCGTAGTAGGCGCCCAGGTCTGTCCCGAGCCCCATCTTATCGGCGACCGCCATCTGCATCCCCTTCGACATGCCCGCAAGCCCGGCGGCGATCTGGCCGGTCGCCATCACGGCGGTCGTGGCGGCGAAATGGGGCTCCAGCCCCTTCTCCTCCAGCATCTTCTGGAGCCCGTACACCATGTTGAGGCCGTCCTGCACGGTCGCGCCGTACTGGCGCATCTGGCCGGTCGCCGACATCACATCGCTCATGAAGTTCTGGATCCCGATGCCCGAGTCGCGGCCGGCCAGCGCGAACGTCCCGACCAGCTCGGTCGCCTCCCTGGCGGTAATGTTGTACTGCTGCATCAATTGACCCGCCGTCCTGGCGGCCGTGCCCTCCGGTAGTCGGAGCGTTTGATCGATCGCGGCGGTCGCGATCGCAACGCTCGCGCGAGCGCCATCTACCCGGATGGACGTCTTGGCCGTCGCCTCCTCGATCGTGACACCAGCGTCCGTGAGCGAGCGGGTGACCGCCATCGCCTCCCCTTTGGACATCCTGAACGTGTCGACCAGGTTGGCGAACTGGCTGCCCAGCGTTGCCATGTGCTGCTTGGCAACCGCGTAGCCTTTCGCATCACCTGTCGCGATCGTCTTCTCCCAGAGCTGGGAGTACCGCTCGCCCTCCGCCCGGAGCTTGTCTTCGTAGGAGAGGCCGTAGAGCAAGAGGCCGACAACGCCCCCCACCCCCATGGTCGTGATGGTGGAGCCGACCATTCGACCGGCGGCCCCGAGCGCCTGGATCGACTGTTTGCCGACGTTGAAGAAGTCGCCCACCTTCTTGGCGATCGAACCCCGCTTCTTCGCGCCGGTCCTGGCGCCCTCCTCGTCCTCTTCGTCGTCTTCTCCGCCCCCATCATCCTCTCCATCCTCTTCGAGGACGGCGGCCCGGAGCGTGTCGATCGCCGTGACCAACTGCTTGTACTCGGTGAAAACGCGGGCGAACGCCTGCGATTGCACCTCCGACTCCTCGCCCGTCTTCTTCGCGATCCCAGCCGCCTCAGAAAACTCGGCGGCCGCCTCTCTCGCCTCCTCGCCCAACCGTTTGGCCGCCGCGATCTCCGCGTCCGACACGACCGCCTTGTTCCGCTTGATCTCCTCGATCAGCTCCTTGTACTTGTCGACAACGTCGCCGAGACCGACGTGCTGAACGATGAGGTCGAGGTCGGCGCCGCCCCCTCCAACCGATCCTGTTTCGGGGGGCGGCATGACGGTTTAGTCGTCGAGCACGAAGCTGCTGCGACGCGCGCGGGCGCGCTGGCCTGGAACGTCCTGCTCGGGAGGAGCTGGGGGATGAACGCCGTCGACCACATGAACGCCCGCGACCGCCAGTACCTGGCGGCGCTCCACCTCGCTCATCCGCGAAATATCGATCGGCCTGTCGAGGATCTCCATGCCCGTGTCAGTCGACAGCGGCCCAGGCGGAACATCGTCGACCTCCTCGATGACCGGGGCCTCGACCTCATCTTTGCCAAGCGCGTCGATCGACTTGGCCAGGTAGTCGAGGAACGCGGGCCTCGCGATAGCGGGAAGGATCGGCTGAACCTCCGCGAACGTCTCGGGCATCCGGATCTTGCCGGTCACAGGGTCGTGGATGGGGATGAGGTGGGCGCCCAGCACACGACCAAACGACGCCTGTAGGAGGTCGGCGTGTTGCTTCTCGTGCCGCTGGATACCGGTGTACAAAAACGCCCACCTCGTCGGGTTCATGTCGCGAAGCTGCTGCCATGGATCGCCGGCATTTCCTCCAGCCCCGTTTCCTCCTCCCCCGCCGAAGAGAGACCATCCTCGACAGATGACGTACTGCTGGATGTCGAGGAGTCGGTCTCCCTCGATGATGCTTTTAGGCGGGTGATCACCTCCGCGCGCCGCTCCTCCAGCTTGCCGTAGAACTGGAAAAACTCGGTGATGATGGCGTCGTCGAACTGTTGCAGGTACTCGTAGAACCGCTCGCGGAAGTAGCTCTTCATCTCGTCAGGATCATTCCGGATGAGGCCGAGAAGCTGCTCGTCCTGCGGGAGGGGGAACAGCGCGGAGATGGGGGTTTCGTTGACGTGGCTGGTGGCGGCCGCGACCGTCGCGCTCTTGCGCGACGACAGAAGCGCCATGTTGGACGCCATCGAGACGTACTGGTCGCGCCAGAGCGCCTCCCCATCCGACAGGGTGTGGAGGCGGAACCGCCGATCCGCGAACTCGAACGTGTCCTCGATACGACCCTTGAGCAGGTCGGCCTTGAGGTCGAGCAAGATGGGCGACAAGGGTGGAGGTGCGGGGGGCGCGCTAGGCGCCTTCTTCTTCTTACTTTCGGCCATTGGTGGCCCTCCTGTTCGCCCTCCGGGACAGCCGGAGGGGTATGGGGTGGATGGGGCGGCATGGTAGCGCCGACCCACCCGCCCGAGCTACTGCAACCGGACCTTCCGGACGTACACGAGGGTGCCCTGCGTCTGGACCAGGCGATCGCCACCGGCCGTGTAGGTCCGGCCCAGGCTGCTGAACCAGCAGCCGATGTAGCTGCGCCCCTCGGTCGAGTTGTTGGGGAACCGCCAGGTCTCCCGCACCTCGAACGGGTTGGCCTGGTCGCCCAGCATCTCGAAGTCGGGCGTGCCGAACGCCTGCTCCATCCTGCAGGTGAACAGGTCGTACCGACCGACCGAGATGGAAAGGCCGCCCACGTTGCCCGGCACCGTCTCGATCGGCTCGCCGGACGTCGCCTGGTTGATCTCGTACACGTGCGAGACCTGCCGGGTCATGTTGACGCCCCAGCTCTGGATCGAGCCGACCGTGAGGCCGGACGCCCGGATCGTCATCGCGTGGGACGTCCGATGGACTGTGTTGGGAGGGTTGACAGGCATGTTTCGTCTCCTTACGCCGTCGCGGCGCTCTCACCCACGCTGAAGAACGGCGAGTCCACCGAGAACTCACCGAAGATCCTCTTGGCCGGGTACCGAAGGTTGAAGAAGAACTTGAAGTCGAACCTGGTCGGATCCGTGCTCGACTGGAACACCTGGATGTCGGACGCGAGGTTGATGTCCCTCGACCTGCCGTTCTCGTCGCGGAACGGACCGATCGCCCCCGACGCGATCAGGGAAGAGAGTGTGACGGCCACGACCGTCTTGATGTCGAAGATGAAGTCGGTCAGGTCTTCCGGCACGATGCCGATCAGGTTGGAGTCGACCGCCTGCGAGACGGTCCGGACCGCGTTGTCCTTCTGGGCGCCCGCCGAAATCTCGGCGAACGAGATGAGACCACCGCCTCCCGGTTCCGTGGTGATGGGGTCGAGCATGAGGAGGCGGCCGGCATCGTTCGTGACGACCAGGACGCCCGCGGGCGCGAGCAAGTGGCGCTCGGCATCCAGGTACGTCTGGAACGTGTCGAGGTCGAACCCGGTGATCGTCTTGCGCAACAGTGAGGTCGCGACCGACACGAAGCTGGTGTGACGGGCCGCCACCGCGACCGCCAGGTAGGTGGAGTTCAGCTCGACGACCGGCTGTGATCCGTCCGGCAGCGTCAGGGTCTTGTCGATGTTGGGCGGGGCGCACAGGATGAACCGGCCGCGCCCGGGGCTGTCGGCCGCCACCTGGAAGGTCCGCTTGGCCGCGTAGATGAACGTGTGGGCCGTGTCGATGTCGCCGATGTCCGTGTCCCTGAGCATCCCGAACCAGCCCCGCCGGAACTTCTTCTCGGTGATGGACGACTTGTTCGTCACGTGGTTCACGAGGGTCGACTGGATCGAGAGCAACTGGGTCGCCGAGAGGGTCTGGGGCAGGGGCGTCACGATCGCCACTTCCGTGATGGCGAAGTTGTCGAGCCCGTTGTTGATCGCGTTCTGGAAGTCGGCGACCGAGTAGACGTCGTCGTCGTTCGAGTCCTCGACCTGCACGACGAAGATGCTGGGCGCGTCGTTCTCGAACGCGATCTGCCCCGCAACCGCGAGCGCGTTGTCGGTCGCGGAATCGCCCACCTGACCGAACACCTGGTCCTGGTTGAACACGCGGAGCGGCACGTTGTAGTCGGTGGAGGGGCGGACGTAATCGTACGAGACGAAGTAGACCGACCCGGTCTCCGGCCGGGTGCCCGTCCCCTCGATCGTGAAGGGGAGCTGGGCGGTCGTGAGGCCCAGCACGTTGAGATGCGCGCTGGCCGTCTGGGCCTGCTGGATCCGGACCTTGGAGGTCTCGCCCTGGGTGGACGACAGGAGGCGGAGCCGGTCGGTCCCGTCGTTCTGCGCGACCGTCGAGAACGCGGATCCGTACTGGCTGTGGTCCGTAAGGCGCGCGTTGATGTCGACGATGATGGCGGCGATCGTGATGGCGGCGCCGACGTCCAGCCGACACTCGACCGACCCGTCGCCGAGCTGCCGGAGCGGCACCTGCGTGTCGTCCAGCTCGAAGATGGTGGTGTGGGCGTCGGACACGCCCTGGTCGAGGATCTGGACCGAGCTGCCCGCCCCGGTCGTCGGGCTGGTGAGCCGGACGCGCGTGACACCCACGACCGACGCGACCGTCCCGTAGGTTGCGCCGTAGCTGGCGGACGCCAGGAGCGCCGCATTGATCTCCCCGACGATCGTGGCGGCCGTGACGGCCGCGCCGATCGTCAAGGTGATGTCGATGTTGCCGCGACCGTCGATGTTGAGCCGGAGGATGTTGTTGCCCGCCAGCGTGCTGTACGGACCGGCCAGCAGGGTGGTCCACTCGGCCGCGATGGCGCCGTCGACCAGGTCGTCGATCGCGATCTCCAGGACGGACGCGGTCAAGGTCGAGACGGTCGTGATGACCGGGGTGCCGACCAGCTCGGCGGCCTGATCGATCGACCAGTCGATCACGTCGCCCGCCACGATGAACGGGAACGCAGACAGACCGAAGATGGCGGCCGCCGAATTGGTCACGCCCGAGTTGATGCGGATCTGCGAGACGGGCCCCTGGGTCGGGCTGGTGAGCCGGACCTGGTCGTTGTTGTACACCTCCGCGACCGACCCGTAGGCCGCCCCGTAGGTGCCGCTGGCGATCAGCGCCGTGTTGATGTCGGACACGACCTCCGCGGCGGTCGTGAGGGCCGGGCTCGCGCCCGCCGTCGTGATGATGATCTGGGCCCTGCCGTCGATCTGGAGGTAGAGCAGGTTGTTGACCGACAGATCGAACGTGTCGTTGATGTGCGAGTTGACCCGCGCGCGATCGTCGAGCTGGTAGTCGATGTTCTCGTCGAACGTGGTGACGCCAGCGAACGAGCCGACCCGAACGGCCAACCTGACATCGTCGTTCGCGAGGTCGTCCCGGTCGGTCGCGATCGCCACGTAGTCGATCGTGTAGGTCGCGCCCGCCACGTACCCGTTGTCGCTGATGCGCACGACCGTCGCGCTGTCGAACGACCAGAGCGCGACGTTCAGCGGGACCCCGTTGACGAACAGGGTCGAGTCGTTCTGGAGCCCGGTGGATGTGTTGGCGAGCGTGGCGGTGTGGGCGCCGGGTGTCGCCGACACCGTCAGCGCCTCCCCGTTGATGCCTCCCCGCCTGACCGCCTCGTTGGTCGCGCGCTTGAGCTTGTCGCCAGGCCCGACGAGCGCGAGCGTCTGGGGGACCGACGCGATCGACAGGGCGTTGGGGACGACGACCTCTTGGATGAGGACGCCTGGATCCGTGTAGGTGGTGACTTGAACGGCCATCTTTCAATCCTCGGAGATGCAGCGGTTGAAGCCCGCGCCAGGCGGACTCATCGTGGGCTCATCCTGGACACCCAGTAGTCGACAACCCATCAGCTCGGCTCCGGAATCTCTTCGCGGTTGAGCGTGATGGAATCGGTGTAGGTCGTCGTGATTGTGATCGAGTCGGATTCGGGCGTGGTGGTCGGTAGGTCGAGCGGGTCGACCACGACCGTGATGGTGGAGCCGGCCCCACCAGTCAACACGAACGTGCCGCCCGCCGCCACGTTCACGATCGCGCCCGCCACATCGCCGAACGGCGCCCACGTCATGTTGCGAGCGAGCCCGACGATCGCGTACGCGAGCGTCCCGACGCCCGCCGGAGCGGTCGCGCCGACCGAATCGATCCGCACGCCCGTGATGTTGACCGGCTGGCTCGCCCGGTTGACCGGCAGGCCGGCCGCCTGGACCGACACCGCGATGGAGGACCCATCCCCGCCCGGCAGCGTGAACACGCCCCCCGCCCCCACCGCTACCGCGGCGCCGGGTACAAGAGCACCGGGCGCCTGCCACTGGAGTGTCAGGGCCGCACCCGCCACGTACGTGAGGGTCCCGACTCCCGACAGGGTCGCGCCATCCAGCGCAACGATCTTGACGCCCAGGATGTTGAGCGGCTGGGTGTTGGCCTTGTAGGTGTGGTCGCGGAGCTGGTAGTTGGGCGGGATCAGGTTGGCCGGGATGGTCCGGTCGACGTAGTCGTAGATGGTGATCGGGACGTTGAACCGGTTGACGTAGACCTTCCCTTCCTTCTCGCCGTCGGGCAGCGGGATGTCGGCCTCGCCGGCCAACGACCAGTCCGACAGGATGACCTGGAAGTACCGCTCGGTCGCGCCGCCCGCCACCGGCTCGGCGTAGACGTGCTCGCCGTAGAACGTGAAGTCCCGGTCGGACATGTAGAGCGACAGGAAGTAGATGAGGAGATCGGTCAGCTCGGTGCGCTCGTTGTCCGAGTCGGCCCCCACGTCGATGCCGATCGTGAAGCTGGCGCCAGTCCCATACCGGTTGGCGGGCCGGCGGGCCGGGTTGTCCGAGTCGTCCGCCTGCCCGACCGTGAACCCCAAGGCTGTCAAGAGAGTGGCGGTCCCGCCCGTCACCTCGATCCGGTTGGGTGTCTCGTGGTCGGACGACCGGTAGTTCCGCGGGTTGGTGGCGGCGGGCAGAGCGATCGGCTTGGTCGCGCGGACCGGCCCACCCGCCACCAGCTCCAAGAACGTGGAGCCGCCGGTCGTGACCGCGCGCGCCCGCGCATACAGCGCCTGCACGTTGATGATGTCGGCGAGCTGCTGGGCCGTTACGGCCGCGGGTGTGGGGAACGGGAACGACGGCAGCACCATCGTGCTGGTCCGGTAGTTCACACCGTCCGGCTTGGTCCTGAACGCCAGAGTCGGGGGCGTCGTGATGTTCAGGATGGCGGATAGGTTGTAGGGCTGCGGGTTGGTCGCGCGGACTCGCGGTGGGTACTGCACGTGATCGACGAACGCGCCCGTCAGCCCGATGGGCTTGCGCGCCCCACCCGCCTTTGTGACCGAGATGAGGGGCAACTTCTTGAGGATGTCGGGGTACTCGCGGATGAGGGTGACGAGGTTCTCGAACGGGTCGGTCGACTGCTGGGAGATCCCGTACTTCCCGATCGTCAGGATCTCGGCGAACCGGGCCGCCGCAACGGTCGGCTGCGCGAAGAACTGGCGCAGCTCCTCGACGAACGAGTCCTTCGCGGTTTCGACCAGTTGACTGAACCGGAAGTTGTCGCGCGTGTCGACCGCAAGGGTCGGGACGTTGCGCTTGATCGCGAGGTCGTCGGACGTGAAAGCCACGGGCCTGTGCGGACAGGCTACCGCGAGATCGCACGGAATTTTAGAAGGGCGGACCCAGCTTGCACATGCGTCAAGATTCAGCTAAACTGACGTAACAGTGAGATTAGACCAGGCCGAAGCACGCAAGCTGCATGAGCAAGGGTTGAATGGTGCCGAGATCGCCAAACGACTCGGGGTGTGGCGCCAGACCGTCACCCACTATTTTCGCTCGATCGGGATCCGGGGCCACCAGTACGGTTTCGTCAAGACGCTCACGGATCGTCAACGCGCCATGCTGTATGGGACGGTGCTTGGGGACGGGCACCTCAGCCGCCGACAAGAGTCGTACCTTGCCATGAAGCACGGATGGGTGCAACGCGCATACCTCACCTGGAAGGTCGAGGAACTTGCGCCGCTGTTCAAGACCACTAAGTTGCATGAAGGGACAACGACGATCCGACACAAGACCTATCGGTTCGCCCAGATACATTCACGAGTACATCCACTACTGGGAGATGCACGCCGGCTGTTCTACACGGATGGCGGCAAGAAGACGGTAACGCACGACGTGCTCGACGCCCTCGACAAGCTCGGGCCGTTGCTTTCGCTCGCACTGGCCGTCTGGTACATGGACGACGGGTCGCTGTACGACGATGGTCGCTACGCGCAGATCACGCTTGGTGGAATGAGCCAGCCAGCATATCGACGGACTGCCGAGTGGTTTTGTCAACGAGGGTTCGCGGGCGCGATTGGCAAGCACACAACCAAGAACAGCGTGGTGTTCCGAATGCACGCTCAAGGATCGCGCAGGTTTGCCAAGACCATCATCCCGCACATCTACCCGAGCATGAGGTACAAGATCCCATCCTCGTTGGAAGACCCACCAATACGATCTGTCTCGACTACTTGTTCCGCATGTGGATCGTTGATTACGCGTCCGAAGTCGCACGCGAGATCCTACAGCCTGTTCTGCTCACGTGAGTGTTACCACGAAGCGCGACGCGCTCGGCTCAAGTCGTTAGCCCGAGAACACGGATGAGAAGGCCCTCGTAGTCCGTGCGGAGTTTAGTCTGCACGTACTCCTCCATCCCCTTCTCAAGGAAGTGGGTGGGCTCAGATCCTGGATGCCACCACGGTGGACCACCAGGGTTACGAAGCATGTGCTTCGCGGTGGCAACTCGGAACGTCTTCTCGCCATCGATTATCAGCGGGATCGTCACCGCCTTGGTGCCGTCCCGCAGATACCAGGCGTTGTGTGCGTTGAGAAGGTACTGCATCTTGTGAGGACGCACGCCTACGGACCTCCAGTAGGCGTAGGGCTTGGTGTTTCCGATGTAGCCCATCGCCTTGGCGACGTCGTACCGGCTGAACCACGACTGGTCGAGTCCGCCACCCGACGGGTTCTTCCACAGGCGCGACGCGTACGCCCGGATGGTCGCGAGCGCCCCCTCAGTGATCTCGCGGATGGCGTACATCTTGTAGACCTCCCAGAAGCGCGGGTCCGCCATACGGGCGAGGAAGTTGTGGTCGGCGACCACCTGGAACGTGATGGCGGGCACCCCTAGCACCTCCGCCGCGCGTACTCGTGGCGGGGCGACAGCGCGACCGATCGGAGCGCTTCTGGTGTGCAAAGACGGAGGGGGATCGAGAAGGACGGGAGCAGTCCCTTCGTGACCTTGATGTTCTTCAGCTCGAACGCTTGGCCCAACGAGGCGACGTGGTTGTAGCCGTAGTACAGCGGCTGACGACCAGCTCCGCAGCAGTTGCAGGTCTGGTGGTTCCAGCAGAGCGTCGTGGTGCTGCTGTAGCTGGTGTCGGGCGCCATCAGAATACCTGGCCGATCATCTCGTCACGCTGGGGTCGCCGGCAACTGAACCCCTGCGAGATGAAGATGCCCTTCGGGTCATGATAGTCGAACGCGGTCAGGTCGTACCGGACCCCCACATGCGTGCCCTCGCGGAACTCGATGAACGCCTTCTGCTGGATCAGGTTGACCTCGGGGGGCACGACGACGTCTGGATCCTGAGCGACCAGGTCGTCGAAGTGGCGGAGTGGCACGGTCCACCAACGATGGTTCCCGTCCGAATCCACCACCCCCATGCCGCCCCGCTCCCTCGTCTTGGTCGGCAACCCCTTGAGCACCCGGATGAACGGCTCGTCGAGCCGTGGGTACCGGATCCGCGCGATCTCGAAGAACGGGCTCTTGTCGGTCACGAGCGCACGCGTGAGGGTCACGCGCAACTGGATCGTCCCTCCCGCCGCCACCGACAGGCTCGGGAGGGTCGCGATCGACACGTACGGGCCCGCGTTGATCGACACCTCGACCAGCACGGACGTGCCGGCTGGTTGTCGGATGTAGCTGTCGACCCGGAACTGGAACGGGTTGACCGACGCGACGACGCCGGGCGCCCCGATCGTGAAGACGGGTGATGTGATGGTTGCGGTCAGCAGGCCGGTCGCGATCTGGAGGCGGTACGGCTGGAACTCGGTGAACAGCGAGGTGCCCACGAGCGTGACGGCCGGGTCGATCGACGCGACGTGCAACTCGTGGTACCCGAACTTCGTGTAGCCCGGCACGATGCCGGTCCCGTAGCAGTTGTGAACCGTGACACCGTTCGCGACGAACTGATGGTCCTCCTCCACGGTCAAGTCGTACACAGGTTCGAGGACATCGTTTCGCTCGACGGACCGGACAAACGGAACCTTCCGCTGCACGACGGGCTCGGGTCCACGTCTTGCCGCCCTGGTGCTCTCCGCTTGGTCAATGCACGCCGCTAGCTTGGCACTCTTGCGCGCGTTGAAGAACCCGACTCGCGTTTGGAACGCTTGCACGTGGGCAAGGGCCGAAATATCCAGTGCGTACAGTCTCCGATAGCCGCGCTCCGAACGCCACGTTGCCTTGTACTCGTGGATTGTTGACCGGATTCCGAGCCCCATCAGGAGTAGCTGCACGTCCTGCAAAAGCGGATAGGAGACGGATGCCAGCGAGAGACTCACCCGGCCGCCGGCCCCACCAACGCTGCCGTCCGTGGAGAACAACCCGGAAAGGAAGCCGCGCACACACTCCACGGACGCTCCAAAGATATGCGCAGGCGCGCGACGGGCAGCGGGGTCCGCGCGCTTGTCCAGCCCCAATGCTCCCAGGAAGTCGGCCAGCCCCTTAATCCGCCAGGAGACCGTCGCCATTGGCGCCGGCTCCGAGAGGACGAGGTTACTCTGCCGGTCCCACTTACGCTCGATCACCTCCGTCTGCGTCCCACACCAGCCGTGTACAACCTCTTGTAGGTGGTCGAGGTCCGCGCGGTCCACGATGGAGGAGCAGACCGTCACGATCGGGTACTTGCCCTTTCCCACCGAACCGTCCCCGAGAACGTAGCCCAGGAGAAGTCCAACATCGAATCCATCGCTATCTGGGAACTTGTAGTCCAGACTCTTGTCCGGACGAGCGGTCAGATCAGAAACGGCCGCGATAGGGACGGGCAGCGGCGAGACTGATTCCCCCTCTGGGGGGGCGAAGTCGAGTCTGTCGCCCTCCTCCAGGTCGCCCACCTCCAGCCAGCCGCGTTCCGCCATACGAATGAAGTGATCTGGAGTCGCACGAATGGAGAGCCCCCAGTTCGTCGTGACCGTCATGGTCTCGCGGATACCGGTCTGAAACGCCGTTGCCCTCCGCCATGCCTTACCGGACCAGACCTCGAACGGTTCACCCACCAAGTCCTCGACAGCGACCAATCCTCGGCCGCGCACGAACACGCGGGTGTCTCCAGAAACGCACGATCGACACTTGCCGTCCGGCTGTTTGCTTGTTTGCTTGTAGCAGGAGCACAGCGGGTAGACCGCGTTCGTGACGGTCGTCTGATCGACCTGCGGGTTGAAGTTGGGGGTGTGGAGCAGCGACCTGGAGAACGTGATCGAGTTGCTGTAGGGACCGCCTGACGACGGCAGGAACGCGCTGTCGATCGAGACGGTCAGGTAGCTGCCGCTCGACTCCAGCTTGAAGATGCCGCCCGCCCGCACGTCGACCGTCGGGGCGGCGGTCCCGCCGGGCGGCGTCCACACGATCGTCCTGGCGGCTCCCGCGACCGTCAGGACCAGGGTGCCGGCGCCCGTGGGTGTCCGGTGGGAGAACGCGGCGATCGCGACGCCGGGGATCGGGGTGGCCTCCAGGATGGCGGACTGGGGGATCTCGTGCCACAGATCGGCCGCCAACCCGACGCCCAACACCTTGTCGATGTGGGCCTTCAGCATCTTGAAGATCGACTGGTCACCTCGAATGCGCGCGTCTACTCCCGTACCGGAGTATCGACCAAGATAACCAACGGCCAGATGCTTACCTTGCACCCGAACAAACCCACCCCGCCCAACACCAGTGGTCATGCTGTTCGCTCTTGGTTGATCGGAAGACCGCGGTCGCGCCGGTACGCGATGTACTCGTCGTCCGTTCGCTTACCCTTGCTCTGATTGCATCGAGCACACGCAACAACGATGTTGCTTGGGTAGTTCGTTGGGCCCAGGTCCTTCCTGGCTAGTGGAATCTTGTGATCGATGTGCGGTCTGGTTACCTCTGCGCCGCAGTAGTAGCAGAGGTGTTGCTGCGCCAACAGTTTCGCAACGACGTCCTTGCTGGTCCATCTGCCCGGTATCGCTCGCTTGGCCGACCGATACCTGTGCGTGATGCCCCTCCGCTTCATCGGGTTCTTCAGGTCGTATCGCCGCTTAATCTGCCTGATGAGATCGGGGTGCTCGTCGGCATACTGTCGGTTCCTCGCCGCAGCTCTGGCGCGGTTGTGCTGATACCATGCCTTCGAGATAGCCTTGACTTTGACGGGGTGCTCCGCGGCCCATCGCTTTGCTGCGGCGCAAGCACAAGATCGACACCGCGTCACGAGCCCCGAACAATCACGCTTGTTCCGATGGAAAAACTTGATCGTCGCCGGACGAACGGCACCACACGCTGAGCATGTTCGCTTCCCCGCGTTCACCGGCTGGAATACCTTCTGCTTGGCAGCATCGTTTCTGCACTGCTTGCAAACCGAAGTGAGACCGAGCGTGCCCATCAAGTTTCGATGAAAAAATCTGAGCGACGCGGGCTTGCGTTCGCCACATTTCGAGCACGTTCTCACGTGCTCAAGAACCCGCGAAAGAGGATCCCAGAGGGTGCGGCCGAAAGCAGTTGAAGCAGCCGGAACGACACACCAGCTTGGATGTGAATCGATCCCATCGTCGCGAAGTTGAGCTTGAACAACGGCACCAACCGATCGAGCCGCTGTTGCAGGAACGATAGAAATGACTGGAGTGGTTGTTGATGGTTGATGCTAAAACTATACCCCTGGTCAGAGTAATTGACAAGATCCGTGTCGATCGAGAACAACGTCTGGCTCTGGAGCGCCACCAACGTGGCGGTGTCGATGAGGAGCTGGCCGTGCGTCTTGAACGGGTAGTTCTCCAACAGGATGTTGGTGTTCGGCTGGTACAGGTTGATGACGTTGAGGCCGCCCTCCAGGTACATGAGGAGCTGGGCGTCCGAGTAGCCACCGAACAGGTTGGTCGCCTCCTCGACGATCTTGACCGCCTTGTCGATCTGGAGCCGGAAGCTCGGCAGGTAGGCCAGGACCCTCGGGTCCAGCACCTTAACGACTTGGAGGACGACGGCCGGCTCGGTCCCGACCCCACCGATCGCCCGCCAGATGAAGAAGAGGTCGCGCACCAGGTTGGTCTCGGTTTGGGTCGGCACATTGACGGGTGCGAGCGGGTCGCCCCAGCCGATGTAGTAGTCGCCGGTCGTGCCGGCCGGCTTGATGATGCGGGTCGGGGGCGACGGCGGCGCGAAGAAGTCGTCCTCGTACAACACCGTCTTGCTCACGTCCATGACGCGAAGGTGCAGGTAGGTGGCGTCGACCTTGTCGCCGTTCGCGTCGAACAACGTGATGTTGATGCGCTGGTCGAAGTTCTGGAGGATCAGCTCGACCGCGTTGGCGTTGAGGAAGGGGGCGGGCACGAACCCAGCCTAGCGCCACAACGTACGGAATTTTAGAAGTCTAGTCGCCAGTGTCGCCCGGCTTGATCCGGGAGGGTGTCGTACCTGGTCGAAGGGCGGGCCCGCGCGTCCCCACGTTCGCCGGCTTGATGAGCGGGGCGGTTGTGCCGGGCCGCATGGCTGGCCCACGCGTCCCCACGTTCGCCGGCTTGATGAACAGGTCTGTGGTCGATCCAGGACGAATACGGCTACGCGTCATCAGATCGTCCCTCGATCCCGTTCGATGACGACACAATCACCATAGCCTGCTCGACCTCACCCTCCCGGATGTCTCCCGCGCGAGCGGACTTGAGACGCCTGACGGCACGACGGATCCGGTACGTCACCTCACCCGAGAGCTTCTCCTTGTCGGCCGCCTGCTGCACTACCGACAGGATGGTCCTGACCTCCTCGACCGTGAACTTCAGCTTCACGAGAGCTGGATCCGCGATCCTCTCATTCACCTCCTTTGCCCACTCACCCACCTCTTCCTTGCCGTAATTAGCAGGCGTGACAAAGGATTCGCACGTGCCATCACCCTCGATCGCCTCGATGGCATCGCTGTTGCGGTCTGTCGCATCGTCCTTCGGATTGTGAGCCGCGAGGAGGGTTCGCAGGTGAAACCGTTCCTCGAATGTCATCGCGATGAACCATACCTGACTCGCCCGCTCCCGCTTCATTTTCGATTCTCCCATCGTTGGCCTCTTGGGGATCGCCCTACCGTGTCTTCGTCGTAGGCGTCAACTCTTGTGCGATAGCGGCCAGCTCCTCCTTGGTCAGCTCTTCGCTGGGGGTGAGGGTCTGAAGTGCCCAATCAAGCTTGTGCTGGAGCGCCTCTGCCTTGACCTTGCTGTCGCGTAGCTTCTCGTTGGCATCAGCGTACATACTGGTGACGGCGGTCGGCTCATCATCGTCGGGTACCGTCTTCTTCCGTTTAACGCGCGCGTGGATCGCGTAGGAGCCACCTTTCTCCTTCCCATCCTTCCCATCCTTCATCGCCGCCCTCTCGATTCTAGGACCGCATCAACGACAGCCGATAGCTTCGCGACCATCGTGTCGAAGTCGTGCTTGACCTCAAGAACCCGATCGGTCACCGCTTTCGCCTCCTCTACCCGTTTGTCCTGTAGCACGTCCTTCTCACGCTGCAGAGAACGATTCTGCTTCCACTGGAGCCAGTTGAACGCAGCGAGCGCGATGGCGGCGATCGATTGTAGTCCGCCGACCCTGAGGACTTCTGTCAGGAACTCCCACACAAAACCACCGTCAGAAGCCCTCGACCTGCTTCACAAGCGCGACCAGGGCCGCAGCCGCGCCGTCGAGAATAGCCTGGTCATCGGGATCGAGAGACCCAGGCGGTAGGTCGACCGAGCGGGTCGCGTAGACACTCCCATCGGACACCCGCTTCAGGATGTAGGAGAGCGTCAAGATGACGCCAGTACCGTCCTCGGTCGGTCGCACGTACACGGCGGTGAAGTCTGCGATCGTCGGCTCGACGATCTCCTCGGTGATCATCTTCGTGGCCATGATACCTCCCTACGATGAGAACGCCGCGAGGCGCCAGCGTGTCGAGGTCGAGTCGTAGTAGAGCCAGACCGAGCTGCCGGGCCCGACCGTCCGCGCGACTCCGCCGGGCAGCGTGAAGCGGTTGGCCGCTGCCGAACCGGCGTCCTCGTTGTTCAGCGTGAACGTGTTGGCAGTCGAAATGTTCAGGAGCAGGATCAGGCGTCCGTCCGTCGGGGCGGGCGGGACCATGCCGGTGACGACAGCAGCAGCTCCGGTATCCTGACGAACGACCGCTGCCGTCGTGAGCCCGGCCGGGTTGTAGTCGTTGTTGGTGGACGCCGCCACGAGGGCGGCCGGGGTGATGTCGTTCGCGAAGTTGATCCCGTCGTTCGCGAAGAGCGTCCCGTCGAATTGCGCGCGGCCTGCCTGTACCCAGAGCGCCAGCGCCGTCGTGATGGTCGCGTTCGTCCCGGCGACCGGAGCACCCAAGATCGCGAACGTCGCCGCAGTGGTGATCGTGCTAGCCGCAACGAACCCGTAGGTCGGCTGCCCGACCCTGTACGCCCTCTGCGTCGCGAGCGCGCCGGTCGCGAACTGGACGGTGCGCGTGAGGTTCCAGAAGACGTCGCTCGCCTCGACGCCGGCCGCGAGCGTCGTGTGCGCTGCGGCGTTCGCGGTCCACATCACCGGGCTGCCGGCCACCGCGACCGTCTGGCTCAGCGTGTGAGCCGAGACGCCCAGCGAGAGCTTGGTCACGCCACCCGTCACGAGCCCGAGCGTGTCGGCCGCGGGGCCGAACATGCCGGTGTTCGTATCAGTGTTGAAGGCGTAGCCGGGTGTACCAACCGCACCGACTGCAGCGAAGACTTGCGTCGACCCGCTGAGGTTGCACGAGGCAGCAGAGATGATGCACCGGTTCGCGCCGCCGGTTGTGATGTTGAGGGTGTTGACCCCGCCGGACAGGATCCCCGTGTCGGGGTCACCGGAGAACGAGTAGGTCGGGGCTCCGACCGCTCCTGCCGGTCCAAGAACGACGAGAGTCGAGGTGAGCGACGCGGTAGACAGCGACAGGCGCGAGACGCCGCCTGTCGCCCAGCCGATCGTGTTCGCGGCCGACTCGAACATCCCCGTGTCGACGTCGCCGCCGAACGTGTAGCTCGGGAGCGCGGCCGTCCCCAGTGGAGCCACGAATGGCAAGATCGAGAAAATGCCCGCCGCCACCGAGATCGACATGGTGAAGACGCCGCCGATGGAAAATCCGAGGAAGTTCGCACCGACGTTGAACATCCCGGTGTCTGGATCGCCCGAGAACGAGTAGGACGGCAGCAGGGCCGTCCCTGCCGGACCCAGCAGTGGCACCGACCACGTGTGCGCGCCCGTCCAGGTCGGCGAGAAAGTCTGGTCCACCGCCATCGAATCGACCGCGACCGTGATACCCGTCCCGGCTCCGACGTCGAACGTCCTGTCGGCCGACAGGTCCCCGCCGCCCGTCAAGCCAGCGCCAGCCGTCAGCGTCCGGGTCGGAGGAACGCCGCCCCCGCCCCCCGCGATCGTGATGATCGTACGGCTCGGATCGGCCGGGTCGGCCGTTGCGGCTACGCCCGCACCAACAAAGTTCAGGGCCGACTGGGTCGTACGGACAAGCACGCCCTCGTCGTAGACATCGAGCGCGGACGATCCTGCTGATCTCGCACCAGTAAGTCGTAGACCCGGCACCTACGCCTCCTCACCCCAAATCTGGATCGGGCCACCACCCGTGATGTTGCGGAGCCGGAAGAAAATGATGGCGTCGTCGATGTCGTCTTGGATGAACAGGCGCGCGTGCGGAACGATCGGCAGCGTGCCGGCCAACGCCCACGTGTTGTCGACCGTGTTGAGCACCCAGACCTCGATGTCGGCCGTGTTGGCCGCGGGCGTCGTAAACACGAGCTTAGCGTGATACCCGCGCGTCCAGATCGGACGGTTGATGTTCTCACGATAGCTCGCGAGCCTGAGCAGTTCGGTAGCGGGCGGAGCCGACACGTTGGGATCGGCGTCGTCGACTACTCCCACCTTCGTCCTGACGAGTCGAAGCTGGAAGCCTTCACCAGCCATCCGTCACCTCGTTTCCAACACGTTGACCGCCCCGTAGACCAGCACGCCCGTCGCAACAGCTCCGAGCAAGAACCCGATTACGAAGTCGTTCCGTTCCCAGAAGCCCGGTTTGGCCGTTTCCTGCGCGCTCGTCCGCGCCTTCGCGAGCTGGTCGGCCGTTTCGTGTAGGAGCCGATCGCGCACTCCCAACCGACCGGCCAGCTCATCGTTGGCGAGCTGGAGGTGCGCGTACGCCAGAAACCGCTGCTCCGCCACGAGAAGGCCGTCGTATGGGGCGGGCTGACCAGCCTCCAGCGGGACGACATTGGGTTCGGGCTGGGCCGCATCCGCGGTAACGGGCAGTTGGGCGGTGGGGACGGGATCGTCCCCGTACGCATCCCCATATGGCCACGCCAACAAGATGGCGATGGCCGCAATGCTTGCCAGCCGGATCAACGCGACCTCGCGGGTGGGTGAGCCTTCGCCCAAGCGGCCAGCGCGGCCAACCTAGCCTTCCTGTCCGGCATGGCGGCCGCCTTGTCCAACTCGGCCTTGAGCGATTCGACGTGCTCCTTGACCTTGTCGTCACCAGCCGATAGCGCATGCTCGACCGCCGCCGATGCGGCCCGGCGCTCCCGCCCCGCCGCCGTCGCGGTTGAGACGACTTCGTGGGCTCCAATGCCCGCGAACGCGGCCCCCACTCCTCCCAACCCCGCCATCAGGATGGTGGCCCATGGCTTGTGCATCGCGAGAGCGCCGAGCGCGCCCGCCAGAAACCCAAGCGCCGAAGCGACGAGGGGCCGGAGCCACTTGTGGTGGGCCGACAACTTCTCCAGTAGCTTCTGGCCCACCAGCGTCTTCGAGAAGTCCATCAACAGCTTGATGACGGCCGCGAGGGTAGCGATCGCACCCCACGCCTTCGCGTTGGTTGCGATGCCGATACCACTGTTGATGATGTCGAGCATGCTTTCCATCAGATAGCTCCTTAGCCCTGGTCGATCGTCATGCTGACGAACTCGATCGTGATACCGAGCTGGTTGACAGCATCCAAGTTGGTGACGCGGACGACGATCGGGAAGCCTTTGACGCCCCACCGGTTCTCGAACTTCCGCTGCGGATTGGAGGAAGGTTCGTTGGGAGGCCAGATCCGGACGGTGTCGCCAGGATCGAACAAGAGAAACTCCTCGTCGGTCAGGTGGGCGGCGGCCGCCCCCTGTGACGTCGGACCAAAGAACACCTCGCTCGTGAAATTACGAGCCTGCGGCACCGCGACCACCAACGTGAACGTGACGGCATCGGTCTGGTTGGTCGCGGGGATGAGCGCGAGGTTGACGTTCACCTGAAGGGACGATCCATCTCCACCCGGGAGCATGAGGAAGAAGGAGCCGCTCGTCCCCCCTGAAAGGGGAACGTCCGGCCCCGGCTCCAACGCGCCAGGCGCCTGCCACCGGAGTCGCCGCGGATTCGCGAAGAACGCGAGCGTCCCGGGCGCCGCACCCGTCACCGTATCCTGTGACGAGCTGACGATCGTCACACCCGTCACGTTGACGAGCGCGGACGGGGTCCGATCACCATTCGTCCGGGCGGTGAACGGACGGCCGTAGACCGTCAGCTCGCGGAACGCCCGGTCTTCCATCGGCATGACGATGTCCTTGGCCGAGGAGGGCGGCACAAGCGCTGGAATCGCATACCAATTGAATCGCATCGTACCCGCCTCCTTCGACTACTCGACCATCGCCTGGCGACGGATGAAGTCGTCACCGTCATCCTGAGCGACCGGCGCTTCCTCGGGGCCCGGGACCTCCTGCAACTTCTGGATCTCGGTGGTGGCCCACCGCTTGACGCTCGGCCAGTACGACTTGGCCCGCACGTGCTCCAGCTCGTCCTCGCTCAGACGACCGAGCGACTGGAGGTCCATGAGGATCTGGCTGGCGGGCCTGATGTTGTTGCTGTCGAACGCGACCCCATCGCCGGACGACCGCTTCTGCTCGTCTTGGATGTCCTGCTGGACGTTGTACATGAGGATGCGGACGCGGTCACGGATGACGTCCTCCTCGTTGACGAAGAGGTTTGCCTCGACTCGCTGGCGCTCGCCGTACCGAGTGGCACCAGCAGGGCCGGAGCCCGACTCGACGACCCGGTGGATCGGTTGAGGGGCGGGACCCGACTCCACCGTCTCACGAAACGCCCGACGCGCCTCCTCGGACCGGCGCAGCGCCTCGTCGGCCGTGATGTGCATCGCCTTGGCGCGCTGGTCGAAGTAGGCGCGGTACTCGTCCTCCTCCATGATGCGGAGGTACCGCTGACCCGTCTGCTTGTCGCGCGCGTTGAATGCCTTGCGGACATCCACGCTCGACTTGAGATCCTGGAACGACACCATCGCGGTCAGGTTGATGGGGTCGGGGGACGCGGGGATCGAGACGGACGTGGAGGCGCCGCCCGGCAACACGAACTGGATGACGAAGTTGCTGGGGTGCATGTTCTGCACGTAGATGTCGCGCTCTTCCCGCCAGAACTCCGTCCAGTTGAGGATGTCGCCGTTCTTGTCGAGGTACTGCTTGCCGTTCATCACTTGAGGTCTCCTTTCGACCTGTTCGCGACCGATCCGGACCAACCGGACGGTCGGTGGCTCATACGTGACAAGGCGGACACGTCCCTCACGGAGGAACGAGGTCGCCTTTGCTGCAACGAAGACGGTCGTGAACACACCATCCTTGTCGAGGACGCGGACGGGTTCATCGACTCGTCGGAAGTAGTAGCGGTCGTGTGGCGGCGCCCCCGCGCTCCCCGGCTTGAGCCGGATGGTGCAGAGGGGCGAGTGGGCGAACACACGAGCCTCATGATCGCGCAGGAGGATTCGGGCGCGCCCGTTCGACACGTAGTAGAGGAAGAGGCGGTCGGGTCCGATGACGGCAACGAGGGGGCGCCCGTTGCCGTTGCTTCCTCGTTCGCCGTTCGACCCCACACCTACGCGCTCCCCAGCTTGTAGACCATGCAGGCCGGAACGAATGGACGGATCAAAGAGAAGAAGCGATCATGCGACCGGCTCGACAGCCGGAGCGTGAAACCAACGCCCTGTCGATTTTTTGTCAGCTTGAGCCCGAACCGTTCGGCCAGGAAGCCGGCGAGTACATCGATCGACTCGATGTCGAACGAGTTGGTCGCGAACGAAATGCTTCCGTTCGACACGTTGCGCCAGCCATCATCCAGGTACAAGAGCGCCAACCCGAGTGCGTCGAGTGGCTCTAGCGTTTCAGTAGTGAGAACGCGCTTCTGGCCGTCACGGTAGACCGCGTCGTGCAGCATGGAGAAGTGCGGGTGTGAGATCGTCCAGGTCCTGTAGAATGGCTTGGCCGGCTTCTTGGCGTGGCGGTACGGACCGTTGATCTCTGCCTGAACCAGCGGGCCCAGAAGCGCCATCTTGATCTTTAGATACTCGACCTGTGACTCGCAGTGGCCGAGCGTCAAGTGGGCGTGCCGTTCCAAACTCCAACGGCCCGCAAGCCCCGAGTCGCCCAACACCATCCCGAGGATCGCACCATGTAGCCGTTCCGGGACCTCTGTGGTCCTCCACGTCGGAATGCCAGCGGCCTCCTGACTTTCGAGCACGGCGGTCGGGGCATGCGCATCGAGCTTCATCCGATGCTCCGCGATAGCCGGATTATCCGATCGCCAGTGCGCCTGCATGTGGTCGCGGCGCTTCTGGCGGAAATCCGCGTCGTAACCGTGCGCTTCAGTGGCCTGCCGTTTCGAGAGACCACTCTGGAGCGGGGCCCCTGGGAACCGAGCCGCATACACTTCGAGGGTCATGTCGTGCTGGACGAGGTGCGTGCTGGAGATGTGAAAGAAATGGCGGCCACAGACCTGACAGGCCACCGTTGCGGTCTCGGGCAGCTCGACCAGCTTGGCTTCGCGGAGTAGCGCGCCCGCCGCATAGGCGGTCTTCGACGAGATCCGAACCGCCATCTTCATGCACTCGCGGCACTGCCGATGGAGCTTGCCGTTGCCACGCCTGTAGAAATGTTCGTCGGTTGCCGAAAACGTCTGCCGGCATGTCGAACAGGTGATCTCGGTCGACTCAGCCTTGTGGGCTCGCGGGGCTGCGATGCGGATGGCGGCTGCACGCGACTGCGGCGTTGCAGCAAGCGGCTCGCCCGCATGCCTGGCCCTAGCGCGCTCGCTCCAGCACACGCGACAGCGAGGCTGTAGCCGCCCTTCCTTGCGACGGTAGAAGTGGGTTTCGTCGGCCGGCTTGGTCCCACCGCAGATTTTGCAGGTCTTGACCCCACCGAGCAGCTCGAATTCACGGGCCGCAACTACGGCGGGGTCGACGACGACCCGTACTGCACGGTCGGCCGCCTCCGCCACCTGCTTGCACAGCTTGCACGTCGACAGGAGGCCCGCGGGGCTCGCGGCGTGCTTCGTGAAGAACTCGGTGGTCAGGGGTTTAGGCTGACCACACCTGCGACAGATACGCATACCGCAAGAATAAGTGATCGAGACTGAGCTGTCAAGCAGTAGAGCACTCGGCACACGCCAGCCGTCACCTGGAGCGTGAGAGCTAACGTGTGCCGAAATGCCAATCATCATCAGTGCGCTACGGCTTCGCGCCCTTCGCGACCGCACGAGCGTTCGGGATCCCAAAGCCGATAATCTCACAGAACGCCCATCCCTTGACGGTTTCCTGTGTGACAAATCGGTTGTACGGTTCCGAGAACAGCTCGACCCGCACACCCATCTCTCCGAGGTACTCGGAGCCCGTGACCGCGTAGAAGGTTCCCGCGGGCACGACTTCCTCGACGCCGGTACCAGCCGTCGTGATGATCTGGGCGTTCAGGTAGTTGCCGATGTACCCGGCCAGGATCAGCTCCCTCTCGGTCACCGGATCCACGGTCGTCGACATCGTCTTGATGACGTCGGAGAGTTCCGCACGGTTGATGAGGAACTTCTCGACGATCAGACGATGGCGCTCGACCTGGAACCGGACGTCCTCGAAGGCGCCGGTGCCCAACGTCGTGTACGTCGTGGCCGTGTTGACGGCCGTGGAGGCGCGGTCCAGGAGCAGACGCCCTCGCTTGTCCTCGTTCAGCTCGATCTCCTGACGCGCGGTGTCCTGCGCGCGATCGAGAACGTCGTAGTTCATCTGGTAGATGTCGAAGATGTCGACCGAGGTGAACGCGACGATCTTGGTCTCGTCCGGCTGGATGTACCGACCATGGAGGCGTGCCTCGATGCCCTGTCCATCCTGACCGACGACGAAAGCGACCGAACGAACGTCCTTCGCGATCCTGAACAGCTCGCCCTGCGCGAGCGGACGCACACGGTACACCTTGCGCGCCCATCCCTCGTAGTCGACGATGTCCTTGATCGGAAGGAGCAGTTCCTGGCCGACGAGCGCGAAGCCCTCGCCGGTCGGGTCCTGCATCGCCTGGGCCACGATGTTCATCTTGGCCTGGCGTTCCTGGAGAGACTCGCGCGCCGCCGCCGTCCTGATGAGCGACTGCGACGCGCCCGGGCCCACGTTCTGGAGCAGGTGGGCGATCTGCCGAAGGACATCTCCGTTGTCGTAGGCAGACATCTGCCCCGACTTGTCGAACATGCGGTCCTTCGATTCCGCACGGCCCGACCCCGGACCGACCTTGCGGCCGGCCTGGCGGAGGGGGTTGAGCTGTCCGGACTCGTCCCACACACGTTCCTCCGCCCTTGACTGCGGTGTGTGTCGGACGCTCCCGAGCGGCAAGCCCCTCGAAGCGGTCTTGGGTGTTCCGGACTGGGAGGTCCGGAACGGATTTACTCGTTCCATCTTGTTCCTCCGTTGTCCGTCACGTCACCAGGTTGCCTGTTGCGATCCAGCCCAGGAAGGGGTCGGACGCGCGTGGCGCCTGGATCACTCGACCCAGGATGTCGCCACCGCCCGCGTTCGTCACCTGCCCGGCCGTCACTCCCGTCCCCACGCTGGCCCTGATGACGTCGCCAGGTGTGTACGTGAGTGTCGCGTCGAACTCGCTCGTGAACAGGGTCGACTGTCCCTGGATGATCGCGATGCGACCGCCCTGGACCGTCACGTCGTCGTTCTGGTTCCAGAAGTTGCGCCCCTGGAAGTCCAGGTCGGCGTTCGTGACCGCCGACTGGTACGTGATGAAGACGGTCTGACCCTGGACCACCGTGCCCGGAAGCGGGTTGTTCCACGTGATGGTCCCGTTCGCATTGACCACGTAGTTGGCGCCACCTTCTGCGATGTTGGTGCCGCCGCCGTTCGCAGCCGTGCGAATGTGGGTCGTGCCGATGACGGCCGCGCGCCTGAGCGCGACGGTACCGCCAGCCGCGGGAACGACGGTGGCTTCGTCCACGATGATGGTGTTGCCAGCACCCGTGTCCTTCGTCCACTTCGCGATCCCGAAGACCACGACACCCGGACCGTTCGCGCCGACGGTTGCGTCACCGCGGACGATCTGGCTCGCCGTGTTCATCTTGACGACCTGTCCCTGCCGGAAGGTCGCGTTCGGATCCGCCTCGAACGGGCCGGGTTCCGATGCGATCTTGCAGCGTGTCAGATGTAGCCCTGCCGGGAAAATCTGACTGATGAAAGCCTCGATTGCCATTTCTACCTCACCTCCTCTCCTGGCTCAGATTTAGGAGTTGGACGACCGCTTCCCGAGATGCCCCAGATCCCGGGCTGCCTCGCGCACACGCACGAAGCCTGGTCGTCCGACACTTGCGCGGATCGCCATCCGCTTGTCTTCCCTGTCCTCGACGGTCCGTTCGGACGTCCGGAGGACCGGGTTGCCCTCGATCGCGCGGCTCTCGATCTCCACCGATCTGGCGGACCGGCCCCGCTCGCTCGGCCCCGTCGAAACGACCTGGGTGGCGAGTGCGTGGCGGAGGTCCTGCTCGGAATCGGTGATGACACGATCGTCGAGCGTGTAGAGCGTCTTGGCGCGCGCGATGAGGCTGGCGACGTGGGCGGGCATGCCTTCCTGCATGCCCCGCTCGACCAGCATGGCGGTCAGGTCGGTCTCGCAGCCCGGCCATGACTCGTTCGCGTTGATGTCGAACGGCTTGAGCAGTGCGTCGGCCATCGCGGCCTTGAGCGCGCTCTCCTCACGGTTGAGCCGCTGACGCTCGCTCGCGAGCCGCAGGCACCGCTCGAAACGGCCCATCATGTCCTTGGCCTTCTTCTCGGCCAGCCGCTCGACCCGCCCTTCGAGCGCCGCCATCTTCTGCTCGAACGCCTTCTGCTGAGCGGCGATCTTCCGCTGGAAGAACGTCTGGATCTTGGCGACCCGCTCCTCGTGGTCGTGGGCTTCGTCGTCGAGGATGGCGTCGCCGATGCCACGCTCCTCGTGCTCTTCCTTCATGTTGGATTCGGGGTCGGACGTGGACGACAGCGAATCGGCCGAGACGTCTTCGACGTCCTCCGCGTTGGTGACGCGATCGTCGATCGCGGAGCCAGGTCCACCACCCAGATCCACTTCCTTGTCGGAGTCGGCGTCGGCGGCCGTGTCGGTCGCGGGCTTGGCGCGCGCGTCCTCCAAGGTGTCGTCGGGGTTGTCGAGTGCGGGCGCCTGCCCGTCGATCTCGTCGGCCAGGTTGTCGTCGTGGTGTTCCAGCACCTGCGATCGCTTGGGGAACGGGATCCCACTGAACCGCCGCATCGTCTGGTCGAGCCCGTAGTGCGCGATGTTGCCCAGCAACACGTCGCAGAACTGGACCGCCTGCTTGCGGTTCGCCAGCCGTCCGGGCGGCCGGACCGCGAAGATGCCGGCGCCGGACCGCTCGTCGAACACCCGGAAGTTGCCCGCGCGCGTCGCCTCGACACGGACGTGCATGTACTTGCGGGCGTACCGACGCGACAGCCGGCGGGCCGCCACGCTCATGATGCCGATCTCCGCGTCCGACATGGGCGCGGCGTCTTCCAGCTCCTTCTTGTCCTTGTACCGTTCCAGCGGATCTCCTCCGGCCGCCAGCAACTCGTCGTCCTCGGCGATCGGCATGTCCCCCTCGCCCGCGAACGGCATCATGCTGTCGTCGTCCTGCTGGGCGACGACGGGCGGGGCCGCGGCGGGTGGAGCGGGCGGAATCCCCTGCGCCATGATGAGGTCATCGTCCGGGTCCTTGGGAGGCTGGCTCGGCTGAGCCGCCTTGGGAGGCGGGACGGTGACCGGAGCGGGGGGCTGCTGGGCCGTACGGGTCGTCATGGTCGTTTCCTTCATGTGGGCGAGTTCTTGCTCCAGCTTGACCAGCCGGCTCTTGAGCACGAGCAACTCGGACTCGGCACCAAGCCGCTCGGTCTCGGCGATCTTGGCTTGCAGGGCGAGGACCTCTTGGGTGAGGGCTTTGGGGTCAGCAGGCTGGTCGACCGCCGACAACTCCTCGTAGCAGACGCCCCCGCACCGCTCGTACGCGAGCTTGCCGTCGAACTCCTTCATCTTGTGGTTGGCGATGTGGCGGCAGAACTGGTACCGGTTGGTCGCGCGGTTGTCACAGACCGAGCAGATCGTGTACTCGGCCACGCACCCCATCGAGAACGCGTCAATCGCGCCCGTCCGGATCCCGTCCGCGTAGACCGGGTCCTTCGACGCGTCGACCGCGATGAGGCACTCGACGTACTGGTCGTCCGGGTTGGTCCGGTTGAACGTCGAATCGACCACGAACCCGCGGGCCGTCCGGGGGTTGTCGGCCCTGTGGTTGATGTGGTTGGGCTTGTAGTCGAACGTCTTGTAGACGTGGCGGGCAAGCCGGTGGTCGAACCGGAGCAGCTCTTCGATGGGGAACGCGTCACCGTTCTCGTTGGGGGAGGGGCGGTCGGGTGACAGCTCGGCCGTCACGGCCCGCGCGACCACGAAGCAGTAGTCGGCCGGATTTTTCGAGATGTCGTACACATCGGCCACGAGCATGAGGGCCGACTGGAAGTCGATGGCGGACGGAAAACCGCCGCTGTACGCACTTGGCGCACTCGACTCACCCGATTGGGCACGATGGCGAAGCTGGCCGTCGTCCAGGGAACCGACGATCACCGCACGAGCGGACTTGCGGAACATGTCGACACGGGAGGTTACCCCGTGAAGACGCGGAATTTTAGAAGTCGGTTTGCTACTTGCCGGACGGGCGATCGGCGGGCGGGGGAACCGGTGGTGCGGCCGCCCCTCTCGGCGGCGAAGCGGACGTGTGGGCGCAACCGCCCACCACCCCACACACCGAGCACTTCTTGTCGAGCACCCCGATGATCGGGGCCTTCCCACTCTTCTTGAACGACATGGTCGGACCTCCTAGTTGGCGGTGGCCGAGAACATCTCGGCGGCCTTCTGGTCGGCGAGGTCATCGATCCTGATGGTCGATCCCGACTCCGACACGGCACGGACATCGTACGGCCTCTTGATGCACCGGTCGAGCAGGTGGTCCAGGTAGACACGATCGAACCGGACAACCTTGCGCCGGACCGTCACGGTCACGCCCCGGACGTCGCGTGGCTCGTGGACGATGAGGGGTCGATCGACCCACGTGTCAAACGCGCGTTGGAGGGGCCAATCGGCCGCCCGGCACTTGATGACAACCCGGCCCGTTTCAGTGTCGTGGACGACGACCGCGACGTCCACGTCGGACTCGCGGTTCCGGATGATGGCGAACCGACGGGCCATCACAGCGACTCTGAAGACGACGATGGTGGATCCTGCATCATGAGTGCGGTGCGCCCTGATGGTCGGCACGGCTCGCACTCACGCACGTCTGGCGCCCAGACACGGCAGCACCGCGGACAGACCCAACCGCCAGGCAGGACGATGCTCGGGACCGGCGCATCAGCGGGCGTGATCGTGACGCTATGGCGCCAGCACTTCCCGCTCGTGATGGTCGCGCAGTCGCGGCAGAACTCCATCACAGCGACGATCCACCGTGGGCCGCCCGTCTCCACTGCACCGCCATCGAGCCGGGCAGCGAGATGGTCTGGCGCTTGGCTCGCTCGCCGCACCCGTCGGTCGGGCACGCCACCTCGAACTCGGGCCCGTTGGCCGTCAACTCCCGGTGTTCCGATGACGATAGAAGGATCTCGTTCCGGTGTTGCGCGGGGCACTCGACGTCGAACAGGGGCATCGGCCCGATGCTAGCGATCCGCGCGACCGCGTGCAAGATCCACCCAACATGGCAGATCGCAAGCGGTCTCAGCAACGCGTCTACGATGTCGACGACCTCGTCACCCTGATGATCGGGGACATCGAGGTTGAACTGCGCCCCTACCACATCTCGGAGGAGCTGCGCGCGAAGCTGACCTACTGGATGGGGCGCGCGTGGGACTCGGGTTGGGCGGCGGTAGTGCTGAACGGTGACAAGAAGGTCTAGTCCGACTCGATCGTCGCGAGCACGTCCCCTTCCTCAGCTTGATCGCCCATCGCGCGCAACCACGTAACCGTGCCGGAGCACGGGGCCGACACCACCGTCTCCATCTTCATCGCCTCGATCGAGATGATGTCGGACCCCTCGGTCATGTGCTGGCCGACCGAGCAGCAGTGCTGGAACACGACGCACCCGTACGGAGCGGTGACGTTGACGATCGCCATCCCTAGAACACGGACCCACGCACGAACACGCGGAGCTGCTCGATCGCCTTGTCGCCGATGTTGCGGACCGCCACCTGCAACGCGCTCCCGTAGATCGTGACGAGCTGCTTGTCTCCGATCGGCGCCTTGGTGACGACCAGTTCGTTGACCTGGCCCGGCTGGTACTTGGTCGACTGGGCGATGCCGTCGTAGTTGAGGCCGGCGAGATCCTCGTCGGTCGCGTCGCGCAGACCCTTGACGACCGGGAAGACGCCCCGGATCTCCTCGGGCAACCGATCGTCGGCTGTGACTGACGCCTTGCTCATCGGATTGATCATATCGATCCGGTTGCCAGCCGGTACGAGCACGACCTCTTCGTTGGAGAACGCGAACACGATCTCGATCGGCTGGTCCGAATAGGTGGTGCCGAAGTAGCGGGTGAAGTTGACGGCCGACCCGAAGATCGAGACCGACTTGCCTGGTGCCAGCGGAGCGACGATCGTGTTGCGTGGATCGTCATCGCCGTACCGCAGCACCGAACCGAATAGGCCGGAGCCCTCGGGGAGCTTGGGGCAACGTCAGTAGTGCGTGAAGGACATGGGCTAACGACACCCTCCTTCACGCACTACCTGGTTTCTCCCTTCCGGCAGCTTGTACCGAAGGTTGGGGTGGATGTAGGGGCGGACCATGTCGAAGAGCACCTCCGATGGACCGACTCCGAACCGAAGCACAGCACAGTTGGTGCCGTGCAGTTTTTTCAATCTGCCTGGCATGCTGCGCGCCGCGAACCAGTCGCGAACGGCAGCGTACTGCGCCTCGTCCAATCCACCAAGCGCGAGGTTGGCAGAGCGGCGTGATTCGGGTGATCGTCGGTCGTGCGCGCTGATTGAGCCATCATCCATGTACCAGACAGCCAGGAGCAATCCGAGCTGTCTGGCTTGATCTAGCCGTGCGAGAACGTCGGAGCTGATCGCCTTTTTTCCGGTTCCGTAGAACAGCGTGTGGTACTCGGTGAGGATCGGATGTGACCTTGAGGCCGCACAGATCGAGCGAAAGCCATCACGCCGGAGGTAGTCGGCTTGTGCAGCGCAATGCGCTAGCGTGATCTGGGCGTTGCTCCGTTTGTTGAACCGCTTCAGGCAGCCATCACCGAGAAGCGTCCCGAGAAGGATGGCTTGCTGTCTAGCAGTCAGGCTCTTGAGCCATTCGTAGCTCTTGCCGTGGATGCCGGCCAATCGCAGGTACCGACAAATGGCCACGCGCGTCACGCCGATGCGCTCGGCGATCTGCTGGCCATTGAGCCCCTCGTCGTGAAGAGCAAGCACATGCGTCTGGCGATCGTTCACGACGTCACCAGCCCCGCCACTTTCGTGACGCCGAACTTGGTCCGGACCCAGAATCCTGTGAATTCCATGCGGGCGTCAAACGATGTGCCGGACGCGCAGTGGAACTCGGTCGTGCCGTTGAACGAGATCCAGAGCGTGTTCATCCCGACGTTCTGGATGTTCAACTCCTTGCCTTTCGGGCAAGGGATCCAGACGGGCGCGCGCGTCACCATCTTGGTGAAGCACTGTGGCGAGCCCGCAACCGTGACGGCCATTCGTGTCTTCCTCTATCGGGCTTGGTTGCCGATGTCAACAGTTAGATGTCGATCGTGCCGGCGATTCGTGGGTGCCCGTACTCCGCCGCCCCCACGGAGACGAGCAGGTTGGGCAGGATGGAGACGTCGACCTGGTCGTGCGTGTGGCCACACAGCACCCGAACCGCCACTCCTTCCCGCTCGATCGCGAAGTCGGTGAGGATGCGGCCGAGCGACGCGTTGCAGTAGAACGGGAGGGTTGCGGCGCTCGACCGCTCGCCACGGTACCGGCTGGCCTCCGGGAACGGGGGCACATGGGTCGCGACCAAGATGGTGGAGGCGGTCGAGCTGGCCAGCAAGCCGGCTAGATGGTCGGCCCCGTCCTCCGCGAGCCCGCGGATGAGCCGGAGGCGACCCTCTCGGTGGAGGCCGGCCAGGTCGTCGATCTCCTCGAAGTCGCGGAGCTGGACGGTACTGTTCACATCCCCGTGGCCCGCATCGTACCAACCATCATGCCCGATCAGGATCGCGCGACCGCCGAGGTCGATGGCGCCCGGGACGGCCGGCAACCACTTGACCGTCCTGGACCGGGCGGTCAGGGCGCGCATCCGTCGCCGGACCGACCCGATCGACCCGCCGTAGTAGTCGTGGTTGCCCAGCACGAAGAAGACGGGACAGCTCACCTCCGACTCGATCCACTCGACCGTCGCATCTACGTCGCCGGCCGTCGAGATGTCGCCGGTCAGCAGGATGGCGTCGGGGCGGGCGTCCTGGAGGGCACGGAAGAACCGTTGGATGGCGGGAGGATCGGCCATGTCGAAGTGGGTGTCGGTCGCCCAGACGATCCGCATGCCTGGTGGTAGCACGAGCTGAACGGACTGGTCAGTAACCGGCGCCTTCGTCGCGGTCGGCGCACCGGTTGCACTGATATCCGAGCGCCACGTCCGCTGGCGTCAAGACGTTCTCGGCCCCGCACGACGGGCACGGCAGGTCGCGCGGGTTGTCGTCGGTAGCGGCCCGGAGGGCCGAGCGGCCCCCCGGTACAGCGAAGTCGATGTCGAAGTCGTCGTCCCGCTCGGACAGGTCGTCGTCCTCATCGTCGTCCTCGTAGTAGCCCATCACGCCGCCTCCTCATCCGCGCCCACCATCACCTCGACGTTGCTGGCGGCGGTCCAGTGGACCTGGCCGGCCGCGTCCTTGACGCCGACCCTCATGGGCGGCTCGGACTTCCAGCCGCCGCGGAACCGGGGCTTGGGTCCGAAATCCTTGCCCTCCCCGTACCAGACCACCGTCCCGACCGTCCCGACCGGGACCTTGCGGCCCTTCACGACCTTGACGGTCCGGCCCTTGCGCGGGACCTTCGCTTCCGCGGCCGCCTGCTCGGCGGCGTGGCGGGCGCGGGCGGCCGCACAGTACGACTCGTAGGCCGCCACGACCTCGGGGGTCGCATCGACGGAGGCGCCGTTCGGGTAGGTCCAGCCACGCGTGCTCGCGTACCCGACCCGCTCGGTCGCGCCCTTCTCGGGGCTCCACACGACCGCGTAGAAGTCGGAGTCGTCGCGCCCGTTGTACTCGCCGAGCGAGAGGACGAGGCCCTTGTGCGTCGTCTCCATGTAGAGCGGGCCGAACACCGAGCAGGTGCCGTGGCCGTCTTCCCAGCGCTCGAAGCACTCGGGCGACCGGGCACCCGAGACGTCGTACTTGCCGGCGTGCGGGCACTTCGAGTCGTGCTGAACGAGCCCTTCCTCGTGGCCGCGGTAGTCGCGCACGACCTCCACGGTCTCGGGCGACTCTTCCCACCGCTCCTTCGACACCATCATGCGAACCGCCATCTCCGACCTCCCTTCCAGCTTACAGATACAGCCTAGCACGGCGGCTTGCGTGTGTCAATAGAAAAAAGCATCGCGCATCACTTACCAGGACACGGGTTCGCCGCTTCCCAGGTGGGCCACCCGCCCGCCACGTACCTGCTGCACCCGCACTGGGTACAGACGGGGGCCTGGTGGCCGGCCAGCACCGCCCACTTGTGCGTCGGGTCAGCCGGTCGAGGTTGAGCCGCTACCACGTTGGTTCCTGTATACCACCCGGATGGCAGCCTTGAGCCCGTCCCGCATGCCCGTCCAGTAGACCTTCCGCTGGGCGGACGTCGCCTTGCGCCCCATCGACTCCACGACGGCGATACGAGCTTTGAGCCGTTCGATCAGCCGTTCGACGCTCTCGTCCAGCTTCAGCTCACACCCTCCTGTCCATCAGGATCGGGCGCGACCACTTCATCGAGTGCGACCCGCTCGGCTGCCGCGCGTGCGAGCGCCTCGTCCGACAGGAACACGCACGTCGACGCCAGCGTGACCTGGTAGCCGGGCTCTTGCGCTTCCTCGGCCCAGTAGCCGTACCCGTCCGTCAGGGTCACCTGGTCGCCCTGAAGGACACGCACGACCCCCTTGATCTGTGGGGCCGTCTTGGTGCTGCGTTCCGTCATGGTCCCACCTCGGCTTCGACCAGCTCGATCCAGATCAGCTCGGTCAGGTGGGCGGCGCGGTCCTGCGCGTACTTCGCCACCTTCTCGACCGGGAGACCACCGAGCCCGACCTTCTCCCACGCGTACGGATACGCCAACATGTTCTGGATCATCTTGGCGAGATCCTGCTTGCCCATCAGCTTTGGCACGACACCCCTTCCTTTCAGTAGGCCGGGCCGGAGGGCGGCTGGTGGGGCCGCCCTCCGGTTTCCTTGCACCCGCCACCGGCCCGGCGCCGGACTGCAAAGCCCTAGAAGTCCTCCCCCTTCGCCATGAACTGGAGGGGCCGCTTGCTGCCCAGCAGCCAGCCACCGGCCTGCTGGACCTGCTGGGTCGCCCACGCGCCCTTCAGGTCGGCCTCGTGGGCCGCCCGGGTGATCGCGTTGACAAGCCCCACCTTCGTGAACTCCGGCTCCTTGGTGAACGCGGCCATCAGGATGTCGATCGCGCCTTCCCGACGGAAGCCAGGCAGCGCCAACTTGCCGGCCGTCATGAGCCCGCGGAACACGCCCCGCACGACCTCCTCGCGGGCCGTGTCGGCGGGCACATCTCGCACGACGCCCGCGGCATCCAGCCGGGTGGCCCGCGCGCCCGCCCACGTCTCCGCGAAGTAGCGGACGCGGTCGACCGCCTCGGTCAGGGCGCCGAACAGGAACTCGGCCACGTTGTTGCCGACGTGCCGCTTCTTGCCCAGCTTGACCTCCGCGTGATCCAGGATGATGAGGTTGAGGCACAGGTTGCGATCGAGACCCGCGAACGGGTCGATCGACTGAGTGCCGTCATCCGCGCTTCGCAGCCCCGCGGCCGCCCGGAAGATTTCGCCCGCCGCACACGTCTCCGGCTGGATGTCGGAGTGCCAGCGCAGCACCATCTCGACTCGGTCGCCATCGTACTGCACCTCGCCGCGCGCGTCGCCGGGCGCGACCGACTGTTCCAGCATGATGCGAGCGAGCTGGTCGGTGTCGAGCGCGGTGTACCGTTCCGACACGATCGCGTACGCCTGACGGCCGTTGCCCTGCAACACCATGTTGTTGCGGTGCCGCACGACCGCGACCTTCTCGGCGTCGGTCTCGTTGATCCACGCGTTCACCTCGGCGGCCCGGCGGGCCGGCGGCACGGTCGCCAGGTAGATGGCGGCGGCGCCCGGTTCCGGACACGCGGTCCGCGCGAGGAGCTGGCGGAACGACGTCTCGGTCAGGGCGAGGCGAGCGCCCCCGCGTCCGATCGTTCCATCCGGGTCCATCGTGAGATCCCGGATGCGCGCGTCGGTATCCTGGCGGCGTTCCAGCAGGACGCGATCGATCAGGCGGGCGAGCACGACCTTGGCGAGCGGCAACTTCTCGAACGCTTCACGGGACCGCCGGAAGTTTTCGGCGCCGATGTCGACCACCCGGGTACCGAGCGCGTAGACGGGCGGCTTGGGCGCGAAGCCGGCCGCCCTGGCGGCCGCCTCCTGGGCTTGGAGCCGCTCGACCGCCTCGGGGTCGATCTGGCCGCCGACGATCGCGACCGCGCGCTTCTGGATAGGATGGTTGGGGTCTTGAATCGCGAGGGACTGCTGCTGACTCTGATCCGACATGACTTTCTCCTTTGGTCAACCGGCCCGGCCTCATCGGCCGCTCCAGGATTTCCGAGTTCACTTCACACCTAACGCACCAGATTGCACATGTCAAGGAAAACTACTCCAACTCGATCTTGCCTAGCAGCGAGTTGATGTTGCACTTCTTGCAGGCGTGGTACCCGGCCGACGGTTCCTTCCGATACACGACCGACCCGCCGCACCCCTTGTGGATGCCGACCACGCGGCCGACCTCGCGTTCGGCCATAGCCCGAAGCTCCTGCTCGATCGTTTCCTGCTCGTCTTCCACGAGCTTTGACCAGATACGGTCAAGTCGCCCCGCGAAGTCGATCTCCTCGGTGCGCGTGAGCCCCTTTGTGGCGCGATGCAGCTCCATCTCGTTCAGCAGCTCCAAGTACCGCCTGGCGGGCTCGCTCAGCATGATCACACCACCCACCTTGAATGCAACGATCGCGAGCCATCCTGCGGGAGAGCAGGAGTCGCAACGCGCATGCGCATGGTCAGATCGCGGGCAGTGCTCCGAGCAGTCCGCATTCGGCGCGGGCACGGCGTTCATCGCCGTTTCGCAAATCATGCATTCCAGGTTGATCACTTGCAGACTACCCATGACCCGCCATCCCGAGGCACTTGGCCGCGTCGAGCGCACGGCACCCGCACAGGCACGCCCGCTTGGCCACGTCCTTCAGGAACTTGGGCGCCCGCGCGACCGTCCCATCCCCCTCGATCCGGAACGTCCCGGCCCGCACCGACCAGCCCGCCAGGTACGGCTCCTTGGCCAACTCGTCGACGGTCGGCTTCCGAACCGTCTTGAGGATCGAGCCGGTGATGGCGCCGTCGGCGTGCTCGGTGCGCGAGACCTCCCAGAAGAACTCGGCGCCTTTCATGGTGTACGTGTTCTGTGAACCGGTCTGCGCGACGCACGCGGCTGTCCAGACATCCATCACGCGACCAGCGTCCTGACGGCAACTCCAACCCATCTTCCCGCCTCCCTTCCAGCTTACAGATACAGCCTAGCACGACGCCGGGCAGGTGTCAAGCGTTTTTTATAGGCGGCGGGTTTGTCGTGTTTCTGTCGGGTTCCGGAGCCTGGTCTCAGAAGCGCGGCAACGCCCCCTGCACTGGAGGACGGTGCTTGATGGACCGCTGGACGGAGTCGCGAAGGTCGTCGCGCGCCCGCTTGACCTGGAGGGCGGGGGGCAGCTCTTCGATGGCGGGTAGGTTGGGGGGCGCGAGCGAGGGGGCGAGCGCGTAGTCGGGCGGGTGGCCCCCGCCGCCAGCCGCCACCTGGGACCGCCGTCGGTCCCGGACCTCGTCGAGGATGATGAGGCGGGTGACGGTGTCGCGCAGCCCCATGACGATCAGGTCGCTCGAACCGAGCCGCCGCTCTACGACGTCGTGGGCCCGGTCGAACCGGTCGTCCACCTGGTCGAACCGGCGGCCCGTCTCACGGCGCATCTCCTTGACCGACCGCTCGACCTTGTCGACATCCCGGCCGACGCCATCCAGCCGGGACGAGAGCTTGCCGTACGACACACCCAACCCCGCGACAAGCGCGAGAAAGCCCCAGATTTCCTTCCCCTGCTTCGCAAGGTCGGCAAGGCGCTTCAGCACCCCGCCAGTATACCGGAGCGGCAGTCAGGCTGGAACTATGCCGCCTTCGCGAAAGGCCCCGGCTGCCCCTCACCGCCGACGGTGAGGTGGCGGATGAGCGAATCCTGGGCGCGAAACAGGTCACCCTTGGTGATGGCCAGCTCGTCCTGCGTGCGCTTCAGCTCCGCACGCAGCCGAGCCAACTCCCGCTCGACGGCCTCGGTGTATCCTTCCATGCCATCCATCGTAACACCCTGCTTGCGATCGTCAAGTCAATGGCTTGCGGGCGTCAAGCCTTCCCGGCCAGATCGATCCGCTCGATCACCGCGGCCCAGTGGCCGTCGCCCTGCATGAACGCGGCGATCACATCCCACACGGTGTCGCTCCAGCCCCCGACGTTGAGGATGTCGGGCCGGTCCTTCACCTGGGTGGAGGCGGACGGCTGAAGGTCCAGGCAGACCAGGCGGGCGCGCGGGTTCCGCACGCGGAACTCAGCCCACGCCTTCATCGTGTTGGTCCCGCCGGCCCCGTAGTAGCCGGAGGGCGTGTCGAGCCACGACTGGTTGTCCGACACGATGACGATGAGGTCGGCCAACGCCTTCTCGTCGTTGAGCAGCCGGAGGGGCGCCGAACAGTCGGTCGCGCCGGGCTGCTCGGCGGCGATCCGGGCCGCGTTCGTCATGACGGTGTCGCGCGGGTTGATGTCGGTCCGGCGGATCCCCTCGGCGAACGGGATGACGCGAGCGTCCCGGTTGTTCCGCAGGACTGCGGCCGACACAAGCGCCGCGACGTCGACGCACTGGACCACTGAGGTGGCACCCTTCCGCTCGCCAGTGACGGGCGAACGCATCGAGCCCGAGACGTCCGGGCAGACCACCACCTTGCCGTCGAACACCGGCACGTTCGCGACCGCCACCTCCATGGCGTCCTGGAGGGCCTCCCGGATCTCGTGTGGCAGACCGGTCGACATCTTGAACGCGACCATGAGCTGGTAGGGGAACGCGCGAGCCCGCCGGATCGCGTCGGCGTCACGGAGCCGTGCAGCCACCTGGCTGACCACCGCCTTGTCCTTGAAGCAGCCGTGCCGCTCGAACGTCTGGAGGTTCATCCGGACGGTCTGCCACGACGCCGACAGCGCGATCGCGGTCCACTGGGCGGTCGACAGCTCCGCGGCGGTCAGCATGAGGAACGGGACGTCCGGGACGTCGCCGGCCGGATCCTTCTTCCACCGCTCGAACTGCTGGATGAGCGCGGGCAGGTGGCCGGCCTCGTGGGGCTTGCCGATCAGGTAGCCGTAGAACGCCTTGTGCGCGTCGCTCGCGGGCCGCGGGTGGACCAGCTTGACGACGTCGGCGAGCGACGGATCGTTCCCGACGGACGCACGGAACAGGTCGGTCGCCTGGCGGCCGTTGAGCCAGGTGGTCACCAGCGTCTTGGGCAGGGTCCCCAGGCTCTTGCGGCCCAACTGTCCGGACCGCAGCATCTGGACGAAGTTGCGGACCATCCGGCCGTTGTCGATCACCCGGGGGAACACCCGCTTGAGGACGTCGCGGGCCTCCTGGGTGCCGCGCGCCGCGAGCATGGCGCACAGGAGGGCGGGCATGTCCTTCATGAACCCGCGCTCGCGCGCGTAGACCGCCGCCTTCCCGACGAACACGGGGTCGACCTCGCGGGCCAACCGGATCGCGAGCGCGAGCTGGTCGTCGGCCTGCACGTAGAACGTGCTCGACAGGCAACCGGTCACCGCGAGCTGCGCGAGCGCGTCGCGCGCGGACCGCAGGTACGCGACGCCTCCCGCCTGGTTGATGGTGTCGGTTGCGGGTGGGGTCTGGCCCGGCGGGGCCGACCGGAACAACTGCTTGCTCGCCATGCTGCACCTCCCCGTGGGAGTCACGTTAGTTAGTGCGTCGACCAGGATCGGTGAGACTTCATCATTGCTGTAGTCCCACCAGCATTCGACGCGAAGTACACCCGTACACCCGCGCGTTGCACGTGTCAACCGAAATCGAGGTGATGGCTACGCAAACCCGAGTGCTCGCTCGACCGACCAGCCACGACGTAATCGTGCTCGAATCGTTGTTGGTTGAACGCCAGCAATACCAGCCCACTCGACGAGAGGGAAGGTCTTGCCGTGGTGCGTGAGCCTGACCGTGTTCCTACGGTTCCGAGCTTGGTCGCGACGAGTTGCCCACCTGACATTCCCAGGCACGTAGCCGCGGGAGTTGTCGATACGCTCGATCGTGAGACCAACCGAAGGTCTCGGGCCAACATGCGCGTAAAAACGAGCAAACCCGTTCGGTCCGCGCCACTCCGCTGCAACAGTCACCCCACGACCACCGTAGTCTTTGTAGCTACGGTCACGCGGCACACCGCAACGCCGCTGAGCTATCCCGGAATGGTGGAGCCGGGGGTATCGAAACCCCGTCCGTGCATCCCTCGCGAGAAGCGTCTACGTGCGTGTCCGGGATCCGCCCGGCCGGTTACTACCAGGCGCACACGTCCGGCTCGACATCCAGCAAGTGGCGGAACCGATGGCACGCGTACACCGCGCCCAGCTCGCTCGCTTCCTTGTCGAGCAGGTCGCGGAACTCGTCTGGTGACCAAAACCGCAACGGCGCGTCCCGACGGTACGGGCACGATCGGCACGGCTCCTTGGTCCCGAGCTTCACGTCGCCACTTCCGGCTCGGAGAGGAGCCCGCGGTGCTTCTCGTGCATGTGACGCACGATGCGGCCGCGCGCCCTGTTGTACTTCGGGAGCCCTGAACGGTCACCGAGCCGGCGGAGCGCCTGGACGTCCACATCGAACGAGCAATGGCAACAGAGGATCCTGGTGATGTCGCCATCGCGTCGACCGTTGAGCCGCCGGACGGTGTAGTGACCGGTGGTGTCCATCTCAGACCCTCTTCCGATCGAGGTACTCGGCCACCGCCTTGTCGCGCTCGCGCGTGTCGCCTGGCGCGGGCGAGCCCCACGTGCCGCTCTTGCAGCACTCGCGGCAGAGACCAAGCGCCGACATCTTCCGAAGCTCGGCGTCGGTGCCGTGCCGTTCGATCGGCTTGGCGCATGCGTCGCAGACGGTCATCGCCCTACATCTCCACGCCGCGCGGTCCCTTGTCCTCGTACATGTCGTCATCGATCCGCCTCCCTTCCAGCCTTCCAGCTTACAAGACGACCGTAGCACACCGGACTGCACGTGTCAATCGTTTTCTAGTCCCATCCGCGAGGATCACCCCAGTCGAGCACGACGGCCATCCGGCTCATGTGCTCCCACTGGCACTTGGCCCGCAACCGTTCCTCCGGCCCACCACCCGCCCGCGCGACCTCCTGCTGAACCAGGTGAGCCCAGCGGCGCGCCTCGGGGGTTGCGCGACCGTCAGGCTCGAACAGGACAGACGGCCGCTCAGTTGCCAGCTTCTCCATCGTCGCCCCCTACTGCACCGTCGGGCCCGGCTCGGCCGACTCGGCCATCAGGTCGTCGTACCGGAATTTCTTCCCGAGCGACTGGTCGATCGAGACGACGGCCCTCGGGTCGGGGTCGTAGCCACGGTAGACCCCCTGGTACAGGTAGATGTAGCGGAACACCTTGACGCGCCGCTCGACGAACGCGATGCCAAGATCGGTGATGCGCCAGAACCCAGACGAGTTGCCATCATCCTGCTGGTCGCCCCGCGGCTCCACCAGCCCCCAGTACCGGAGCTTCGCGTAGTCGCCGCCACGCGCGTCCGTCCTCGACTGGATGTGGATCCACCCGCCCCCGTTGGTCGCGTGGTACGTGCGGATCAGCAGCACCGCCATCGTCGAGCCGATCGACCGCTTGTATCGCTGGGCCAGCCCGTCGCAACACGGGCACACCACCTGTTTGCCGGCGTTGACCTGCCAGAAGAACCGGTCGCGCACACCGCCGAAGGGATCGGTCACCTCCACCTTGATCCGAACCGGTCCATTCATTCGGGCGATACCTTCCTTTCCGGCTTGATCTTGACCCACACGGTCGCGCTGTACTCCACGTCATCGATCTCCAGGGCGGCGCCGCACTTCCGGCAATCGAAATCGTCGAACCCGGGCTTCAGACATCCGTCCGTCGTGATGTCCTGGATCGAGACGTCCGCGCCACACGCGGGGCACGGCACAGTGGTCTCGTCGCCGCACGTTCGCTCGTCAGCCATCACGCTTCATCTTGAGCGCCGCCTCGATCCTGGCGACGAACTGTATGGACGCCCCAACCAACTCTTTGGCCACCTCGATGCCGCGATGGTGATGGATCCAGCCGGTCGGATCGATCAGCGGGCCGATGCCGTGCGCATGTTCGAGGAACTGGGCTAGCCGCTTGAGCGGCAGGATGGCGAGCACGCGCGCCTGGTTGACGATCATGTCGGTCACGTCCCTGGACGTGTCCCACGTGATCGCTGGCTCATCCTTCTCTTCCTGCTGTTCCATCAAACGCTCCTCTCGACCGCCCGACGAAGCGCGCCCGCCTGATCGCGCAGCTCCGACATCTTGTCCGGGTCCACCCCCACCTTGACCGCGATGGCGAACAGGACATCGAGCACCAAAAAACGGAAGACCCATCGAGCTTCGTCCGTCCTGGCGCCCATTATCAGCTCAGAATTTCACGTAGCAGGCCAGCCACCATCTGCCGTTGCTTTCTGGGGGTCATCATGAGGTAGAAGCAGAGCCTCGCTAGAACGACGGCTGTTGTCGCAGGCAGGCTCGCCAACTTGGCGATGTCAGTGATGTTGACGCGCAACAACCCCAACCGATTGGACACGGATGCGCAGCTATCTGCCCGCGTAGCATGATAGGTGCTGTCCCCATGAGTCCAACGGATCCTACCACCTGAGCAGGGTTTGCCGGGTTCCGCCTTGCACGTCTGGCACTGAAGCATTGATGGGCTGAGAGAGTCACCTAGCGACTTGATTACGTCGTCGATTTCGATCAACTTTGGCCTCCTACACCGCTGTGCTCGCCCGCTTGACCCCCGTGACCTCGTCGGCGAATTCGCGGACGAACTCGGCGATCTCCTCCTGGTAGCCGAGATCGCGGCTCTGGGCGAACGCGTTGTCCACCGCCTTGACGATGTCGGCGCGCGCGATCCCCTTGGACGTCTTGTCTGTGATGTCGCGGAGGAGCGCGATGGATGTGGCGCGATCGACGATGCCGGCGACCATCGCGCCATTCACCACCTCGCCGAGCGTGAAGTTCGAGAACTTCCGGCCGCGCCGCTCGATCGCGTACAGCACGCGACCCGGAGCGAACAGCTCGCTGACGCCCGTACGAACCAACACGTCCATCTCGGATGCGATCGGCTTGTCGCGCAAGACCAACCGGAAGATGTCGGCGGCCGCCTCGCGGGTCGGGCGCGTCACCTTGACCTTTCGATCGATTCGTCCATCCCGCACGACCGCCGGGTCGAGGATGTCGGGCCGGTTGGTCGCGAGCAGCACGACGGCACCCGAGTCTTCCAACCCATCCATCTCGGCCAAGAACATCGGGACGATCGTCCGCTCGATGTGCGTGGTGATGTCGTTGCCCCGCTTGCACAGGATCGATTCGGCCTCGTCGATGAAGATGACAGCCGGGAAGCCCGCGTTCTTGTAGTGCTCGCGGGACCGCTCGAACATCTGGCGGATCGTCTCTTCCGAGTTGCCGACGAACCGGTTGAGGATTTCGGGGCCCTTCACGTAGATGAACCCGCCGGTCGCCTTGTCGCCGTGGATCCGGGCCAGCGCGGTGGCGGTCGCCTTCCCTAGGAGGGTTTTCCCGCAATTGTGAGCTACAATACCATTCGCGACGAAGTTGCTAGCCTCGTCGACCGTAATGTCGAAGACCTCGGCCTCGCCATCCGGCTCTACCGACACAACACTAACCTCCTTAGCCAGGAAGATTGGAAGCTGCCGGTGTCGTTGATGACGACGAGCGTGTTCCGATTTGGTCAAGATGACGAGGTTGTCAGGTGTGTTGTTGGTCGGGTCCTCATCCTCATGATGAACATCCATGACTGGATCGAGAAAAACGTGGTCCACGGAGAAGACGCCACAGCGAATTACTTCGAGCCATGCGTCCAACGACAGGCCGTTCAGCCGCCCCTCCACGACGAGCCGGTGTTCAGCCAACTGGTATCCGCCGTCGTTTTTTCGAGCATGCGGATGCTTTGCAAGACCAACACCGCTCAACGTCCAATACCCACCAGACAGATACCTCCCACCTGCCATTGGTGCCGCCTCACCGTTGACCAGCACGTGCGATCCTGCAACCAGCTCGTCCGCTCTTGTCCAAACGTCATTTGGTTGCGCGATCTTGTGGTCGGGCGTCACGCGCAGAACCTTACCGTCCGCGAGCGTGACGCGGACGACCGGTCTGGTCCCTCGTTCATACACGGCGACGACCTGCCGGAGCCTGAATTCCCCGTTGATGTAGCAGCGGATCATCGTCGGGATGGCGGGATCCCACCGCACCGCACGACCGCCAGGCCCTCCTGCTCGACGCCGCGTCTTCGCACATGGGTATCGCTGGCCGCAATCTACACAGCGGCCAGCGCCATCGTCCGCATGGCGCCAGGACACACGACGCTGCGAAGTCGAGAACACACCGCCCTGGGCGTTGAACCGGCGGACCAGTTCACGGAGCGGTAGCCGAAACCCCTTGCCCGCTCGATTGATCGTCACCTCCGCATCGCCATCAACGCACCCAGGAGGCCCGTACAGCAGCACCCCCTTGATCCGCTTCTTCCCATAGCGCGCGTACAAGTCGGCGTGGAGGTGGGGCAGCTCGATCGCCTCGATCATCTGGGTCTTGGCGTCCTCCAGGCCACCGATGTCGTCCCACTTGACCCCAGTCGTCCCCTCGAACGTGTAGCGCGACTCCGGCTTGCCCAAGCTCTTGACCACCACCGACCTGGACGGGTCGAGCAAGACGCGGTGCCCCTCCTCCAGGCCGCTGACAGCCGGCGCGACCAACACGACCACCGGGATGCCGCCCGCCGCGTCGACCTCGACGCTCCCGTCCGGCCTGACCGTCCTGACGACGTGTACTTCGCCGGTCGGCACGTTCGGCACGACCGCGACAATCTGGTTGGAGTCGGGCTTGATCGCCACGATGGTGCCGACCCGGTAGTCGTCCTGGTTGTCCGGTAGGGCGAGGTCGAGGGTACGGCCGTCCGCCGCGACCGTGACGGTCGTGCGGTCGCGGTCGACCCGCAGGACAGTGGCGTGCTGATGGGGCGGGGCCTGGAGACGCTTGAGCGCCATGTCCATCTCGATGATGCGGGCGCGCGCCTGCTCCAGCCCCGCCTTCATCTCGGCTTCACGGGCCTCTAGCTCGCGGATCCGCTTCTCCGAGAAGACGATGCGGTCGTCTTCATGCTCCCGACCGTAGCGCCCGAAACTCACCCGTCCGCCCGCTTGTTCCCGTGGCGTGGCGGGCGCGCCGCGTTCTTCTCACGCTTCCGCTCCATCTCGGCGAGCAGGTTGACCCCGCACGCGATCGAGGTCGAGGTCGTCTCCTTGATGACCAATTCGAGCGCGATCCTGACATCGTCCTTCCGGTCCTTCCGCCACGCCTCGACCGCGGCGGTCAGGTAGTCACGGATGGGACGTAGGACCCGTTCGATCGGCTCGAACGGGAAATTGGGAGCCGGCTGCCTGCCCTCCCGGAGCGTCCAATCGGCCCCCCAAAGTCCCCACAGCATTCCGGTCACCCGGATCGCGATATCGGCCAGCTCCTCGCCGAGCGGGTCCTGTCCGGTCCCGATGACGGCCGCCTCCGCCTCCGTCACCTCCGTGTAGGTGAGGATCAGCTTCTTGGTGAAGTTGTCCCAGGTGGGCGGCTCGAACCCGTTCGCGTTGATGATCTCCAGGTTGAGCCGGCCCGACTCCTTGATGTCCATGCGATCCCTTTCCACAGCCGTGCCTACAGTCGTGATCACCTGCGGCATCAGGATCGACCCGAGGTGTCCCGACGCAACCATCTGGTCGAGTAGCTCGGGGTCGGTCGGCAACAGGTTGAACGTCGTCACCACAGATCCTCGGTGAACAGCATGTCCTTGGGCTCGGCGATCTGACCGGCCTCGAACGCCAGTCGGGCGGCCTGCTCGCGGGTCATGAAGCCGTCGTCCGTCAGGAACCCCTGGACCGCGCCGGCCGGAAGCCGCGCGCCCGTCTCCGCGAAGTACAGGGCGATCACGTCGTGATGACGACGTGGCGGCGCGACCGTCCAGATGAACCCGTCGACCAGGATGGCGGCCCGCTTGACCACGGTCAGCTCCATACCATGTGGAACCACTCGACCCCAGACGCCTGCGCCAGCTCCTCCTGCGGGCCGCTGATCCGATATCTCCGGTCGAACACGACCCGCACGACCCCTTTGACGATCGCGTGTTGCAAGCACTTGATGCACGGTGAGAGCGTCGAGTAGAGCGTCTTGGGCCCGTCGAAGTCGCGGGCGAACAAGAGCGCGTTCATCTCGGCGTGGACGGTCCGGTGGCAGCCCGAGTCCTCCCCGATCTTCAAGCAGCCAACACCATCGTCGGTGCAATGCGGTTGACCGGGCAGCGACCCGCAGTAGCCAGCCCCCAAGATCCTGTGGGTCGCGTGCTCGACCAACACGGCTCCCACACCACCCAGCTCCAGCGCGCGCGTGCAGGTGGTCCGGCGGGCCACCTGACGGGCGATCTCGATGTTGACCTCGTCCCAGCTCGGTCGTGCGGTCATTCCGACACCCCCGACGCCAGGCGAAACCGCTCAACCGCCCGATCGAACAGGGCGGCCAGATCGGCCCGCCCATCCAGCATGACGTACTCGTTCGACTGTTCGACGAACTCCTCCCACCGGACCAGCAAGCAGGCGAGCATGGCGGCTTGCTTGCGCATGTCCTTCAGGTCCCAGAGCCACGGGGTCGCCAGCTCGCCGGCCATCCCGTGCTCGCCGTCACCATCGTCAACCTGGACGTCGAGGACGAGCCTGTAGAGCACGTCGCCTTGTTCGACTGGCGGCACGTTCGCGGGCGCGTCACCACGCGAGATAGGCTCGATCCACCTGGTCCGCATCTCGACGTGCGCGTCCAGCACCCACATGCCGACCCGGAGGTATTCGCCTGGTTCCAGGACGGCTTCTTCGATCCCTTGTGTCACGACACACCCAAGAAGAACGTTTCGCTCGCCCGGATGCCGTCTCGCCCGACCTCGACGAGACCGTTGGTTCGCAGGAGCGACAGGTAGTTGCCGAACGTGCCGCCCGACGGTTCGATCCCGACCCGCTTGCCGAGCTGGTCGCGGGTGCATGGGCTCGGGTAACTACCAAGCAGCGTGTCGAGCATGTCGCGCGCGCCCTTCGGCAACCGCGACTTCCACAGGGCCGGCAGGTCAATCTCCGGCAAGGTGGCGGGCGCGACCGCCTGGCCCTGCGGTGTGAGAACAACGCCCTCGTCCGTCCCGTCGATGTAGCCGCCGACCCGCAAGAGCGACAGGTAGTTGCCGAACGTGCCGCCCGCATGCGAGAGGCCCGCGAGCGTCCCGAGCTGCACGCGGGTGAGGGGGCGGGGGTGCAGGGTGGCGAGCGCGACCAGCATGGAGCGCGCCCCCTTCGGCAGCTTCGTGTCCCCGTTCGACCCCGCCTCCCGCTCGCTCATCCGGCGCTTCTCCGCCAGCTTGGCGGCGACATCTTCGGTGGGGGACCACTTGGTCGGGTCGCCCACCTGCTTGCCGTTGCCGTACTGCCGATCGAACGACCGGGTCATGTCGAGGTTGCGGGCGGGCGACTGCGGCTGGTCCTTGCGGAGCCGCTCGACCAAAAGCTCGATCTTCTTGGTCGTCGACTGGACGGCGGTCGACACTTCGCACGTACGCGCGAGGCTTGCCTGAAGTTGGTCGACCTGGTGGTCGAGCCGGCGGATCTCCACGAGCAACTCGGGCGGGACGTATGGGATACGTTCTGGGACCAGCGGCCTGGTGGGCGCCGTCTTCTTGGCCAGATCGCGCTCCAGCTCGGCGATCCGCTTGCGCAGGGCGGCGGGGTCGCGGGCGGCGGCCCGCTCGACCACCTGTTTCATCGCCATCCGGATCTCGTCCAGCTCGACGGGCGCAAGTGTCCTGGCGGACGCGGCCTTCTGGCCGACCGTTGGGGTGGCGGACGCGTCGAACGTCCGCTTCTTGGCGATCTGGAACTTGCCCAAGATCCTGAGCCACTGGGGCGACCACACGCACGCGGTCCCAACCGGCAGCTTGGACAGCTCGGCGGTCGGGACCTGCACGCGACCTTGCGTGTCGACCCCCTTCTCATCGATCCATCCCTCGATCGTCTTGCGTTCCTGCGGGCCGGACGTCTGCAACACGACCAGCACTTCCGCCTGGTTGAGCGCGTCCTTGTTGACCGCCTGGGGCCGCTGCGAGATCAGCGAGAAGCCGATCCCGTAGTTGCGGCCCAACTTACAAATGTCCTCCCAGGCGCCCAGCATCCGCTCCTCCCCCTTGAACGTCCGTTGCGGTACGAACGTCTGGGCTTCTTCGAGGAACAGATGGATGGGGGAACGCGACCCCTTCTTCCGGTGGAACAATTGCTCGGCCAGCGCGGTCACGAATTCCTTGCGCTGACCCTTGCGGAACGACGAGACGTCCAGCACGACCGACGTGCCCTTGTCGACGATCAAGTCGGCGACCAATTGACCATCTTCCGGCTCCAGCGGGACGTCCCCGTGCTCTCCACCGAACACCGGGATCGAAATGCCCGGGCCTTTGCCGTCCGCTGCAACGCGCAACCCCCACCAAACACCGACCGGATCGAGCACGACCACCTGGGCGCCCACGTCCAGCATCGACTCGGCCAACCGGCCCGCCGCGAACGTCTTGCCGGAACCGGAGCGTCCGAGGAACGCGAACTTCTGGGTGACGGCGTCGACCGGGAGGTCGAGCCCGGGCGCGAGCTTCAGGGTGGACACGGTCGGCTACATGTAGCGGTAGGACATGCAGGTGTCAAGAGAAAAGCTGACGCGACCCTTTTGGGTATTCCACTTTGCTGCCGGTCGATTGAATCGCCCACACCTCGACGCCCGCGGCAATCGATCGCTCGACCATGTCGCGGGTGCCACGCGAGGTGTGCAGGTGGTCGTGGAACGCGACGATCAAGTCGGGCTTGCCCTCCGCAAGCATCTGATGGTTGCGTCGCGGACCCGCCGCCTTGCCCAGCTCGCCCCAGCGGGCCGGGTACTCCACGACCGTGATGGCCAACCGGTTGGCGACCTCACCGGCGATCCGGTCGGCCCCACGACAAGCCCCGTGGATCAGGCGGGTGATGCGCCGCTGGAAGTGGAGGGCCGACACGGTCGATTCGATCACGCCCCACGCGTCCCAATCGCGCGACCCACATGCCAGCACGACGATCCCGTCGGCCATCCAACCACTCTACCGTATGATCTGCGGGTACCGCTCGAACCAATCGGCCCACCGGCGGAACACCCGCCACTCGTCCGGGCTGATCTGCGGCCAGCTCCACACGATGAAGCCGGAGATCGCCTCCGACCCATCCACGAAGCTGGAGAGGAAGTCGTGCAGCTTGGCACCCGACTTCGTGCCGAACGCCGGCACGCTCGGGACGAGATGGGTCCAGCCAAGCGCCCGCCAGCTCGCGATGCCTTGATCGATCTGATCGGGAGAAACGTCGTAGAGTTGGGGCGACCCCCATCCGGCCGCCTCGAAGTTCTCGGACGCGACGAACTCGGCCCACGGGAAGTTCTTGTGGTAGTCGGCCATCCCGTAGCTTGTGACGCCGAGCCCGTGCTTGTCGGCCAAGGCTCCGAGCGACTTGTCCATCAAGGTTGCGACGGCAGCCTGCATGGCCGCCTTCGAGCCGGTCGGTGGTGGGGCGTCCGGGTCCGCTTCCTTTTGGCCGGCGCGTGTGCCCGACCCCTTCCACTTATAGCCCAGCTCCGGGTCGAGGATCCACCCGACCACATTGCCGGTCGTGGCCGCCTTCATCTTGTCGACGAACTCGTCTTCCCGGCCGGCCCACGGGTACCCCCATAGCCACGGGTTGATGCCGGCAGTGGCGAACGCGTCACCGTACCGCTTCACGTCTTCGACCGACGTGATCATGGTGGTGCGGGGCTTGCCTTTCGAGACGTCCTGCTGGACCACGTAGAACGCGACGAACGAGACGCCCGCGTCTTTCGCCGTCTTGGCCGCCTGCTTGGGGGGTGGCATCGGACCGGTCGCCCGCAAGTAGATGCCGACTCCGGTTGGGTTCTGGTTGGCCATCACGGATCCTTTTCAGGTAGGCGCCTTGATCGTCGTGTCGCCCAAGAACGTGTTGTTCCTGATGACAAGGTTATCGCCAACCACGATCGCGTTGGTGAATGTGACGTTCATGATGACCCCGATGCCAGAACGCTCGATCGTTTCGATCGCGTCGGCGACATCCTGTGGGAGGGTCATTGGCCCGTGGGCCAGAGAATCGGCAACAATCATGGCATCCCTCTCCGCACCGGCGCGGGTGAACCGACCGGCGGCTTGGCCTCGCGGGCGAGGCGGTCGTGCGGCGGGCAAAAATCCACGTCACGACCCGCCTGTTTGACCGCGCACCCACTACAGAGTGGCGCATCGCACGTGCCCGACGTCGTGTTGGTCAAGGGGTAGTCGCACAGCTTGGAGGACTGGCGGCCGCACCCTGGTGTCGCGCACGTCTTCGACCGCCGACCACGCGAGCACGCGATCGCGACCGTGTTGCCGTCCTTGTCCTTGATGAAGTTACAACCCACCGACTCATCCTTTCATCGGGACGGCGAGGCCGACGGCGAGCAGTTCGGCGTTCAGGGTCGAGTCCGACTCATGCATCACGCAGAAAACGTATGCGAGATACCGGCCGTACTTGTCGTCGGGGTACGGCTTCTCCGACTTGACCGCGACGACCCCGGGGCTGGCGGCCGCGTTCTGGTGCCGGGCGACCCACTGTTCGACGAACTGCTTGGCCTCGACCGCTTTGGCCCGGATGGCGGGATCGGGGTCGCGCATCTCGGGCGTGTTGATACCGGCGAGCCGGCATCGTTGCCGAACCGTGATGCGAAACCCGAGATCGATGTCGACGTCGATGGTATCGCCATCCACCACGTTGATGATCCTCGCCTTGTACTCGTACACGCCGGTCTCCTAGCTGTTCAGGTCGGTGTGCTGGTGGCACGTGTGCTCTTCGTGGCCGCACGATGGTCGCCCGAACGCCCGGTGGTAGCGAGACCGAACCCACATCCAGAACGTCCGGAGGAACGGGACGACCATCAGGATGGGCGAACAGCTCCTCATGGCAGAAGTGGCAGCCCATCAGTTCTTCACCTTCTCGACGGTCTGGTCGGGAACGCGCAAGTCGACCGCCCGGCACCTCGGGCACATCTGCTTGACCGTCACGGTCGAATCGATCGGGCCAGGTCCCTCGAACCGGACTACCCGCTCGCGCTTCCGGAGCGCCACCACCTTCAGCATGTCGATCGCGGCCCACGCGATCCGTAGGGCGGCGAGCACCAGGAAGAAGGTGAGCCACGGGTTCTGTACGGCCCACTCGGCCATTCAGTTTCTCCCCGGGTTGATCGCGGGCGGACGACCGTGTGGCTCTTCCGCTTTCTCGGTGGGCTCGCTGCCCGAGCATCGCGCGCACAGGAGCATGGCTGGATCGTTCGCGTCGATCGGGTCGACCCAGAACGACCAACCGCACCGCTCACACTCGACCTCGACGGTCCCGCGTGGACGGAGGTCATCCAAGATAGCAGCCTCGGGCGTCGCCCTCTTCCTTGAGGGTTCGGCGGTACAGCCGCGCCATGAACGCCTCCGCCTCGTCCCGGGCCATGCCGTGGCCAGTACCGTGGTCCACGAGAACCGCGGCGTACTTGACCGCAGCCGCGACCGCCGCCCATCGGGCCGCTTCCCGCTCCGTCTCCTCGCTCACCACGGCCCCACCTCTTCCTTGGGGTCGGGCGCGACCCCCTGGTCGTACGCGACATCATCGCGAAGGTCCGGCACCTCGCCCTGCTCGGGCTCGAAGATGTCGGAGCGGGCGATGCTCCAAGCACAGTCGGGACAACGGAAGAGCGCGTCCTTCGCCTTGCGCGTCACCATCACCATGACGATGTGGCACGCGGGGCACTCGAACCGGCCCGACTCCAGCTCCCGCTTGGTCGGGCGGTACTGGCGGCCTGGGGCCGTGTGGTAGAGGGCGACCCGATCGACCGCGACCTCGACATCGATATCGGCGCCGCCAAGCCACCGGACCAGCGCGGTCTTGCCGTCCTGGTCGAGCGCGGCGGTGATGCGCCGGTAGTCCGGCTGCGTGATCGCAGGGGTGCCGGCCGCCCCTTTGTGGCACGCGGCCAACACGTTGAACTGGACGTCCCGGTACCGATCGACCTCTTGGTTGAGGTGGCGCATGGGCGAAGCCTACCGCACCTTCGCCGATTTGGCCTTGCGTTTTGCCGACCGTTTTGCCCGTTCGGCCTTCTGGCGGGCGGCGTGCTGGGCGGCCAGCACCGCCCAGCAGACCGGGAGGAACGGGACGCGATCGGCAGGCGCGGCCGTCTCGCCATCGACCACTCGGAGCACGTAGCCGTGCCGTTCCCATCCGACCAACCGCATGACGTGTACGTTGCCCTCGGCCATCTCGCGGGTCGGCCACATGGTCCGCTGGTAGACGTGGTCGCGACCATCCTGGCCCTTGTGCAGGGTCTCGACGAGCCACCGGTCCATCAGAACACCAACTTGTCCGACTCGAACCCGGCCGCGTTCCTGTGGCCCCCACCACCGAACTGCTCGGCGATCTTGGCGACGTCCGGGCCTTCGCCGCGCGACCGGAGCGAGTAACGGTAGCGCCCATCCCCCGCCTGATACCATCCGACCGCCCAGTGGGGAGGCTCGCGGCAGAGCCGGTCGAGCGCCTCCGACATGTTCTCGGTGACGTTGATGACCGAAGACGTGTAGGAAACGAATGCCTCGGTCGGTTCGATCGGGTTGCCGTCGAAGTCCACAATGGCGATGCCGATCGAATGACGACCCCACGTCACGGTACGAGCCCGCCGGACCGCCCGCTCGATCTCCCGCTCCTGGGATTGGAGGATCGCTTCACCGAGGCGGTAGTGCGCACCCCACGTCGCCTCGTCGCTCACAGGAACCCCTACGTACTTCAAGGTATCCCACACGGCGAAGTCGTGCGGTAGCGACCGTAGGTACGCGTTGACCTCTCGGCTCTTCGGCAGCTTCCATTGCCATAAGTCCCGGTCGGCCACGTAGTCGATGATCCATGGACGGGGGCCAGCAGGCACAGGAACGCCCCATCCAGGTCGGCCGTGGAAGTGATCCCAGGCAAGCTGAGCACCAGAAATGCCCTCCGCAATCTTGACGATCGCCTTGGGCCAGGCCCAGTGAGCTAGCCCTGACATTACACGTCTGCGTTCCCAGACCCCAGCACCCCAGGCGGCGGAGAACTGCTCGGCGGCACTCTTGTGATGATCCAGTAGTACGAGCTGGTTAGCCTCGTCGGCCATCTTGTCTATGAATTCTGGCAGGTAGCTGAAGTCCAGGATGTAGACGTCGCGGCCTTGCAGGTCGTCGGGAGGCGGATCGCCGTACGAGACCGCCCGGTACTCGGCCTCGTCGCCGAACTTGCGCCACGCCGACCACGCGGCCGCGAACCCATCCGGGCATCCGGCGTGATAGAGGACGAGCGGTTTCATCATGAACCAAGCCGCGCGGAAGTTGGAAGTCCGAGAAGGACGCGAAGCCTGTGTTGCGCCTTGTCAGCGCCCCACCCACAGCAGTTCCCAGAGCAACCTTCATGCTCCAAGCACGCATCTGACAGCTCGCGGGCGGCGACTTCAATCCGCTCCATCACGGCCGAGGTCTTCTGGACCAGCTCTACTTGCCTGGTCTCTCCCCTCACGTCACCATCCGGCAACCGATCCCACATGTCGCCCGCCAAATTGGCGAAGAACGCGACCGCCTCTTCCTTCGACTCGAACATGCGAGTTGCCGCATCCGGACGGATCCAGCGGTCTTGCCCAACCCCTATGATCATCGGCTGGACAACCGCGTGTCCCATCGCCACCGGCGTGGAAACC
>Ga0247727_10000449_pt1 | contig 99841 bp, 115 predicted proteins | sample WisWelCaveWW1625_FD_202498 | JGI IMG/M metagenome (GOLD analysis project Ga0247727, IMG submission 202498) | Biofilm microbial communities from Wishing Well Cave, Virginia, United States - WW16-25 | ecosystem: Environmental > Aquatic > Deep subsurface > Groundwater > Cave microbial mat...
TATTTTCAATCTCGATAAAGAGAAAAGTTTTGTAGATTCGCAATCGGCCGAATGCCCGAGTTTTGGAAATGAGCCCGGCGATCTTGCTTACATTCTATATACCTCTGGCTCCACCGGCATTCCCAAGGGCGTGATGATCAGCCACGCCAACATTATTAACGCTACCGATTGGGCGGTTGAGGAGTTCGGCATTACCGAACAGGACCGGATGTCGCAACACCCGCCGCTCCATTTCGACCTTTCCACTTTCGATCTCTACTGCGCTTTTAAGGCCGGCGCCACCCTCTGCATAGTGCCGGAGGAGCTGTCTTTATTTCCGGGAGCGCTGATGAAATGGATAGAGAAAAACCAATTAACAATTTGGAACTCGGTGCCGTCAGTGATGGTCTATATGTCCGTTGCCAATTTGGTTAAGCCGGGGAGCATGCCAACGGTGAGAAAAATATTTTTCAACGGCGAGGGCTTCCCGACCAAGTTTTTAGCCGAGTGGATGAAAGCGTTTCCGGACAAAGAGTTTATTAATATGTATGGCCCGACCGAAACGACCGTTCAATGCACTTTTTATCGCGTTCCCGAACCGCCGAAGGATCTGACCAAACTGGTGCCGATCGGCAAGGCGTGCCGGAATGTCGAGGTTTTTGAGGTGGAGGGCGAATTATATGTGGCCGGCGCCGGTGTCGGGCTGGGTTATTGGAACAATCCGGAAAAGACCGCCGCGTCTTTTGTTGAATGGCCCGGGAAAGGCCGCGTCTATAAAACTGGAGACCTGGTGCGATTGCGCGAAGATGGCAATTATGAATTCATCGGCCGGAAAGATAATCAGGTAAAGGTGATGGGTAATCGCATTGAACTTGGCGATGTCGATAATGCGATCTCTTCTTTGCCTTATGTGAATGAAGCCGCTACCATAGCGGCACCGGACGCCGAAACCGGCGGCAACTTGCTGGTGGCGTTTATTGATTTGAAATCTCCAAAACCGGAAGCGGAGATAAAAGGCGATCTGGGCAAGCTATTGCCGCCGTATATGGTTCCGCACAAAATAGTGGAGGGCAAGCTGCCAAAAACCAGCACCGGTAAAATTGACCGGCCAAAATTAAAAGATGAATACCGCTCAAAAAATTAAAGAGTTTCTGGAAAAAGAAACTCAGCAAAAGATTTCCGATACCGGCGAAAATTTAATTCAGCGCGGCGTTTTGGATTCTTTCACCATGATAAAACTCCTGGGGTTCATAGAATCCGAGCTTGGAAAGCATCCCAATATGGAGGAATTGTCGCCGGAAAATTTCAATTCGCTTGAAACTATTTCGGCAATGATAGAGAAATGGAAATAAGATTAATCAAAAAATCCGAGTGGGAGAAGCTGCTCGCTTTTAATAAGGCGGAGTACGGTGAAAAGCATATTTTGACCGATAAGGCCTATTACAATTGGCAGTTCGATAACTTTGCCAATCCCAGCCCCGACAGCTATTTTACCGTCGGCCTGTTCGATAATAAAGGCGAGCTCGTCGGAACCTTCGGCCGATTTTTATTGCCTTACAATTTTTATGGCAAAACGGTTCAAGGGAATTGTATGGCCAATTTGATCGTCAAAAAATCGCTTCGCCACCTCGGCTTCGGCTACCTGCTATTGGAAAAAGCCGCGGTGCTGGGCGATATCGCGATCGATCACACGATCAACGCCGCGGCCTGGCCGATGTTCATGAAAGCCGGCTGGCAGGGAGAAAATCTCAAGCGCTATATTTATATAATCAAAACTCCCAACGCTCTCTACAATGTTCCGGCCTCCGCTCACAAAAAATTGGATCACCCGGCCCGGCACTTTGACGCCGTGAAGCGCTTTGGTCCGGAGGCGGATGAATTTTGGTCGGCGGTTAAATCACGCTACCCGATTACCATCGAGAGAAGTGCGGCGTACCTGAATTGGCGTTACGCCGAAAATTCCTTGGTTGATTACAAGATCTTTTACGCCAAAAACCCGGAGGGCCGGGTCGCGGGCTTTGCGATTTTGCGATTCGAGGATATCCGGCATGACACCGGGCCGGCCGGAGTGAAAGCCGCGAGGGTGATCGATCTGATCGCCGCGGCCGACGCCGAAGAATTTATGCTGGAAGGAGTGATCGATTACTGCCGAGCCGAGGGCGCCGACTTTATAGATTATTTTTCGAGCGGTGAATTTCACAAAAGAGCTCTTCTCGCCGCCGGATTCATTGATGGCGACCAAAAACCCTATGATGCCATACCGATACTCTTCAACCCGTTGAGCACCAAGCGGACCCACCTGAACTTTGCGGTCAAAGCGCCGCGGTTCCAGTCGCTCCAGGACTGGTACACGACCAAAGGCGGCGGCGATCAGGACCGTCCGTAGCAGGTCCGGCTTCGTTGACTAACTGCTTCATTTAAGGTTATATACAGATACTTGAATGAAGAAAATCGGTAAATCCAGGCGCAAAATTTGCTTTCCGGTGATGAGCCGGGTGCACTACGCCCGTCAAAAGAAACTGCTCGATTTATTGAATAAAAATTCCCGGATGGAGCTGCAGCTGGTCGTCGGCGGTTCGGTGCTGCTCGATAAATACGGGGAGCGTTTTTTGCCGGCAATGCGGAACGACGGCTTTGTGATCAACGAAACTCTTTTTAATGTCGTTGAGGGCGGCAATCACGTTACGATGGCCAAGACCGCCGGCCTGACGGCGCTGGAATTCGCGAACTCTCTTTACAAACTAGATCCCGATATTGTTTTGATCCGCGGCGATCGTTTCGAACAATTGGCGTTGGCAATGGTCGCTGCGTATCTGAACAAGATCATCGTCCACATCGAGGGCGGCGATGTCACCGGCACCATCGATGAAAGCGTGCGCCACGCGATCACCAAACTTTCGCATATCCATTTTGTCACCAATGAGGATTCGCGGAAGCGGGTCATCCGAATGGGCGAGAACCCGCGGCATGTTTTTAACGTCGGGTCTTTGGATACCGAATTCGCCGCTTCGGTTGATAAAGATCTAGATGGCCGGGGAGTGAATAAGAGCGGCATGGGCGCCGCCATCGACGCTAAAAAGCCGTTCCTGATGGTGATGCAGCATCCGGTAACCACGGAGAAAAACAACCGGCGCAATATCGAACTTACGCTGAAAGCGGTTGACGAGATCGGTATGCCCTCGGTAATTTTCTGGCCCAATAGCGATGCCGGCACCAACGAAATCGCCAAAGGCATCCGCATTTACCGAGAGCACGGCAAACTGACCAACAAGAAGATCCGCTTTATTACCGATCTGGCTCCGGAGGACTTCATCGCTCTATTGCGGCGCGCCAGCGTTTTGGTGGGAAACTCGTCGGCCGGCATCAAAGAGGCGTCCTATCTGGGCGTGCCGGTCGTAAATATCGGAACCCGCCAGGCGAACCGGCTGCGCGGTCAGAACGTTGTCGATGTCGGCTACGACAAGAACCAAATCAAAAGAGCCGTCCAAAAGCAGCTCGCGCACGGGTCTTATCCGCAATCGAATCTTTACTACAAACCCAATACCAGCAAGAAGATCGTTGAGATCTTGAGCAAGGTTAAGCTGAAATCTCAAAAGAAATTCTACGATGCCTAAGATTCTCGGAATTATCACTGCCCGGGGTGGTTCTAAAGGAATACCGGGCAAGAACATCAAGCCGCTTCTCGGGAAACCTCTCATCGCCCACACCATCGACGCCGCGAAAGCGGCCGGTGTTTTTGATCGCCTGATTGTTTCGACAGACGACCCGGCCATCGCCGAAGTTGCCAGAGCGCACGGTGCCGAGGTGCCGTTCATGCGGCCGGCGGAGCACGCGAGCGACACCGCGAGCCACCTGGACGTATTGCGCCACGCCGTCAGCCATCTCAAAGAAAAGGAGAATTACTCTCCCGATTATGTGATGCTCCTTCAGCCGACTTCGCCGCTCCGCCAGTCGTTTCACATCAAAGAAGCGGCGGAGCTGATCTTGAAATCCGGCGCCGATTCGGTGCTGTCAGTAGCCGAGGTGCCGGAAAATTACAACCACAAAAAGACGATGGTGCTGGACGAAAACGGCCGCCTGCGGCTCATCAGCGGCGAGCCGGTCCACAAAAGGATGCCGCGCCGGCAGGACCTGCCGAAGAACTATTGGAGCGTGGGCGCGATCTATCTTTTCAAAACCGATTTGATTTTTCATCCGGAGAAACCGAATTTTTACGGCGAAACCACCTTGCCTTACGTTATGGACGCCAAATATGCGGTTGATATCAACGTTCCCGCCGATTGGGAAGAGGCGGAGAAGGCGCTGAAAAATTTATAAAACATGGTCATACAGATCACCGAACCAAAAGATTATTCCGGAAAAGCCCTCGCGACATATCGCGAGCTGGGTAGTGTTGTATTGGACGACAAGCCCCGCGCGGACGCCGATATTTTAGTTCTCCGCCTGAAGTACAAAATAGATGGCTCTTGGTTTGATAAAATGCCCAACCTGAAAGTGGTCGCGACGCCCACGACGGGATTGAATCACGTTGACGTCACCGAAGCGGAAAAGCGCGGTATTAAAGTTATCTCACTTCGCGGGCATACGGATTTCTTGGACAGGATCACGTCTACTGCCGAGCATACTTTAGGCCTGATGATCGCTTTAGCGCGGAAGCTTCCCTGGTCTTTTGAGGACGTTAAAGCGGGAAATTGGAATCGAGACGCTTTCAAGGGAAATCAGCTGGCGGAGAAAACTCTGGGTATTTTAGGATTAGGACGTTTAGGGAAAATGGTCGCCAGATACGGACAAGCTCTCGGAATGAAGGTGGTCGCACACGATCCCAATGTTTCCGCCGAAGAAATGGCAAAGCTTGGCGTGGCGTATTCTCCTTTTGATGAGTTGTTTAGGATCTCTGACGCGCTTTCCGTCCACGCGATGCTCACTGACGACACAAAAGATCTGGTCAAAGAAGGGCATTTGCAATTAATGAAGCCGAGCGCGGTTTTGATAAACACCGCCCGGGCGGAGATAATCGCCAAGGGCGCGTTGGAAAAGGCACTGAAGGAAAATCGGATCGCCGGAGCCGCTGTGGATGTAATGTGGGATGAGGCGGGAGATGGCAGCCACCTTGCCCAAAGCGAACTTTGGAAAATGGCTAAAGAAGGCAAGAACGTTCTGATCGTTCCGCATCTTGGCGGCGCCACTAACGAAGCAATGCATATTACCGAAGAGTTTATTGCCGACTTGACCAAGAAATACATTAATGGATAAGTGCGTCCTCGTTCGCAAAGAAGAGGTGGCGGAAACGCTTGCCAGTATCCCAAAGCAAGGCAAGAAGTCGCTTGAGCCACTGAAGTCATTAGCTTTGGCGAACAAGCTTCCGTTTAACATCCTGGAAGATCATCAGATATTGGAAAATGACGCTGAAGCGCACACGCATGAGTGCGATCTTTGGATCTGTCTTGAGGGCGAGCCGACTTTTATCTATGGCGGCGAGATGGTAAACCCTTGGTACGGAAAACTTCCCGATGGTTCAGAAAATCAACGGGAGATCAAAGCAAAAGAAATCCGAAACGGCACGAAAGTAGTTCTAAAACCAGGCGACTGGCTCTGGATTCCTGCCGGCCAGCCGCACCAGCATAACTGTGCCGGCACCACTAGACTCGCAATTATAAAAATTCCTTCTATAATATAGCGGAACTTTCACAATGCTCTGGTTTTTACTCGCCTTAGGCAGCGCTTTTACCAACTCCGCCTATAATGGACTGTCCAAGTATCTGGTATCACTGGGACGATATTCAAAATTCACCATCGTTTTTTGGGCAGCGCTGATCGCGGCGGTTTTTTTATTTTTAATCGCTTTGGCCTTCGGCTTGCCGGAACTGGGCTCCGGTTTTTGGACGGCGATCGCGATCACCGTGGCCATCAATATCGTTACCGGTCCGCTGATGCTTAAGGCCTATCAGTCGGGTGAGTTTTCTTCTGTATACTCAATGATCCTTCTTACGCCGGTTTTTATGCTGGCAACTTCTTTTATCTTTCTTGGCGAGGCGCCTAGCTTGATCGGTGTCGGAGGCGTCCTGTTAACGGTTTTAGGACTTTGGCGGATCGCCGCATCAGGTAGCCACCTGCCGGAAAAGATCTCCGAAACTGCCGGCAATATTCAGCGGGGCAATCTCTTGGCGATCTTAGTCGCCTTACTTTGGTCTGTTTCCGCGAACTTTGATAAATTAGCCGCCGTACATTCTAACGCGGTTTTTGCGCCGGCAGTAAGCTTTGCGGGTATTGCCGCGGCTATGGGAATCTACCTTCTCATAAAATACCGGGGGTTTTCCGGATTTCCGACCACTCAAAGAACCGCCTATTTTTTGGGCCTCTTGCCCATTGGATTAACGCTTGTGGCGAGCAGTATTTTTTTTAACGCCGCGCTTTTAAGCGGGTTCGCCTCTTACACCATCGCCATCAAACGACTTGGGGTTCTTTTCGGGATTTTTTGGGGGAAGATATTTTTCAAAGAAATAAATATTCGCAAAAAAGTCATCGGCGCGGCGATTGCCATTGCTGGCGCTATTACTATATTATTCTCCTGATGAACAGCGACCAGATCTGGGCTAAGATCCAAAAAGGCGTTTTTATCATTGCCGAGGCCGGCAAAAATTTTATACAGAGCGAGGAGGATAAGCCGGTGGGAGTTTATCTGAAAAACGCGATGGAGCTGGCGCGGCTTGCCAAAGAAGCCGGCGCCGACGCGATTAAGTTTCAAACCCATAACGTTGAGGATGAACAGTTGAATATTGAAATTACCGCCCCGCATTTCAAAGGGATGGACCGCTATCGCTGGGTGAAGCGCAATACCGAAGCAACTCCGGTTAACGAGTTTTGGAGGCCGCTCAAAGAATATTGCGAGAAAATCGGTATTGTCTTTTTTTCCACCCCGATGAGCAGAGGAGCGGCTAAGCGTCTGGCGGAGGTCGGAGTGAAGCTTTGGAAGATCGGGTCCGGGGATATTTTGGATTTTGTCGCGATGGATTATATTCGGGCCTCCGACATCCCGACTATCATGTCCTCGGGGATGAGCACTCTTGAAGAAGTTGAGAGGGGTCTCACTTTTCTCCGCGCCAAAAATGGTCGGGTGGCCCTGATGCACGCCCTATCCAAATATCCCGGCTTGTCGGAGGAAGCCAACTTGGCGGTAATGGAGTTGTATCGCGAAAAATTTCCGGGTGTGCCAGTGGGTTTTTCTGAAAACTCCGTGGGTATTGAGCCGTCAATGCTGGCGGTGGCGCTGGGGGCGACGATGGTGGAAAAGCACTTTACTGTCAGCCGCGAACTATGGGGTTCCGACCACAAGGTTTCTTCCACTCCGGAAGAATTCCGGCAACTAGTTGACGCGATCCGGAAAATGGAATCCGATCCGGCGGAAAAAGAAAAATGGCTTCGATATCCGAATATGTCCGCGGTGCTGGGCAAAAAAGAAAAGACACTCAAAGACGACGAAGCGGTCTTCCGCCCGATCTTTAGAAAAGCACTAATGGCCGGTCAGGATATCCCGGCGGGAACGGTTTTGGCGCCGGAAATGATTTACGCTATGCGGCCTCAGCAATACGCGGGCGGCCTCCCCTCGGAAAAATACGAAGAGGTGCTTGGTAAAAAAACTAACAAAGCGCTCAAAAAATACGACCCGGTTACATTTGACATTTTGGCATAGTTTATTTATTATAAGGCCAGTTTTTTAAAGGAGGTTTGCTTTGAGAGTTCTCTTGGTGTCGCGGAACACCGGGCCGATGAAAAATCTGGCCCGGGTGGCCCAGGCGTTGAGCGACCGCAATCACGAGGTGGTGGCGGTGCTTTCCAACAGCCCGGAGGTGATGGTTTACGCTCCGGCTCTGATGGGCTTTCAGCCCCAGGTAGTGGTGACTTCGCTCTCGACCACGCCGCAAACCATCAGCGATGAGCTGGCGGTTATCGTCCAGGCGAAAGAGAAAGGCGTGCCCTTCGCGGTCTTCGCCGACACCTACGGCGCCCACAACCGGCCCGAGATGCCGGCCGAGCTCAAGAAGGCCACCAGCGTGGTGCTGGTGCCGGACACGGCCGAGAAGAAGTTCGCCGAATCGGTGGGTTACCCGCGCGCCGAAGCGGTGGGCGTGCCGCTTTGGGAGGATTTCGCCGATGAGGCGAACTACCCCTCGCGCGAGGTGACCAGAAAGGAGCTCGGCATCGGCGATGGCGTCGTGGCGGTGATGCCCGCCTTCGGCAAGAACGGCGAGTTGAACCGAGAGCTTTTCCGGGACACGCTCACGGCTATTGGCTACGCGGCCAAGAGAGCGGGAAGGCACAACTACGTTTTACTGCCGCGCTTTCACCCGGGCGACGAGGCCTACAAGAAGGACCGGGGTTACTACGATTCCGTCCTTGCCGAATCGCCGGTTCGGGTCATCGGCACCCCGGCCTATAATCAGAGCGACGATCTCGTGCCGGCCGTTGACATCGTCGTCAGCCAGCTTTCCACGGTGGCCATCAGCGCCATCTATCAGAGAAAATTAGTCATTGAGTACGCGCCGCCGGCGGTGCTTGACCGGCTGGAAAAGCAGACCGGGCGCCGGAGCTGGCCCACGACCGAAACGGGAGCCGCCGCACAAGCGCACAACGTCGACGAGCTCGCGGCGGCTATCGAGTGGCTTTGGCTGAAGCTGCCGATGCCCGAGAACCCGGCTTTCTGGGCCCATCACTCCGAGGAAGGCGATACCCTCGCCCAGGCGCTCTGGCGGGCGCAGATCCGTCACTACCCCGAGAAGAAGGGCTACGCGGCCAAGAGGATCATCGAGGTTCTCGAGTCGCTCGTCAGGTAAAAACAAGCACCCCGTTTTAAAATAACGGGGTCTTTTATTTTAAGCGGTTTTCGGCTAATATAATTTCATTAATATGTATCATCCGAAGGTTGGCATCATTGGTGTCGGCTGGGTTGGCGGGCAAATAAAGCGCTGGTTTGAGGAGTTCAAGGGCTACAAGGCCGGTGTGGATTTGTTCACCTACGACCACAAGCCGGAAAAGTGCGCCGGCGATATTAACCAAGCCGAGGTGATTTTCGTCGCCGTTCCGACTCCGCGCAATCCCCAAGACGGCTCCTGCGATGTCTCCATAGTTGCCGAAGCGGCCGGCAAAATCCAAGGCGAGAAAATTGTGGTCATTAAGTCCACTGTGCCACCGGGTACGACCGAGGAACTCCAGAAAAAATATCCGCAGCACAAATTCCTTTTCAATCCGGAGTTTTTGAGCGAATCCCGCGCCTGGGAAGATATGACCCGCCCCGACCGCCAAATCGTCGGTTTTACGGAAAAAAGTATGGAAGCGGCCCACTTGGTTTTGTCGCTTCTTCCGAAAGCTCCGTTCATGTCGCCTTGGGGCACCAGCACCTACAAGCAAACTCGAATCAGCGTGACCGAAGCGGAATTCATCAAATACGCCGGCAATGTTTATTTCGCCCAGAAAGTTAACTGGGCCAACGCGCTCGCCAAAGCCGCGGAGAAAACGGGAGCCGACTATGAAAATATCCGGCGGGGCATGTCCGCTGACTACCGCATCGGCGACTCTCACCTCGACGTGAACCATGGCGGCTATCGCGGGTTCGGCGGCTACTGCTTCCCCAAAGACCTCTCGGCTTTTATGATATTCGCCAAGCAGCAAGGACTCGAAGACGTCCACGATCTTTTGAAAGCCGCTTGGGATTTTAACGGCAATCTCCTTGCCGAGCAGGGCCTGACCTACGACGACGTCAGTAAGCACATTAATGGCTAAGCGCTTTACTAATTATTACGCTCGGGCCATCAAGGCCCTGGTTTTTATAATCCCATTTCTCTCGCTTTGGATCTCCAGCTCCATGTTTTTCCCGTATATCACCGGGCGTAATTTCGCTTTCCGCATCCTTATCGAGCTCGCGCTGGTGCTCTTTATTGCCCTGGCCGTGCTTAATAAAGACTACCGCCCGAAGATGACGCCGATCGTCTGGGCGGTTTTAATTTTTGTCGGCGTTGTCGGCATCGCCAATTTGTTCGGCGTGGATTTCTACAGCAGCTTTTGGTCGCGCTTTGAAAGGATGGAAGGGTATCTGATGATCTTGCACCTCGCGGCTTACTTTTTTGTATTGACCAACGTCTTTCGCACCAAGAGAGATTGGCTGACCTTATTTAACCTGGTGGTGATCGCCGGGATCCTGGTCGGTGGCTACGGCGTGCTCCAGGTCCTGGGACTTAAAGAAGCCATTCAGGGCGGCGGCGTGCGCATCGACGGCACTATCGGCAATCCGACGTACCTCGCCGCCTATCTTACGTTAGTAATAGCGCTCGCGCTGGTGCTATTCTTCAACGCGGACAAAAAATGGAAGAAGTATTTTTACGGCGGCGCGGTGGTTTTCTCTTTCTTCGTGATGTTTTTCACCGCGAGCCGCGGCGCGGCGCTGGCGATGCTGGTGGCGATCCCGCTTTTTCTCGTTTTGTATCTAGTATTTTTCCGCGGCGTGGATGACAAAGAGAAGCTTTTCAAAAAGCTGGCGATCGCGGCGCTGGCTTCGATGGTTCTTTTGCCGACGCTGGTTTGGCTGCTGCGCGCTACGCCGATGGTTCAGAACAGCGAGGTTCTGTCGCGGCTGACCTCCATCAGCTTCGGCGAGCGCACGGTGAAATCCCGTTTCCAGATCTGGGGCATGGCCGGCAAAGCGTTCCTCGAGCGGCCGCTCCTGGGTTGGGGACAGGAAAATTTCATCATCGCCTTTTCCAAGTACTTTGATCCGCGCCTTTACGACCAGGAACCGTGGTTCGACCGGCCCCACAACATTGTTTTTGAGTGGCTGATCAACGCCGGCGCCTTCGGCCTCCTCTCCTACCTCGCGCTTTTCGGAGCGTTTTATTGGGGCGTGGCAAAATTGCTCAAAGAAAAAACGATCGGCAAAAAGGAAGGTATAGTGTTGCTGGTAGTGCCGGTCGCTTACTTTTTGCAGAACTTTTTCGTCTTTGACAATTTCAACACTTACGTCCTCTTTTTCGGCCTCTTGGCCTACGCGAACAGTCTCTTGGTTCACCGGCCGGGAGAGAAGGAATCCGGAGAGGCCAAAGACCCGATACCTTCCCTTTGGGTTCTGGTGGCGGGATTGATCGCCCTCGGCGTGATAATGTATTTCGTCAATTTCCGGGCTATTCCGCAGGCGAGCGGCATCATCAGGTCGCTTCAGGCGACCACCGACCGGACCGACCCGATCGGCAAGACCCTGAACTCTTTCAAAGAAACCATCGGTTACGGTTCTTTCGGTACCGGCGAGACGCTAGAGCAGCTTGCCCGGGTGGCCGGACTGCTTCTTGGTCAGGGCGGGGTTCCGGCGGAACAGAAGAAGCCCTTCGTCGAATATGCCATTGGCCAACTGGAAAAGTATGTAAAGGAAAATCCTCAGCACATCCGCCTGCGTCTGATGCTCGGCAGTTTGTATCATGCCGCCCGCTCCATCAATCCGGAGTACGTCTTTGCGGCGAGAGAGGAGTTCAAAACCGCTCTTGCCTTGAGCCCGAAGAAACAGCAGATCCTGTTCGTGCTCGCCGATAATTATCTCGCCACCGGTGAAGCGGAAAAGGCGCTGGAACTCATCCAACAGGCGGCGGATTTGGAGCCATCCAACCATGAAGCCCACGTTAACCTCGGCATCGTCGCGATGGTAGCCGGCCGCACTGATGCTTTGGCGCGGGCACTCAACTCACTTGACCAGCTGCGCCTGGCGGCCGAACCGCGGCAGGCGCAATCGGCGACGGCCAGTTATTTTGCGGATTTGGCAAAAGTTGCCGATGCGGCAGTGGACCTTGGCCAAGTTAGAATCGCTCGAGAGATCGCCGCGAGAATCCGGAGTTTGGCCGCGGAGGCGGAGGAACTGGAATTAGAAAACACTCAGCAGGAATTTTTGCAAAGCATAGAAAGCAGGATTCGGGAATAATGCGCGGGGTTATCTTGGCAGGAGGTTTAGGAACGCGACTTCATCCGGTGACGCTGGAGATCCCGAAACCGCTTTTAACGGTCAGGAGAAAACCGATCCTGAATCACCTGGTGGAACTTTTTGTCCGGCACGGCGTAAATGAGCCGATAATACTCGTCAATAAAAATCATGCCGATGATTACGAGTGGTGGCAGAAGCGCTATCAAAAAGAACTGCCGGAGGATTTGGAGATCCGCGTGGAGCCGGAACCGCTTGGGACTTTTGGGGGCCTGGCGCTCGTCAAAGAAAAACTTAAAGAAACTTTTATACTTTCCAACGGCGACGAATTGAAAGATTTCCATATCGCCGACCTTGTTAAATTTCATCGCGAGCACCGGGAACGGCCGCTTGCTACCATCGCTTTGGTAAAAGTGCCAAATCCTTCGGACTACGGCGTTCCGGTGATGTCGGGCGACAAAATAAGCGAGTTTTTGGAAAAGCCGCAAAACCCGCCGTCGGACTTCATCTCCTCCGGCCTTTACATTCTTGAGCCGGAAGTTTTCAATTACGCCGATTGGGCCAAAAAGTTTTTGATGATCGAAAAAGATATTTTCCCAGCGCTCGCGGCCGCCGGCAAACTTGCCGGCTACAAAGTAAAAAACGGCCGCTGGTTTGATTGCGGCACGTTCGAGCGCTGGGAGAAAGCGATTAAGGAGTGGTAGGCGCTTTTCGGTACCCTCGGGAGGTCTCCTGAAGGGCGCGGCGTTCTCCGACTCCGGCGGTCGGAGCCGCCTTGATCCCTCGGCGAGTTTTCGTCCGGTAAAGGAGATAACGGACGAACCGAGCAAACTCGCCTCCGGGACATCCCTCACGGAGACACTCCCTCGAGCGAAAAGCTAAGATGATTTAGGTGTGCTTATTGTACGCCACTTCCGCCAGATGAGCGCGTTGGTGAGGAGTTGGGCGAGCACGGTGGCGATGGCGGCGCCTTCGATGCCGAAGGGCGGAATCAGGATCAGGTTGAAAAACACGTTGCCGAAGACCGCGGCTGCCACGAACCAGACGAACGCCTTTTGGTGGTCGTAGGCGAAGATGGCGTTGCCGATGAGTGTCGAGGGATAGACCACCAGAACCGTCAGCATCAATATTTGGAAACTGGCGACAGCCGGCGCGTATTGGGCGCCGAAGAGAATATTCATTATCAAGCCCGGGAAGAGGATGCCGGCCAAAGTAACGGGAATGGACACGGCGATTACTTTGCTCAGATACTTTTTCATCAGGTCTTTGGCGGCGCCGGTCTCACTTTTGGCGAGCCGCGCCAGCGCCGGGAAAATACTGGTGGCCAGAAGCGCCGGCAAAACATAAAGCAGCTGGATCGGCTTTTGGGCGGCCGAATAATAACCGACCTCGGCGGCGCTCCGGAGCCAGCCGAGCATGATGATGTCGGTGTTGAGCATGATGGCGCCCATCAGGCCCATCAGTCCGAAAGGCCAGGCGGTGGCGAGGATCGGCTTGACGAGCGATTTGGTAAAGTTTTTGAAAATGTGCAGGAAGTGCTCACGGAGGACAAAGATGATAGCCGCGAGCCCGAGTCCGCTGCCGATGGCATAGGCGAAAGCGAGCGACCGGCTCGACGGCATCAGCATAAGGAAGACAAAGCCGAGAACGACAATGGCAAAATTGGTGAATATCTGAATACTTGCCTCGATCTCCATTTTCTCGAGCGCCCGGCTCAAAGCCGAGCCGAGATCGCGCAGGGTGTCAAAAGCAAAAACCAGGATCAAGATCGGCATAATAGCCGACGCCTCCTCGATCTTGGTGAGATAGGGAAAGAAAACAAAGACGCCGATGACGAAGACGGAAAGCAGGGCGAGTTTGGTGAAAAGGGCGGTAGAGAGATATTTGTCCTTCAATTCCGGGTTCCTGGCCGCTTCTTTGGTGATGAGGGCGTTGATGCCGATATCGGAGAAGATCGTCAGGAAAGCGGCGATGCCGAGCGCGTAGGAAAAGGCGCCCCAGCTCGCCGCGCCGAGAACGCGGGCGGCGTAAATGACGATGGCCGCCCGGAGCAGGCGGCCGAGCATCTGGCCGATGAACAGCCACGCCGTGTTTTTGGCGATGGTTTGGCTTACGTCGCGGTTATTAAAAAGCCAGGCGGCGGCGCGTTTGAACATTATTTATGGCTGGCGAACAGGTATTTGATGGTCCGGAGGAGGATTAGAAAATCCAGCGCCAGCGAGCGGTTCTTCAGGTAGTACATATCGTATTGCAGTTTCTCGTAGGCGTCTTCCACCGAGGCGCCGTATTTGTAATTGATCTGGGCCCAGCCGGTGATGCCGGGACGGACCAGATGGCGGAGTTCGAAGTAAGGCACATCTTTTTTGAGGTTTTTAACGAACTCCGGCCGCTCCGGGCGGGGACCGACGAAAGAAAGGTCGCCTTTGATGATGTTCAAAAGCTGGGGCAGCTCGTCGAGGTGGGTTTGGCGGAGAAATTTGCCGATGGGGGTGATGCGAGTGTCGTTCTCTTTTGCCCACTGGGGACCGTGTTTTTCGGCGTCGGAACGCATGGTACGGAACTTGTAGATCAAAAAGTTCTCTTCGCCCTCGCCGGTGCGGGTCTGGCGGAAGACCACCCGGCCGGGTGAAATGAGCGCAATGGCGAGGGCGATGAGTGCGGCAAACGGCAAAAGGATGATACTCAAGATCAGGGCGAGGAAGATCTCGATAGGTTTTTTGAAAAACTCGTAGACCCGGTGGCTTTTGGCGAGATTTTCCAGGAACCAAACCTCCTCCAGCTCGGCGAGCGGCAGTTTTTTGAAAACGTTTTCGTAGAGCGTGGAGAGGTCCATCACTTCGATGCCGAGCACCAGATTCTTGTAGATCAGGCGGGCGGCTTTGGAGCTTTTCTTGATGTGGGCGGGGATGACGATGGTGGTGATCTTATTGTCGAGGATGATCTGGGCGAGGTGCTCGAGCTCCGTGTCCTGGAGACCCTCCTTCATCCAAAAACTCACGTCGTAGCCGAGTTGGGGGTTCTGCTGGATATGATTAACCATCTCTTCCACGGTCTTGTTATAGCCGATGAGGAGGATTCGATTCGCCGGAGCGCCGGCGCCGGCGAGGTTATTGAAAAGCGTGCGCCAGAAATAGCCGGCGAGGCCAAATATCAGAAGGAAAGCGAAAAGATTGGTGCGCGGCGTGATTCCGAAAAGCGGCACGAAATAAAAAAGCAGTGTCGCGATGATGCCGCTGACGGCGACCAGGTAGGCGAATTTCTTGGCGAAATTAAGGTCGTTTTTGAGCACCCGCAGGTCGTAGAGGTCGCCAATGTAAAAAGCCACTAACCAGATGGCGAAGATGATAGTGAAGGGCCAGAAGTGGACGTCGACCACCTCCCGGGAGAGCTCGCCGTAGCGGATGAACAGGGTGACGGCAAGCGAAGCGTAGAGAACCAAGAGATCGCCCAAGAGGAGAAGGATCTGCTTCAGCTTGACAGTAGGGTTCATGCTGCCTTTATACTAATGAAAGAATGAACGAGAGTCAAAAACCCGCGAAGGATGTTTTACTGCCCGCCAGTATTATTGTTGCCGCGCTCCTGGTGGCTGGCGCGCTGGTTTATAATACCGGCTCCGACGCAGTCAGCCCGGGTACTCAAACCCCGCCGACGGCGGTAGATGTCAAGGATCTCGCCGACGACGACGTAGTGCTTGGCGATATCAAGGCCCCGGTGACGATCGTGGAATTCGGCGATTACCAGTGCCCGTTTTGCGCTCGCTTCTACCGCGAGGTTGAGCCGAAGGTTCGCGACGAATATATCAAGACCGGTAAAGCCAAGATGGTCTACCGCGACTTTGCTTTTCTGGGCCCCGAGTCACAGGGTGCGGCTTTGGCGTCGCAATGCGCGGCCGATCAGGGCAAGTTTTGGGCCTACCACGACAAGCTTTTTGACGTCGAAAGCGCCGACGGTGTGGAACACAACGGGAATCTTAACGAAGCGCTTTTCAAATCCATCGCCGCCGATCTTGGCTTGGACGGCGCCAAATTCGGCTCTTGCTTAAGTTCGCAAAAATATAAAGCAGAAGTGGAAAAGGACTACAGCGACGGAGTCGCGGCTGGTGTTCAGGGCACCCCAGCAACTTTCATAAATGGAAAATTGATTTCCGGTGCCGTTCCATACGCGACTTTCAAGGCGGAGATTGAGGCCGCTCTCAAAGCTGCCCGCTAAAAGCGGTTCACCGGCTTATAGTATTATTAAGGTAGATGACCAAGCGGGATATTCCACGTGAAGTTAAGGAAATAGCCGAAAAACTCGCCAAGGCGGGTTTTGAGGTTTATCTCGTCGGCGGCTGTCTGCGCGACCTGCTTTTGGATCTCACCCCGAAGGACTGGGACTTAACCACCAACGCCACTCCCAATGAGATCCAAAAACTTTTTCCGGACAGCGTTTACGAGAACAAATTCGGAACAGTCGGGATAAAGACCGATTCCGCTGATCCGACGCTGAAAATTATAGAAGTCACCACCTACCGCCTGGAGGGCAAATATACCGACAAGCGGCACCCGGACGACATAAAATTTGCGAAAACCGTGGAGGAGGATCTGGCCCGCCGCGACTTCACCGTGAATGCCCTTGCCCTGAGCTTGCCGAACGGGATGGCGGACAAAATTGTTGATCCGTTCAGCGGCCAAAAGGACCTTTCCGCCAAAATTATCCGTGCCGTCGGTGACCCGGCGGAACGTTTCCGCGAGGACGCGCTCCGGCTTTTCCGGGCGGTGCGGCTCGCCGCCCGGCTCGGTTTTAAAATCGAAGACGAAACCGCGGAAGCTATCCGGCAGGAAGCCGGCTTGATAGAGTTTGTCGCCAAGGAGCGCATCCGCGACGAGTTCGAGAAATTGCTGATGAGCGATGGGGCGGCCGACGGCGTGCGGCGGCTTCAGGAGCTCGGACTTCTTAGAAAGCTGATGCCGGAACTGGAGGAGGGCGTGGGGATGGAGCAGAACAAGCATCATATCTACACGATCTTTGAGCATAATGTCCGCTCGCTCCACTACGCGGTGGAAAATAATTTTCCGCTCGAGCTCCGCGTTTCCGCCCTTTTGCACGATGTCGGCAAATCGCGGGTCCGCGAGTGGAAATCCGATCCACGCGGCGAAAAATACAACAAAGGAAGGCAGGGCGACTGGACTTTCTACCAGCACCAGTACGTCGGGGAGAAGCTGGCTATCGAGATACTTGACCGGCTGCGGTTTCCCAAGAATATGATCGAAAAAGCGGCGCTCCTGGTGCGCGAGCACATGTTCGTTTATGACCCGGAGATCGTCACCCTGCGCGGAGTGCGGCGACTGGTGAGCCGGGTAGGGACGGAAAACGTGGACGACCTTTTCAAACTGCGCGAGGCCGACCGCATCGGTTCCGGTGTCGCCAAAGCCCAGCCCTACCGCCTGCGGCATCTTCAAGCGATGGTTGAAAAAGTTAAGCAGGATCCGGTAAGTCCGAAAATGATCAAAGTGAAAGGCAATGACGTGATGGGCGAGTTGAAAATAGAACCGGGACCGAGAGTCGGGGCGACCCTCTCGATTTTATTGGAGGAAGTTTTGGACGATCCAACGCGAAACACCAAAGAATACCTGATGGGGCGGGTGCGCGAGCTCGGCAAACTCTCCGAGACGGAACTCTCGGCGCTGGCCGAGAAAGCCAAAAAATCGGCCGCGGAGGTGCAAGCCCGAATTGACGAAGAGCTCAAAAAGAAATACTTTGTTAAGTAGCTTGGCGGGTCAACCCGCCGGAGACGGGGTGTAGTATACCGGCAGTACACACGCTTCGGGTGCGTGGAGACTGGGTTCAATTCCCAGCACCCCGACAGATTGATTTTTGCGCTTTTTTGTTGTAAAATCTTTTCGTAATTTGATAACTGAATAGGAGGTCTTGTGACAAAAATCATAGGCTTTGTTGGTGCCTTCGCTTTGGCGTCGGTGGTTTGCGTAATCGCCAAAGCGAACGTCAGAAACGCGGTCGTCATGGGCTACGAGAAAAAGCCGCTCAAGGCGTGGGGGCCGGTGCTTATGCTGCTGGCCTACATCGGCGGCTTCATGGCCCTCGCGAAAACGGCGACTTCGGACTCGCTGATAATGCTGGCTCTCTACTTTTTCGTGCCGGTGGTAGCAGTGTTCACCCATAGCCTGACGCCGTTCGCCTGGGAGAAGAGCAACTTTCTGGCCTTGTTTGTTCTTCTCGCACTCTGGATTCCGGTCGAAACGCGGCTGGTTTTGAAGGTCGTGGATGTGGGCGGTATGAAATACCCCTACATCGCATTGAGCGCCATAATCGTCGGTCTGATGATGCTAACTTGGAAGGGCAAGCGCGAATTGTCGCTGGACTGGTCGTTCCCCAAAGGAAGCGGCCCCAAGACAAAATTCCTGCTTTCGCTCATCCTGCCGCTCTGGATCCCGCTCCAGTCCTTTTGGACCAGCCGGAAGACGATCGGCCTTGCGTTCCTGCTTCTCTCGGCCATTATGATCCCGCTCGGTTTTCTGATCGGATTTACCGAGTTAGGCGTGAGTAAGATGGCCAGGGAAACGCCCTATCTTCTGCCGCTGGTGCTGGTGGCGATGTGGTTCCTGCCGGCGCTTGCCGAGGAAGTCATCTTCCGGGCCGGGCTCCAGAACATCTTCTCGGATTGGTTCGGCAAGTGGGCCGGCTGGCTCGCCGCTTCGGCGGTCTTCGGCCTAGCGCACGTGAACAACAGCATCAGAGTCGGTGAGCGGACCATCGGAACGCCTAACTGGCTCTACGTTTGTCTCGCAACTATCGCCGGCCTCTTTTACGGCTATGTCTACAACAAGCGGAAAGCGGCTGGCAGCCCCAACGCGCTGGGCGCTGCCGCCGCTCTCCACGCTCTTGTGGATTTTGTCTGGCGTCTCTTTTTTATGGGGGGCAGATGAAGAAATATCTGTTCGCGGAACTCTCGGTCGCCTTTCTCTTCGTGATGACGGCCATCTGGCTTTTGCCAAAACACGTCGCCATCGCCATCGGAGTTCTGCTGGTGCCGCTGCTTTTCTTACTAAGCTGGTATATCCGGCCGGAGGAGCAGCCTACACCCTTCCTTGAGTACCTCGGTATTCAGCCGCAGGACTTCAGCCAGGCGAAAGCGATGACGATTTGGGCGGTCGCTGGAATCGCCGCCATGCTTGTCCTCGCCTCGGTGCTCTGCCCGAACTTCGCCAACGAACCGAATTTCTGGGAAAAGCTGTTCAAGCAGTTCCGGGGATATATCCTCTGGGCTTTTGTCCAGCAAATGCTGCTCCTCGGATACTTCGCGAATCGCCTCGAGGGATTGCTGACGGATAAGCGCAGGGCGGCAGTTGCGGCCGGCGCACTTTTCGCCATCGCCCACATCCCGAACCCAGTGCTGATGCCGGTGACCGCGATCTTCGGCGGCGCGGGGGTCTGGTTCTTCCTGAAGTCGCGGAACGCTTATCTCGCCACGCTCTTTCACGCCCTTCTCGGCACGGCAGTTAAGTATCTCCTGGCCAATCCTCTGCTCGATCACGGAATGCGGGTCGGACCGGGATTCTGGCGCTAACCCCCTCCATTTATGAAGGGGGTTTTTATTTGTTGTATAATTATGAATATGAAATGGCTGCCTTGGGGGGAGTTCGTTTTGGGGCTTTGGATGCTGGTTTCGCCGTGGCTGCTCGGATATTGGCGCATCACCGCCGCCCTCTGGAGCCAGATTATTGCTGGTGTTCTGATTATCCTGCTATCCTTATGGCAGATAGTCGGGGTCGAAGAAACGGACCAAAATAAAAATCCAAATGGTTAAAATTTACACTACTCCCACTTGCGTTTACTGCAAGATGGCCAAAGAGTTTTTCAAAAAAAATAACATCCAGTACGAAGAGGCCAACGTGGCCGAGGACGAGAAGGCCCGCGAGGAGATGGTAGAGAAGTCCCACCAGCTCGGCGTGCCGGTAATAGACGTAGACAGCAAGATTTTGGTTGGCTTTAACGAAGCAGAACTTAAAAAAGCGCTGAATTTATAATGAGCTACGACTTGGTAGTTATAGGCGGCGGTCCGGCCGGCGTCGCGGCCGGTGTTTATGCCGCCAGAAAAAAAATGAAAGTGGCGCTGGTCACCGAGGATTTCGGCGGCCAGTCCAAGGTTTCTGCCGACGTCCAGAACTGGATAGGCACCAAATCGGTGTCCGGCTTTGATTTTTCAAAGATGCTCGAGGAGCACCTGCGGGCGCAGGAGGATATTGAGATCGTCTATCCCGACCTTGTTGAAAAAGTGGAGAAAAAGAACGGCGGCTTTCGGGTTGTAACCAAAGCCGGCAAAAAACTGGAAACCAAAACCGTCCTGGTAACGACCGGCAGCGCGCGCAAGAAACTGAACGTCCCGGGCGAAAAGGAACTCGACGGCAAGGGCGTTTCCTATTGCTCCACCTGCGATGCGCCGGTCTTCAAGGGCAAGGTGGTGGCGGTCATTGGCGGCGGCAACGCCGGCTTGGAAGCGGTTCTTGATTCTCTGCCCTACGCCACCAAAGTTTATCTTTTGGAATACAGCGACAAATTGAAGGGCGACGCCATTACCCAGGAGAAAATTAAGAAAGAAAAGAAAGTTAAGATTTTTTTGAATACCAAGACCATGGAGATATTCGGCGACAAGTTCGTTGCCGGCCTCAAATACGAAGACCGGCTCAGCGGCGAAAAGAAAGAGCTGAAATTGGACGGAGTTTTTATCGAGATCGGCGCCGTGCCGAATGTCGGCTTTATCAAAGAGCTGGTGAAGACCAACGAGATCGGCGAAATCATCGTTGACCACAAGACCCAGCAGACCTCCGAGCCCGGCATCTGGGCGGCCGGCGACGCCTCCGACGTTTTATACAAGCAGAACAACATCTCGGCCGGCGATGCTGTCAAAGCGGTGCTCAATATCTCGGAACATTTTAATAAAGGCACTGCTGCGGGGGAATATACAAAATAGCAATGGCCGCGATTGAAGAAATAAAAAAGTTTCTTCACGGCGATGTTCAGGAGGACGAACAGACCCGTCAGAAGTACAGCCGGGACGCCAGCTTGTTTGAGATAAAGCCGCGGGCGGTGATTTTTCCCAAAGACGTGGAGGACATCGAGAATCTGGTGAAGTTCGCGGCGGCGAGCAAAAAAGCGCAACCGGAGCTCTCGCTGACGGCTCGCTCCGGCGGCACCGATATGACCGGCGGGCCGCTCTCCGAGTCGCTGGTGCTGGAGTTCGATAAATATTTTAATCAGGTGAAAGAAGTAGGTCAGGGTTACGCTATTACCCAGCCCGGCGTTTACTACCGCGATTTCGAAAAGCGGACTTTGGAAACGAATCAGCTTCTGCCGTCTTACCCGGCCTCCAAGTCCATCTGCGCGCTCGGCGGCATGATCGCCAACAACTCCGGCGGCGAGAAATCGCTCAAGTACGGCCAGACGAAGGACTACGTGATGGAATTGAAGGTGGTGCTGGCCGACGGGAAAGAATATGTTTTCAAAAAATTAAGTAAAGCCGAACTCAATACGAAAAAGCGTCAGGAAAATTTCGAGGGGGGGATCTACCGTAAAATCCACGAGCTCATCGAAAAGAACGAAGAGCTGATAAAAGCGGCCAAGCCGCAAGTTGCCAAAAACTCCAGCGGCTACCAGATCTGGGACGTGTGGGACGGCGAGTATTTCGACCTGACCAAGCTCTTTGTCGGCTCGCAGGGGACGCTCGGCCTAGTGACGGAGGCCAAACTCCGGCTGGTTCCGCGCAAACCCAACGAGGGCCTACTGGTGATTTTCCTGAAAGATCTCGCGCCGCTCTCGGATGTCATCAACGCCGTACTGCCGCTTAAGCCGACCAGCTTTGAGGCGTTCGACGACGAGACGCTCAAGCTCGCGCTCAAGTTCTTCCCCGGATTTTTGAAGCAGATGGGGGCCAAGAATCTTATTTCGCTCGGCTTGGGCTTTTTGCCGGAGCTCTGGCTGATTTTGACCTGGGGCATGCCGAAGCTCGTTTTGCTCGCCGAGTTCGAGGAGGACAGCCGGGAGGAGGTGATGGAGAAGCTGAAGACGCTCAACGAAAAACTGAAAAGCTTCCCGGTCAAAACCAAGATTGCCGCAACCGAGGCCGAGGCCAGGAAATATTGGGTCATCCGCCGCGAGAGTTTCAATCTTTTGCGCCACAAGGTGCGGGGGAAGCAGACGGCGCCCTTCATAGACGACTTCATCGTCCGACCGGAATATCTCCCCGAGTTTTTGCCGAAGCTCGACAAAATCATCAAGAAATACAAGCTCTACGCCACCATCGCTGGTCATGCCGGCGACGGCAACTTCCACATCATTCCGCTGATGGTGCTGGCCAACGAAGAAGACCGAGCGAAGATCAAGCCGGCGGCCGAGGAGGTCTACGACCTGGTTTTGGAGTATAAGGGCTCCATCACCGCCGAGCACAACGACGGCCTCATCCGCGGTCCGTATCTGGAGAAGATGTACGGCCCGGAGGTTTATAAGATTTTTGAGGAGATAAAAAAGATTTTCGACCCGCAGAACATCTTTAACCCGGGGAAAAAAGTGGGCGCGTCTCTTGACTATGCCCTCGCGCACCTAAAGCGGAGCTAACGCGGCGGTGAAGATCACGGTACGCGCCAAGCCTTCCGCGAGGGAGGAAAAAATAGACAAAATTTCGGAAACCGAGTTTAAGATTTTGGTGAAAGAACCGGCAAAGGAGGGCCGGGCGAATTGGGCGATTGAGCGGGCGCTGGCGAAGCACTTCGGCGTCGCGATTTCACGGGTCCGAATGATTTCTGGCCAAACCTCACGCATCAAAGTTGTAGAGATTCTGTAAAGATGCCCAAAATTTTAAGCAGAAAATTTTTTGAACGGAGAGCGCCGATTGTGGCGCCGGAGCTTTTGGGGAAATATCTGGTCCGGAGAATCGGGAAGAAACTCATCGCCGCGGCGATAACCGAGGTGGAGGCCTACGACGGCTGGCGCGACAAGGCCTCGCACGCTTTTCGCGGCAAGACCAACCGCAACTTCTCGATGTTCGGCGAATCCGGACGCTGGTACGTCTATTTTATCTACGGCAATTATTGGATGCTCAACATTGTCACCGGGAAAAGGGATTATCCATCGGCAGTCCTCATCCGCGGCGTGGTTGGAGCGAGCGGCCCCGGCCGGCTGACGAAATTTTTTAAAATAGGTAAGCGTTTCAATAATCTCCCTGCAAATCGGAAGACCGGGTTATTGATAGAAAGTCGCCCTACTTCGCCAAGGCTTCGGAAGGGCGCGGTCCATTCTGGACCGCGCATCGGCGTCGCCTACGCCGGTCCGTACTGGTCCAAAAAGAAGTGGAGATTTTATATAGGTAGTTGAGTTATCCACAATCCCAACTTGCTTTGCCTGACGCGCTTGCGATAATTGAATTACAACTAAATACGATTCGTCATCATCGGAGATCTTGTAAACCCATTAAAATTTATCATCTCCGGTTCACGCGAAAGCCGAAAAGAAGCTTTCAATCCAAGTCGGACGAGTCGTTTCCGATTTTTTGTTTTTGAAGATAAAATTAATGAATAAGATTCTGAAATTGTCCATTGATGAAGCGCAAGGCATCTTGTTTGACTTGCACCAAACAAGTCGGTCTAAGTATGATATTGTTGCCGAAAGGGCATTAGAAACCTACCGCTATGTCGTAAAGATGACACAGGATCATTTCCAGCTACAAAGCCGCAGATACATCGGCAGTAAACGCAAACTTATTGAATGGATTTTTTCAATAATAAACAAGGAGTGCAAAAAGGTAGGTTCCTTCGCAGATATTTTTGCTGGCACCGGGGTTGTTTCGGCTGTCGCAGCACAACATTTTGGCAAAATCATACTAAATGATTTTTTATATTCCAACTATGCAATCTATCAAGCCTTTTTTGGGAATGGTAAATGGGATAGAAAGAAAATTGGCAACATCGTCAATAAGTATAATAAAATTGATTGCGAAAAGTTAGAAGATAATTATTTTTCTGAGCATTTTGGTGGCAAGTATTTTAGTCGAAATTCATCTAAAAGTATTGGTTTTATTAGGGAAAACATAGAAGAAAATAAAAGTAATCTAACCAGCAAAGAATATTATATTCTTATTGCCTCACTACTTTACTCGATTGATAAAATAGCTAACACTGTCGGTCATTATGATGCATATTTAAAAAGGGGCCATATTGAAGACAAGTTTTTTATGAGACCGATAGAACCCCTGGATGTCAAAAACGTCACTATTTACAGAGAGGACGCAAATCAATTGGCAAAAAAAATTAAAGCCGATGTAGTTTATATTGATCCACCCTATAATTCGCGGCAGTATAGCCGTTTCTATCATGTAATGGAAACCCTAACTAGATGGGATAAGCCAAAATTATACGGCGCCGCATTAAAACCAACACCCGAAAACATGAGCGAGTATTGCCGAGCACATGCTAAAGACAGGCTTGCCGAACTAGTTAAAGAGGTCAATGCAAATTATTTACTAGTTTCCTATAACAACACATACGATTCTAAGAGCAGTTCATCAAAGAATAAAATTACACTGCAGCAGATAAAAAATATTTTGATGACAAGGGGTAGGACAAAAATTTTTGAAAAAGATTACCGACATTTCGATGCTGGTCACACCGATTTCAAAAATCATAAAGAATATCTATTTGTAACTACGGCCGATAATGAATAACCAAACTAAAAGATCCCCATTATTTTATGTCGGGGATAAATATAAATTAATGGATCAGCTAATAAATCTATTTCCTAAAGAAATAAATAGTTTCTACGAACCCTTTGTTGGGGGCGGAACTATATTTTTAAATATTAATGCCACAAAATACTATTTGAATGACATTGATAAAAATCTTATGGACATACATAAATTTTTAATTAAAAGCGCAAGGAATCCAGAAAGATTTTTTAAAGATGTCGAAAAAGTAATATGTAAATATAGTTTATCTAAATCTTACAAAAAAAATATAGTTCCAGATCGGCTAAAAAAGAAATGGGAAAAAACTTATTATGCACGATTTAATAAAAAGGGCTATGAAGAATTGCGACAATATGTTAATAAAAGCAAAAAAAACAATCCGCTACTTCTATACATTTTACTTATTTACGGCTTCAATAGAATGTTAAGGTTCAATAGCGATGGAAAGTTTAATCTGCCCGTTGGAAATGTTGATTTTAACAAAAACGTTGTTAATGCCCTTAATGATTATTTTAATTTTATAAAAGATAAAAAAATAATATTAAGCTCGAAAGACTTTAGAGAATTTTTTCCTGGGAAAAGATACTCTAAGAACGATTTCGTTTATTTTGACCCACCCTATCTAATAACAGCAAGTGAATATAATAAATTTTGGCACAAAGATTCAGAATCCGATTTGTTAAATTTAATTGATAAACTGGATAAAAATGGGATTAAGTTTGCCTTGTCAAATGTAACGCATTACAGCGGAAGTAAAAATAACCTGTTGATCAATTGGATGAAAAAATACAAGGTGCATAAGTTAAGAAGCAATTATATTAGTTATCACAATAATATGAAGAAAAAAATTAGCGAAGTGTTAATTACTAATTACTGAAATTATGCCGCGGAAAGCTACGTATAAACCATTGCTGTTTACCACAACTCTTAGGAATCCCGAAAGGCTAAAGTGGTTTCTCAGGTTTTTAAAAGAATATAATGGGCAAATTCTTACAGATGACTTAGCGGAAAAAATAGCGGGAGAGATTATAAGAATTGGTCTGTATAAACCAACAAAATTAACGGGCGCCACAAAAAGGAAAATTGAAAATAAAGAACCCCTAACAGATCAAGAAGTGTTAAGGGTACTGAGAGACAATCCCCAGAATCATAAAGAGGCAGGATTTAGTAGGGGTTGGCCCTCAAGATTTGATACGTGGTTTAAAATCGGAAAAGAGCTCGGTTTTGTTTTTTATAAAAACGGCGAAAGAATAAAATTCTCTGAAATAGGTTTAAAGTTGGTAGATAGTGAACACCCCGAATTTGAGCAACAGGCATTTCTAAATGCCTTTGTTAAATATCAAAGCAATAATCCTTTTCGAAGAGTTTTAAACGAAAACGCTCCTTTAATATTATTGCTTGAGGTTATTAAAAAACTAAATGCGGATAAAGATTTTAATATGATTGGAATTTCGAAATCAGAGTTGCCGTTAGTAATTTATTGGAAAGATAACAATGCAGAAAAGCTATACTTGAGGATTAAAAAATTGAGAAAGGATTTCGGCTATTCCCCAAGTTGGGAAGTTATTTCCGAAATTTGCAGAACTGAGATAATGCAAGGGCAAGATATTGTTCGTGACAATCAATCAATAATGATAGATTACCCCGATGAATTTGTTAGGAAAATGAGATTGACGGGGCTGATCTCCTTAAGAGGCGGAGGAAGATTGATTGATATAAACAAAAATGAGGATAAAAAGGTTGATTATGTTTTAACAAAGTACTCAAAATACGCGAAATACGGTACAGAAGAAAAATATTTTGAATATATTTCTGCAATCGATGAAAATCTCATCTCATTTGAAAGCAAACAAGTAACGGCGGCAGAACAAGACAAATATCTTGTAAAATGGGCCGGTGTTTATTCCTGGGATAAGATAAAATTAGAAATGTTGAATTTAGTAAAGAGGCGCCTAACAAAAGACGATATTTTAAAGTACTTGTCAAATCCGGTTAGATTGGAATTCTTAACAGCTTTAGCGATTAAAGCTAAGTTCCCCGAGGTAAAAACTACCCCAAATTATTCTGTTGATGATGAGGGTATCCCAACATCTACAGCCAGCGGCGCTGGTGATAAGGGGGACATCGAATGCTACGAAGGCACTAGCGGAGTTCTCATTGAAGTGACGATGTCTGAAGGAAGAACGCAAACAATTATGGAAGTCTGGCCGATAACTAGGCACTTAGAAAAATTTAGCAAGAGTAACGAAAATTCAATGTGCTATTTTATTGCGCCCAGCATATTTAGGGATTCCATAAGACAGATTGAATTTGTAAAAGAGAAAGAAAATCTTTTTATTTTGCCAAAAACAATCGAAGAATTTTTAGAATATTTAGATAAGAACAACGTTTTGTACCACCGACCATAGAAAATCCAAAATAGGATACCAGAAGTATCGCCGGCGCGAAGGAAGTTTTGAAAGTGGCTAAAAGTGAAACACCGTAATATAAAAATTTATGGCGAGGTACAGGGCGTCTTTTTTAGAAACTCGGCAAAAGCCGAGGCGGAGCGGCTGGGCATAAAGGGGTTCGCGAGAAACGAGCCGGACGGGGCGGTTTATATTGAAGCAGAAGGCGAGCCGGAAGCGCTCGAAAAATTTCTGGCCTGGTGCCGCCGAGGGCCGGGCCCGGCTAAGGTTGGGCTGGTTGAAGTGACCGAAGGGGAAGCGAAGGGTTTCAAGGAATTTGCGGTTGAATAGACGGGGTGGTAGAATTGTGGGCATTACTAAACTTTTGTCCACAAAAGTTTTAATAGGACTTGTCGCCGTGGTTTTTGTGATTGGCGGCGGGTATTCGGTTTGGAAACAGCAGAAATCGAATGGTAGCAATGTTACCCAAGAGGAACGCGTGGGTTTTAAGCTGGTCGAGGAAATTTCTCTAGCGCCTAAGCCGGTGGCGAAAAAGAATCTGGCGGCTGTTTCGGAAATAGTTCCGAAGCCAAAGTCGCAAACGGTCGCACCGGCGCCGAGTCCAGCTCCGGCGCCGCAGCCGACTCCCGCTCCCACACCTGCGCCAACCCCGGCGCTCTCGCCGGAAGCAGCGCCAACTCCGCAGGCACAGCCGGATACCCAACCGCCGTCTAACAGCGAGCCCGCGCCTGAACCAACTCCGCCGCCCCCACCGCCGGCCTCGGAGCCGGTACGAGTTTTAATAGTGGAAATCCAGACCGGTACTACTGCCGGCGGAGCCGAAGATGAATATTTAAAACTCTATAATCCCACCAACAGCGAAATTGATATGGCCGGCTGGGCGCTGAAAAAGAAAACCAGCACCGGCAGTGAAGCCAACCTCGTCAGCTCCGGAGCGTTTGCCGGAAAAATCGCCGCCAAAGGATATTTTGTAATCGCGCACAAAAACTACCAAGGCGCCAATGTTCCAAATCTGATTTACTCGGCCAACTCCAACAATCTTGCCTACACAAACAATTCGGCGGTTCTTTATGACGCGAGCGGCGCCGTGATGGACGAAGTTTCTTGGGCAGAAATTCCCAAGGATACGGTCTGGGCCAGGCCCTAATTCGGTTTTACGCAAGCGTCACCCGAAGAGAGGAGTTTGGCGGTGACCGCTTCGGTGATTTGCTTAATGACCGTCGGGTCATCGTTTTGCTTCAGCACCTCCGCCACGATTTCTTTGCTCCTTTCCACCAGCTGGATGCTGGGATCGCTAGCGCCCGCCTTTTCTTCCAGCGCTTGTTTGAGGCCGGCGAGATTCTGTTCCAGCTCCTGCACCAGGCGCTTCCGCCTGATGGCCGGCGTGGCGTAAAGGTCGTCCACCGCTTTTTTCACCTCGCCGGGGATATAGGGATTCTGCGAGACGTATTCCAGCCCCTTTTCCTTAAAGCTGTCCGGCGCGAGCATAAAAGCCACACCGGCCGCGATAATGAGAACGACGGCTATAAATAGAAAGCGAAAGAGTGGCATCACCATTATCTTAACCGTCCCTTGTGCTAAAATAAAGTTCATGTTTAAAAAAATCCTGATAGCGGCGGTGATTGCCGCGGCAGTGGCGGGCGGAGTTTATCTGATAGTTTCCGGAGACAAAAAAGAGGTCGAGCAACCAACCAACAAAGTTATGGAAGAAAAAATAAGCATCACGACCGCCACAATTGAAACAACACTCGGCACGCTCAAGATAGAATTTTATCCCGGCGACGCGCCGAAAACCGTCGCCAACTTTATCAAACTCGCGGGCGAGAATTACTACGATGGGCTGACTTTCCACCGCGTCATTGATGGCTTCATGATCCAGGGCGGCGACCCGAACTGCACCCCCGCGCGGAGCACGGGACCATGCGGAACCGGTGGGCCGGGGTATCGGTTTGAGGATGAGCTCAATCCGAACAGCTCTTCTGGCAAAGCCGGATACAAAAAAGGCGTGGTGGCGATGGCCAACGCCGGACCGAACACTAACGGCAGCCAGTTTTTCGTGATGGTGGCGGACGTTCCTCTGCCGTATAACTACACGATTTTCGGCAAGGTGATTTCCGGCCAGGAGGTGGCCGATGCCATCAGTCAAGTTCCGACCGGCGCCAACGACCGGCCGCTCCAGCCGGTTGCCATCAAGAAAATCACGATAGAATAGCTTGGGTTGATTTTGCGCCACCCAGTCACTTGACAAGTGGCTAATTTTTATGTTACAATGTTTGTAGAACTTTAGCTTTTAGGAGAAGACCTATGGGTTCCCTGAGTTCCCGTCTGACGCTCACCGGGTTTGTGGTCATCGGTCTCGTCATCTTCTTGGCCACGCTGTTGTTGTGTGCCGGTTTGGGCCTCGCGGTCACGACCGGTCTCTTCACCGCCTTCGTGGTTGAGGTGGCGTGGATGGGCTGCATCTACCTCGACATCAAGAAGGCGGAGGCCAAGACCCGGGCGATGTGGGAATCGCGTTTGGCCCAGCCCGCGCCCACGCAGCCCCCGGCAACGCTCCAGAACAAGCCGACGCCCTACGACGACATTTTCGAGGGACGCTGGGGCAGCGAGAGCGAGGCGGAGGAGATGCTCACCAATCACAGGGGCAGCTGGGACGATCTCAGCAACGCGCAGATCGCTAAGCTGATGGGGGCCTAGCAAAGCAAGCAAAGCCGCAACCGAATGGTTGCGGCTTTTTCTTTTGTTATACTAAAAAATAGAACTTTAAGGAGGCGAGCCGATGGCTACGCCGCTCTATACCGGCCCAAAAAACAAATGCGATTGGTGCAAAAAACCGTTTCGCAAAAACGAGCGCGTCATTGTTGATGCGGACCAGGGTCTGATTTTCTGCGATGCCCGATTTATACCGAACGACTGCGTGGTATATTGGGCAGTTCACCACAATAAGAGCGTGTCGGCGACGACCCACATTTTCCGTGGCCGCGAGGAAAAGCTGCCCGAGTATGGCGGCTTGAAGAACCGCTGCGACGGCTGCGACCGGCCGTTCCAGTTCGGTAATGTTATTTGGTGCGATATGACCCGCCAGCTGATATTCTGTTATTCGTTCGACCGCGTTTGTGTCGACCACTGGAAGGGTGATCAGCTGGAGGCGATAGTGCTCCCAACGCTGATGAGGTTTCACGGAAATACTTAGCAGTCCCCTTACCAAATACAAGCCCCGCTTGACAAAAGCGGGGATTTTTATTAATATGTCGGCAGTTGCTTGAATGTGAAAGGAGGCGTTATGAAGGCGCGAGACGAGAATGTCCAGCGCTATCTCAACAGCATTTATGACCCCAAGACCGGCAAATACCGGCCGACGCTCTGGAGGCGGTTTGTCTGGTCGCTACAGGACCAGTTCAACAAGACCTCGTTTATGGTGATGGCCGCGGTGATTGGCACTTTTGCTGGCGCTCTCTTAGTGACCGGCTGGCTGGGCTATGATCCGAACTTGGCGCTTTTCATCGCTTTCAGCGCGGCGATGTCGGTTATCTGCGGAATCTTTGCGGTCACATTGACCTATCGGCGCAAGCAGGCGAAGAAGCTACGCCGCAGGCGGCGTCCCCCTCATGGTCAGGTTACCGGCAGTTTGGACGATTATGACGTGGACGTCCGTCCTCGGCCCCGTCCGCCCGACGCCCCCGACGGCACATAAAAAAAATAAACCCGCGATTAAACGCGGGTTTTATTTTTATTCCGCTTTCTGGCGGAGCGGTTTGATGTGCTTTTGGTAGAATTCGTCCACCTGGCGCTCGTAGTCCTCGAGCGCGCCGTCGTTGTTGATGACGAAATCGGCGCGCGAGCCGATGTCCTCGATACATCTCTCGGTTTGGGCTTGGTCCTCGGCGAGGAACTGCTCCCAGGTTTTGTCGGCGTCACCCGCGTTTTCCTTGCGCGCTTTGACGCGCTCGAAGCGGAGTTTCTGGTCGGTTTTCACGTAGACCAGGAAATCGTTGTCAAAGTTGCGGATCATGTTCTCGTCGTAGAGCCAGCGGACGCCGTCGGCGATCTTGATCTCGTTCCTGTCCTCTTCCAGCATTCGCCGCATGCCGTTAGCGACCGCGCCGGGCTTTCTGGCGTCGAGCCATTTGGCGAGCTCTTGCAGATTTTCCCGGCTGGGAAGAACTTCGAAGAAGTCGAGCGTTTTCCGGAGGGCGTCCGAGAATCTCGGCCCGCCGATGCTCGGATGAAATCCGTCTTTCGCGCAAGCGCCGCGGAAGATTCGCGGGAAGGTGCCCTTACCGCTGCCCGGCTTTCCCACCAGTCCGATGATCGCGCTCAACATAAGCCGCCTCCTTTCACAAAGGCTGTCCGTATTTGGTGAACATATCGTCATCCAACAGCAGAGCTTTGACGGCGTTGATGCCGTCATCGAGATTGTCCACGATGACATCCGCCATTTCGATGATGAACGGGTGCCAGTGGACATTCTTGCGATCGATCACCACCACGGTAGGCACGCCGAAGAGGTATGCCCAGGCCAACTCGCAGATGGTGCCGATGGAAACTTCCGTCGCGCCGATGAAGTTGATGAAAACCAAGCTGGCGCGCCGCACGTCGTTCTTGTCCTTGCGGGTGAACGCCTTGCCTTTGCCAAAGATGCCGGTTTCTATTTCTTTAGGGATTTTCGCGTTGCCTTCCACCTGCTGCTCGCTCAAAAGCGGATTGCGGGTTTTGAAGCAGGAAGGTAACCGTTCCTTGACGTATTGGCGCCAGGCCATGGCTTTTTGAAGCCGGACGCCGGTCATGGGACCGGCAAGGTAGACAAGATACTCGCTCATGCTCTCTCCTTTAAAACTGCTGCTGATATACTATATGAATGGTCGCGATTTTGGCAAATATCCGGAGCTTGCACAACGTTGGCTCGATCTTCCGGACCGCCGACGCCGCCGGGGTGGAAAAGCTGTATCTTGTCGGCATCACGCCTTCGCCGCTCGACCGCTTCGGCAAAATCCGTCCGCAGGTAGCCAAGGTGGCGCTCGGAGCGGAAAAAAGCGTGGCTTGGGAGAAAACCGGTTCGGTTTTGCGGACAATCGGAGAATTAAAGAAATCCGGATATAAAATTTGGGCGATTGAGCAAAGCAAAAAATCGATTCCCTATTTTCGCGTCACTACCCCGCGGGGTAGTGGGGTGGCGCTGATAGTGGGAAACGAGGTCCGGGGCCTGCCTGCGGCGGTTTTGAAAAAGTGCGATAAGATACTGGAAATCCCGATGCGTGGCAATAAAGAGTCGCTCAACGTGGCGGTGGCTTTCGGGATAGTGGTCTTTCAATTACTGCGGTGAAAAAAATTTTAATCTCAATCGGGCTTTTCATAATACTCGCCGCCGGATCCGTGATTTTCCAATCGGTGAAGCAAGAATCGGTCAAAGCGGCGCAGGTGAAAATCGGCGAAGCGGTTTTCCGCGTAGAGATCGCCGGAAATTTCGCGAGCCGCGCCCAAGGGCTGTCAGGCCGGCCAAGTTTGGAGGGCGACGAGGGGATGCTTTTCATTTTTCCCGCCCCCGGGACCTACGGCTTTTGGATGCAGGGCATGCGTTTCCCGCTGGACATCATCTGGATCCGGGGCGACCGCGTGGTCGGCTTTGCGGAAAACGCGCCGGTTCCCACCGGAGCGGACCCGCCGACTTTTTTGCCTCCCGAGCCGGTAGACCGGGTGCTGGAGATCAACGCCGGCTTGGTCGCGGCGCGAGGAATAAAAATCGGTGATAAAATAGAAATATCCGGCCATGACGGTAATTTTTAAAAAAGGCGACGAATTTCTGCCGAAGCTAAAGAATTTTTTGGAGCGCAACCGGGTGAACAGCGCGTTTTTTTATGGCCTCGGCGGGTTTTTGAAAGCCGAGCTCGCCTTTTACGATCTTGCCAAGAAAAAGTATCTCAAAAAGAAATTTGCCGGTCCGTTCGAAGTCCTGAGTTTGGTCGGCAATGTGGCGCAAGGCAAAGACGATATTATCGTCCACGCCCACGCTATCCTCGGTGACAAAAATTTCAAAACTTTCGGCGGGCACGTCATTAACGCCACGGTCGGCGGCACACTGGAGCTGAAGCTCACCCAAACCGAAATGATGGAGAGAAAATTTGACGGGGAAACCGGTCTCCATCTTTTGCAATGAGGCGCATTTTCGGGCTCGCCACGAACGTTTTCTTTCTCGGCCTGGTCAGCTTGCTGAACGACTTTTCCTCCGAAATGGTCTACTCGGTGATGCCGGCCTTTTTGACCGTGGTGCTCGGGGCGCCGCCGATCTTCGTCGGTTTGCTGGAAGGGTTCGCCGACGCGCTGGCAAGCTTCCTGAAAATATTTTCCGGCTGGTTCTCGGATCGGATCGGCAAGCGCAAAGTTTTGTCGGTGATCGGCTATACGCTCTCGACCGCTACCCGCGCGGTTCTCTCGGTCGTTGCCAACGTTTGGCAGGTATTCGTCCTCCGGGCGATTGACCGGGTCGGCAAGGGATTCCGCGACTCTCCGCGCGACGCTTTGATCTCCGAATCGGTGGAGCGTTCCGAAGTCGGCAGATCCTTCGGCTACCACCGGGCGATGGACACCGTCGGCGGCACCCTTGGTCCGCTGGCCGCTGTGCTGCTTCTGCCGATCCTTGCCGGCGGCTACCGTTCTTTGTTTTTGATCGGCTTCCTCTTCGGCATCTTCGCGGTTTTCACTTTCGTATTTGTGCGCGACGTGCCGCGCGATCCGGCCAAGCCGCTTCCGAAAATTCCGTTCACGCTGTCGCTCCGCGGGTTCAGCCGGGATTTCAAATTCTATATCCTCGCGGTTTTTCTCTTCGGACTCGGTTTCATGCCCATCGGGCTTTTGCTGCTCCAATCGCAAGCGCTCGGCCTCGGCGCCATCTCCATTCCGCTGATGTATTTTGTCTACAGCTTGTCGTTCGTGATTTTCGCCATACCCTTCGGCCACTTGTCCGACCGGATAGGGGAAAGGAAAGTCCTGATCCTGGGATTTCTTGCCGCGATCGTCGCTTACGCCGTTCTCGGATTTACCGGCGGCGCGGTTGGAGTGTTTGCCGCCTTCATTATCCTTGGCCTTTATTCGGCTATGACCGATGGGGTTCAGCGGTCGCTCGCGAGCAAATTGGTGGAAAGCGGGAAGCTGGCCACCGGCCAGGGGTTTTTGAACGCGGCGGTAGGCATCTCGTCGCTCTTAGCCGGAGTCATCGGCGGCGCCATCTGGACAATTGTCGGCCCGGGCGCGGCACTGGTATATGGTATAATTGTAATGTTTTTAGGATTGGTCGCGTTTCTCATATACAATAAATATTATGGCAAAGATCGCAATTAACGGGTTTGGCCGGATCGGTCGTTTGTTTTTCCGTCAGGCTTTCGGTAGCAAAGGTTTGGACATCGTCGCCATCAACGATCTGGGCGACATTGAGAACCTGGCTTATCTTTTGAAATACGATTCGGTTTACCGCACCTACGACAAAGAGGTGAAATTCGAGCGGGAGCCGAGCGGTCCGCCGGCTGGCGGGGGCGGCACTTTGATCGTCGATGGCAAGAAGATCAAGGTCATCCAGGAAAAGGATATGACCAAGCTGCCCTGGAAGGATATGAAAATCGACGTGGTGGTGGAGTCCACCGGCGCTTTCGAGTCATTTGAAAAAGCGGCGCCGCACGTGACGGCTGCCGGGGCAAGGCGGGTGGTCATCTCCGCTCCGGCGAAAGACGAAGAAGGCACGGCCGGCGGCAAGACCATCCTTTCCGGCCTCAACGAAGACCAGTATCCGACCTGCCAGGTTTCTTCCAACGGTTCCTGCACTACCAATGCTACCGCTCCGGTGGTGGCAGTGATGCACGAGGCCATTGGCGTCCAAAAGGCCTTTCTTTCCACCACTCACGCCTACACCGCCACCCAAAACTTGGTTGACGGGCCGACTAGAGGGAAAGATTTCCGGCGCGGCCGGGCCGGCGCCTCCAATATCGCCCCGTCATTTACCGGGGCGGCAGTTTCGGTGACGCGAGGCATTCCGGATCTCAAAGGGAAATTTGATGGTATCGCCCTCCGAGTGCCGATCATCACCGGATCGCTTGCCAGCATTACCTTTTTGGCTAAAAAGAAAACGACTATTGAAGAGGTTAATGAAGCTTTCAAAAACGCGGCTGCCTCCAAGCGCTGGAAAGGGATTGTAGGCGTGAGCGAGGACCAGCTGGTTTCTTCGGACACAATTGCGATGAACTACGCCGCTCTGGTTGACTTGCAGTACACGAAGGTCATCGACGGCGATTTGGTAAATGTGCTTGCCTGGTATGACAACGAGTGGGGGTATGTTACTACGTTGGTTGATCACGTTTATAAGGCCGCGCATGCTTAAATGCGAGCGCCTGCAGTCATATATTATGCGGTCCTGTTAGCTTTTTCGGCCGCTATTTTGTCATTTTTCCTGAATCTCGGTCTCCGGCTCCAAAGAACCTATGAGGAAGTTGATAAAGCCATTCGCCTCGAGCAGTCCACCCGGCGCTCAGCACACTAGTTTACTTGACAAATACCATTATATATGGTATATTTAGGTAAGTTTCTTTTGACAATCTTTTTCTTTTTTGAGGAGAAATTAATGTGGTTTATGTCTTTTTGGCGCTGCAGGCATTCGGCCAGGGTGATCCGATTGTTTCGGATGAGCCCAAGCTGGAGACGCGGGTGCGGCTCTGGCACAACCTTTCGGAGGCCGAGATTCTCGACGCCGACGAAATCGCCGGCTGGTCGCTAGCAGTTCCGAAGTTTCTGAATCTGGCGGCCGACAAGCTGATTGTCGGTGAGCGGCCGGAGGATCAGGGCGTTCCCTGCCGGTTGGCGAAGCTGGTTTTCTTCGGCGCTCCGCTCGGCCTCGCGAACGGGATCATCAGCGGCGCGAGCCACGAGTATGGCCACTTTCGAGCCTATTCGCGCGCCGGCTTCCGGGATTTCGAGTTTTTCCGGGACGTCGACGGCGACATTCTGGACGGCAATCCACTCACGGCGCTCTGGGTGATGGTCAATCAAAACGTGCTCGGGCGTGAACCTTACTCGGCAAGCTTCGGTGACTTTGATCCGGCGCTAATCGCCGGGCGGGAAAAGGAGTTCAACCTGCTGTTGGAGGCCGGAGGGTTCAATCAGGTGCAGTACAATGCCGAAATCCTTTCGGCGGAGCTGCACGACGAGCCAGCCCATTTTCTTGATGCGCTGCCCTACTTTTCGAACCTGCTTGGCACGATGTTTTATCCCAACGGTTCGACGGCGGAAAGCAGCGATATCGGGGATGCTCGGGACGGCTTGCGGCAACTTGGCGTTGAGGCCAGCACCGGCGACATCCGCTGGCGGAGCCAGCTGCCCAAACTCGCCGGTAACGCGGCCATCTCGTTTTTCCTCGCGGTGGCCGACTACGTCGTTACCGGGGACGTGGTAGCGGAGCCACTCAAGCTGGATTTCGGCGAGCACCGGATCTACTGGCCCGAGTTCTCAAGCTATCTGACTCTGGACGGTCCGACCGTCAAGGTCGCCGAGTGGCTCGGCTGGCGTGATAATCTCTGCGCGCTCAGCTACGAGCGGTCGCTCGCAACGGGCGCCGCCGAGCTGGGCATCGCTCACCGGTGGCGAATCCAAGATGGGCTTGGCGTCGATACTAAGTTCGTCCACGCTCTCGAAGGAGGCGGCTGGTGGTTGGAAGGCGGACCCGCAGTCCGTGTCTCCGACTGGCTTACGGTGGGCTTCAAGGCCTACTGCGGAGAGGGTCGCACCTTCTATCGGGAAATCGCCGGTCTCGAACCAGATTTCCTCGAAGATAGCGAAGGTGGCGTTAAGGTCTTTGTGGAGTTCACTTTCTGAAACCAAGCCCCGTTGGGCAATCCAACGGGGCTTTTTATTTTCTGATATCATAAACTTATGTCCGAGCATCCACTGACCCACAAGATTTTGGCGGCAATCATCGCGTTTTTGACCATCATCGTCCTTCTCCTTTGGCAGAACCGGATTGACCTTTCCAAAACCAACAAGCAACAGGTTCAGGATTTCTACGTCAAACTTTCCAATTCCCAGGTCTCCTTTACCGACTCCGGAGATTTTATTTTCCCGGGCGAACAGAAATTTTTGGATTTGCGGAAGCAATATATCAATAGCGGCGAGCGCTTTGTCGAGTTGAATCTCCGGACCAAGCAGGGCGCTTTGTATGAGCAGGGAGCCAAGACGCGGGAGTTCAAAATACTCGCTAAGGGCCGGGAAGGCACCTGGTGGGAGACCCCGACCGGCAGTTACCGGGTGATTAACAAGGAATATCTGCACTTTTCCAAGTTGGCGAAAGTTTGGATGCCCTACAGCACGCAGTTCTACGGCAGTTTCTTCATTCACGCTTGGCCGTTCTATCAGGACGGCCGGCCGATCCCGAGTACGGTGTCCGGCTCGCTGGGCTGTATCCGCCTCGCCAATGAGGACGCCAAAGCCGTTTTTGAATTCTCGGGAATTGGCACGCGGGTGCTGGTGCTGGAAGAGGAACCGGCCGCCGGTTACGGCCGGTTGGTTTCAAACCAGAAAAACAACGCCGTGGCTCCGGCGACAACTGCCGCCTCCATTTTGGTGGCGAATCTCGCTACTGGCGAAACTATAATCAAAAAAGACCAGGATGAATCTTCGGCGCTCGGCACGCTTACTAAATTCATGACCGCCTTGATAGCGGCCGACTTGTTGAATCCCGAACAGGAGGTCAAAGTATCGGCGGCGGGACTCGCCGAAGTCCTCTCTCTGTTCCAACCGCAGATCGGCGAGGATTACACCGTTTTGGATCTCCTATACCCGCTGCTGATACAAGGATCCGACGAGGCGGCCTCGATTCTCGCGGACTTTATCGGCGCCGGGAACCTGATCACCAATATGAACTCCAAAGCCAAATCCTTGCAGATGACCAGGACGAAATTCTCGGATTTCAAAGGCAACAATACCCGAAATGTTTCCAGCGCCCAGGACTGGCTCAAGGTTTTACAGCACGTTTTTCATAAAAGAAGCTTCCTGTTCGACATTTCCAAAGGCAAAGAATATTTCGGAGTGGGACCGGGGAAATTCGGCATCAGCAACCTCAATAGCTTTTATGATGAGGCGGATCTGGTCGGTATCCAGGGCGGCAAGCTGCCTTCGGGGCATGGCAATATGATGAGCGTCTGGTGGATTTCCGGAGGCGGAAAGTCGGTGCCGGTCGCGGTTGTTGTGCTTGGTTCCGAAGATGCCGCGAGCGACACCAAGAATCTTTTGGATTGGGTGCGGGGGAATTTTGAAGTATTATAAAGGTTATGACCATCTTTTTAGCCACCGACCACGCTGGGTACGAATTAAAAGAAAAAATCAAAAAGTTTTTGACGGAGGAGGGACATGAAGTGAAGGACTTCGGGGCTCTTAAATACGACGAAAGCGATGACTACCCGGACTACGTAAAATTGGCCGCCGAAGCGGTGGCCGAGCATTTTGAAGATTCGCGGGCGATAGTTCTTGGCGGTTCCGGTCAGGGCGAAGCGATGGTAGCGAACCGCTCTAAAAGAGTCCGGGCGGCGGTTTTATACAAATACGACGAAGTAATCATCAAGCTTTCGCGCCAGCACAATGACGCCAATGTCCTTGCGCTCGGAGCGCGGTTCCTTTCCGAAAAAGACGCCTTAAAAGCCGTGAAGCTGTGGCTGGAAACGCCCTTTTCCGGCGAGGAGCGGCATAAGAGGAGGATTGCAAAATTCTAATGACGGTCATTCCCGCCATTAATGCTCCGGATTTTGAGACCGCCAAAAAGCAGATAGAAACGGCGGCGAAGTTTTCCGAGTGGATCCACGTTGACGTCACCGATGGCGTTTTTTCGCCGGCGCAGATCTGGGGCTCGCCGGAAGAGCTGGCCGAGATAGGCGGCAAGGCTAAATTCGAGGTTCACCTGATGGTGGCCAGCCCCGAGGGCGTGATCGACGCTTGGTTGCGCACTGGTTTGGTGAAGCGGGTGATCGTACATCTGGAATCAATGACCGACTCGGTTTATATCCTCGCCAAGTGCAAAAAATACGGCGCCGAGGCGGTGCTGGCAATCAGTCCGGGCACGGAGGTGGAACGGCTGCTTGCCCACCGGGACGATTTTAAATACTTCCAGATACTCGCGGTGACACCGGGCTGGGCGGGGCAGAAGTTCAATCCCAAAATGCTGGAGAAGGTAAAGTTCATCAGGAAGAATATCCCGAATGCTATAATAGAAATAGATGGAGGTGTCAACTCGGAGACCGCGCCCGCTATCAAAAAAGCCGGTGGCGACCTCTTGGTTTCGGCCTCCTACATTTTCAGAAGTAAAGATCCGAGGAAAGCCTATGAAGATTTAAATGCTTGAACCGCTCCACGAAAAAAAGCTCAAGTTTTTGGAAGAAAAGGCGAACCAGATCCGCCAAACTTTAATTGAGACGCTGCTGGAGGCCGGATCCGGCCACTCCGCCGGTCCGCTTGGTATGGCGGATATCTTCACCGCCTTTTATTTTCATATTTTGAACCACAATCCCAAAGACCCGTACTGGGCCGCCCGCGACCGGCTTATTTTGTCCAACGGCCACATCTGCCCCATCCGCTACGTCACCATGGCCCACGCCGGCTATTTCCCGATGGAAGAATTAAAGACGCTCCGCAAAATCAATTCCCGCCTCCAGGGGCACCCGCATCGCTCCGCTCTGCCGGGGGTAGAAACGACTTCCGGGCCGCTTGGCTCCGGACTCTCGCAGGCGGTCGGCATGGCGCTTGCCGCTAAAATGGACAAAAAGAAATACCGGGTTTACGCCCTCCTCTCCGACGGCGAGCACGACGCCGGCAACACTTGGGAGGCGATCATGTTTTCCGGGAAGCACAAACTTAACAACCTGACCGTAGTCGTGGACCGCAACAACATCCAGATCGACGGCGTTACCGAGAACATCATGCCGCTTGAGCCGCTGGCCGATAAATACAAGGCGTTCAACTGGCACGTCTTGGAAGTGGACGGCCACAACATCGAACAGTTCGTGGACGCGGTCAATGAAGCGAGGGCGATCTATGAAAAGCCGACGGTGATCATCGCCCACAACATTCCGGGCAAGGGCGTGAGTTTTATGGAGAACGATTTCAACTGGCATGGCAAGCCGCCGAACAAGGAAGAGGCGGAAAAAGCGCTCGCCGAATTAAGGACGCTCGGCGGACAAATAGAAAGCGAACACCAATAAAAATTATGAATTTTGAATCACCGGAAGAAAAAGAAAATTTATCCGAACACCAGCGTGAGATTTTGGATGCTACCGGTCTTGAAAGCAAAAAAGCGCTGAAAGAGCTTCTTGCAGACCTAGAACCTGATTCCGATGAAGCAAAATATTTTAAACAAGTTTTGGAAGATATAGAAAAAAATGCTTAACAAAGACGCAAAACTTAATCCAAAGCTGTTTGAAAAGGACATCGAGATGAAGCCTATTCGGGACGGCTACGGCGATGGCCTTTTGGTGCTGGGCGCCGAAGACCCGAACGTGGTGGTTCTGTGCGCCGACCTGACCGAATCCACCCGCTCCCACAAATTCGCCGAGAAATATCCTGACCGGTTTATAGAAACCGGCGTGGCCGAGCAGAACCTGGCCGCTATCGCGGCCGGCTTGGGCGTTTCCGGGAAAACCGCTTTCATTTCCTCTTACGCTACCTTTTCCCCTGGCCGGAACTGGGAGCAGATCCGCACGACCATTTGCTACAACGATTCCAACGTGAAGATCGCCGGCCACCATGCCGGCATCATGACCGGACCCGACGGTGCCACTCACGAAGCAACCGAGGATATTGCCATCACGCGAGCTTTGCCGAACATGCGCGTTTTTGTTCCTTGCGATTGGATTGAGGCAAAGAAGGCGACTATAGCAGCCGGCAAGCTTTGGGGCCCGACCTATATCCGCTTTGCCCGGGAAAAATCGCCGACGGTGACTACCGAAGCGACCCCCTTTACTCCCGGGAAAGCGGAAATCTTCTGGCAATCCAAAAAGCCGCAGGCGGCGATCGTTGTTTCGGGGGTGCTCGCGCACAACGCGCTCACGGCGGCTAAAGAACTGGACGATGAAGGCATCGGAACGATCGTTCTCGACCTCCACACCATCAAGCCGATCGACGAGAGGAAGATCGCCGAGGTGGCCAAGAAAACCGGCGCTGTGGTTTCGGTGGAGGAGCATCAAGTTCATGGCGGCGTCGGCGGCGCGGTAGCCGAGGTGCTGACCAAACACTCCCCGGTGCCGCAGGAGTTCATCGGACTCCAAAACACTTTCGGCGAATCGGGCAATCCCTGGGACCTGGTGAACAAGTACGGCATGGGCGTCAAAGACATCAAAGCGGCGGTCAAAAAAGCCATCCGGCGCAAAGGATAAAATGAAGAACCGCAAAGGATTTACTTTGATCGAGTTGCTGGTGATCCTTTGAGAAATAAAGTATAATCCCCTCTGGTTCTTTGAGGGAGGTGATGCGTGAGTAAAAGAACCTTCTGGTTCCTTTCCATTTTCTTTGTGCTGGGAGTTATCGGCCTGATTTTTTTCTTCACTGCCGAAAAGACGGCGGTTGGGACAGTTGAAGGAATCTTGCGCGACAAAACAGTTATCCAGAAACAGGTTACGGTTTTCAAGCTTGCGACAAGCGATGGCGAGTACTACCTTGGCCTCGAAGGTCACGAAAACGATTTGGCAGACGGCCAACGAATCGAGGCAACCTTCGCTCTTCGCGATTATGTCGCCAGAGGTTGGAAAAATAATAAGGCAATCGGCTACCATAAAGTTAAGAGGTACAGGATTCTAAAATGAGCAGCATCAAAACACCGTAAACCGGTGTTTTTTATTTTCTGGTTATTTTTGTGGTAAAATTAAAAAATGTTTGACGTTATTACTATCGGTTCGGCGACCAGGGACAATTATTTGCGCGGCAAGTTCCAACTCATCGATTGGCCCGAAACGCCGACCAAAAAAGCGATCGCTTTGCCTTTCGGCGAGAAATTCAGTTTGGACCATGTCTATTCCACGATCGGCGGCAATGCTGCGAACGCCGCCGTCACCTTAGCCCGCTACGGGTTTAAAACCGCCTGCCTTGCCAAGATCGGGGACGACGCCGCCGGCCGCCAGTTCGCGGAACAGATCGAGAACGATGGCGTTAGCACAAAGCTTCTCATCAAAACCGTGGAGAAACCGACCGCCTACTCAGCCCTGCTTCTCGGCGAGAGCGGGGAGCGGACCATCCTCGGCTATCACGGCGCTTCGGACACTTTCAAAATTGAGGACGTGGACTTGAAAAAGCTCAAAGCCCAGTGGTGGTATTTGTCGCTCGCCGGCGAATCAGACGCGATGTTCGGGCCGCTGCTAGATTTTGCCGCGGCGAATGGAATAAAAGTGGCCTTCAATCCGAGCGGCCATCACATCAAACACAAGCGGGACGATATTTTGGCGCGGCTAAAGGACCTCGCTTTTCTGGTTTTGAACACCGGCGAGGCGGCCGATTTGATGGGTATTTCTTTTGAAAAAGAGGCCGAGGTTTTCAAAAAACTGGACGAACTCACGCCGGGAGTAGTCGCCGTTACCGACGGCCCCAAGGGCGTGAAGGTTTCGGACGGCAAAAATATTTACAAAGCCGGTATTTTTCCGGAAAAGGCCTCGGTGGACCGTACCGGCTGCGGCGATGCTTTCGGCAGCGGTTTTGCGGCGGTGCTGGCGGATGCCGGCGACAACTGGAAAGACCCGGAGGTTATCAAAAAAGCCATCACTTTCGCGAGCGCCACCGCCACCGCCAACCTGGAAGTTCTGGGCCCGACCGAGGGTTTACTGACCAAGAAAGAGTTCGAAGCCGACCCGCGCTGGCAAAACTTTGCAATCAGCGTCGAGAATCTATAAAATAAAGTGATATCTAAATCACCATGCCGAATAATTATTCCGACCAGATAGCCAAGTACCTGCGGGTGGACAAGCATGTCGTCAGCGACCTGGAAGAAAAGCTGAGCGCGAGCACCGGTAAGTCCGGCGTTTTAAAAAGCATCGTTGAAGATAATCAAAAGACTGTTGACGCGAAACTGTCGGCGCTTTCGCTCAACCGGGGCGCCAGCGCCCACGAGGTCTATGACGCGCTCATCAGCCGGGTAGAGTCGGACGACGTGGCCATCCTCAACGCCCTCGGCATCAAAGGCAAGGAGTTTTCCGAGATGGCTAAAGGAGTGGTGGAATACATCAAAAAGCTCCACCCGCCGAAAAAGGGATATTTTTTGAAGTACGCCAAGGCCAGAGAGCTTTTGGCGAAAGAGCCGCCCAAAAAGATCCTTGCCGCGCTTGGCTACCAATCAGTAGATGAAATGCTGGCAAAAGAAGAGCTCCTGGAGGTCTTCAGCGCGCTTCGGTTCCTGGAGGATTCGGAGTGGCTGAACAAAACATTTTTCAAACAATACGAACAGCTCACGCCGGATGACTTTGAGGAGCGCTACGTGGAAGTCCGGGCGCTAAGTCCCCAGTGGGCTAAGGCCGCCGAGAAGTTCGTCGCCAAGAAATATCACAATGTCAGCCACCTCAAAGAGCTGGGAGTGATCTTCGTCATCCCTATCTTTCTTGGCATTTCCGGCGAAACCCTGCGCCTGATCAGTTTGCTCCTCCACTATTCCAACGAAGTGGAGTACTACTCCGAACTTTTCGCCGGCTTCGCAAAGAACGGCACGGGATTCGCGGGAAAGCTGATATCGCTTTTGCGAGGCGACGTCGTGGAGCAGCGGCCGGCGGACGGCGGAAAGACGAAGTTCCTGATAGTTCAGCGCTATCTCGCCAAGGACGACGAGAACGACTGGCGGCTTTTTTACCCGCACATCAATCCCGAAGCCATTCACTGGGAAAAAGCCGAGGAGGAACTGCAAAAGATCAACGGTTCGCTACCCGGCTTTTCCAACGGCCTCGAGTTCTGGGCCGGGCTCGGCACGGTAGGCGATTATTTCAAGACCGATATCGGCACCGAGGTGTTGGTGAGCTTCAATATCGTGGACACGGTTATGGCGCTGGTGAAGCAGCATGAGCTGGTGAAGTATCTTTACCACCACCAGGAGGCGCTCTGGAACAAGTTCTTTATGGGTTATTTCAGCCGCGAGAAGCTGCTCGAAATAAGCCGGCAGCATATTCTGGAAGGTTGGTTCGAGCTGTAATATGAAATCGTTGAGAGACCTCCTGCGGGAGGCGGAGGCGAATAAGGTGGCCATCGGCCACTTTAATATTTCCGAACTCGGGGCGTTGAAAGCCATCGCCGAAGTCGCGGCCGAGCTCAAGGTGCCGGTCATCATCGGTACTTCCGAGGGCGAACGGGATTTCGTGGACGTTCACGACGCAGTGGCGCTGGTGCGTGACCTCCGCGAGAAGCATGGTCAGCCGGTCTTTTTAAATGCTGACCACACCAAGTCGCTGGAAAAGGTGAAAGAGGCGGTGGAGGCCGGCTACGACGCGGTTTTGTTCGACGGCGGCAAGCTGCCCTTTGAAGAAAATATCAAAAAGACCAAAGAGGTAGTGGAATACGTAAGATCAAAAAACCCGGAGATTCTTGTCGAAGGAGAGATCGGCGATATCGGCAGCGGTTCAACCATCCGAAAGGAGATCCCCAAAGGTGCGGCTATCAAGCCGGAGGATTTGACCAAGCCCGAAGACGCGGCGCGCTTCGTTAAAGAAACCGGCGTTGACATGCTTGCTCCGGCGGTCGGCAACATCCACGGCATGTTCGCCAACGCCCCGGAGCCGGCGCTGGATATCGAAAGGATCGCCGCCATCAAAAAAGCGGCCAATATTCCGCTGGTGCTTCACGGCGGTTCCGGCAATACCGATGAGGATTTCACCAAGGCGATCGACGCCGGAGTCAGTATCATTCACATCAGCACCGAGCTGCGCGCCGCCTGGCGTAAGGGCATGGAGGATAGTTTGAAGAAAGATCCGGACGAGGTAGCGCCATACAAGTTGATGGCAGGATCTATCGAGGAGATGAAGAAGGTGCTGGAACACAAAATCAGGCTATTTGCCAAAATGGCAAAAATCGGCTAGTATCTTAGCCAATGGAATTGGCAGTTCAAAAAAGAGAAAAATTCGGCAAAGAAACTAGGGCGCTGCGCGAGCAAGGCCTGATTCCGGCCGAGCTTTACGGCAAAGGAGTGAAAAATCTCCACCTCGCGATTCCCGCCAAGGATTTCCGCAAAGTTTTCAAAGCGGCCGGTGAGAGCACGATGATCAATGTTTTAATTGACGGAGAGAAGCGGCCGGCGATGATCTACGATGTCGCCATCGATCCGGTGAGCGACGAGATATTGAACGTGGACCTTTACCAGGTCCGCCTGGACGAAAAAATCAAAATCAAGGTGCCGATCGAGTTTATCGGCGAAGCGGTGGCCATCAAAGACAAAGGCGGCGTGCTGGTCAAGGCGATGCAGGAAATAGAAGTTGAGGCGCTGCCGGTAAATATTCCCCGCTCCATCAGCGTGGATGTTTCCAAGCTTGACGATATCGGGCAAAGCATCACTGTGAAGGATTTGGATATTGGCGCTGACGTGAAAGCTCTGGCGGAAGATAACTCCGTTGTGGTGACGGTTACCGCCAAGATGACCGAAGAAGAGGAAGCGAAACTCGCCGCCGAGGTAAAGCCGGAGGAGGTCAAAGTGGAGACGGAAGAGAAGAAAGCCGAACGTGAGGCCGCGAAAGCGGCCGGAGCTCCGGCCGCTGGCGCGCCCGTAGCGGGCGCCGCTCCCGCCGCCGAAGCCAAGGCCAAAGCTCCGGAGAAGAAATAAGTGCTTCGGGTAACTACTTTCCGTCACCAGAATAAATCGGCTCCAGCGGCCGATTTTTCTTCCCCCTCGGCGATTTGCAAGGCACCTTGGCTCTGGCTTAATCATGAGCCGGGGCCAGCCAAATCGCCTGCGGGATGCGCCGGAGAAGCAGTTACCCTCCGCTTCGTTTTTTCAATGAAAGGTCTCGCCAGGGGCTTGCGTCGTATATAATGAGAATATGCGCACCCGAGCAATATTTGCCGCGCTGTTAATCCTCTTTTTGGCGGGAGGGTTTGCGTTGCCTCTTTTCGCCCAGCAGGACCAGAACGCCGCCGAGCGGGTGGAGCTGGAACGGCAGCTTGCCGAGCTTGAGGGTCAAATCGCGGCCCACGAGGCGACGATTGCCGAGTACCAAAAGCAGGGGAAAACGCTTCAAAAAGAAATCGGCGGCATCAGCGCCCAGATTAGCAAACTTAATTTGCAAATTAAGGCCATCAACCTGAATCTATCGCGTTTGGATAAAGAAATTGCCCAAACCAAAACGGATATCCGGACCGCCGAGGTAAAACTCGACACAAACCGCTCGGCTCTCACGAAGCTAGTGCAGAATCTCTACGAGAGTGACCGCGCCGGCTTGATGCAGATTTTGCTGACCGCGCCGCGGTTCTCCGACTTTTTCGGCAACGTCAATAATATTGTTTCTTTGCAAGAGAGTTTGTCGGTGACGGTAGCCAAAGTTGCCGAGTTGCGCGAACAGCTTATAGAAAAGAAAGAAACTCTCGCCGATAAAAGGAGCGACGTCGCGGCATTGAAGGCCACCCAGGACGCCCAGAAAGCCGCGGCTGACCGGGCCAAAGCGGAGAAGAATACGCTCCTTGCCCAGACCAAGGGACAGGAATCCAAGTTTCAGACGCTATTGAAGGCAACTAAAAAAACAGCGGCGGAGATCCGGAAGCGGATCTTCCAATTCTTTGGCGGCGGTGAGATGAGTTTTGACGAGGCCTATCAGCTGGCCAAACTCGCCTCTCAAGCTACCGGCGTACGGGCGGCATTTATCTTGGCGATTTTGGACAAAGAATCGGCGTTGGGGCAAAATGTCGGCCGGTGCGATTATAAGACGGCTATGTCGCCCGGGGTGCCGCCGCAATCCGGCAAACGAGACGATATTTCTATTTTTCTGGCGCTGGTGGCCCGGTTAAAGGAAGCTGGCACTGCGCCGCCAGAACCGATATTGGTTTCCTGCCGGAATCGGGATGGCGCCTTTGGCGGCGCTATGGGTCCGGCCCAGTTCATCCCATCAACCTGGAAACTATACGCGAATCGTATCGCGGAATTAACCGGTCACGATCCTGCCTCACCTTGGAATAACGGCGATGCCATCATGGGCACGTCCCTTTACATCAAAGACGCGGTAAACGCCTGTGACAATACTTACAGCGCGCTTACGGACATAGAACGCTGCGCGGCTGCCCGATATTATGCCGGCGGCCGCTGGCGGAGTCACCTATGGGGTTACGGCGACCGCGTCGTCACCAAGGCCCGCCAATTCCAGCAGGATATTGATATTCTTAACTCGTAGCACTATTCTTATAGGCGGTTCTTTAAGGAGCAGCTGATGAAAAAGTCGGGGCGCTGCCAAGTCCGCCACATTGAGATAACGCGGCGGGTTTCGGGTAAAGAGGGGCCAATCAATCGCGACCTCGCCAAGTACGGCATCCGGATTTGGAACCTTGTTGAGGTTCGGAATAACGGCAAGAAAACCTACGCTTTTGACATGAATCGTATGGTGGATGCAAGAGCTTTCCGCGCGGTAAGGCGCATTCTCCGCAAACATCTCGGTATCCAAAAAGGAGGTATGCGGTGAAGATCCGGTTCGGAAGAGCATTGCCAATCGCGTTGCTATTTCTTGCCTCCGCTTTTGTGATGAGCGGGTGCGATGATGTCGTTAGCAGAGCAATTGTTTCCTGCGAAGTCGTCAAGCGTTGGAAAACAGTTGAAATAGAAACCGACTATATTTACACTGGTGACCCAAGTCACGGGCCCGGCATCCCCGTCATGAAGGCGCACGACATTTTCCATCTGCGGCTGAAAAATGGGAATGAAACTTTCGAGCAGAAAGTGAGCCGCGACTTTTATGAAAAGGCGGATGTCGGGACGAAATGGACTTTTGTCCGCCTTCTACACAAAAGCGGGAAAGTAACTTACCAAAAGGCGCATTAACTTGCGCTTTTTTTATTTCTTTTCCGGTTGCGCCTGCGCTTTCTTTATCTTATCCAAAAGCATATCCAAGTCGCCTTCCAGAACTTTTTCTACCCCCACACCAAACGAGTTTCAGTTTGAGATGGATTTCTTTATCCTGAGCAGTAATTGACGCAATGCGCGAGCGCGCAACTTTAAGTTGTGTTCACGATGTCTGGCCTCTTGCTCGTCTGCATAGCCCTCAAAGTATACGAGCTTGAGTGGCGCGCGAGCTTTTGTTGAAGAAACTAATCCGGAATTATGTTCTTTTAATCTCTTTTTCAAATCCGATGTTGAGCCGATATAAAGCTTAGCGTCTCTCTGGCTTTTCAAGATGTACATGAAGAACATAATTCAAAAACTCGTTATGGTGTGGGGGTCAATGTTGTGAACCTTACGATTGCTTACTAATCTTTTTGAGTAAAGCGTCTAAATTGCCATTTAACACATCTTCAACATTATGCACCTTTACGCCAAATCGGTGGTCGGTGATGCGGTCGTCGGGGAAGTTATATGTTCTGATTTTCTCTGACCGTTCGGCGGAGCCGACTTGTTCACGGCGGGCGGCAGTGATGTCGCCAACCTCCTTTGTTTTTTGCATTTCGTAAAGCTTAGCGCGCAGAACTTCCATCGCCCGCTCGCGGTTGGCGTGCTGGGAGCGCTCCTCGCGGGACCCAACAACAATGCCGCTCGGTTTGTGGGTGATACGGACGGCCGTCTCAACTTTGTTGACGTTCTGTCCGCCCGGACCGCCGGCGCGCGAGAAAGTAACCTCCAAATCATTGGGGCTGATATTCACTTCTTTGGGTTCTACCACTGGCAAAATGGCGACAGTCGCGGTGGAAGTATGAACCCGGCCGGCTTTTTCGGTGGCCGGTATGCGCTGGACGCGGTGTACGCCTGATTCGTATTTAAAAGCATCATAAACGCTCGCTTGCCCTGAGCCTGCCGAAGGGCCTTCTACGCGTCCAACGAAGGTTTTATATCCGCCGATGGTGCCGGGACTGGAATCGGAAATAGCAAAACCCCAGCCGCGTTTGGCGGCGTATTTTTGGTACATGCGGACGAGATCACCGGCGAAAATCGAGGCCTCGTCTCCGCCGGCACCGGCGCGAACTTCCAAGATTATTTTATTCATAACAAAACCGGCGAGCTACTTTTTGGCCTTCTTTTTGGCGCGGACTTTCTTGACGATCTTCGGCGCGGCGGCCGCTTTAGCGCGGCGGGCTTTGAACTTCTCAACTTTTCCGGCCACGTCGAGGATTTTTTCCTTGCCGGTGAAGAAGGGGTGGCAGTTGTAGCAAATTTCCACCTGGATTTCCGGCTTGGTCGAGCCGGTGGTGAAAGCATTGCCGCAGGCGCACTTCACTTTGGCAGTGGGATAGTATTTAGGATGTATATCTTGTTTCATAATGGTTAATATTTTGTCCCGACCTTAGTCGGGATCCCGACAACAATTAAATATAAATTATTGAGGTCGGGAATAGATAAGATTATAAGCCAGTGTTGCTTTTTGAGTCAAGTTCGGTTATAATATGTTCAGTTTCTTTTAAGTGAGGTGGCATATGAAACGGGCGTTGTTTTTCGTACCGATTCTCCTTGCGGCCTGCACCATCACCGAGAAAAGCCGGATCAATACCGGACTTTTCGATGGCGACCTCAAGAAACTATCCGAAGCCTACGAGCAGTTGGAAAAACTAGAACTAAGCAAGGCGACGCAGAAAGACGTTGAGGCCATCGGCTTCAATCTAGTTGCTCCGAACGTCGAGCGGGTGCCCGGTCCGGCCTCCTTCCGCCGTATTTTCGGCGACACGGTGTTCCAGAACGCGATAGGGGACGCGAAGAATGCGGCGACGTTGCTCAGCGAGATGCAGCATTACCGGGCGTATTTCGTTCCCTACAAGGACATCACCACCTACACCGATCGGTACTACTTCTCGACCAAGGAGTCGTTGAGTCAGGGTGACGATCTCCTGATCATGATGTTTTTCAAGAATGGCACCCTGTTTTACCGAGACTACCGCTACGTGAAGATCGATTCCAAAGAATCGACCCACGCTTTCGGCCAGGGCGTCCTCGACATCATCAAGGAGTACCTTGGCCCGGCGGACGCGCTCTACGACTTCTTCAACAAGATGAAGGAAGAGTTCAAAAAGAAAAAGGACGACGAATAGAGTGTCCGCCATCAGCGGACCAGGCCCCTCGGTGAGGGGCCTTTTAATTTTTCGGAAGGTGTTGTATAATATTATCTAGTTTCTTGAGAGGGTTTAGGAATGGAACGGCGTTACCTAGTGCCATTGATGTTGGTACTGGTGGCCGTCGCCGGCTGCACCAGCACCAAGATCACTCAAGTGGAAACCGGAATGTTCGACAACAGCCCCGAGCGGTTGCTGGCCGCCTACGAACTTGTTGAAAACCGGATCGGCAACAATGAGATTCTTACCCGGCAGGAATTCGAAGCCATGGGGTTTGATCTCAAAGCGCCGAACGTGGAAGACCTGCCGGGCCAGCTCGCCTTGAAGCGACTTTTCGGCGACGCAGCTTTCAAGGGCCGTAATGGCAGCAAGAAAGCGGCCGCGTCGCTTAACCAATTCGCCGATTACCGCGGCTACGTCATTCCACACAAACGCATCATGACGGTGAGCGACCGGATTTACATTTCCGAAAAAGAAATATTTCGGACGGGCGAGAGTATACGCATTCTGATCCTGTTTCGCGGCGACAATCTTTGCTACCACCAGCTGGAATGCGTGAAGATTGACACCTACTACTCGCGCTACGCTTTCGCTGACGCGATTCTTAGCGGGCTGAAAGGGCCGGGGAAAGCGGCGGCAGGCATTCTTGAGACGCTTTATGAATACGAGCGTCCAGGGATCAAGCCCTTCATTCCGATACCGGTGCCCTAAAGAACAAACCCTCTTTAATAAAGAGGGTTTTGTTATTGCAGGAGGGGGGTTGACGTTGTCCGCGGCTTGTATATACTGGAGCTACCGATACACAAGAGTTAACAATTCAAAACTTGAGTAGAGCATCCGCTTCGGTCTCTTAAATATAGGAGTTCGAGGCGGATATTTTATTCCCCACACATAGAAAACTATGCATGGGGCAAGCAAAATGTCGCGGCTTTGAAAAATAAATAACAGATTTCGCTACATGTTCCAAAAGCGAAATTTGTAAGTAAGACAGAGTCAAAAACTGTAGAGTCAAAGATTTTATAGTTGTCCTAATCTATCTCGTTTTGAGCAATGAGCTAAAACTTATTGCTTGAAACATCTAAATGAGGATTTGATCCTGGTCCAGGATGAACGCTGGCGGCGTGGATAAGGCATGCAAGTCGAACGATGCCATTGCCAATTAAGATGAGATTACATCAAGTCAAGAGAGGGAATGGCGTAGTGGCGAACGGGTTAGTAACACCTTGGTACGTACCTCAAAGTCGGAAATAGCCCATCGAAAGGTGGGGTAATGTCCGATGGTCTCGCAAGAGTAAAGTCGCAAGACGCTTTGAGATCGGCCTAGGTCCGATCAGCTAGTTGGTAGGGTAATGGCCTACCAAGGCTACGACCGGTAGGGGGGCTGAGAGGCTGTTCCCCAACGAGGAAACTGAGACACGGTTCCTACTCCTACGGGAGGCAGCAGTCGAGAATATTCGACAATGGACGAAAGTCTGATCGAGCGACGCCGCGTGGAGGAAGAAGGTCTTCGGATTGTAAACTCCTTTTCCACCCCGAAAAGTTATTGATTAGGGTGGGAATAAGACGCTGCAAACTTCGTGCCAGCAGCAGCGGTAATACGAAGGCGTCAAGCGTTATCCGGATTTATTGGGCGTAAAGAGCGAGTAGGTGGTTCGGTGCGTCTGTTGTAAAATGTCTCCGCTTAACGGGGTCACCGCAATGGAAACGGCCGAACTAGAGGGTGCTAGAGGCAACTGGAACGCACGGTGTAGGGGTGAAATCCGTTGATATCGTGCGGAACACCAAAGGCGAAGGCATGTTGCTGGGGCATTCCTGACACTCAATCGCGAAAGCGTGGGGAGCAAAAAGGATTAGATACCCTTGTAGTCCACGCCCTAAACTATGCAGACTAGCTATTTCGAGTATCGACCCTCGGAGTGGCGCAGCTAACGCGTTAAGTCTGCCGCCTGGGAAGTACGGCCGCAAGGCTAAAACTCAAAGGAATAGACGGGGACTCGCACAAGCGGTGGAACATGAGGTTCAATTCGATAGTAAACGAAGAACCTTACCAGGGTTTGAAATCCAGACGAAGACGCGCCGAAAGGTGCGTCGTCTCTCAAGGACGGCTGGACAGGTGCTGCATGGTTGTCGTCAGCTCGTGCTTTGAAGTGTTCCCTTAAGTGGGGTAACGAGCGCAACCCCTACCTCGAGTTAGATATGTCTCGAGGGACTGCCGTGTTTTCCACGGAGGAAGGCGGGGATGACGTCAAATCCGCATGGCCCTCTGATACCCTGGGCTACACTCGTGTTACAATGGCCGGTACAATGGGTTGCCAAGCCGCAAGGCGGAGCTAATCCCATCAAAACCGGCCCCAGTTCAGATTGAAGGCTGCAACTCGCCTTCATGAAGCCGGAATCGCTAGTAATCGTGGGTCAGCTATACCACGGTGAATACGTTCTCGAGTCCTGTACTCACCGCCCGTCAAGTCAAGGGAGCCGGTAATACCCGAAGTTCGCTTCGGCGGATCAAGGTAGGATCGGTGACAGGGGCTAAGTCGTAACAAGGCACGGGTAGCGGAAGCTGTTCGTGGACCATTTCAATTTAAAATTATCAACCTCGTGTTGATAATTTAGCAGTCGATTTCAAAGGTTTTGATCGAGGAGCCTAAAGTCTCGATTGGTGGGACAACTATAAAGTTTTGGATTCGCAGTTGATGACTCTGTTAGGAACAACAAAAACGCCCGTATTCGGGTGTTTTTGGTTAGTGTCGCTCTCGGCCAGCTTATTTTTGGGAAACAGAATAAATTTTCTCCAGCGGAAAATTTTTCTTCTCCCTCGGCGATTCGCAAGGCGCCAAGCCGAATCGCCTGCGGGATGTTCCCAAGAAACAAGCTGGCCTGCGCGACTATTGCAAAAATATTTTATTTATGGTATTATATCGGCAGTTCGTTTTTATGGAGGCATAGTATGAAAATTTCTATGGCTGGTCTCGGCGCGCTCATTACTCCTTTTGGTTGTGTGCTTGTAGCTGATGGCGCAAATTCCCGGGTCGTCGCCTTAGGTGTCCTCATAGCATGCACGGGCGTTATATTTGTGGTAGGCCATGTTCATGATGAAATGAAAAGAAGGATCAACTTTCTCACCGAAGTCGTCAACAAGCGATTCGAAGTGAGAGACGAACTCGCAGCGATCAAAGAAGCAGAAAGAAACAAAGGAGGCGCGCGATGAAGATTTTGAAAGTGGGCGTTGTTTCTCAGCCGCGGTGGATCGGCAAAAAGGGAACATGCACCGGCTTGTGCACCTTCGTTGAGTTGGGGGCCAATGACAGCGGCGTAAGTGTCGTGGCTGGCAACAAGGCGGTTGTTGCGTGCCCCAAGGGCGACCACAACATCATCGTAGATTTGAGGTAAAGAAGCTAATTTATCAAAAGCGACCTAACCAGTCGCTTTTTTATTGCAAAAAATTTTAATTCGTGATAATATATTGGCAGTTCGTTAAGGAGGATTGTGCATGGGCATTGTTTTGGTTCCGAAGAAGGTACGCGAGCGACTGAAGCGAAAAGAACAAGCAATCAATCGTGACCTCAAGAAGTATGGGTTTTCAATCTCCGATCTTCTTCCAAACATTACTAACTGGACCTTCACGATTGTGCCTGGCGACGGCTCGCGGCGGCTTACTAAGAAACAGGAGGGAAAACTGCGCGACGTTTTGCGGAAACACATCGGTCAAAAGAATGGAGGCGCGCGGTGAAGATCTTCAGGATCAAGTGGTGGAGTGTCCGGGACGTGGAATGTAAGACCGAAGACATTTCCGCTCCTGATAGGCGTACGGCCGTGAGAACGGCGAGGCAAAGAGAAGCGCCCTATGCAATCGTCGTTCTAGGCGGGTACGAGATCAAGTTGCCCTGGCTTGGTGTAATAGTCTCCTGTGCGCGTTGCGGCCATTACCACAGGTTGAATAGTGGCTCGCGGGTAACAAGGGTCAACCAGAACTACCGTAGTTTTTCCTGTCCGGAGTGCAACGCGAAAACCTATTTTGACTGGTCAAAGAAGAGGTTCGTTGCAAATAATACCTACGCAGTGAGCGGTTCGATTACCGCGAAAGGAGGCGCGCGGTGAAGAGAGACAAACGATGTTTCATCTTTATATTAGTCCTTACTACTCTGTGCTATGGCGGGATTGGTTTTTTTATTGCTCACCATAATGAGTGGGGTACCGCCGTCTGCACTGCCATTGGAGTAGTTTGCGCTCTCGTTGGCGCAGTATACTTTGTTATTGCGGTAGCGGTAGATGATCCGAGGATGTAATTTCGCCACATTAGCATCATGCAAAAAACATGGTGCTTTTTTATTTTCCAAAATTTTAATATATAATGAATCTAATGAAAGTTTTATTGGTAGAAGACGATCAATTCATTTCCTCGCTGTTGATGAACCGCCTGCAGAAGGAGGGTTTTGAAGTTACTTTGGTGAGAGACGGCAGGGAAGCTGCCAAACTTTTGATCCAGGAAAAGTTCCGACCGGACCTGATCTTGCTGGATGTGATCCTGCCGGGCAAAACCGGCTTTGAAGTTTTGGAGGAGATCCGCGAAGTGCCCGATTTGAAAAAGACCAAAGTCCTGATCACTTCCAATCTGGGCCAGGAATTGGATATCAAAAGAGGGGAAGAGCTCGGAGCCCAATATATTGTGAAGGCCAGAACCTCACTGGACGACATCGTGAATAAAGTGAAGGAACTGATGACTAAATAGTTGTGGATAACTTAAAGTAGTAAATAACCGCCAGAAGTTAGAGAATATATAGTATGACTACAACCCCAAAAGGTTTCACGCTGATCGAGCTCTTGATCGTCATCGCCATCATCGCGATATTGGCAACGGCCGTCGTTTTGCTTTTAAATCCGGCGGAACTCTTGCGCCAGGCGAGGGATTCACAGCGTATTTCTGACCTGGACACTTTGCGCACGGCAATTTCGCTTTATCTTTCAACGGTTACTGCCACCGCATTGGGCGGATCCGGGACTTGCTATTATTTCAACCCCGCTGCGGCGCCGATCAGCCCCGCGGTCAACTGTGACGGCCGCCACGCCGGCAGAACCAATGTAGGCGTCAACACCACGCTTGCCGTTGACGGAAGCGGCTGGGTTCCGGTAAATTTTGGCAACATTCCGGGCGGTTCGCCATTGAGCGTGTTACCGCGCGACCCGCGCAATACCACCACCCTATTTTATTCCTACGCTACCAATGGAACCGACTTTTTTGAGATGGACGCCAATATGGAGAGCGGGCGCTATGGCAATGCCGGCACCGATGATGCCGAAAGTTTGGACGGCGGCAACAACGCGAACGTTCGCGAGGTAGGCAATGCCCCGAACCTCACTTATTAGTATTTTCATTTTGCTGGTTTTGCTGGGGGCGCAGGTATGGCGCCCCCGTTTGTTATTAAGATTGTCCCGCTACGCTTTTTTTATTTCCGCTTTTTTCGTTTTTTTCACGGCGGGCTACTTCACCTATCAGCAATACCGCGTTTGGGAGGCGAGCCCGCTTTCGCGATTGCTGCTTCCGCCGCACCAGCCCATCGGCTATTTCGCGCAATATTCCGTCACTAATTTCTGGACCGGGCCTCTGATCGCTTTGGTCGCCGCGCTTATATGCCTAACCGCTGCCAAAATTCTTAATAAAAAATTCGGCGGACGGTTTTTTGAGCCGGCCGAGCCCTGGCTTTTCGCGAACGGGTTGCTGCTGACCGGCCATCCCGGCTGGATATACTACGCCGCCGCGGTTCTGGCGCTGGCGCTGCTGATCGCCGTTGGCCGGAAAACCGTTTCCTTTTACTATCTTTGGCTTCCCGCCGCTATCGGGGTTATAATTGTAAATATATGGTTCAGCTTCCCCTTCAGCAATTAAAAGACACCCTGACGAAGGAAGGGATCATCAAGCCGGAGGATTTTGATAATATTGCCGCCGAATCCGGACGGATGGGGCAGTCGGTGGCGGAGGTTTTGATCTCCCGCAACATCATCACTGCCGACTATTATTTCAACCTTCTCTCCAAGTATTTCGGCGTGGCCATCGCTAAGCTCGCCACTCGTCAAATTGACGAAGCGGCGCTGAAACTGATAACCGAAGACGTTGCCCGGCAAAAAAAAGTCATCATTTTCGGACGGGAGGCGGACGGAGCTTTGAATGTGGCGATGGATGACCCGACGGATCTTGCCACTATGGAGTTTTTGGCGAACAAACTCCAGGCGAAGATCCGGCCGTTTTTGGCTACGCCCGACGACCTCAACCGCGGCCTTGCTTTGTACGGAAAAAAGAGCGCGGAGGATTTCCGTAAGGTCATAGAAGATAACATTCAGGCGTCTATCCGTGCCGAAGTTTTCGGCAAAGCCGGCAAAGAGGCGGCCCAGGAACTGCCGATAGTGGCGATCGTGGACAGCTTGGTTTCTTACGCCATTGCTTCCCGCGCCTCGGATATTCACATTGAAATTTTGGAAAGCGACGTCCTGGTTCGCTACCGCATCGACGGCGTGCTTCACGAAGTAATGCGCACGCCCAAGACCGTCCACGATTCCATTGTGGCGAGGATCAAACTGCTGGCCAGTTTGCGCCTGGACGAGCATTCCAAGCCGCAAGACGGGCGCTTTCGTTATCAAACCGGCGGCGCGCTGATGGACATCCGCGTTTCCATCATCCCGACCTTCTACGGCGAGAAGCTGGAGATGCGCTTGCTGGCCGCCACTTCCCGCGCCCTATCTTTTGAAGAGCTGGGCATGCTCGAGGACACTATCAAGATCTTCAAAGAAAACATCGCGAAGACCTATGGCATCGCGCTGGTGACCGGTCCGACCGGCTCCGGCAAGAGCACCACGATCTATTCCGCGCTTGCCGACCTGAACAAGCCGGAAGTGAACATCTGCACCATTGAGGACCCGATCGAGTACGAGATGAAGTATGTTAACCAGATGCAAGTGAATCCGGCCGCCGGCATCACTTTCGCGAGCGGCCTCCGTGCCCTCCTCCGCCAGGACCCGAATATCATCATGGTGGGCGAGATCCGGGACAGCGAGACGGCAGAGATCTCCGTGCAGGCGGCGTTGACCGGCCACCTGGTGCTTTCCACTCTCCACACCAACGACGCGCCGTCGGCGGTGCCTCGGCTTTTTGACATGAAAGTGGAGCCGTTTTTGGTGGCGGCGGTGCTGAACGCGATCTTGGCTCAGCGCCTGGTCCGGAAAATTTGCCTGGACTGCATTGAGTCCTTCAAAACACCGGCGGATACGGTGGCGACCATAAAACATCAGATGAAGAATTTAGGGCTGGATCCCGAAAAATATATTCCGCCCAAGATTTTGTACCGGGGGAAGGGTTGCGACGTCTGCGGCCATATCGGCTACAAAGGCCGGATGGGCATCTACGAAATTTTTGACGTGGACGAAGAAATGCGCTCCGCGATCGTGGACCAGAAGTTCACGCTGGATTCCATCCGAAAGATACTTCGCAAGAAAAATTTTCTTACTATGTTTGAAGACGGCCTTCGCAAAGCGGAACGCGGCCTCACTACGATTGAAGAAGTGCTTCGCGTGATTCGCGAATAATTAACCGCCAACCAGCCTATTTGCTATAATAGAAAGATGTCCAGCGCGATACGTTTAAAGGGAAAGCAATTCTTTGGACCGGCTTTAATTTTGGGCGCTGCTTTTGCGGCCAGCGTTCTTTTAATAATGGGCACCGCCTTAGAAGCGCACGGCCAGACGGGCACGGCGTCGGCTTGTGTGTTCCTGCCGACAGGCGCGGTCAGTTGGTGGAACGGCGAGGGCAACACTCGCGATCTGGTGACCGGCGTCAGTGCCACCATCGTTCCAACCGTTAGTTTTACAAATTGCCCAACTGCCTGGGCGTCCGGCTGCCGTATAGGTCGTGGCCTTTCTTTTCAGGGCGGGCAATATGACGCGACCGGCCGGGTAGGCGGCTATCTTAATGCCGGCAGTCCGGCGACGCTTGACGATCTACAACAGATGACCGCTGAGGCCTGGGTTCACGCCCTTCCAAAAAATGTTTCCAAAACCCAATACGCCATTTTTTCCAAGCAGCTCGGCGATGGTTTATTCGGGTTTAATTTTTACATTGAATACGAGAGCCCGGGTTTAAATCAGATAAACGGGAAGTTAGTGTTCACTCAATCCTTTAGCGGCAGCCTGGGCGGTTACGCAATGTGGACTACGCCCTATCCGGTAGCTTATTACTCTGGCGGGGAAGGCTACCGATATTGGCACCACGTCGCGGTTGTTTACGACAAGTCGTCAGCGACAAATGCCCCGGTTTTTTATATTGATGCAGCGCCAGTTCCATCGTTTAACGTTACCGAGGTTGTGGCCCCATTCGGGACTGCCACATCCGATGCCGAGAGTATAGCAATAATCGGCGGCCGCCGGTTCAGCTCTACCATCATCGACCGGAGATTCAACGGCTGGATCGACGAACTCACCATCTATAACCGGGTGCTTGCCCACGCCGAAATCAGCGACATCTACAACGTCGGCAACACCGACCCGTTGATGAACGTTAAGAGGAGCAACAATGGAAAGTGTTACACCGGCGTTTGCGGCAATGCCATCAAAGAGATCGGCGAGCAGTGCGATGACGGGAATGTTTTGAATGGCGATGGCTGCACTAATATTTGTCAAAGCTCCCAGTGCATCACGCCGCCGGCGGACCTGGTTAGCTGGTGGCCGGGCGAAAGCAATGGTTTGGACATCCAATCGGTCAACAACGGCGTAATGACCGGCGGCGTAGGGTTCGGCACCGGTTATGTTGGCAAGGCCTTCAACTTTAGCGGCCGCAATGGTTTTATTAATGCCGCCAGTCCCATTACCCTTGACGACCTGCCGGTGATGACCGTCAACGGGTGGGTCAACGCCAACAGCTACAGCACCAGCACCCGCATTATCTCCAAACAGAGCGGGCCGGGCCTTAGCGGCTGGAACTTTTTCGTCGAGCAACTTGACCAAGCCAGTACGACCCGCAACCGGCTGGTTTTTACCCGCTCTTTCCCGTCGAGCCCGAACGGATTTGCCGCGTGGGCAACCCCCGACAACAGTTTTTCCTCCACCACCTGGCATCATGTGGCGCTTGTGCACGACGATTATTCCGAAGCCTGCCGGGTGACGCCCAACGACGACCCGAAGATCTACATCGACGGCGTGCTTCAGCCGCTGACAGAACTGGTGTCGCCGGCCGGCTTGCCCACCTCGGATGCCGCGAGTTTGGTTACCATCGGAGCGAGGCGGATCACCGCCACCAAGGTGCAGGACTTTTTCTACGGGTTGATTGACGAGCTCCAGGTCCACAGACGAGCGCTTTCGGCGGGCGAGATCGGTCAGATCATCGGCGCGGGGGCGAGCGGCCAGTGTAAGAGCGAAGCCGATTCCGACCGCGACGGTCTCTCGGACGCAGTCGAACAAACGCTCGCCAGCACCCCAACGGGACTCAAGATTTATCTGACCGGCCTCACTAATATCAAAGCGACGCTTTTCGGCAACGGCTCGGTAAAAATAGAAGGAAAGGAGGCAATGGGGCCGGTATCCGTCACTTTTCCGCCGGGTACCCGGGTTCCGCTTGAGTTCTACCTGACCGCCGGCAGCGATTATGGACAGTTCCTCACCATGTCGGAAGTGCGGCTGTTGCCCGATACCACCAAGACGGTTGAGTTATCGGAAAAATCGCCCGAGGTCTGTGTGTTCGATTACGGCGCGTCGGCCACGGTTCCCCAATTCAGTTCTTGCGTCGGCGGCGATCAGGTGAAACTGGCCTGCGACGGCATCGCGAGGAATTTCGAATTCATTGACGGCCCGCGTACCTTCAAATGCACTCAAACCGAAACCGGCACGAAGATCGAGGGCCTGGAGCACACGTCTGTTTTTACGGCGCCAGCCGCAAAGGCCGGAGAGTCGCCGGCCGGAAATACCGGCGAGCCGTCGGCATCTTTGTTTGACAAGCTGCTCGCAGATCTAAAGAGTTTATTCTTTAAATAAAAACATGAAATTTACCTACAAAGCCGCTGACGCGAGCGGTAAAATTTCCGAAGGCACACTGGACGCCGCCAACGCGGGTGAGGCGCTCAAGTTTTTGGCCTCCAAAGCGCTGAAGCCGATCGCGCTCACTCCGGAAAAAGAAATCGAGCGGAAAGCCAAAGGGATTTTCGGACAAAGCATCAACATCACCGATAAGATCTTCCTTGCCAAATACCTGGCGCTGATGCTCCGGGTGGGCACGGATTTATTCCGGGCCATAAACATTTTGATCGCCAACTTCGAAAAGCCGGCGATGAAATCGCTTCTCCTGGAGATCCGCACCAATCTGGAAAAGGGCCAGCCGTTTTACCAGACCTTCGCCGCTTACCCGATATATTTCTCGCCGGTTTTTGTGAATCTAGTGAAAGCCGGAGAGGCATCCGGTAATTTACAAAAAGTTTTTGAGGATCTGAGCGTCAGCTTGGAAAAAGAGCACGAACTTCAGAGCCGGATCAAGTCGGCTCTGACCTATCCGGCCATCCTCTTTTTTCTTTCCATCCTGATCCTTTTCTTTCTGGTGAGTTTCGCGTTGCCCAGGATCGCGGGCGTCTTTGAGGGCGGCGGTTTTAACCCACCGGCTTTTTCCCGGGTGGTTTTTTCGGTCGGAAATTTTTTAGGCAATAATGTCGGCATCATATTCTCGGCCTTGATCCTGATCGCCGTCGCCGGTTGGATCTTCATCAGAAAAACTCTTGCCGGCCGGCGCTTTGTCGCGGCTCTTTTTAATATAATACCGGTGGTCAGGACGGTGGGTTACAAGATCGCTATCCAAAGGTTTGCTTCCACCTTGAGCTCGCTGATGGGCGCCGGCATCCCGATCTTGGAATCCTTGAATATCACCGCCGACGCGGTGGTGCACCCGCAGATCAAAGCGGCACTTCAGCGGGTGGCCAAAGAAGGCATTACCAAAGGCCTGACGCTTGGCGAGGCCTTCAGCCGGGAAGCTGTTTTCCCTCCCGTAGTTACCAACCTGGTGGCGATTTCGGAGCGCGCCGGGCACTTGGATGAGGTTCTGAAAACCCTCGCCGATTTTTATGACTCGGAGATCAGCGCTTCGGTTAAGAACCTGGTTACCTTTATCGAACCCGCTTTGTTGGTGCTGATCGGCGGCGTGATCGCCCTGATCGCTCTTTCCATCCTGGTGCCGATCTACCAGCTGGTTACACAGTTCTAATGAAGAGGCGAGGCGGTTTTACCCTCATTGAGCTGGTGATAGTTATTGCCATCGGCGTCATTTTGGGAACGATCGGCTTAGTTAGTTTGAGTGGTTATCGCCGTCAGCAAAGTTTGCGTCTGGCTTCCCAGTCCATCGTTACTTTTCTGAAAGACGCCCAGAGCCGCTCCATCAGTCAGGAAGGCGGACTGCGGTGGGGAGTTAGATTCGATAACCTAATGACCGGGCGGGATAATTATCTTCTTGTAAGCGGTCCGCCATTTGGTCCGGCTGGTAGCACGGTAGCGCTGCCGGCGAGCATAGAATTTCAAGACCCTCTGGACGGAACCAGTAAGGCCGCTGTGTTCTCTAATACCACTGGTTTGCCCACATCATCAGTCACCATTATAATTAGATTAATCGGCTCCTCGACCACCAAAACCATTACTGTCAATGCTCAAGGAACAATTACGGAAAACTAGTGGGCAGTCCCTTATAGAGATCCTGGTCGGCATCGCGGTCGGCGTGATTATTATCGGCGGCGTCACGGCAACCATCGCCATTACGCTGCGCTCCAACGTCCAGAACAAGAACATTCAGACCGCTACTTCTTTGAGCCAGGAATTGCTTGATAAACTAACCGACTTCGCCGGAGCGAATTGGCATAAAATCGATGCCTTGTCCGGGTCCCATTATCTGCAAACCGCCGGCACCACTTTTGCGGCCACGGCTGGTTCGGATACTACAGTACTTGAAGGTATTACTTTCACCAGGTCCTTCACAATAGAAAACGTTTCCCGGGATCCAACTACCGACACTATCGAATCGGTTTATAATGCCGCCAATAACGACCCTTCCACTAAAAAAGCGGTGGTGCTGATCACCTGGCCGGTTGGCCCCGACACCGCCCAGGTTTCTCTGAATAAATTTCTGACCCGTAGCAAAAACTTGATCTTCCATCAGACCGACTGGTCGGGTGCCGCCGGCCAGGCCGGTCCGTTCACCGTTCCCAATAACGGCTACGATTTCAAAACGGCCAGCGTTAACACCACCGGCGTTCCCGGCTCCATAAAAGTTGTGGAATTCTAAGATGAAGAAAATTTTTTACACACTGGCTTTGTTGGGAATAGCAACCGTCGCTTTCGCCACTCATGGCGGCGGCAATGTCAATCCGAATAACGTCAACAGCGAGCGCCATGCCTGGTCCGATGTCGCCGGTTGGATCGATTTTGACGCCAGCGCTATTACTGTTACGAACAGCAAGGTCAGCGGCAACGCCAATGGTCTCCAGATAGGGGAGCTGGCGCTCGATTGTGCGGCCAGTCCTAACGGAAATATCTGCGGCGGACCGGGCGGAAACTGGTTCGTGTCCAACGACAGCAACGGCAATCTGGCCGGTTGGGGCTGGAACGATAGCGTCGGCTGGGTGAGTTTCTGCGGCAACGCTAGCGGAGGTTCCACTTTCGGCGGCGGCACCTGGTCTTGCCCGGGAGCCCCAATATATCAAGTAACTATCAGTACCAGCAATGGTAATTTTAGCGGCTGGGCCTGGAACGACGTGGTTGGTTGGATCAGCTTCAATTGCAACAATACCGGCATTGGTAATCAGTGCCCAAGTTCGGATTATAAAGTCAAAACTTCCTGGACCGGCGGGCCGCCGCTGCCGCCACCAGGCACTACCTATCTCATCTCCAGCACCTTTGATACCCAGGTAGCCGGCGGCGCCGCTTTCAACAGCATTTTGTGGCAAGGCGTCCAGCCAGCCGGTACCTCGGTCCGGTTCCAGATAGCTTCTTCCAACATTTCCACCGGCCCTTGGAACTACATCGGCCACGACGGCACCAACATCACCTTCTACGACCCCGGCGGCCCCAACAAGCAGGTCAGAATTTCCCGCGTCCACCACAATAACAAGCAGTACGTCCGCTACAAGATATTTATGGAGCCGGCCGGCGTATCGGGCCCGCGCGTTGATGATGTCATTATCAGCTACAGCCCGTAGCGCATGAGAGATGCCAAAATTTTTCCATCGAGGAGTTTCAACGCTGCCGACCATGCTCTTGATCGGCGGTATCGTTATTGAAATTGCCGCGGCTATCGCTTTTTTGACCTATTATTTCAACACGATTAACTTGGCGAGCCGTTTGGGCGCCGAGGCCCTGGAAACCGCCCGGGCCGGCGTGGACGACGCGATTATCAGAGTGGTCCGGGACAAGGGTTGCCCGAACGCCTCCTGTCCCGCGTCCTACCAGGTCACGACATCAACCGGCCGGGTGGCCGACGTTGATATCTGCAGAGACGCCTGCGTCGGCGGCCGCACCCAGATCCTTTCCGCCGCTGCTGTGCTGAACCGCCGGCGCACCGTGGAGGCGCTTTTGATAGTCGATCCCCTCACTGGCCAAGTGACCATTGATGTTATCAGGGAAATCTAATGAAATTAAATCTAAAAAAATATCTCAACCCCGCCCCCGAAGTAGGAGCGCTGGAAATTTCCGACCTGGTGTTACGCTTCGCGCGTCTGGAAAACGGCCGTCTGCGTCAGGCCTCGGTTCAGCTTCCGCCCGGCTTGATCAAGGGAGGGCGGGTCAGTGACGGCCAAAAGCTGGTAATGGCGCTAAAAGGGCTTCACCAGCAGGTTGATTCGCCGAAAAAACCGGTCCATGTGGTTTTGCTTATACCGACCAACAATGTTTATACTCAGGCCTTTACCATGCCGCTGGTCGCCGAGAAAAATGTTGACGAAGCGGCCCGTCTTAATTTACAAACCATCTCTCCCATAGACATCAAGACGGCTTACTACAGCTATCAGATAATCGGCGAGAACAAGCAGGGGCAACTCGAGGCGCTCGGAGCTTTTGCGGGCGCGCAAGTGGTGGACGAATTCGTAAGCGCGCTCAAAGAAGCGAACTTCCGGGTGGTCGCGGTGGAATTTCCGGCAGTCGCCGTTACCCGGCTGGTTAAAGAATACGGCACCGGTTTGAAGCCGGACGCTCCCTACCTCGTTATTTATCTCGGCAGCGACGGGCCGGATATGATGGTAGTGAAAAACGGCCACCTCTATTTCAGCTATTTCAATTCCTGGGCCGCTCTGCAGGAAGAAGTCGGAGGCCGCAAGCTCTCGTCGCAGGACGTTCAGGATTTCATCTCCCGCCACGTCAAACAAGTAATGAATTTTTACACCAGCCGGTGGGGCCAGCCGATCCAGGAGGCACTGCTGGTGGAAAGTCCTATAAGCAAGGAAATTACCCAAACGGTGAAGGACGGTTTCGGGCTGGGCGTTATCCCTTTCCACGTGATGAAATTCGGCCAGCTGTCGCCGCTATGGTACGGCGCGCTCGGCGCGGCCCTCCGGGGATTGGTGCCGCGGCACAAGGACAAGCTCATTTCGCTTTCCGCGGTCGGCGTTGAGCAGGAATACTACCGGGAGCTGACCATCGGCTTTATCAAGGCCTGGCGGAACAGCTTGGTCGCGGCGCTCACTTTCGTCTTCCTGGTGATTTTAGTAGCCGACTCGTTGTTGGCGCGGCAGGCGGCGGCTGGTGCCCGGGATTTGGCTAGCCGCGCGCTGGTGCCGCTTGCGGAGATCCAGGCGCTGCAGGCCGACGTCAAAAAATTCAACCAGGGAGTAGATTTCGCCTTGAAAGCCCAGGAAATAACACCCGAATGGTCGCAGTTTTACGATAAGATGCGCCTCTTAACCGGCCAAAAAGTGACGATCCAGAGGCTATTCGTGGATCCGAATCTCTCGGCGCTTTTGGTCGGCACGGCGGTCAACGATTCGGCGGTGATCCAGTTCAAGAATACGATCAGTAAAGACCCGAACTTCAAAGACGTGGTCTTGCCGCTTTCCAACATCAAAGTGAACGAAGACGGGACGGTTGCCTTCTCGCTGAACTTCAAACTGACCTCGCTGAAGTTTTAATTGTGTCGATTTTCCCTCTTGCTTTGTTTGTTAAGTGTGGCAATATATAACCAGTTCCTGAAAAAGGAGGAAAAGAGTGATTGTGGTCGAACACAGAATCACGCGATCCGTTAACGTTACCCCGGGAGCGGAGGTCGCGGAACGAACTGAATTGGAAAAAAGATTGCTCGCGCTTAAGACCGCGATTAACACGGAACTTGCGAGTCGTGGCGTGGCAATTATGGATCTCGCGTATCATCCGGAAAAGAACATCTATCATTATTGTGTGCCGGCATCCTACCGCGCAGAAGATTACCCCACCATCAAGGGAGTTGTCGAAAGGCATTGCAGTTAATCGCTCATTGACCGCTCATCAGGCGGTCTTTTTTTATTTCAATTTCTCGGCTATTTCAGCAAAAACTTTTTCCAATACCGCTTTATCGGCGGGGGAGATCTTTTTGAGGACGAAGTCCAGCGCCTTCATTCTTTCCTCGCCTTCTTTCTGCGGTGGGCGGATGCCGATGCGCAGGCGCCAGAAATCTTTCGTTTTGAGAGTGGCCTGGACGCTCTCCACGCCGTGATGGCCGGCGGCGCCGCGGCCGAAAGAAAATTTGTAATTTCCTAACGCGATATCGCTGTCGTCGTGGGCCAAAAGCAATTCCCCAGGCTTGGTGCCGGCTTTTTTGATTTCTTTGGCGACGAATTTGCCGGACTCGTTCATATAAACCCCGGATTTCACGCCTTTACCCAAAAAATCCAAAAATAAAAAACCGACATTGTGGTAGGTATTTTCGTATTTCGGGTCGGGATTACCGAGACCGACAATGATTTTCAGCTCCAGCTTCATACTTGTTGTATTTTATCACAAATTTATTCATAATTACTCCAATGAAGTCTTTCTGGTCGTCGGCCTGGGAGATTTTGGAAATCATCCTTATCTCCGTCGTTGCGGTTTTTTTGATAAGAAACTTCCTCGCTCAGCCGTTTTTGGTGAGCGGTGCCAGCATGGAACCGACTTTTGATAATCGCGATTACCTGATCATTGATGAGGTGACCTACCGCTTCCGCGAGCCGGAACGGGGCGAAGTGGTGGTCTTTCGCTACCCCAACGACCCCTCGGTTTATTTCATCAAACGCATAGTCGGCCTGCCTGGCGAACGGGTGGTGATCAAAAATGGGCGGGTGACTGTTTACAGCGGCGGAGAAGAAATCCTCATTGGCGGGGAGACCAACGGGTTCGTGGACACGCGGCTCGGCGGCGACCAGTATTTTGTTTTGGGCGACAATCGGTATAATAGTTTTGACTCCCGAAACTGGGGACCGGTCAAAAGAACGGACATCATCGGCATCGCGCGCATCAAAGTTTTCCCCATCAACGAATTTCAAATTATAAAAGCAAGCGCAAATCTATAATCTGCGAAAATGCCCCGCGCATCAAAAAAACCAAAAGCCGCTATAATCACCGCGCCCAAGGGGATGCACGACACTTTGCCGGGCGATCAGCCGATCTGGGACAGGATCCGGAAAATCGGCAAGGCAACAGCCGATTTTTACAATTTTCTACGCATTGACACGCCGATCCTGGAAAAGGCGGAACTCTTCCAGCGGCCGTTGGGAGAGACCTCCGACGTGGTGGAGAAACAGATGTTCGTGCTGAAAACCAAAGGCGGAGACGCGCTCGCGCTACGGCCGGAGGGGACCGCTCCGATCGCCCGCGCCTATATAGAGAACGGCTTGAGTCATCTCGGCCAGCCGCTCAAGCTTTACTACGAAGGCCCAATGTTCCGCTACGAGCAACCGCAGGCCGGCCGCTTCCGGCAATTCCACCAGCTGGGATTTGAGATCATCAGCAACGACAACGACCCGATTTACGACGCGCAGGTGCTGCTCGCCTGCTACCGCGCGCTTCAGGATCTGAAACTCAAAGACATCAGTGTCCAACTGAACAGCATCGGCTGCCATAAGTGCCGGCCGAATTTCCGCCGTCAGCTTTTGGAATATTACCGTCCGAAGGAAAAGCAGCTTTGCAATGACTGCCGCCGGCGCCTCAAGACCAACCCGCTTCGTCTTTTGGATTGCAAGAACGAAAAGTGTATTGAGTTAAAAAAAGACGCGCCTAATATTCTCGACTCACTGGACTTCGATTGCAAAAAACACTTCAAGAAGGTGCTGGAATTTTTGGAAGAGGTCCGGCTGCCCTACACCCTGAACCAGCACCTGGTGCGGGGTTTTGATTACTACACCAAGACGGTTTTTGAGATTTTCCACGAAGGATTCGATTTTGCCATTGCCTCCGGAGGCCGTTACGATTACCTGCTGGAGATGCTGGGTGGGCGGCAGTTACCGGGAGTCGGAGGAGCGATCGGCGTTGAGCGGCTGGTGGAGATCATCAAGGCCAAAAATATTTCGGTTGTCGGCAAAAGCCGGCCGAAGCTCTACCTGATCCACATCGGCGACCTCGCTAAGATAAGGGCACTCAGCATCATCGAGCTTTTCCGCGAGGCGGGGCTGGATGTGGTGGAGGCGCTCGGCAAGGATTCGCTCCGTGCCCAGCTCAAAGCGGCCGACAAGATCGGGTCGCCACTGGCGTTGATCTTCGGGCAGCAGGAGGCCTTCGAGCAGTCCATCATCATTCGCGATATGAAGACCGGAGCGCAGGAAACGGTGCCGCTGAAAAAAGTTGTCGAGGCGGTCAGGCGGAAGCTGCGATAGGATGGATTGCGTTTTTTGTAAAATTGCCAAAAAGGAAATTCCGGCGGACTTGGTTTTGGAAAATGGGAAGCTGATGGCTTTCAAAGACATCCGCCCATCGGCGCCGGTACATTATCTCGTCGTTCCCAAAGAGCACATCCAGTCCATCGCGCACCTCGCGGGAAATCACAAGGAAATCCTTGCCGATTTGATCTATGCCACCAAGGACCTCGCGGCCAAGCTTGGGCTGAAAGGGTATAAGCTGGTTTTTAACGTCGGACGAGAGGGCGGGCAGGTTATTGACCATTTGCATCTGCATCTCTTAGGCGGCTGGACCAAGAAAGAAGATATTGAACACCTGCCGCATCCCAAACTGGACAAATAAGGCGGTTTTCGGATACTATCCTTACCATGGCAATAGAAGTAAAAAAGCGCGAGAACGAATCGCCGAGCGCTCTGATCTATCGCTTCATTAAGCGGGTCCAGCAGACCGGAGTTTTGCGCGAAGCCAAGAAGCGGCGTTTCCATAAGCGTTCGCAGAATCGGCTTAAGCGACGCGTTTCCGCGCTCCATCGAGAAGAGAAGAAGCGCGAGATCGAGCACGCGCGCAAGATGGGCGAGCTGTAAGCCAATGCTTAGAGATCGGCTTACGGAAGACCTGAAAACGGCAATGAAAAGCTCCGACACGGGAACGGTCGGAGTTTTACGTTTGTTAATATCCGCCATAAACAACAAAGAGATCGAAAAGAAGATGAAAGGGCAGGGCGGCGATCTGACGGAAGAGGATGCCGTTCAGGTCTTAATGACCGAGGCAAAAAAGCGGCGTGATTCCGTGGAGGCCTTTACCAAAGGCGGCCGGCAGGACTTGGCGGATAAAGAAAAAAAAGAGCTGGAAGCGCTTCAAAAATATTTGCCGGTTCAGATGGGAAAGGAAGAAGTGGAAAAAGTCGTCGCTGCCGTTATTGCCAAAGTCGGTTCCAAGGAAATAGGGCCGGTGATGAAAGCGGTGATGGCCGAGCTTCGCGGCAAAGCCGATTCCGGGATCATCAGCCAAGTTGTAAAAGAACAGATTTCCAAATGATAGTGAGGGTGGAGAGCTGGGCGACGAGGTTCGACCGTTTAAAACCGCTAGTTAAGAAAACCGCGCTCAAACTGGGGCGGTTTTTGGGCATCAAAGGGGCGCACGTTGAGATTTTATTGGTTGACCGGAGGACGATGAATAAAAATGTGCTTGCTTTTCCGGCTCCCAGGCGGTTCCCGCGGCCGGATGTTGCCGGAAAACCGCTCGGCGAGGTCTATTTGAACCCCGATTATATCCGGGCGCACGGGGAAAACCTCACCTACCTGCTGGTGCACGGGTTTCTGCACCTTTTGGGCTATGACCACAAGAAAAAAGGTGATATTATTAGGATGGAAAAGAAGGAAAAGCAACTAATGAAATGGCTTCAAGTTATATAGTAGGCCTGGACGTCGGCTCCCACTCCATTAAGGCGGCCGTCGGGGAATTAAAAAAGAATTCAAAATTGTCTTTGGTGCAGCTGGTCAAAATGCCATCGGCCGGCATGAGGCGGGGGTTGGTTGACGATTTGCCGGAAGCCACGCGGGCGATCGGCCAGGTACTCGCCGAGCTCAAGAAGATCTCCAAGAGCGCCATCAAAAACATCTATCTGGGCGTGGGCAGCCCCGATTTCAAAGCGCAGAGCGGTACGGGCATGGTTGCTGTCTCCCGGGCCGATTCCGAGATCTATCAGGAGGATATCGACCGGGTGGTGGATGCCGCGCAGGCGGTCAAAATTCCGCTGGGCCGCATGATCGTCCATTGCGTTACCAATGAATTCGTTGTGGATGGAATGGGCGGCATTCGGGACCCGCTGGGAATGGTAGGCAACCGGCTGGAAGTGCGCATTTTGCTGATCGACGCGTTTGCGTCGGCTATCAAAAATCTCACTAAGTGCGTGGAAAACGCGGGCGGCGATATTTCGGGGTTGATATTTTCGCCGCTCGCCACCAGCCGCGCGCTCCTTTCCAAAAATCAAAAAGAGCTGGGGGTGGCGGTTTTGGAAATCGGTTTTGGAAAAGCCGGCGTCAGTGTGTACGAGGAGGGCAAACTGCTTCACTCCGCTGTTTTTCCGGCGGGTTCCGGCAATGCCACCAACGATCTTGCCGTCGGGCTGAAAGTCGCCCACAACGCCGCCGAAAATATCAAACTTTCACTGGGAACGGCGATTGCCAAAGAGGCGCCGGCTCGGGAGCAGGTGGAGCTTATCAAATATGACTCGGCCGCGCGGGGAACCGTATCCCGCCGGAGAATCGCGGAGATCCTGGAAGCCCGGCTTGCGGAGATTTTGGAATTTGTAAATAATGATTTAAAATATATCGGGAAGCAGGCGCGCTTGCCGGCCGGGATGGTTCTCTCCGGGGGAGGCGTGAAGTTGCCGGCGATGGTTGATCTCGCCCGGCAGGAGCTGAAGCTTAGCGCCCAGATCGGTATCCCCAGCCTTTCCGAAGTGAACATCGCTAATTCCGACCTAGTTTCGCAGGCGGAGGATCCGGAGTGGGCATGCGCCATCGGCCTCCTGTTATCGGGAGTCGATCAGCTGGCGCAGCCGAAAGCGGGCGGCAGCGTGGTTGCCGGTTGGTTCAAAAGGGTTTTTAATATATTCACACCATAATTTTATAAATAGCCATGTCCGGAAAACCAAAAAACTTCGACTATACGGCCAAGATTAAAGTCGTTGGCGTCGGCGGCGGCGGCGGCAACGCCATTTCCCGGATGCAGGAGGACTTTGAGATCAGAGGCGTTGATTTCATTGCCATCAACACCGACGCGCAGGACTTGGATTATTGCAAAGCCAAACACAAGATCTACATCGGCAAAAACCTCACCCGGGGACTTGGCACCGGCATGAATCCGGAGCTGGGGCGGCAGGCCGCCGAGGAAAATCGCTCCGATATCTTTGAGACGCTTAAGGGCGCCGATCTCGTCTTTATTACAGCCGGTCTCGGCGGCGGCACCGGTTCCGGAGCTTCGGCGGTCATAGCGGAAGCGGCCAAAGAGATCGGAGCGCTCACGGTGGCAGTGGTGACCAAGCCGTTCAGTTTTGAAGGCGCGCAGCGGGCGAAAATCGCCCAGGAGGCGCTGGGAAAGCTTAAAGAAAAAGTGGACACACTGATCGTCGTGCCCAATGACCGGATTTTCAGCGTGATTAAAAAGGATACTCCCATCGTGAAGGCCTTTGAGTATATTGACGACGTTTTGCGTTTTGGCGTGCAGGGGATCGCCGAGTTGATCGCCATGCCGGGAATAATCAATGTGGATTTTGCCGACGTCAAATCGATCATGAAGGATGCCGGTTCCGCTCTGGTGGGCCTAGGCATCGCGAGCGGGCAGAACCGGGCAATGGCGGCGGTGGACCAGGCACTCAACTCGCCGCTGTTGGAGATCTCCATCGATGGCGCCAAAGGAATCCTGTTCGCCGTTTCCGGCAGCAAAGATATGCGGCTCAACGAAATACATGACATCGCCAAGAAAATCGGGGATACGGTGGATCCGGCGGCGAAAATCATCTTCGGCGCCTATCACGACCGCAAGCTCCACAAAGGCGCGATAAAGGTTATTTTGATCGCTACCGGATTTAACGGTTCACCGCTCAAAAACGGCGATTCATCCATCACTACGCTTTTCAACTCGCCGCCGGCAAAACCGGCGGCGGTGGAAGAAAGGCCAGCCGCTTCAGAGAAGGGAGAAAAATCCGTGAAAGAAAAGAAAAAGGAGGAAGAAATTTGGGACATTCCGACGTTTCTTAGGAAAAAGAAATAGTTCGGCCCGCTTCGCCCGCGAAGCGAGGCGAGCACGCTCAATATTTACAAAAAATCCCCTGGCGGGGATTTTTTGTAAATAGCGCGCGCTATTTTAACCCTTGGGCTCAAACTCTTGTCCGAGTTTATCCAGGGCTTTGGACGCCATATCTTTGCCGCCAAGGCCGAAGGCGAGGCCGCCGGCGAGCGCGATCATCGCGATCAAGCCGGTGATCAGCGTGTTGATGATGCTGACCGCCACACCCAACTGCACCAGAGCGGTAAGAAGGCCGAAAATAACCACGATGTACCAGGTTACTGCGCCGAGTCCTTTGGCCGTGTGTATGTTGGCGCTCATCACGGAGGCCCTCACTAAGCCCCGCAAGAAGTTAGCCAATACCAGGGTAGCCAAGAGGATCAAAACGGCGACCAGTATCTGTGGCACATAACTGAGGACGTCCCGCAAGAAGTTGGACAACGTGAAGAAGCCCAGGATGTCGGAAGAAGCGAGCAAGAAAGCCAAGAGAAAGAACCAATAAACCAGACGTCCCAGGAATTTCCCGGAGTTCATGCGCATATTGGCCCGCTCGACAAATGCTTCCACCCCCAATCTCTTCAAAAGCGTGTCCAGCTTGACGTAGTAGACCAAGCGTTCCACTATCTTGTCCAAAACCGAGGCAACGATCAGGCCAACGATGAAAACAATCAAGGCGCCGATCAGAGACGGCAGGAAATTCGCTACCGTTAGCCAAAGGTTCTGGATAGAAGCCCTCAAAACGTTAAGCCAGCTTTCGATAACCATGTATATTTCTTTTAGCTGTAAATGATCGACCTTTAACTTAATTTTAACACAATGGCAGGCGCTTGATTTGGCGGTGTGGATATCTTTTGATATGGTAGATTAAGCAGTTTAAAAAGGGGGTTTCCCATGGAAATACGAATGGGCAAGCCCGAAGAGGCGAAAGTGCTCACCGAACTGATCTGGAGCTCCGACGGCGGTGTTTTAAAAGAGCTGACCGGCAATGACCCGAATGTCATCGAATGGCTTATTTTGCGGTCGGCCAGCGAGCCCACTCTGATTTTCTCATATGAGAACATTGTAGTAGTGGACAGGGAGGGTTTTCCGGTCGGTTTGGCTTTCGGCTACGACTACGAGATCTTCCGGGTTTCCAAAAATCCCACTTTCTGGGGACTCTGGAAGGCCATCGGCTGGAAGCGATTTCTCCTGCGAGTGTTACCGAATCTCATCCGCCTCGCCTGGAAGACCAAAATCAAACAAGGCGACTTCTACCTCTCCAACATCGCGGTCTTTCCGGAGTACCAGCAGTGGGGCGTCGGCTCGCACCTTCTCCAGTACGTGGAGACCTATGGCGGCGGCAAGCGCATTGTGCTTGACGTTTCCGAAGACAACGCGAACGCCCGCCGCTTTTACCGCCGCCGTGGCTACCGAAACGAGCGTGAGTGGCAGTTCTGCGGAAAAAAGTTCATCCGGATGGTCAAGGAAATGTAAAAAACCCGTCAATTGACGGGTTTTTGTTTTTTATGTGGTTGCCGGTACGCGGTGGTGGCAGTAGAGGATAAGCAGCATAGTACTTTGAATGGCGAGAAAAACCAACGGCTGGGCGGCGTAGGCAAGGGTCCATTGCGGGATGGCGATGGTCGCCAGAACGCAAGACGCCCAGAACATGAGCCAAGCCGGTTTGTTCTCCTGGCTCGGGTTTTTCCAGGCCGAAGAGAAAGTCGGAATACAGCCGAGCACCACTACTGCTAAACTGAACACTATGCCTAAAATCGGATTGCCCGACTTGAGCCAGCCCGAGACGCCGAGAACGGCCAACACCAGGCAAGCCTTGTCCAAGTTCGTCCATCCTGAGGTGCCGAATTTCATGGCCAGTAACGCTACGATCCAGGTGCCTATTGTACAGCCGACCATTTGCCAGCTCAGGTCGCCGGCGGAGTACATTCCGCATAGGATCACCGCGTCAACGACGCTCCACACCAGCCAAGTCGCCTTTGCCGGTTTCGCCTTGCCGCTCAAAATGGCGGCGATATATGGGACAAAGCCGGCGGTGAATAGCAGGCCGGCGGCAACCGATAGAGTCTTCATAGAAATCCCCTTTAAAAAGTTCTGCCGCCATTATTGCACAATCAGCTTTTTAGTGGCAAGGTGTTAATTAGATTTTGGGCCTGTAGTAAAGTGGCATTACGCGGCATTCGCATTGCCGAGGCGGGGGTTCGATTCCCCCCAGGTCCACCATAAGATACTTTCAGAATTTCATGATTTGGGAATCGAACCGAAGCACCACCCCGATCAGGAAGGCAGCGAAGCGTCGGAAACCTTTGGTGTCCGACAAGGGGGCCGGGGTGGTGCTAGTGTTCGAGGCTGAGCCTTGCGAAGCCCGTGTTCCCCCAGGTCCACAAACACAAACCCCGCCAGCTGGCGGGGTTTGTTAATTAGTGAAATACATAAATTCAAGAATAATCAGCGCGAACCAGCCGGCTTGAAGGACGAAGAACAGCAATATTTGAGCGAGTTCCAGAGCTTCATTGCGCGACACACTGAAGTTCTCAGCGACGATGGAATAGATGTCTTCAAGCGAATCGAGTTTTTCTTTGACGTGGCCTTTCCATTCGTCCAGCTTGAATTTCTTGGCAACCAGGTCGTAGAGGCGGGCCGAATACCAGTCGCCGATGAGCTTGATATCCCGGTCCATCGCCTCGAAATCGGCGATGGCTTTGGAGCGGGCGGAGATCACTTCCCGGAACGCCTTCGCGATTTCCCGATTTCTCTTCAAGGAAAAGATTGACCACTTGGATTCGGCCGGGTGGGTGAATTTGTCGGTCCTCCGCAGACGCGCGTCCAGCTCTTTGTCCAGCGCGCGGAGGCGCAAGAGTTGAAGATTGGCGGTCTGGAACAGGTCTACGATGTCATCGATCTGGCCTTTGGTGTCAAAGACGAAGGCACCATCCCAGTCCACGATGACCAGGTCATCCTTGGCGTATTTTATCTGCGTGGAGAGCGTGTATTCTATCTCGTTTTCGTCCAAAGCCTGCTTTTCCGATTTCAAAAAAGAAGCCATTGCCGTTTTTTTGTTCAAAAATTGTTCCGGGTCGCCATCATATCCGGCCACCAAAGCGATGGTGTATTCCTCGCTCATCTCCGGCGTGCCGCCGTGCGCTTGGGAGATCTTTTGGCAGGCGTCAATTAGCTGCTCGCGGAGCTGGAAAGCTTCTTCTGAGAAAGCGTCTTCAACCTCTATCGTCGCTTCCACGACGATATTTTCCGGAGGGTAGGAGCGCACCAGAAATTTTACATCTTGGCGGTCACCCACTTTCGCTTTTTCTTCAGCAATAGCGAACTGCTTCGGGATGGTTGACTCATAATACGGCGGCGCGCTTTCCAGCGGCTTCTGCTCCAATTCGGCGCCTTTTTTGAGGTGGTGGGATTCAGCTATAACGAAGGAGATCAGCTTGTGCATACACTCCCATAATAGCACATGATTTGATTGACTTTTGAGGCAAAAAGATGGACCTTTAGGGGACTTAATTGTGATAGAATATAGTAGAAAACAAATAAGCCATTTTATCGTTATATATGCTAGAGGGTGAACAAAAGTTAATAGGCGAAGCCAAGAAGGGGGACGGAGGAGCTTACGGGAAGCTTTACGACCACTATATTGAGCCGATTTACAGGTTTGTGCTTATAAAAACAGGCAGCAAGCACGAAGCGGAAGATCTGACTCATGAAGTATTCTTAAGCGCCTGGCAAAACCTCAAGAACTACCGGTTCCAGGGACATCCCTTTTCCAGCTGGCTTTACCAGATAGCCCGCAACAAGGTCATCGACTATTATCGGACCAGGAAAGCTCACACGAGTTTCGATGGTCTGGATGAGGAGGTGCTCAAGATCGCGGGAGTCGTGGAGAATAATCTAGAGGCCACCCTCGCGATGGACAGCGTCAAAAAAGCGATCACCCAACTGGGCCAGGAACAGCAGGATGTGATAATCATGAAGTTCATCGAAGACCTTTCTAATGAAGAGATTGCCACCGCTCTTAATAAGAGTGAAGGCGCCGTCAGATTGCTGCAGCATCGCGCCATCAACAATTTGAAAGAAATCCTATGGAAGACCAGCTGATCAAAAGTTTAAAAACGCTCAAGTCGCTCAAACCCGAGGAAGGGTTTGTTAAGCAATCCCGCGGCATCGTCCTTGCCGCCCGGCAGAAGCAATGGACTTTGGGCACGGTTTTGGAGAGCTTCAAGCTGGCAACCGCTCTGACACTCGCGACCGCTCTACTTTTCCTCGCTTTTGGCGGCATCTCTTATCTCAATGGCGCCAAAGACGCGGTTGGACTTTTGGCCGACCAAAAAGAAGCCGTTTCCCATCCCAAAGATTTTTATATCCAGCTGGGCGAGGTGCGCTACGACCTCAATTCCGACAAAGAACTGGGAGCAAAGATAGAAAAGCTGCTCGAATCGGAACTGAACCTCCACTAAAAAATCCCCCGACCTTGTGTCGGGGGATTTTTTAATATCTAATCCTGAGCGGGCCGAAGGGCTACTTCACCGCTTCTTTAAGTTCCTTGCCGGCGCGGAATTTCGGTTTCGTGGAAGCGGCGATCTGGATCTTCGCTCCGGTTTTCGGGTTAACGCCCATCCGGGCCTTGGACTTGGCTGTCCTGAAGGCGCCAAAGCCGGTGATGCCGACTTCTTCGCCTCGGCCCAGTGATTTGGTAATGGTATCGAAAACCGCTTCAACTGCGGCTTGGGCCTGCTTCTTTGTCGGCAGGTTTGCCGCTTTCAGAACTGCTTCGACTAATCCTTCTTTTTTCATGAATCAAAAACAGATCTCAATTCACGACCTTTTTGAAATTATAACAAGATTACTTCGCGTACTCAACTGCTCGGGTCTCACGGATGACGTTCACTTTGATCTCGCCCGGATATTTCATCTCGGTCTGGACTTTGGAGGCGACGTCTTTGGCAAGCTGCAGCGCGCCGAAGTCGTCGATCTTTTCCGGCACGACAAAGATGCGGATTTCGCGGCCGGCGGACAAGGCGTAGGCGCCCTTCACGCCCTCAAAGCTGGTAGCGATCTTTTCCAGGTCCTCCAGGCGCTTGAGATAATTCTCCGCGGTGTCGCGGCGGGCGCCCGGACGGGCGGCCGAGAGAACGTCGGCGGCGGCCACTATAAAAGATTCCGGCGTGGAGAACGGATATTCCTCGTGGTGTGATTCCATGCCGCGGATGACCCGCTCGTCAATGCCGTATTTTTGTAGGATCTTCCGGCCGAGGTTCACGTGCGTGCCTTCCACCTCGTGGCTGATGGCCTTGCCGATGTCGTGGAGAAGCGCGGCGCGTTTGGCGATATCCACATTGGCGCCGAGTTCGGCGGCCATAATGCCGGAAATGTGCGCCATTTCAATGGAGTGCACCAGCACGTTCTGGCCGTAGCTGGTACGGAAGTATAGGCGGCCCAAAAGCTGAAGGATCTCTTTGGGGAAATCAATGACGCCGATTTCCAGAGCCGATTGCTCGCCGACTTCTATCATCCGCTTATCCAGATCTTTCTTGGCTTCCTCAACCTTTTCTTCTATTTTGGCCGGTTGAATGCGCCCATCTTTGATGAGTTTTTCCAAAGCCAGGCGGGCGGTCTCGCGCCGCAGAGGATCAAAGGAAGAAATAATGATGCTCTCCGGCGACTCGTCCACGATCAGTTCCGCGCCAGTAAGGCGTTCCAGAGTCCGGATGTTCCGACCCTCGCGCCCGATGATCTTGCCTTTCAATTCTTCGTTAGGAAGGTGAAAGGCGGTGGTAGTGAGATCGGCAACGTGCGAGCGAGCGTAGCGCTGAACGGCATTGGTGATGATTTCCAAGCTCTTTTTCTCGACTTCCTCGCGCTTTTCATGCTCCAGCGACTGGATGGTTTTTACGAGTTCGTGGCGGTGCTGATCTTCCAGTTCTTTGAAAAGGCGTTTTTTGGCTTCCTCGGCGGAAAGGCCGGAAACTTTCTCCAGCTGGGCAATGGCCTTTTTCTGGGTTTCGGCCGCCTCTTCCTTGATCTTCCCGACATTGCCGAGTTCTTCCTTCAGGCCGGATTCGGTTTTGGAAAGCTCTTTGGCGCGCTGTTCCAAGCTCTCGTCCTTTTTCATCAGGCGCTCTTCGAGCGTGTCCAGGCGATTTTTCCTTTCCTTCTCTTCTTTTTTAACGTCGTCAAGAACAGCGGCGGCCTTTTCCTCCGCTTCGTGGATTATTTTTTTGGACTTTTCCTCGAGAGAACTGGCTTGCTTAGAAACGACTGCCTGCCGAATGACGTATCCTAACCCCAAACCGATAGCCAGCAAAACCCCACCGATCAGGATGGTTGAAATCATTTTTTATTAAATTGGTTCGAAAATTTGTAAGCATTTGTATCGACGTATCCACATAATAGCGCCGTTGACTTTGAAAGTCAAATCGTGTATACTGCATGTAGAGTGAGTGATGAATACTGCCTGATTCAGCGCAAGCCGAATCAAGAAGTGTCCCGCTCAATTTGTGCCAAAAGCCGCCTTCGGGCGGTTTTTGGTTGTAATAAAATTAGCCCCTTAAAGGGCCGCGTGTGGTGACCTCCAATACAATTTGTGTTGAGTGAGTGCGCGTCCACGCGGCCCAATAAGGGGCCAATCTAAATCAATTATACAGGGCTTTATAAAAAAGCAAAAATGGCTTAGATTAAAATTGCGATGTTTCAGCCAGACGTGAGTTTAAAGGGTTTCAGCAACTACAAAATTGGCGGCCCGGCCCGCCATTTTTATGTTCCCAAAACCGTTGACGAGTTGATTGCGGGCGTGGAAAAGGCCAAAAAGGAGCAGCTGCCGATTTTCGTGCTCGGCGGCGGTACCAATCTCCTCATCAGCGATAAAGGGTTTGCCGGTCTGGTGATCAAACCGGAAATAAAAGTTCTGGAGGGCGCCAATGGGACGATCCGCGTCGGAGCGGGCGTTTCGGTGGCCGACCTGCTCGCTTTCGTAATCGATAGGGGTCTCTCGGGCCTGGAATGGGCGGGTGGCTTGCCGGGGACGGTGGGCGGAGCTATTCGCGGCAATGCCGGAGCCTTCGGCGGTGAAATAAAAGACATCGTTGAAGAAGTAGTGAGCTTGGACATCTCCGGCGCCATTCCCAAAGTCGTGAAGCGCAAAAAACCGGAAGCGAGATTCGGTTACCGTTCCAGTATTTTCAAGGAAAAAGGAGGCGCGGAGATCGTTTTGGAAGCGGTGCTCGCGCTCAAAAAAGGCGAGAGCGAGATCATCCGGCAGGCAATCGAGGAAAAAATAAAATACCGGCAGGAGCGGCACCCGATGGACCTCCCGAACATCGGCAGTATTTTCAAAAACGTGGACTTGAAGGATATGCCCAAAGATTTGGCGGAGCGATTCGCCGCTAAAATCAAGCCGGACCCGTTCCCGGTTTTGCCGACCGCCGTCTTGTTATCCGAAGCCGGCCTGAAAGGCGTGCGGGAGGGCGGGGCGATGTTTTCGCCGAAACACCCTAACTTCATCGTCAATGCCGGAGACGCCAGCGCCGAGGATGTGAAAAAACTCATCACGCTTGCCAAAGCTACAATCAAAGAGAAATTCGGTATAGAATTAGAGGAAGAAATACAATTCGTTGAATAAAAAGGATGAATATAAACATTAAGTATACGAATCTGGATTCCACGGCGGCGATCGAGAAATACGTCGTTGATAAAATCGGCATGCTGGAGAAATTCATCAAGCGGCTGGATGAGAAAAGCATTCCGCAGGTGCAGGTAGAAATCGCCCGCTCTACCAAGCATCACAACAAAGGCGACGTTTACCACCTGGAATGCAATCTGGAACTTCCGGGAAGGCTTCTCCGGGCGGAGACGGAAAACTGGGATGTGCGTCTCGGTGTGGACGAAATAAAGGACATCATGGATATGGAAATCAAAAAGTATCTGGAGCGTTTCCGGCCGCAGGATTCCGGCGGCCAAGCTATGTTGAGAAAACTCCGCGGTAAGGATTAAAAAGACGCACTTCGTGCGTCTTTTGATTCAGGCCTCCTTTATGTGTTACCAGTGGATCTCGATCGCAGAGCCTTCGCTGGCGTGACCGTATTCCCAGTAGCGGATCCGGGGTTTCCAGCCCTTTTCGCGGCAATAGTCGAACACGTCCTTGGCCGCGCCCACCAGGTTCTGCGGCCTCCGGACTGGGCCCATGAGGAGGTGCGAGTACCACTTCCGCTTGAACGATTCGTGCGGATCAATGCGCATCACCTCCAGACAGGTTTCCCCTTGAGCCGCGGCGGCTCTGATTCTGGCCGGAATTTCCACGACGATTTTCTCAAAGAGCGCCTTCCGGATTCGCAGCTGGGCATCAGCGCTGATCCTGCCGGCCTCTGCCAGGTCCATTGCCATAAAACCTCCTAAAAAGCTGCCTACATTGTATAAGATTTTTTTAATTTGTCAAATCCGGCATATCAGCTTATAATTCACCCATGTTTAAATGGCTGGCGAAGTTTTTTAAGTCCGACGCGGAGCTGCGGCGGGTCGCGGAAGAGATCAACGCGCTTGAACCGGAGATCCAGAAACTCTCTGACCAGGAGTTGAAGGCGGGGAGTTTGCATTTGAAGCATCGGGTTTCGGAGGGCGAGGAACTCGACCTAATCCTGCCGCGCGCCTACGCGCTCGTGCGCGAAGCGGCCAAGCGCACTCTCGGACAGAGGCATTTTGACGTCCAGCTGATGGGCGGCATTGTGCTTCACCAAGGCAAAATTGCCGAGATGAGGACCGGCGAAGGAAAGACGCTTGCTGCCACTTTGCCGGCCTACCTTAACGCGCTCACCGGCAAGGGAGTGCACGTGGTTACCGTAAACGAGTATCTCGCTAAGCGCGACGCGGTTTGGATGGGCCAGATCTATCACGCTCTCGGACTCAAAGTCGCCTGCTTGGTCCATGAGAGCGCGCGGCTCTACGACCCCGACTACCGAATCCCGCCGCAAGGAGCGGTTTTGATAGACAAAGAACGCGACACCACCGGCAGTTTTTTGGTGCAGGAAGATTATCTCCGCCCCATCAGCCGCAAGGAGGCCTATCAGGCCGACATCACTTACGGCACCAACCACGAGTTTGGTTTTGATCACCTCCGAGACAACCTCGTCTACCAGCTTGACCAGCAAGTCCAGCGCGGAAACTACTACGCCATCATTGACGAGGTGGATAGTATCCTGATTGACGAAGCGCGGACGCCGCTTATCATCTCCGCTCCGGACGCGGTTTCGAGCGAATACTACCGGACCTTCGCGCGCGTCGTCCGCGGCCTGGAAGACGGCGTTGATTACGTAAAAGACGAAAAAAAGCGGGCGGCGGATATTACGGACGAGGGAATTAACAAAGTAGAAAAGACGCTGAATCTGAAAAATCTTTTTGACCCGGAGAACCTGCGGCTGACCCATTTCCTTCAGGAAAGCTTGAAAGCGCAGGCGCTCTACCACCGTGACAAGGATTATGTCGTTAAAAACGGCGAAATTATTTTGGTGGACCAGTTCACCGGGCGGCTTTTGCCCGGCCGGCGCTACTCCGGCGGGCTTCACCAAGCGATCGAGGCCAAGGAGGGTCTTAGAGTGCAGGAGGAGTCGCGCACCTACGGCTCGATTTCTCTCCAGAACTATTTCCGGATGTACCAAAAAATCGCTGGCATGACCGGGACGGCCCAAACCTCGGCGGAGGAGTTCGACAAAGTTTACAAACTGGAGGTGGTTACCATCCCGCCGAACCGCGAAATGATCCGCAAAGACATGCCTGACCTAATTTTCAAAACGCTGGAAGGAAAGTTCGCGGCGCTGGTCAAAGAAATTAAGGAGCGGCACGAAAAAGGCCAGCCGGTGCTGGTCGGCACGGTTTCCATAGAAAAAAACGAGCTTCTATCTCGATTACTCAAAGAAGCCGGCGTCCCGCACGAAGTATTAAATGCCAAAAATAACGAGCGGGAAGGCGCGATCATTGCTCAAGCCGGCAAGCCCGGCGCCGTGACGGTGGCGACCAACATGGCAGGCCGTGGCGTGGACATTATCTTGGGCGGCAACCCGCCGGAAATTTTGGAGGCGCAAAAAGTTAAGAATATTGGCGGGCTTCACGTGATCGCTACGGAGCGGCACGAGTCGCGGCGCATAGATAATCAGCTCCGCGGCCGCTCCGGCCGGCAGGGGGACAACGGCTCCTCGCAATTCTATTTGTCGCTGGAAGACGATTTGATGCGCGTCTTCGGCGGTGACCGGCTCAAGCGGGTGATGGAGTTTTTGAAAGTGCCCGAAGATACGCCGATAGAATCGGGAGTGGTCACCAAAGCGGTGGGGCAAGCGCAGGGCCGAGTGGAAGGGCTGAATTTTGATGCGCGCAAACACCTCTTGGATTTTGACGACGTCTTGAACAAACAGCGTTCGGCTATTTACAAAAAAAGGCAGGATTTGCTCGAGCAGAAAGTTCACCCGCAGATGTTGGCGATCCTGGACATGCTCTGGATGAATCACCTGGAAAACATGGAAGCACTCGCCGAGTCGGTGCGGCTCCGCGCCTATGGCCAGCACGACCCCTTGGTGGAGTACCGCCGTGAAGGGCATCTATTGTATCAGCAGCTACTCGCCGATTTTGACCAATGGCTTCACGAGAACGAAGAAAAATTGAAAGAACACGCAGGCCACGACCACTCGCATATGCCGCAGGCTCCGGCGGTTGCCATCCCGCAGCCGAAAAATGAATACGCCGACCAGCGAATAGGCCGCAACGACCCCTGCCCCTGCGGCAGCGGAAAGAAATATAAAAGATGTCACGGAAAATAAAAAGACCCCTCCGAGAGAGGGGTCTAATACTTTCCATAGCGTCGTAGACTGATCTACGTTGAGAGCGGTATCGCCAGCGCGATTGTCTCTCAATTTCATCAGGCAACGCTAGGGGGCATCCATACTCTGTGTCGGTGGCCGGGTCAGGCGCTGGCCTGCGAGGTCAACACAGAGGAGCAAAACTATAGGCATTATAGCAAGTGTAAGAAATTCGTCAACAATTCCTGTGTATAATCAATAAAAACCAAATAAGGATATTAGAAATGTTAGACTTACTTTATGATAGGCGAAGTTAAAAATATTCCGGAAAATAAGCCCACGCCGGAAGATCTGGAAAAACTTAGGGCTACGCAAAAAGTTCATCCGGTGGATGAGGTTAAAAAAGGCCAGCCGGAGAAGCCGGTTAAGGACAGAAAAGAGGAAGGCAAGGGTGAGCGGATCGATATCCAGGCGTAGTTTGCTATAATTAATTTCATGTATGAATTCGCTTACGACGTGGTGCGGGATCCGTGGTTTTGGTACTACACCTTAAGCGCCATCCCGCAGGCGCTGGCGGCGATGATCGCCGTGGTGGCGACTCTCGTTGTTTATAAGGTAAGTCGGGTGAGCGACCGCACCGAGCGGGAAAAAGACGTCATTAAGCGCTTCATTCTGGTGCTTCACCCTGACAAAGAAATTCATGAGATAGAGCGAATGCGCGGCTGGGAGCTCTTGCACGCGCTTCACAACGGCATTGCCAAGCTCAACCCCTCGGCGGAGAAGCTCGGTTTTGAAAACTACAAGGAGCTGGAGAAGCTTTTCAAAGAGATAGCCAACTTTTGGCAGAGAAGTTTCGAAGTGAACGAATCAAGAATTCACGAATTCTTGAGCCAAAAGGCGAAGGTTTTGGAAAATCTTGTCGGCGTCCGCAAGCGCTCGATCCGTTATCTGGTCAATTCGCTTTTTACGGCCGCCGTGCCGAGCTGTCTTTCGTTCCTGGTCCTGCCGCACATCTATCTTTTCGGTAATACCTGGGCCAATCCGGCAGTAACTATCCTAACCATTTTGTCTTCCGCGAGCATTATCTACACCGCCTACGCGGTTTGGCGGATAGCAAAATTCTAAGAGGCCTCGCGAGGCTATTGCTTGAGCGGACTTGCCGCTGAGCGAAGGGTGCGCGTTACCAATTGAGCAGGGTTAGTAGTGTTATTGTTCGCGGTGATATTGATTTCCACCGTTTCTGTCGGCGGCAGAGAGGGGTGGCCGGAAGGACTGGAGAAGTGGGTGAAAGAAAGCGCCGTAACCGCGATCTTGACGGTGGTGACCGGGTTGGTTGAGCCGGCTTCGGTCACGCAAACGGCGCTGGCTACGGACGGCGCTCCGCAGGTGCCGAGAGTAATAGTCACTGCCCCACTTGGTTTAGATACGGTGAGCGTGGAACCGGAAGCGCCGACGCCGGGCTCGCTGATGCCGGTGGCTTCCCGGATGTGGCGTTGCATAGTTTGTATCGCGAAGTTGAGTTGGGTGCTGACTTCCACGAGGCCGCTCTGCGTGCCTTGCACCCGCAAGCTGATTATCAAAATGCCGGTGAAAAAACCGGCCACCAAAGCGAAAATCGCCACGTATATCAAAAGTTCAATGAGAGTAAACCCCGACACCAAACGAGCAGAGGGCTTTGCGCCTTCAAAATCAGGATCTGCTCGTTCTGGTGTTGGGGTAAAACCGCGCGGCATAGGTTGATTATAACATAGCTAAACGGCGGTGGGGTCGGAAAACATAATCGCTGCCGTTTTTGCTAAAATTTTGGCATCGAACCAGAGCGAGCGGTTTTTGATGTAGTAGTCGTCGAGCTCCAGCTCTTTTAAAAACGGCAATGCGGAGGCGCCGCTGACTTGTGAAAGGCCCGTAATGCCCGCCTTTGCAAGCAAAAGCGGTTTGTAGGGCCAGGGATAGTATGCAATTTCGCCGGGCTCGTGCGGGCGCGGTCCGACCAGCGCCATTTCGCCTTTCAACACATTGATCAACTGGGGCAATTCGTCGATACGGAACTTACGCAAGATGTGCCCGACCCTAGTGACGCGAGGATCATTCCTGATTTTGAAAAGCGGGCCGTCGGTACGCTCGTTGAGCGGTTGAAGCGCCGGCTTCAAGAGGTGCGCGCCGTCATACATGGAACGGAATTTGTAAACTTTGATGGTCCGGCCGCTGCTCACCCGGTCCAGTTTTACCAAAACCTGGCCGCGGCTCCCCGATTTTATGGCCAGGGCGATAAATGGTAAAAACGGAGCCATAATCGCGAGGCCGATGACCGAACCAACGATGTCTATAAGGCGCCGCATACGATATAATATTACCATGCGCGTTGCGTTGGTTCACGATTACCTCAATCAGTACGGCGGGGCGGAGCGGGTGCTGGAAGTTTTGATGGAAATGTTTCCCGAGGCGCCGGTTTACACGTTGCTCTACGACCCGGAGCGGACTGGCGGGCGCTTTGCCGGCCGCGTCGCCGGCACGGGCTTCCTTGATTTCCCCTTCGCGCGTCGCCATCATCGCTGGTTCATTCCTCTGATGCCGGCGGCCGCGGCCGGTATCGATCTCGGAGACCGGTACGACCTGGTCATTTCCGACACCGCCGGTTTCGCCAAAGGTGTTCGCTATGGGAAAAGCACGAAACACATTGCCTATATTCACACGCCGCTTCGTTACGCCTGGGAAACCCAAAATTATTTTGGTGATACGGAATTCACGCGATTTTTTCAGCCAGTTTTCTATTATTTGAAGCGCTGGGACTACCGCGCGGGACAGAAGCCGGATACGCTGATCGCCAATTCCAGATTCATAGCCGGCAAGATCAAAGAATATTACGGGCGGGAATCGGCGGTGATCCATCCACCAGTTGACACAAAGCAGTTTTTTTATCGGCCTATTCGCGCGAATAGTTCCCGGAAGTATTACCTGGCGGTGGGTCGGCTGCTCCAGTATAAGAAGTTTGATCTGATACTTGAGACGTTCGCACGGCTCGGCTTGCCGCTGAAGAGCGTGGGCAGCGGCCCGGAAAAAGAAAGCCTGGAATCGCGCATCAAGCGGCTGGGGGCGGCAAACATTGAGCTGATCCCGTTTGTCCGGAACGAAGACGAGCTTCGCAAACTATATGGTGGCGCCAAAGCCCTCATTTTCCCGCAGGTGGAAGATTTCGGTTTGGTGGCGGCCGAGGCACAGGCCTGCGGCACACCGGTGATCGCTTATGCGGCCGGCGGAGCTCTGGAAATCGTGGAAAACGGGAAGACCGGCGTTTTATTCAGTGAGCAAACTGCCGAGGCATTGGCCCAAGCAGTGCTTCAGTTTGAAAGCGCGAAGTTCGATCGCGCAAAAATCGCCAGATCCGCCGCACGATTTTCTAAAGAAAACTTCCAAAAATCCTTTCTTGACGCGATTAACCAAGCGATTTAACTTGAAAGAAGAATTTTGAAAGGAGCTGAAGGAGCAGCGTTATGGATGAGTGCTTTTCTTCCAAGGTGTTTGTTATGGCCTGGGAGAAGGGAGAACAGGAACTGACACCGGCACAAAAGATCCACGCCGAACAGTGCCACAAATGCCGCGCTTATCTCTGCGTGCCGCACGTCGTTTTCCGTGAGCTTGAAGAAAAAGGGCGGAAACTGACCTCTGTACAGGAATCGCACATCAAAGAATGCGCTCGGTGCCAAGCTTACCTGCAAGGGGCGCGCGCTTCCCGGAACCTGCGGCTGGACGAAGACGGCGAATCCGGTTGGCTCCGGAAATGTTTTACCGCCATCGGCAAATTGTTCAAAAGGACCTAAAAATAGGCGTTGACAAGCGCCTATTTATTTTCGTATAATCTCTACTAATGTCTGAATTGGAGAATAACAATTCCTCGGTAGTTGCCGATGAGGCGCCGGTGCAGATGATGGATCCGATGCTGCTTGAGGAAATGGTTAAGGCCGGCGTGCTCTACGGCCGGAAAAAGTCCAAGACGCATCCCCGGATGCGGCCTTTTATCTACGCCACCCGGAACGGCGTTGAGATTTTGGATTTGCCGAAAACCATGGAGGCGCTGGACAAGGCGGGCGAGTTTTTGAAGGAGCTCGCCAAAAAAGACGGATTGATTTTGACGGTCGGCACAAAACCGGCGGCCCAGGACCTTGTCACCGAGTTTGCCGCGAAGTTCACCTTCCCCTTTGTCGTTAAGCGCTGGCTAGGCGGGACGCTGACTAATTTCAAAACGCTCTCCAAGCGGGTCCAGTACTATATGAATCTCAAAGCCGATCAGGCAACCGGTAAATTGGAGAAGTACACAAAGAAAGAGCAGTTGGAATTCGGCAAGCAGATCGAAAAAATGAATATCTTTTTCAGCGGCCTTGAACGTTTGACCCGGCTGCCGGACGTTCTCTTGGTAGTCAATGTCAACGACCACATAACCGCCGTCCGCGAAGCGCGCCGCCTGAAGATCCCGGTGGTGGCGATCATGAGCACCGATACCGATCCGGAGCTGGTGGATTACCCGATTCCGGCGAATGACAATTCCCGGACCAGCATCGGCTGGATTTTGGCCAAGCTTCAAACTAAAATAGAGGAAGGCGTAAAAGAAAAACCTCCCGTTGTAAAGCAATAAAAATGACGGCGGCGGACGTTCAAAAACTAAGAGAGATGACCGGCGCGGGCGTGATGGACTGCAAAAAAGCGCTCCAGGACGCCAGCGGTGATTTGGATAAAGCGGTTGAGATCATCAACGAGCGGGGCCTTATCAAAGCGCAGGCGCGCGCGGGCCGGAAGACCGGGGCCGGTATTTTGGAAACCTATATCCACAATAACCGGGTTGGCGTACTCTTGGAGCTGCGCTGTGAAACCGATTTCGTAGCTCGCACCGAGGATTTCCGTAATCTCGCCCACGACCTGGCTATGCAGGTAGCGGCCATGGACCCGAAAGACCACAAGGCCTTACTCGAACAGCCGTTCGTTAAAGACGAAAAGACAACCGTAGACGCGATTGTCAAAGGTGTTATCGCCAAAACCGGCGAGAACATAGAAGTGGGTAGGTTTTGTCGCTACGAGCTCTAGTGATGTCTAAATACCCTCGATGTATAACTTCGTTCTTCAGATAATAGTTTTTTCCAGCCTGGGTCTCATTATCTTTTTGATGGCCCGGGCTTTGCCGCGGGTCAGCGACGCGGCCGAGCCGCCTCGGGGCCCGAACTTTTTCGACAAGCTGATGGCAAAGCTGCCGATGGCGAAGATAGATGAAGGCATCAATTCCTTTTTGGCTAAATTTCTGCGAAAATCAAAAGTGGTGGTGATGAAGATCGACAACTTTATCAATCACCGGCTGGGCAAGCTTGGCCGGAAGAGCGGCGGAGACAAGGGTGGCGATAATACGCCGCAAATGTTATAATATAGTCCACCGGGCAGGTGGCAGAGTGGCCAATTGCACGTGGCTGTAGACCACGCGTCCTACGGACTTCGGGGGTTCGAATCCCTCCCTGCCCACATGTAGCACCCGAGCCGCTTAGAAAAGCGGCTCGGGTAAGCCAGCTGTAGCCAGCGTAGCTCAGCGGTAGAGCAACTGTTTTGTAAACAGTAGGTCGTCGGTTCGAATCCGACCGCTGGCTCCCTTATCAAATCTCGCCTCGCCGTGCTATTTTTATTTTGGTACTTAGACATATCGAAAGGGGTGCCTTGTGAAGTTCCGGAAGTGGATGCTGGCGCGGATCACGGTCGCGCTCCTGATTTTCGGCGCGCTCTTCACGAGCCTCGTAGTCGTAAGCGAGTCGGGTTTATCATGCGTTCGCCTGCAAGCGACGGAAGAAGCCGGGTCGGAATTCGTTTTTGAGGCCTACGAACAGCTTGAAAAAAACTTTTACGATCCGCCGGCGCTGAAAGAGCCGAAACTCCTGAATGCCGGGCTGGAAGGCATCGAAAAACTCCTTAAAGAAAAAGGCATCGAGTTCACGGCTTCCAAGATAGCCGAGGATGCGAGCCGAGACGCCGCCCGAAGCCGGTTCGGCGCCGAATTTGAAAAGGCCGCTAAAATTGCCAAAGAAAAAGAAGCAAAGCTGGAGCAGCACGCCCTTGCTTTTGCTTCCACCACCGCATTGCTCTCGGCGGTGGGCGACTCCCACACCGACTTTTTCTTTCCCAAACAGTGGGCGGAAGAAAAGAAACAGCGAACTGGCGAAGTGATTTTTGCCGGCATCGGCACGAGGATCAAGAAACTCGAGGACAACTTTTTCTATTGCGACCAGGTTTTCCCGAATGGTCCGGCGGCCAAAGCCGGCCTGGAGAAGTTTGACCGGCTGACAGCCATTGACGGGCAACCCGCCGGCAATGACCTGACCAAAATCGTCGAGCGGGTCCGGGGAGAAAAAGGCACGGAAGTGGAGCTGGAAGTCGCCCGGAAAGGCGAATCCCACAAATTTAAGGTCAAGCGGAACAATATCTCCATGCCCTCGACGGGCGAGGCGGTGGTGACCAAGGATGGCGAATCCTTCGGCCACCTTACCGTATATTCGTTTCTTCCCAGAGAAGTCACCATGGAAACGCTCCGCCACGTGGCGGATACCGGAGGCGAGAAGAAGCTGAAGGGTTTCGTCATCGATCTCCGGGGCAACGGCGGCGGGTACATCCATATTCTCAACCGGATGCTGGGCATCTTCCTGGAAGCCGAAACCGAGTGCTACAAGCTCAAGTGCGCGTCCGGTGACCAGCCGTACAAGGTATTTATAGGGCCGGTGGCCCGGAAGCCGGTGGTGGTGTTGGTTGACGATGGCTCCGCCTCGGCCTCCGAGATCTTCTCCGGCGTTCTGCAGGAACAGAAGCGCGCAAAGGTCGTCGGCAAAAAGACGGCCGGCGCCGTCAGCGTTGGCAGAACCTTCGAGCTCCCGCACGGGGCGGCGATGGGCGTCGCCATTTGCCAATTCTTTACTGCCAAAGGCAAGAAACTCGAAAAGGAAGGCGTCACGCCCGACGTCACGGTAGAACTGACCAAGGACGATATCCTGAAAGCCAGGGACGTCCAGCTTGAAAAGGCCATTGAAATCCTTAAGAAAGAAATACAGAATCGTTAACCCGGTCTTTACCGGGTTTTTATTTTGGGCTAAGATATTTATCTAAAGCGGTTGCCGATGTAGCTCAGCGGTAGAGCAACTCCATGGTAAGGAGTAGGTCGTCGGTTCAAATCCGACCATCGGCTCAAAAGTTTGCTTCGTTGCCGTTGCCGTGTTAAGATAATTCCCATTATGGCTTCCAAGTACAGCGCCAATATCATCAAGCTGAAATGCTCGGTCTGTAACCGGGTCAACTACTACACCCGCAAAAATAAAAAAACCACCGAAAGGAAAATTGAAATGAAAAAGTTCTGCAATTGGTGCCGTAAACACACCGTTCACAAAGAAGCGAAAAGATAAAAAATTATTGCTTCTCGCGGCGGAGCTCCTCCTGGGCAGCGGCATAAAGCCCGCCGAGGTTCGCGAATTTAACGAAGGCGAGGAACATAAAGCTGAGCGCCGCGTAAAAAGTGAAGTGGCTAATATAGGCGATTTGGATCAACGGTATGCCAAAGTCTCGGGCCAAAATATCAACGTAGATGCCTTGGGTAGCCGATATGGCGATAAGGGCATAGGCCGCGAGCAGGTAATTCACAAAGCCGGCGGCGATCGAAACCCGATTTTTTATCCTCAACAACTTGTAGATTCCGAGCGCGGCTATGACGGCCACCAGCGTGCTGTAGGCCGGGATCATCGGGCTGCCGGGCGCGAGCGTAACGATGCGGTCATTAACGAAATAAGCGGATGTCAGTCCGGCCATCACCACGATCCCGATTATGTACAAAACAATAAAGGCCGGTGAGCGCCGATCAACCTTTCTCAAAAAAAACTCCGCCCCGACGTTAATGAGCAACAAGCTGATAAGGTAGAAATGTAAGACGTTGGCGAAAATAGCGTCGCCAGCCATATTCAAAAAGCGATAACTAATAAACTCCATAAAGTGCGAAGCGGAAAAAACCAGCAGAGCCGCTAGCGTCGCGTGAACGAACTTTTCCAGCGCCGGGTCGAAGGTGTAATAGTGGACAAAAAGCCGCGAGATCGCCAGGGCAATGAACAGAAGCGCGATTCCGTGGATAAGTCCGGTTTGGGCAAAAAAGAAACCGCCACCGGCAAACTCGGCGGCGATGACCACCGCCCCGTTAAGGAAGAGGAGCACGAAAGGATTAAATATTTTTTCCAGCAAACCGTTCACCATCTAATAATAACAAATTTCCAACACAAAACCGCCGGTTGAAAAGCGGCTTTTGTTTTGCTAAAATAATTAACAATTGGGGGCATAGTTCAACGGCAGAACAACTCTCTCCAAAAGAGCAGATCAGGGTTCGATTCCTTGTGCCCCCGCACCAGAGCACCGCTTTACATTTAAACCGAAATGTTTTATAGTTTTGGCGGTACTTTTTAAAGGAGGCGGTATGCGTTTCGTGTGCAGGCGGTGGCTCTCCTTTCCCGAGAGCTTTTTCACTGGGCGGCAACTTTTGAAAGCGCTTTCAAAAATTGCGGAAACGACCAGGGCGCCGCTAATTCGTTCCTTGGTCAAGGACTATGACGGCCGGCAGTGGCGGCGCATGGGTTGGAGCGATTGGACTCAGGGCGATAAAATCGAGATCCTCGTCGGAGTCGGCGAATCGGCGCTCCCGGAAATTTGCGAAGAAGAAACTTACCATGGGTCGAGCCTTTGCGTTATGAACGACCCATCCGAAACTTGGGCCAGAAATCCCATGCAGGTAATCCTCGCGACGATCCGAGCGCGCGACCTTCTTCAGGACGCGCTCAAGGAGGGAGCCAATGGATAATCGAATTCTGAAGCTGCAGCAAGCCGCGAAACGGGCCAGGGCGACCGGAGGCAAGGGCTATCTTTATACTCCCGAAGGCAAGCGGTTGCTTAGGGATGCGAGAATTCTCGATCTCCAATGGCCCCAGCTAACCCGCGTATTTGCAAGAAGCCAGGGATGCCTTGAGAATCTTTTTTCTTTCCATGGCATCAAGAAGCTTCATCCGGCGTTTCTTAACTGGAATGCGGTAATGCTGGCTCTGGTGCGGAAGTTCTACAAAAGGAGCATCGGCATTCAGAGCGTGAGTGATTCGTCGCGGTTGAGCCTGGAGATGTTCCAGTCCGTCAACGCGGAGCGGAGAAAGCAGGGGCTGAACAGAGTTTCCCTTAACGCGATCCGTTGCTTCGCCAAGGATCATGGGATGCGCTGGGGTTGGCGGTCTTGGGACGGCAAGCCAGCCTTTTCCAATAAAGAAAAATCAATTGTGAGACGGCACTTTGTAAACGAGGCTTGGCCTGAGCTGAGGGCGTTGTTGCCCAAGCGGTCCAGAGAGGAAATTCTCCGGTGCGGCAAGCAGCTCTGCCTGAAGCGTCCACGCTCGATGTATTCGGAGCAGGAAATAGCGCTCCTGCGTCAAGCGGTGGAAGATTCTAAAAAGGCGAAGGATGACGGGGATTTTCTAAGCATCACCGCGGCGCTGGAGGCCAAGCTTGGTCGGACCCTGTCGGGCATCGAACACAAGATGAATGATCTTGGGATCAAATGGCACTACCGACAAGCATCAATCGAGTCCGGAGCCAACGCCAGAATGTGGAAACCGTAAAAAAACTTTAAAGAGGTCTATTGACCTCTTTATTTTTTTACCCGATACTGTCCATAGCAGAGTTGGATTGTTCTTTGAGAGGAGAAGAGAGTGATTAAAAAGCAAGAAAGAAAACCGGTGGTTTCAATCGGGTTGATGTCTGGATTCAATCACGGCAGCGATGGCTGCCGTGAGGGTCTGTGGCAACTCACTGCCGACATCCTGAAGAGCGAATCAGTCGACTTTGCGATGCTGGTCGGCGGCTTGGTGGATTCGAAGTCCCTGCTCGAGCAGTTGAAAACCGAGCTTGCCGGGATTAAGACGGCGGAGCGCGATGAGGCTACCAAGAAATTCCTCGAGAATCAGGTAAATCATCTCAAGGAGAACTTTCCGAAAATCCATGGCGTGAAGATCTACGTAGTCACCAGTCCGGCCTATGACGGCTGGATCGGTGAGCGAATCGCTCGTGCCCTGGTGGAAAAGCGCGGCGATATTCTGTTGTATCGTCCGGGTGGAGACCGGTTCGAGATCAAGCAACTGAACCGGGTTCTTGGCGCCTACGCAGCCAAAAAGGGCGTCTGGATGCGCGGGGATTATTTCGACACCCCGGTACTCCGGGTGCTCAAAGACGAGATCAAGCGTAGCACCCGCGGCATCGGCGATACCAATGTCGTCGGCTGCGTCGCGTCCTCCATTTACAATCCGGGGGATTCGAGCGAGATCAAGCGTCCCTACATGTCGCTTCCGGTGGCCTACAAGATCACCGAAACGCGGACGTCGGAAAACCAGATCGGCATCCGCATTCTGAAGGCGTACTCGCCTAACCTCAAAGAAGCGACGGTGGTCACTTACAACCTCAAGGATTCGGTTTCCGACGAATGGGCGTTGGTCCAGACCCCGCCTGATTCCTCCAAGATTCAGGAAGTGCTGGTGGAAACGCTTAAGACCCGGGGGCCGCTCACGGTGGGTCAGTTCTCCGATTTCACCAGCCAGGATCGGGAGGCCGTCAAAAAGGCCTTGGATTCCTTGGTTGATCGGAGAGTAAGCAAGTCCTGGCCCGGTGTCTTCGAAGACGAGGTTTCCAAGCGGTACTACTTCGCCCTGAAGTGGTTCCAGGAGAAGCTCGAGTATCCGCCGATCAAGTGCGATACGGTGGATTCGATCATGGCTTTCGGCTGTCTGCACGCCGCTTGCAAGCACACCGATATGAAGTTCTTCCGGGACGAAGTGCCGAATCTGATGCTAGCGAACGATGTCCGCGTTTTCTGCGGCGCCGGCGACTTCATCGAAGGCCTGAAACACGACTTGATGGTGAAGGGCGAGGTTTACGGGAGCCGCAAATACGCGTTCAATTACACCCGTCAGGAACAGCTGGCCGCCTACCTGGTTTCCCAGGCGATCGGCAAAGTGTTCCTGGAGAGGATCGAGCCGTTCCTGAAGTCCGTCGACCGGCAAAATCCGGAGCCGGCGGCAATGGAAGCGGCGATCCTCGAGGCACTGCCGACGTTCCTCTACATCCCCGGCAACCACTGTGAATGGACGGCGCCGCTCGGCTTCGACGCCCTTTCGGTGTTCGGGATCCAGCTTCGCAACTTCGTTGGGGAAGACGTGGTAATGGCGCTCGCCGGAGCCAAGCTCTTCCTGCCCAACGTTGCCAAATTGGTCAACTCCCGGATTGTTGAACTGGCTCAGAACCAGCCGTACGTTCTGCAGTCCGGCCTTTCCATCTCGCTACTCCATCCGTATATGTCCCGTACCAAGACGACGTCTATCCGTCCCCAGGAAATGCTGGGCAAGGCGGAGACGCATATTGTCATCGGGGCGAACTTCCATGTTGCGGAAGCTGTGGAGCAGTGGGAATTCGAAAAGGGTCAGCGGGTCTGTCTCCAGGTCGGCACGATCAAGCACCGGAGCGGATTCGAAGATACCAAGCTGAAGACCGTCGATTTCGGCGTCGGGTTCATCAAAGTGTGTTCGCTGAACAAAAGGATCAAGCGGACCGAAACTGCTTTTTACGGCACCCCTACTCCTAACTTGGCAGAAGCCAACGAAGCCATTCTCGATGACTTCGACAAGCGTCTGGGATTGTGAAGACACAAGCTCCGCACTATTGCGGAGCTTTTTATTTTTCGTTAACTTGTATAAAGAACTTTGACTACGCCTTTCCGAAAGGGGGCCAAGATGTCCGAAAAACGATTAAAGCGTCTTGATCACGAGACAACCAGCGAATCCGGGAAAAAGATCTACCAATTCCTGCAGAGCCGCATCGTCGGCCAAGACCGGGCGCTGCGCGCCCTAGTTCGAGCAATGGAGCGCCGCGACTCTCCTTTCCGAGACAAACGTAAGCCCATCGGCTCGTTCTTGTTCCTCGGCCCTTCGAGGAGCGGAAAAACCGAGACCGCCAGAGCACTGGCGATGCATCTTTTCGGCGACCGCGAGGCCCTGACCTATATAGATTGCACCAAGTTCAACTCTTCGCACGAAGTGGCGATGCTGAAGGGTTCGCCTCCCGGTTACGTCGGCTTCATCGAGTCGGGCAGAAAGCACGATAACCCATATCCGTTGCTCAGCCGTTGGAACGTTTACAAGCATCACCACAAATACCTGGAGGAAAAGCACCAGCAAGAGATCGATGAAATAATCGACCAGATCATCGAGGCCCATGACCTTAAGGCCGAAGTGGACAAGCTGGCGAAAACCTTGCGTGGTCTGCTCGACGATGGCAACGACATTATTCGCCGGCGGGGCAGCGACCGCCACCGTATTATTGCGCTTAAAGCCAAGAAGGACTTGAGCGAAGCGGAAAAGGCGGAGCTCAGCGCACTACGGAACGAGGCGGCCGAACTCGAGGAGCGTTGGAAGAAAACCGAATCTGAAATTCATCGGGTGAGGGATGAGATGCGAGCCAAGCGCACAGAAGCCTATGAACTCGAAGCGAAGGCCGAGAAGGAACACAGGGAGGCATCAAAGAAGGGGTGGTTCTATGACCCCGACAATCCGCCGGAGGACCTCCTCGGCATCGTCGTTTTTGACGAGATAGAAAAGGCAGACACCGCGCTAATGGATCATCTGATGGAGATCACCGACACCGGCCAATTCCAGTGCGACAACGGTGAGGTGACGCCGATGAAGAATTGCATCATTGTCATGACCAGCAACGCCGGACAGGAAAGGATCTCCGCCATCCTCAACACTAGCAGCCAGATCGGTTTCAAGCGCGGGCAGCCGGCCGAGGTCAAGAACCTTGAGCAGCAGATCTATGAGACGGCTACGGAAGAGCTGAAAAACAACTTCCGGCTGGAGTTTCTCAACCGTCTGGACAAGATCGTCGTGTTCCAACCGCTCGGGACGGACGCGATGTTCAAGATCTTGGAAATCCGCATTGGCGACCTCAAAGAAGATATCGCCAGGAGCGGGTTCAAGATCAAGCTGGTCTTTGACCAGTCGGCCAGGAATCTCTTGGTCGAAAAGTCCATGACCCGCGTGGAGCAGGGCGCCGGCCTTTTGGAGAAGCGGCTGACCGATTTTGTCCGCGACAGCCTGGTCGTGCTTTGTGGCACTGGCCAGGTCAAAGAAGGGGACACGGTGATCATCAGAAAGAACCCGTCGAGCGACGAGCTAGAGTTCTACAAGGAAGAAAACTAAAATCCGCCTTTGGCGGATTTTTTTATCGGAGCGGGTAAGGGGAATCGAACCCCTGTCATCAGCTTGGAAAGCTGAGGTAATGCCATTATACGATACCCGCTTTTATCAAGCTAAATTATGACAAAATCTTGATAAAAGTAAAGAAAAATGTAAAATGATAGGAGCTTTAAGCCCATTGTATAATGGGCTTGTAAAGCATATATGAAGATCATCAAGCCAAGGCACATACTAATGGCCTTGTCGGCAGCGGCCTTAATCTTCAGCGTGCGGTACGTATTTTTCCCTTCCAGGTTTTTACCGGGAGAATTTACGGATGCGCGTATTAAGGGCGCGAATATCGCCCAACGGATCGTCGAGTTGTCCCGCGATACGCTGACGCGGTTGGAAAGAGTTTCGCAGTTCGACCGGGCGCGGAAAGTTAACGAAGCTCTAATTGAGATCTCTAACGCTGTCATCGCCAACCGGGAGAGCCAGGCCGAGGCAATCCGCCTTTCCTCGCAGCTCGCGGCGATGGCCGAAAACCTGCCGCGCATTCAGCCAGCTCGCGCAAGAGAGATCGCTACCGAAGCGGTGACCGCCGAGGTTGCTCTGGTCAGCCGCCTGCTCTACTACAACAACTATCTCTCGCAGCTCTTTGAGGCCTTGCGGGCAAAATTCCAGCGGCCGGGTATCAGCTATCTCGATGGACAAGTTAACGATTTGATCAATAAGATTAATGATGAGGCCCAGGCGATCAACGAGCTTAACAAAAAGTTCGGCGCGGCCATGGTCGATTTTGACGGAATTTTTGATAAATAACTTCGGGGAGTAGTATACCGGCAGTACGCGTGTTTTGGGAACACGTAGACCGGGTTCAATTCCCGGCTCCCCGACCAGCCCTTGTAGCTCAATGGATAGAGCAGCGCTCTTCTAAGGCGAGGATGTAGGTTCGATTCCTACCGAGGGCACGAGTTTGACTTTTTTAGCTAATTATAGTATTATTACAAAACTTAACGCCCCAAAGGGCATTTTCATTTTATGGAAGCAAAGCAAATTCGCAACATCGCCATAATCGCTCACGTCGACCACGGGAAAACCACCCTGGTGGATTCGCTTTTGCGGCAATCCGAAAATTTCAAGGTACGCCAGGACGAAGCCGGAGAGTTAATAATGGACACGAACGAGCTTGAACGCGAGCGCGGCATCACCATTTTTTCCAAAAACGCGGCGGTTCAATACAAGGATTTTAAGATCAACATCGTAGATACGCCCGGTCACGCCGATTTTGGCGGAGAGGTGGAGCGCATCATGAGAATGGTGGATGGTGTTCTGCTTTTGGTGGATGCCAAAGAGGGTCCGATGCCGCAAACGAAATTCGTGCTGCGGAAAGCCATCCAGGCCGGCCACAAGGCCATCGTGGTGATAAACAAGATCGACAAGCCGGACGCCCGGCCGGAGTGGGCGCTGAATCAAACCTTTGATCTGTTCGTGGAACTCGGCGCGAGCGACGAGCAAGCCAACTTTCCCGTCGTTTACGCGGCCGCCATCCAAGGCAAGGCGGGGCTGGAGCCGGACCTTTCCAAAATGACCAGCGTCCAGCCGCTGTTTGAAAAAATTGTCGAGCACATTCCGGCTCCGAAAATTGATAACTCCAAACCGCTCCAAATGTTGACGGTCAACCTTGCCTATGACAACTACAAGGGCAAGATCGCCATTGGGCGTATTTATTCCGGGATTTTAAGGAAGGGGATGACCGTTGCCCATATCAACCGCGCCAGCCAGGTTAAAAAAGAGCAGCTGACGGCAGTGATGCTTTTCAGCGGCTTGGGCCGGATTGACGTTGAAGAGGCGACGGCGGGCGATATCGTGGCCGTGTCCGGTATTCCGGATATCTCCATCGGCGAGACCATTGCCGACGCGGAGAATCCGGTCGCTTTGCCGGTGATCAAGATAGACGAGCCGACCATCAAAATGACTTTCGGGGTGAACACCTCGCCGTTTTCCGGCCGCGAAGGGCAGTACACGACCTCGCGCAATCTTAACGAGCGGCTAGAGAAGGAGCTGGAAACAGACGTGGCGCTTTCAGTGGCGCCGATTGCCGGCTCGGCTGATCGCTGGACGGTCGCCGGACGCGGCGAACTTCACCTCGCCATTTTGATTGAAAAAATGCGCCGGGAGGGCTACGAGCTTGAAGTTTCCAAGCCGCAGGTAATTTTCAAGGAACAGGACGGCAAAGTTATGGAACCGATGGAACTGGTTTCCGTTGAAGTTCCGGAAAAATATGCCGGCATTGTGATTGAAATGATGGGGAAGCGGCTGGGCGTGATGAAGGACATGCGGGTGGATCGCGGTATCAATTTTTTAGAGTTCGCCATTCCGACCCGTGGCCTGATCGGGATCCGGAACGAATTTTTGACCAGCACTAAAGGCCTCGGCATCATGAATAGCATTTTCCTTGGCTACGAAGAGCACAAAGGCGAATTTTCCGCCAAACCGCACGGTTCGCTCATCGCTTCCGAGTCCGGGGTTTCCAATAGCTACGGCCTGATCAACGCCCAGGGAAGGGGCCAGCTTTTCATTGGCCCGAGCATAGATGTTTATGAAGGTATGGTGGCCGGCGAGAATGCCAAAGACGAGGATCTGGAAGTGAACATCTGCAAAGCCAAAGAGCTGACTAATTTTCGCACGAAAAATTTTGGCGTTCAGGAATCGCTGGATGTGCCGCGCGAGATGGGCCTGGAAGACGCATTGGACTACATTGGAGATAATGAACTCGTAGAGGTAACTCCGAAGAATATCAGGATCCGCAAAATGCTTTTGAAGGGCGGCGATCGCGACAGAGCCCGAAAAGCCAAGAAGGAACTGGAAAAATAAAAATCTGCCACTGGGTGGCAGATTTTGTTTCCCTACTTCGAGGGAAAGATGGTTTTGCGGTAAAGATTGGTGCCTTCAGGGTCGTAGCTGCCATCGGGCAGCTTGACGCATTCGGCGGCGAGCTTGAACCCGTGCTGGAGGTACATAGCGTTGGCGGCGGCGCGCTCCGGCCGGCTGGTGAGTGTGAGCTTGATAGGCTGCCCGAGCTTGTGGGCTTTCCATCCGGCGACGCCGAAAAGATGATTCGTCAACAGGCGGCCAAATCCGTGCCGGCGGAAAGCTTCGTCAACGATGACGTCGTGAATTTCCCCGACCCAGCCGCTCCAGAGCCGGCGGAAAAAAATCGTCGCGGTGCCGAGGAAGTATCCCTTGTCCGGGTAGTGATGGTCTCTGACTACGAACGAGCAAAAGTCGTCCTGGCTGGCAATGTCAAAAAGGTCGTCTTTGTTCACCGGCGGCAGGTCCTTTGACAGCTGCGGCAGGAGCTGGTTCATCCGCTCCAGATACTCCGAGTTGTGCCGCGAAATGGAAATAATGGAAAGCCAGGGATCTTCCGTAACGTTCACTAGCCACCTCTTTTAAAAAACTAAGCGCAGTTTAATTGACTTTCAATGATTTTTCAAGTATTTTGAGGTCAGTTGATTGAAAAGGAGGTAAGCCACCTCCTTGCATATAAGCTCTCAGCGCGATGCTGGCTATTTTGCAGCCAGCGCTAGGAGCGACGACGAAGGCGTAGACTCTACGCCGAGGAGGAGGCAACAACGTTGATGGTCTCAAAATAGCCGCATCCCGAAGGGCTGTGGCTAAAATCAGCTCATCGCTGTGTCGCTTGTCCTTGAAATAGAGTCTATTTCTGTGTCCTCGCTCCTGGCGCTGAACGATTTGTAGCTCACAACGCGCAGGAGATTTATATACAAGGAGGTGGCTATATGGCGAAGGTCACACTCTCGGTTATCAAGGCGGACGTCGGCAGCATCGGCGGCCATACCAAGCCGTCCGAGAAAATGCTCGCGAAGGTACGA
>Ga0247727_10000450_pt1 | contig 99784 bp, 93 predicted proteins | sample WisWelCaveWW1625_FD_202498 | JGI IMG/M metagenome (GOLD analysis project Ga0247727, IMG submission 202498) | Biofilm microbial communities from Wishing Well Cave, Virginia, United States - WW16-25 | ecosystem: Environmental > Aquatic > Deep subsurface > Groundwater > Cave microbial mat | place...
CGGACACGGACACGGGCACGAACACGGGTTCGGACACGGGCACGGATTCGGGCACGGGCACCGGCACGGGAGAAGACCCATATCTCTACGTACTCGTCACGGACCGCTCCCCCGAGGTGGTCGGAGGGATCGGCGTGGCGGGCGTGGACATCGACGGGGTGGAGGTCGTCCGAGCCGGCGTCGGCACCTGGGCCGATTCCATCCCGGAATGCACGTTCGGTCCGTCGGACAACGCGGCGGCGGACGACTGCAACCAGGCCCTCGATGCCGCGAGCGACGCCTGCGACTTTGGCGCGCCGGACTTCGTGAGCCTCGGCGCGGACGGAGGGGCACTCGTACTCGGCTTCGCCGGCCTCGCCATCGAAGAAGGGGACATCGTCCGCGTGCACGAGTGTCCGAGCCCCGTCGAGGAGAGCTACGACGTCGCGGTGGGCAGAGTCGCGGACTCCACGGACCCGGGCTGGATCAGCGCCTGCACGGGCCTCGTGGACACCCAGGACTGCGTTGTGCCGGCCTTGCCGTGATCGTCGTCGCCATCGGGATCGCGGTCCTCGCCTTCGCGTGCTGGGCGACCGCGGTCGTGAGCTGGGTCCAGCTCTTCGGCCACCGGCGGGAAGGCGTCACGGCCGGCAGCCTGATCTTCTCGGGCATGGCGGCCTTCGACGCCGGGAACTTCCGCGAGAGTGGGTGGCCGATCCAGAGGCGGCTCAAGCGGGCTTTCCTGGCGTTCTTCGCGTGCGTCTTCGCGGGGATCGCTTGCGGCGTCATCGCGACGCAGGTCTGAGATGCCTTTCCGCGACGACCGGGAGGCGTTGCGCACCCGGGCCGAGGAGCTCGAGCGGGACCTCGCTGCCGCGCACAAGGAGCTTGGTCGGCTTCAGGTCGATCACAGGGAGCAAACCGACGAGGCCGCCCAGCTTCGAAAGCGACTCGCGGCGCTGGAAGGCGAGCGGGATCGGCTCGGAGGCGCCGCGCCGCGCAGCAGCCGGCCGGCCGTCCTCGCACTGGTTGCCCTGCTCGTCGCTGGCGCGGGTGCCTTCCTCTACATTCTCGTAGCGCGTACTGGAAGAGATGAGAGCGCTCGGCTTGCCGCCGAGCGGCAGACGGTAGATGAGCAGCGCGCGATGGCGGAGGCTGCGCTGCGCGAAGCACAGGAAATCGCGCGCGCCGCGCAGGAACCGGCGCAGGCTCCCGTGCCGACAGCGGCCGAGCCTCCCGAACCCGACTCACCGAGGCGTGCATACGACATCTCCTGGCCCGCGAAGGTCCGGCGCGCGTCGGGGAACTCGCTGCGCCCCGGAGCGGCTTGCTCTCTGCGTGGATCCTTCTCCACCGACGGGATCGACGTCGCCTCCAAGGTCGACGTCGTCTGCGGCGAGACGGTCGTCTACGACTGGGACGCTCCGCTGGGCTCCGGAATGCAGATGCGTTCGTGCAGCCTCGTGGAGGTGCCGGGTCCGCGGGGCCAGCGCCTGCAGTACTCGCTGCAGTGCACGGACACCGGTCCTCGGACGGGCCGTCCCCAGCTCGCCATCGACACGGCCGCGAAGACGGCGACCGTCTGGCGCGACGGTGGGATGCGCGTCGAGCTTTCGGTGCCCGCGCCCGCGCGCCGCGACGGCGAGCCGCTCCTCGACTCTTCCGTCGCCGCGTCGCTCGTAGCCGAAGTCGTCGCGCGGCACGGGAGCGTGACCGAGGCGACCGCGCCCGCCCCGGTTCGTCGCGGCCAGCGTTGCGCCGTGGTCATTGTCCCCGCCGGCGGCGAGTGCCGCGTCGCGGTGACATGTGGAACGACCAGCGTCTACGGTGGCGGGACGCTCGGCTACGCGGATTGCACGCGCGAGAATGGCGCCGTGGTCCGCGCGACCGATTCGAATCCCACGGGGCAGGGCGGCGACCCGATCCTCGACCTCGACTTCGCCGCCCGTCGCGTGACCGTCCGGGACGAGGCGCCCGACTGGTCCATCACGATCGCGCTGGAGTAGCGTAGGATCCGTGCGTGCGCGCGGTCGCTTTCGCCACGTTGCTCGTCGCCTCGGCATGCGGAGGCTACCGGCAGCACGCCGCTACGGAATTCGACGCGGGGGCCCCGCCCGAGTGCGACGCCGATCCGCTCGCGGCCGGCTGTCCCTGCGACGCGCCCGCCCCCGTTGCCTGCTATGACGGTCCGCCTGAGACCTACGCCGTCGGCCATTGCCGCCCCGGCAACCGCGCGTGCACGGACGGCCGCTGGAGCGTTTGCGCGGGACAGATCCTGCCGACGGAAGAGACCTGCAACGACCTCGACGACGACTGCGATCTCGCGGTCGACGACGGGGTCCTCGGTCCCTGCGGCGACTGCGACCCGGCGTGCAGCACGATCGTGTACGGCCACGAGCCGGGCGAGATTCCGTTCGATCCCGAGAGCGGCGACTGCGTCGAGTTGCGGCCTCCCGGCGACCTCGTGGCGGACCCGACCACGATCGCCCGGGACCTGTGGGTGCCCAGCACGGTCGAGGGGACGATCTCGCGGATCGAGACACGCTCCCGTGAGGAGATTGCCCGGTACCGCACGGGTCCCGGCGGTGCCGGCGAGGAGCCTTCTCGCACCAGCGTCCCCTACGGGGTCGCGGCGTACGTGGCGAACCGCGCTCCAGCCGGCCGCTCGAGCGTCACCCGCATCGAGTCCGATTGCGAGGACGTCGACCTCGACGGAAGGATCACGACCTCGACCGGCCGGGACGACGTTCTCGCCTGGGGCACCGACGAGTGCGTGACGTGGAGCACCGAGATCGGAGCCGAGGGCGCCCGAGCGAACGCACTCGCAGGCGAGGTGCGCATCGGCCTCGACGGCGAAGTCGACGAGCGCGTGTGGGTGGGCCTCGCGACCGAGCGCCGCCAGATCGAGCTCGACGCACTGGGCGGCGCTCCGACGGGCATCGAGGTCGATCTCGGCGCATGCGACCTGCTCGGGTCCGCGGTCGATCGCGACGGGGGGCTCTGGTCCGTCTGTGCCGAGGGCACGCTCGTTCGCTTCGACACGGTGCCCGCGGAGGAGATCGAGACGATCGACACCCCGGGCGCCGCGGCGGGGATCGCCATCGACTGGGCCGGACGCATATGGGTCGGCGGCGACGTCGCCGTCTACGATCCGGCCGATTCATCCTGGACCCCGTTCGCCGGCGTCACGGGCGCCGGCATGGCCACCGACTCCGGTGACGACGTATGGGTCGGAGATTGCCACCGGGACGGCGCCCCCGTCGGCACCTGCGCGATCGACGCGTGGGACCTGGACGTCACCGAGGTCGACGCCGCGTCCACCGCCCTGTCCACGGACTTCGACGGATACGTCTGGGGGGTGCCCGCGTCGGGCACGCTCGACGTCATCGATCCCGACGACTTCAGCGTCGAGACGGTGCTCGACGACTGCGCGGGGCCGTGCCTGGACGGGCCGGACGCCTACTCGGACATGACGGGCTTCTTCCTGCGAAGCGGCATCCCGACCTGCTCCTGGCAGGTCGTCGTCGAGCAATGTCCCGAGGGCCAGACGACTCGCTGGGGAATGCTCTCCTGGGAGGTCGACGGCGGTGACGATGCAGGCCTCCTGGTCTCCGCGGCCACCGGACGGACGCTCGAGGAGCTCGCGGCCGCCCCTCGCGTCCAGCTGGCGGACACGCTCACGGACACGCCCCCGGTCGACCTCGGCGCGCTGCTCGGCGAAGGCGCGGCGAACCCCCTGCTCGAGATCTACGCCCTGTTCATCTCGAGGAGCCGGTCGTCGGAACCGGTCCTGCACCGACTGTCGATCGAGAGGGACTGCGACTGAGCCTGCGCCTGGGCGAGTCGTGCCCCTTCGTGGCACCATCCACCCATGGTCCGTGTTCTCGCAGCGTCCACGATCGCCCTGCTCTCCTGCGGGAAGGTCGAGCGAGACGACGTAGGACCGGATGCCGACACCGACGTCGACACGGACGTCGATACGGACGGCGACACGGACGTCGATACGGACGTCGACGCGGGGATCGACGCGGGGATCGACGCCGGCTGCGACCCTGCTGATTGCCCGCGTGGGCTGCCGACGTGTCTGGCGCTACACGACCTGTGCCCCTGCGCAGGCAGCGGCCTCCATGAACTCGATCTCGACGGGAACGGACCGGAACCGCCCATCGTTGCGTACTGCGACATGGAACTCGCCGGCGGGGGATGGACCCTCGTCGGACGATCCATGGCCGGCGGTGCGGGCGCGCCGTTCGGCTGGGGGGTAGACCGCGGCTCTGTCGAGGACCAGACGAGGCCCTACAGCCTCGACGTACTGTCGAGCGGCTTCGCGGCGACCGAGTTGCTCGTGGGCAGCCACGACGGCGGCATGGCCTGGGGGCCGAACGCGTACGCGATCCCCATTCCCCCGGATTTCCCCTCCGGCTACGAGAACGCCGCCGTGAACGTAGGGGCCGGTGTCGTCGTGGTCGCAGGAGAATGCGAGCCCGCATTCGGTGCCATGTGGATGCTGGAGAACGTCGGCCACACATCGTGGTCTGCCGGGTTCTTCTTCCGCGACCTGGTGGCCCTCGATCAGTGGGGGCTGCTCCAGGGAGGCTGGAACCTGTCGGAGGTCACGTGCGAGCGCAGCGGCCTTCTGCACGCTACGCAGGGGATGCTCTTCGCGCGGTAACGGGCCTGCGTCGGACGAGGAGGGGCATCAAGGCCAGGGCAGCGATCGGAGCCCCCTGGCGCGTCGTGCGACACCCGCAGCCTCCGTCTTCGCCGGTCCCGCCGCTTCCCGAATCGGAGTCCGAGTCGGCGTCCGAATCCGAGTCGGTGTCTGCGTCGGAGTCGGCGTCCGAGTCCGCATCCGAGTCCGTATCGGAGTCCGCAGCGCCCCACTCGTAGGCGCCGACGTCCGGAGCGTCGTCGCGCACGGCGCCGCGCAGGTCCGTCGCGGCGCTCGCGGTCGGGTGCCCCGTGTCCACGATCGGGGAAGTCTCGTCTGCCGCGGACAGGTCGAAGTCGGGCGCGCCCGGCGCGGCGAATCCCGGTGGGGCGAGCTGGCTGTTCGCGTCGAAGCCCGAGCTCTGCCACGCCGTCAGCGGATCCGGATCCGTCCCCGCCCCGTCCATCCACTCGCCGGTCGGGTCCGCGAAGGCGCAGACGTTGTGATCGATGAGGTCGTAGGCCGAAGCGGGCAGCCCTCCGAGCAGGCACACGAAGTCATCCTCGCTCGCGCTGTGGACGGCGTTGCTCACGATCGAGTGTCCGGCGCCCTCGTCCGAGACCTGGATTCCCCGCCCGCCGGCGGTTGCGAAGTAGATCGAGTTGTTTCGTACGGTCGCGCCCGTGGTCTCGGCATCGCCCGCCCCGGGCGATCGGTCGGGAACGGCGATCGCCGTCGCGCCGTAGGCCTGCCCGTGGACGACGACGTTGTTCTCGATGACGCAGTCCACGCACGACGCGACGCCGATCGCGACGTTGCCGAGATTGCGGACGACGTTGCCCGACAGGATCGTCCGGCGGAACGCCTCGGCGTCGTCGTACCCGCCGTCGACCGCGATTCCCCAGCACCCCGGTCCGGCCGCGCCGACGTCCTCGTGGACGACGTTGCCCGTGATGACGAGGTCGTCGTGCTCGCCGTGCACGACGAGCGACACGGCCTCGCAGCTCGATGTCGGGGCGTACGCCGACCGGTACAGGTCGTTGTCGGCGATCCGGCTCCCCGTCGTCGGGTTCGTGTTGCCGCTGTAGTAGATGTTGTGGTCGAAGATCGCGCGCGTCCCGTTGTTCTCGAAGGTGTTCCCCTCGATCGCGACCTCGTCGCCCGATCCGAGGAAGCCCTGGACGGTGCAGTTCACGATCGTCGAGCCGGTCAGGCTCAGCCGGTCGTTTCGCCCGTCGCAGTCTGGGTCGGAGTCCGAGCACGGGTTGGTCCCCGCGAGGTGTACGCCCACTGCGAAGCCGTCGATCGCGACGCCGTCGATCGAGACGTCGTCGATGTCGTTGTAGAGGAAGAACCCGTCGCCCGAGCAGCCCTCGCACCGCAGGTCGAGGTTCGAGAAGGCGTACCCCTCCTCGTGCTCGGCGTCTCCGCCGTCCTCCAGCGCGAACCCGGGCCCCGACGTCGAGCGCACGATCGGCCGCCCTTCGTCGCCCGAGCCCCACGCCGCGTCGTGGTCGGAGACGACGCAGGGCGACGCCGCCGTGCAGCTCGGATTCACCCAGCGTGACGACGCGCCCACCGTGAATGCCCCGCCCCGGCAGAAGCGGATCTCGTCGCCCGCCGCGATCGTCGCGAACGCCGTCCGCGCCCGCTCGTACGTCTGCCACGGTGCCGCCTCGGATCCGTCTGCAGCGTCATCCCCGGCCGCGCAGTCCCCATCGGCGCCCGCCCCGCAATCGCACGCGTGGAACTGTGCGGCATCGGCCGCGTTCGGGAGCGTGTAGAGGGCTACTCCAACGGCAAGGACGCGAAGTGACATGACCAGACCCTCCTGACCCCTCGGCTCAGGCTAACCCATCGCGCGTCGGACGCGGCGGGGACGTCCGGGGTCCATTCAATGGGAACCGACCTGGCGCCGTCGCGCGCCGGGCGGTCCAGCGGAGGACACATGAAGATTCTCGTCGGGCTCCTGGGAGCCTGCGCGGTGCCGGGGTGTGTCGTGCAGGAGGCAACGACCCTCTCCCGTTCGGACGCGATCTGGTCGGGCGAGTTCGAGGCGGGCGCCGTCGGCAGCCCCATCCGCATCGAGGAGTTCTCCGCCAGGCTGGACGTGTGGGGCACGCACGTCGCCGGTTGCCTGGACACGACCTTCGCCGCCGACAGCGGAAGCGACATGTCGGCTTCGCACCGCTTCGCGCTCCCCCGCGGCGCCGTGATCCACCGCGCCGAGATCTTCGTGGCGTCGACCGGGCAGTGGGAGAGGGCGGAAACCCTCGGCCGTCGCGAGGGCGAAGAAGTCTTCGAGGAGATCATCGAACCGGAGACCCGCGATCCTCTCCTGATCCAGCAGATCGGCATGTCGGGATATCGCGCGCGCGTCTATCCGGTCGGTCGGGACCAGACCCTCCAGGCCCGCATCTGCTACACGCACACGCTCGAGCTCGACGACCTCGGCGAGCGGCTCCGCCTGAGCTTCGCCGACCCGACCGATCCGGACGCGAGGACCGTGGAGGAATTCGACGTGCAGGTCGCTCTGCACGATCCGCGCTGGACCGATGCAATCTGGTACTCGGAGGTTGGCGACTCGGAGACGGAAGCGGGCCACGCGAGCTTCCACGCGACCGACTACGCGCTGGGCGATCCGGTCGTCCTCGAGCTGGTGGGATCGACCCCGCGCCGGCTGCTCGCGCTGGCCTACGACTCCGCCGCAGACGGGATCGAAGATCACCTGCTGGTGCGGTGGCTTCCCGACTTCTCGGCGTTCCCTGCGGCGCAGTCCGGCGCCCGCAGCGTCGTCTTCGTGGTCGATACATCGGGCTCGATGGACGGAGCGAAGATGGAGGAGACGCGGTCGGCGGTCTCCGAGGCCCTGGAGTCCCTCGTGAGCACGGACCGGTATGGCCTGGTCGAGTTCGACGACGAGGCGCGCGCGTTCCGCGACGACCTTTCGATCGGCGACGACGTGGCCGACGCGCTCGCATGGGTCTCGTCTCTGCAGGCCGACGGCGGCACGAACATCGCAGGCGGCCTCACTTCCGGGGCCCAGATTGGCGCCCGCTCGGCCGAGGCCTCGACGATCGACCTGTTCCTGTTGACCGACGGACGTCCGACGGTCGGGGCCGGCACGATCGGCCAGATCCTCTCCGAGGTACGCGCCGCGATGGGCGAGCGACCGTTCCGGATCTTCTGCGTCGGAATCGGGTACGACCTCGACCAGGCGCTCCTCGCCGATCTCGCGTCCGAGACGGGCGGCGAGGCGACCTTCGCCCTCGACGACTCCGAGATCGGCGGCCAGGTGCTCGAGCTGCTCTCGCGCGTCCGGGGCGGAGGCGCGGCGGACGTCGCCGTCACCCTCTCGGGCGGGGGCATCGCCGAGGATCAACTGTTCGAGTGGCGTCGGGTCTTCCCGGGAACGCCGCTCGCGATGGCCGCCACCGGCGCGAATGTCGATGCGCGTTTCGACGTCTCGCTGCGGGGGGTCACGCCCGACGGGGATCCGGTCGCGATCGATTCGTCCGCGATCCCGACGAGGGGGAGCGACGGCCGCTTCTTTTCCGTCCCGCCACTCGCCGCGCAGACCTGGGCCGACCGCCTGAACCGCACGATCGACCAGACCGGAGAGACGGCCGACCTCGTCGGCGAAGGCGTCGTCCTCGCCAAGCAATACGGGATCGTCGGTCGCTACTCCTCCATGCTCGCCCTGGAGAACGAGTCGATGTACGCCGAGTACGGGATCGATCGCATCGCCCGCGAGGCCGCCGGCATCGCCCTCGACGACGTGACCGCATCCGCGCAAGACGAGACCCGCATCGGTGGCCAGGGCGTCGACGACACGAGCTCCGGCGGCGGCGACGCCGACGGTGACGCGGACGGGGACGGTGCTGGCGACGGCGGGGCCTCGGAAGCGGGAGCCGCCGGCTGCGGATGCGGCACCGCCGGCACGAGCCCCACGGGCGCCCTGTGGCTGGCCGCCCTCGCCGCCTTCTGGCGACGCCGCCAACGCCGACGACGCGCGTAGACCTTACTCGTCGAAGCGGGCGATCCAGATCTCCGCGGGTGACTCGCACAGATGGCCTGTCGCGTAGAAGCGCCCGGACCCGTCGATCGCGACCCCCGCGCCCTGATCGTCCCCGCCCCGCGGGCAGTCGATCCGACGAGTCGAGATCGGTTCGCCGTCCGATCCGTAGCGCCCGATCCAGATGTCTCCGCCGGCTCCCTCCGAGGCGTACCCCACGACGAACGCGCCGCCTTCGGGAGTCGGCGCGATGCCGAAGCCCATCGCAACCGGATCGTCACCCGGTGTGCCCACGTCTGCCTCGAACGTCTGCGACCAGAGCTCGACTCCGTCCGGATCGAGCTTCCGGATGCTGGCGGCGACGACCCGGTGGGACTCCGTTCCGTACTCCTCCGACCACTGGTCGACGGTGACGTTGCCTGTCGAGTAGATGTTGCCTCCGTCGTCCGTGGCCACCGCGATGGCCGCGTTGTCGCCTTCGCGTTCGAACTCGGAGGCCCAGAGTTCGTTGCCGTCGGCGTCGTACTTCCTCATGAACGCAACCCAGTCTTGCCCGTCCTCCACCTCCGCTTGCCCGACGATGATCGCGTCGCCCTGTGGATCCGTCGCCACGCCGTACGCGAAGTCGTCTCCGCCAGGGACCGTGACCGTCCAGAGCTCGTTTCCGTCGGGATCGTACTTGCGCAGCCAGGGATCTGCATCGAAGTCGAGATAGTCCCCCACGTCCACGGCGCCGGCGACGAACGCATTTCCGCCGGCATCCGTCGCGACCCCCTGCGCGCGGTCGCGACCGGTCACACCGCCGCCAGCGGTCCTGGCCCAGATCTCGGTGCCGTCGGAATCGAGCTTGCGCACGAAGGCCCGCGAATTCCCGAGGACTTCTTCGGTCCCCACGACGAACAGGTTCGCCTCGTTATCCGCCGCCACGTCGTACGCAAAATCCCGACGTTCACCGCCGAACCTCGATGTCCAGATCTCACGGCCCGCGGAGTCGAACTTGCCGAGCCAGGCGTCTTGGCGCTGGTCGTCGTCCTCGTCCTCGGCGGACCAGCTGGTCCCTGCCACGACGACATTCCCATCCGGGTCGATCGCGATGCCGCTGCCCCCTCCGCGGGCAGGCGTGATCTCCCAATCCATGCCTTCGACCCCCAGCACGGGGTCGCTCGTGAAGTTGCACGCGGCCGACGCGGCGACACCGAGCAGCGGGAGGAGCGTCTTTCGGGCGATTCGCATCATGTGGAGTAGGCGCCGGCCGCAGCCGGCGGGGCTCAGGAAAGATATTCGAGCCGGTCGGTGACCTCCCGTGCACTCTATCCCGGTGGCCGTGGCGAAGGAACGCCGGCCGGTTCCCGCCTTGCCGGAGGTGGACGGTGACGAGAGCCTCGCGTTGCGCTTGCGGGGTGGGGATCGGTCCGCGCTCGCCGAGATCTACCGCCGCCACCGCAGGCACCTCGCGGGGGTCGTGTTCAGGCTCATGGGAGACGCCGTGGATCTGGAGGACGTGGTGCAGGAGACCTTCGCGGCCGCCCTCGAAGGAATCGCGGGGCTGCGCGAGCCGGCGAGCCTCAAGGCATGGCTCGTCGGGATCGCCGTTCGCCGCGTCCGACGACGTCTCCGGCTTCGGACCCTGCGGCGCCTGGTCGGGATGGAGATCCAGCGCGGCGCAAACCTGGCGTACGACCCCGGTCTGGGCGTAGACGTCCACGCCCTTGGCGAGGCGCTCGGACGCCTCGCACCGAGGCTGCGCATTCCGTGGGTCCTACATCGCGTCGAAGGCTTCTCTCTGCCGGAGGTCGCCCGCGCCGTCGGGGCGTCGCTCGCGACCGTCAAGCGCCGGGTCGCCCTTGCTGAGCAGCGGATCGAAAGGAGGCTGCATGCTGGATGACGCCATCCGAAAGGTCTCGTCCGTGGAGCCTCCGTGGGACGACCTGCGCGACCGCCGGGTCCTGGCGGCGATCCTCGCCCCGCAGCGCCCGTCGAAGGCGCCACTGCTTCTGGCCGTTTCGGCCACACTCTGCGCGGTCGGCATCGCCGCGGTTCTCCGGGCAACGCCCACCACAGGGGTCGCCTCGCGCGCCACACCCGCTCCGCAGCCTCTGGCGCTCGTCGAATCTCGCCTCGCACTGGCCGACGGATCCGTCGCCGTCGTCGCGCCGGGCGCCGACGTCCGCATCGCCGAGGAATCGGCCACAGCGGTCCGCGTCGTCCAGCGCGCCGGCTCCGTACGCTACGACGTGCGTCCCGCCGCCGATCGCCGTTTCGTCGTCGAGGCGGGAGGCGTTCGCGTCGAAGTGGTGGGCACGGCCTTCACGATCGCGGTCGAGGCCGAGGGCGCTCGGGTACGAGTCGATCGCGGGCAAGTCCGCGTCGACGACGGTGCGCGCCGGATCGACCTTCGCGCCGGGGAGGAGCTTCTCGTCACACCCGTACTTCCGACCGCACCGGCGACGCCCGTCCCGGCCGAGCCCGCCCCGAGGCCCACGCAGACGACGTCCACGCCTGCGCCCCCGCCGTTCGCGGATCTCATCGAGCGCGCGGACGATGCGCGCGCGGAGGGACGTCTCGCGGACGCCGCAGACCTTCTGCGCGCCGCGGCTGCTGCGCACCCGGCTGACCCCGGCCTGCCGACGGCCTACTTCACGCTCGGACGCATCGAGCGCACCCTCGGCCGGCCGACCCAGGCGGCCGACGCCTATCGGCGTTGTCGCGCGTCCGCGGCCGGCTCCCTCGCGGAGGACGCGCTCGTGGAGGAGGCGGAAGCGCTCGCCGACGCCGAGCACTTCGACGAGTCGCGCGAAGCCGCTCGCCTCTACCTCGATCGGTACCCGCGCGGAACGCACCGCTGGCGCGTTGCGCCCCTGGCCGAGTGATCGGTTTCGTCCTCGCCCTGGCCCTGCCGCGCGCAGTCACCGTCGAGACGGTCGGGTGTGACGCCCTGGACGGCGGTGAGATCGGGCGCCTCTTGCTGCTCGAGCTGGCCACAGAAGCCACGCCCGCTGGAGACCTTCGCGTCGCCGTCGAATGCGAGGGAACCGCGGTCACGGTCCGCATCGGCGACCCTGGCACGGGCCGGGTCATCACGCGCGTGATCGACATGCCGGCCGCCGACGACCCCAGCCGCCACCGCCTCGTGGCCCTTGCCGCCGCGCAACTCCTCGCGGCGGGCTGGATGGAGCTACGGGAGCCGCCGCGCCACCGCGACGAGCAGGTCCGGCCACGCGAACGACGGCGTGCGTTTCGAGGGCGTCGGTCCGCTCGGACACACCTCGCCGTCGAACCCGGCTTGCGCGCCCGCACGCTCGAGGACCCGCTCTTCGTTCCACGCCTCGCCCTGCGGGGGGGCGTCCGCACGACCCCCCGCTGGATGCCCTTCGTGAGTGTCGGGGTCGAAGCAGGCGAGATCGACCGTCCTGAAGGAGCCGTCTCCCTCCTCGGCGTCTCCGCCGCGGTCGGCGTCGCCACGCGCCTCGCCGGGTTCCTCGACGCGTCGGCCTCCCTCGGCCTCGCCTACCTGCGCATGTCGGGCGCCCCGCGGCCAGACTTCGAGGGAGGGATCACCGACGGCCTGCGGATCGAGCCTGCGGCGAGCCTCGGCCCGACGATCGAGACCCGCCGCTTCCAACTCGGCCTCGACATCGCGGCCGGCCTCACCCTTCCCTCGCTCGATGCCGAGATCCTCGGCGGCTCGCCCGTCACGACGGGAACGGTGTGGCTCGGTCTGTCGCTACGACTCGGCCTGCTCTCATGACTACCGCAGGACGAGCCGCGCGAAACCGATCCGAGAAAAACTGGCGTCCCCGTACTCGTCGCCCTCGTCGAAGTAGTCCCAGACGACCGCGATCTCGGCCGGACCCATGGCAACGGCCCACGCCGCGCGGACCGATGCCTCGCGGCCGTCCGTGAGGTCGTTGAGCGAACTTGCGATCACGGTCGGTCCGTCCGGATCGGGCGCTCCTGTCGAATCCAGGCGGAAGGCGGCGAGGTCGCTCGGCGCGTGCTCGCGGTCACCGATCTGGCTGCGCAGCACGAGCAGGATCCGCTCGTTTCCCGTCGCGACGAGCGCGATCGGGTCGTGTGACCCGCTCGGATCGTCGTCGGTCGCGGGTCCGGACTCTCCCTCGTGTGGGAGCGAGAGCCGCAACGAACCGTCGATCGGCTGCCCGGAGCCGTCCGCGAGGACGACGCTCACACCCGGCACCAAGCTCCCGCTCGGTTCCGGGATGTCCTCGCGGAAAGCGGCCAGGAAGCCGTCACCCGTCCATGCCACGAGCACCGGGCCGGAGTTCTGTTCTGTAGCCGCCAGCTTGATCGCACTCGCCGTTTCCGGCTCGCCGCTCGCATCCACGACCGAGACGTAGGGGTCGTATTGGCCCTCGCGGATTGACGCGAACGCCACAACCAGACGTCCGTTGACGGTCAGGATACTCTCGGTCGACTCGGCGTCGATCGCGCGGACGGACGACGCGTCGACTCCGACGAACGGGTCTGCTCGGCGGTACGTGCCGTTGGCAACGATGCCCAGTGTCTCGCCGAGCCACGCCGCACCAAGCCAGGCCGCCCCGCCGAGGCCGACTGCCCCATCCTTCGTCGTCAGGCGGAGCTCGTCTCCGAGAGTGAGGTCCCCTTCGATTGGCCGCAGGAAGAGTTCCGTCTCGCCCGCGCGCGACGAATCGAAGACCGCGGCCCAACGAACGTCCGTCCACGGGATCGACGCGCCTCCTTGCAGAGGCATGCCCGGTACTTCCACGGGTTCCCCGATTTGTCTCCCGACCCGGTCGAGTCGCATCACGCGCGGGACGTGCACGCTCTCGCCCGAGCATTCGCCGTACGCGATCAGAATCTCGTCTCCATTCCACGACACGGCATAGGGCTCCGCCGAACTGCACTCACCGTGCACGGACGGCAGCGTCTCGAGGACCGTTCCCTCGTCCTCGACGGCCCACTCTCCCGGCAGGTCCTCTCCTGTATCGCCCTGCTCGGGCGGAAGGCCGTGGTAGCCGTCGTCGGGCACTTGCTCCGTCGCCTGTGGCTGGCGCGAACTCGCGCATCCCGAAAGCAACAGGTTCATCAGCACGATTCTCTTCCTCATCGTTGCCTCCCGCGTGCGCCCGTCCTTGCAAGCGCCCTATCCGGCGGATCGCTCACGACTCACGTCATATTGTACCGGATGTGGGGCGCGAGGGCCTCGCCGGGGGTGACGAGGTGCAAATCGTAGGACTCCTCGATCGTGCCCATTTCCATCGAGTCCATGTACTTCTCCTCGCCGGGGCGCGGGACGATGCGATAGGGCCAGGTCCCGCTGCGAATGCCGTCGAGCCACAGCCAGCGGACAAGGTCGGGCGAGGGGACGTGCTCCTGCGCGCACCAGCCGAGCGAGACGGAAGCGAAGCCGTAGACGTTCCCTCCCGTCCACCAGGTCTCGAAGAGGTCGAACTCCGCGACGTCGATGCGGCCATTTCCATCTGGATCGCCCGCCACGAAGACGATCCCGACGCCGACGCGGGGCGTCTCGTCGTCGGGCCAGGTGGCGCGCGCGTAGTCGTAGAGCAGGTCATCGCGCGGAACGCCGACGTCTCCGAGGGGTAGGTCCGTCGCGGCCGCCGCACCGTCGAACGGCGAGTCGTGCGCGATCTGCGGCTCCACGGCGTAGTCGTCGTCGAACTGGTACCAGATGACACCCAGCCGCCCGTCCGGGATGGCGGCTCCGTCCGCGAGCATGGCGGTCAGGTGAAGGACGTTCGCGTTGGACGCTCCCCCGTCCCCGGCACCCCCGTCGTCACCTGGGGGATCCTCGGGTCCGCTCCCACCATCCGGCGCCACGGAAGAGTACGCAAGGCAGCCCGGAGCGAGGCAGGTGAGGGCGACGAAGCGGACCAGCTTCTCGAAGCCCTGCCGGCAGCGGCGGCGGGTGCACTCGTGCAGAGGCATGCCGCCAGTCTGATTCTGGACGACGCTGTCGGCAAGCGCGCCTGTCGTGATATCCCTTCGAGGAGGATCTCAAACCAGGCATGGCCGAGCGACGACGCTGCGACTGGTGCGGGACGGACCCGCTGTACGTGCGCTACCACGACGAGGAGTGGGGCGTCCCCGTGCACGACGACCGCAAGCTCTTCGAGTTCCTGGTCCTCGAGGGCGCGCAGGCGGGGCTGTCTTGGATCACGATCCTGCGAAAGCGGGAGAATTACCGGCGTCTGTTCGCCCGGTTCGACGCGAAGCGCGTCGCGCGGTTCGACCGGCGCAAGGTCGCGTCGCTCCTGCGAGACCCGGGCATCGTCCGCAACCGCGCCAAGGTCGCTGCAGCGGTCGGCAACGCCCGCGCGTTCCTCGCCGTGCAGGCGGAGTTCGGAAGCTTCGACGCCTATCAATGGCGCTTCGTCGACGGCCGTCCGATCCAGAACCGCTGGAAGACCCTGCGGCAGCTCCCGGCTGTCACGAAGGTCGCCGAGACTTTCAGTCGCGATCTGAAGGACCGGGGCTTCAAGTTCGTGGGTCCGACGATCGTCTACGCGCACATGCAGGCGGTCGGGATGGTCAACGACCACCTCGTCTCGTGCTTTCGTTACCGCCCTCTCCGGGGCTGACGCGGCCCTTCGCTCGGAGGCGGCTTGAAGCGTACGGCGAATAGCCGTACAGTCACGAGTCGAGGGCCCATGCGCACTGCGCCGGCGAAGGCGAAGACCGAACGTCTCGAAGCCCGGATCCCAGGCGATGTGAAGTCCATCCTGGCGAAGGCCGCCTCGCTCCAGGGGCGGAGCCTGACGGACTTCGTGGTCGGCTCCGCCACCGAGGCCGCCCGCCGGATCATCCGGGAGAGCGAGATCCTGGACCTGTCCGAGCACGATCAGACCGTGTTCGCAAACGCGCTGCTCAGCCCGCCCCCCGCGGCTCGATCGCTGAGGGCGGCCGCGCGGCGGTATCGAGGTCGGCGCGGCTGATGACCGGCCGACCGCTCCGCGAGCGGTATGCCGTGGTCCCGCTGGATCGCCGCCACGACCGGGAGGCCTTCCGGTGCGGGGTAGAGGCGCTCGACGGCTACTTCCGCCTGCACGCGAGCCAGGACGTTCGGCGCAGCGTTTCGAGCCTCTTCGTGGCAGAGGAGGTGGGGAGCGGAGACGTTCACGGGTTCTACACGCTCTCGATGGCGGCCGTGCTGCTCGACCGCCTGCCTGATTCCCTCCAGCGGAAAATGCCACGCTATCCTGCGATTCCGGCCGTGCGACTCGGCCGGCTCGCGGTTGCGCTCGTCGCCCGCGGCAACGGCCTCGGGGAGCACCTGTTGATGGATGCGATGGCGAGGTCCCTACGGAGCGAGGTCGCGTGGGCGGCGTTCCTCGTGGATGCCAAGGACGACGGCGCTCGATCCTTCTACGCCCGGTACGGCTTCCATTCGCTCCTCGACGACCAGAACCACCTGTTTCTCGTCCGCAGGTCCCTCGAGTCGCTCTTCGGGAGCCGATAGGCGGCGGCAGTGCATGACGTTGCGCTGCGGGGCTACTCGGGATTTCACCACGGAGACACGTCGCGGCCTGACGGCCGCAACCAAGCGGGGCTTCGCCCCGCACCCCTCGACTCCGGAACCGGAACCGGAACCGGAACCGGAACCGGACCCGGCCCGCGGTTTGGTTGCGGCCGTCAGGCCGCGACGTGCTTCCGTGTTGAGGTAATGGCCCTTTCACACCAGCCTCCTAGTAGTCGATCGTGTGAGCGGGCCCCGTCCGCCCGAACGTCCGACCCCGGGCGTATGCTGCGCGCGTGACGCGGACCCTCCTCGTCGACGCTTCCGCCGAGCGGCGGATCGGTCGCGCGGCGGCGTGGCTCTCGGCGCGCGGGGCGTCCGAGCCCGTGCTCGTCGTCGGGGCGAGTCACGAGGCGGCGGCGGAGATCGTCCGGAAGGTCGCGCTGGAGAAAGTCGCGGTCTTCTCGTGGCACCGAGCGACGCTCGGGCGCCTGGCGGCGACGCTGGCTGCGGACGCGCTCGCGGCGCGCGGGCTCGCGCCGATCGGGGCGCTCGGCGTCGAAGCGCTCGCGGCGCGGGTCGTCGCGCGGCTCGGCGAGCAGCGGCTCCTCGGGCGGCTGGCGGCGATCGGCGACCGTCCGGGATTGCCACGGGCGGCTGCGCGGACGATTCGCGATCTGCGTCACGCCGGCCTGGCGGCGAACGTCGTCCACGAGATTGCCCCGGAGATCGGCGACCTGCTGGCCGCGTACGAGGAGGAGCTGGCGCGCGACCGACTCGCCGACCGGGCGCTCGTCTTCGAGACCGCCGCATCGGTCGAGACGCAAGCGCTCCTCGGGCTACCGACCCTTCTGCTCGACGTTCCGGTGCAGACCCGACGCGAGGAGGACCTCGTCCTTCGCATTGCCGCCCGGTCTCCGGAGCTTTTCTCGACTGTTGTCGCCGGAGACGAGAGGACCGCGATCGCGATGGAGCGCGCCCTCGGGATTGCCCGGACGGTCGAGCCGCCGGACGAAGTGACGTCGCTGTCGCGCGTGCGCGCCTGGCTCTTCGAGCAAGCCGCACCGCCCGTGGCGTCCGCGGGCGACGATGTGGCGATCCTCTCCGCTCCGGGCGAGAGCCGCGAGTGCGTCGAGCTCGCACGCCGGATCCGCGGCGCCGGGATCCCGTTCGATCGGATCGCGATCCTGCTGCGCTCACCGGCCCGGTACCGCGCGCACCTCGAGGAGGCGCTTCGGCGCGCGGGCGTGCCCGCATACTTCGCCGCCGGCACGCGCCGGCCGGATCCGGCGGGGCGCGCGATGCTCGCGCTGCTGGCCTGCGCGGACGAGGGGCTGTCTGCTAGGCGCTTCGCGGAGTACCTGTCGCTCGGCGAGGTGCCGCCCGACGATGCGGGCGCGCCGCCCGCTGCGCCGCCGTCCGGGGACCGGTGGGCCGTGCCCGACGACGAGATGACGCCGGCAGCCCTCGGTGAGCCGGGCCCCGACGAGCCGGACGCGGCGGACGCGACCGAGGATCCGTTGCGCGCGGTCGTGGCAGGCGGACTGCGCGCGCCGTGGCGGTGGGAGCGGCTCCTGGTGGACGCGGCGGTGATCGGAGGGCGCGGCCGCTGGGAACGGCGACTTTCGGGACTCGCCAACGAGCTCGTCCTCGATCTCGCGGCGCTCGACGACCCGACCGGTCCGATCGCGGACTCGATCCGCAAGTCGATCTCGGACCTCGAGGCCCTGCGCGGTTTCGCGCTTCCCCTTCTCGGGGAACTGGAGGCGCTGCGCGCGCCGGCGACCTGGGGAGAGTGGACCCTTCGGCTGACCGCGCTCGCAACCCGCGCGATCCGCAGGCCGGAGCGCGTGCTCTCGGTCCTCGCGTCCTTCGCTCCGATGGCGCCGCTCGGCCCCGTCTCTCTCGGTGAGGTGCAGCTCGTCCTCGGGCGGCGGCTGACGGATCTCGTCATCCCTCCGCCGAAGCGCCGCGAGGGCGCCGTCTTCGTCGGTGCGGCCGAGGACGCGCGCGGCATGGCCTTCGACCTGGTGCTCGTCCCGGGCCTCGCGGAGAAGATCTTCCCGCAGAAGGTCTCGGAGGACCCGCTGCTGAGGGACCGGGCGCGCGCGCTGCTCCCGGGCTTGCAGTCGAGCGAGGACGCCGTGCAAACCGAACGGCTCGCCCTGCGCCTGGCGACGGGGGCGGCGCGCCGTCGCCTGGTCCTCTCCTACCCGCGCCTCGACGTCGAGAACACACGCCCCCGGGTGCCGTCGTTCTACGCGCTCGAGGTGCTTCGCGCCGCGGAGGGCAAGCTTCCCGGGTTCGACGACCTCGCGGAGCGTGCGGAGCGCGCCAGCGAAGCGCGGATCGGGTGGCCGGCGCCGAGGTCGCCTCAGGTCGCGATCGACGAGTCGGAGCACGATCTCGCTCTGCTCCATCCGCTTCTCTTCGGCCGCGAGCCGGTGGCGGGCGGGGCCAGGTACCTGCTCGGCGCGAATCCGCACCTCGGGCGCGCGCTTCGTTTCCGCGCCCGCCGGTGGCTCCGCCGTTGGACGAGCGCCGACGGCCTGGTCGAGCCCGGCACCTTCGCGACGGAGGCGCTCGCGGCGCATGCCCTGTCGGCCCGGTCCTACTCGCCGACGGCGCTTCAGAACTACGCGTCGTGCCCGTACAAGTTCCTGCTCTACGCCGTGCACAAGCTCGCGCCGCGGGAGGAGCCCGAGGCGATCGAGGAGATGGATCCGCTGCAGAAGGGGTCGCTCGTCCACGAGGTCCTCTTCGAGCTGCTCGAGGAGCTGCGCCGCGACGGACGTCTGCCGGTCACGAAGAGCACGCTCGACGAGGCCCGCGGGCGGCTCGATCGCATCGTGGACGAGGTCGCCGGGAAGTACCGGGACCTGCTTGCGCCGGCGATCGACCGCGTGTGGGACGACGGCATCTCGTCCGTCCGCGCGGACCTGCGCGAGTTCCTGCGGCGTGCGGCCGACGACGAGAGCGGCTGGATCCCGTGGCGCTTCGAGCTGTCGTTCGGCCTGAAGGATCGACGCTCGAAGGATCCCGCGAGCACGGACGACCCCGCCCTTCTCGACTGCGGGATCCGCCTGCGCGGATCGATCGACCTCGTCGAGAAGAGCGCGTCGACGGGGAGGCTGCGGGTGACCGACTACAAGACCGGCAAGGTGCGCGCCGAGAAGGGTGCGGTGGTCGGCGGCGGCGAGACGCTGCAGCCGGTCCTGTACGCGCTGACCCTCGAGAAGATCTTCCCCGAAGCGGGCGTCGATTCGGGCCGCCTCTACTATCTGACCACGAAAGGGGCGTTCGAGGAGCGCACCGTCCCGCTCTCGGCGCAGGCGCGCGAGCACGCAGAGGTCGTCGCGCGCACGATCGAGGACGGCCTGGCGCGTGGGTTCCTCCCGGCGGCGCCCGCCGAGGGCGCGTGCCGATGGTGCGACTACCGCGTGCACTGCGGCCCGCGCGAGGAGGAGCGCACGAAGCGCAAGCCCGTCAAGGACCTCGGCCTCCTGCGAAAGCTCCGGGATCTCGAATGACCGGCGTCATGGCCCTGGAAGACGAAGCCGCCCGCAAACGCATCCGCGAGGACCTGGACGCCAGCCTCGTCGTCGAGGCTGCGGCCGGCACGGGAAAGACGACCGCGCTCGTCTCGCGGCTCGCAGCGGTCCTGCGCGCCGGGAGAGGGACGCTGCGCCGGATCGTCGCGCTCACCTTCACGGAGAAGGCCGCCGGCGAGATGAAGCTGCGCCTGCGCGAGGAGATCGAGCGGGCACGCAAGGACGCCACGACGACGGCCGGCGAGCGCGCCGCCCTCGAGCACGCACTCTCCGAGCTGGAGGTCGCGCGGATCGGGACCATCCACGCGTTTTGCGCCGACCTGCTCCACGACCACCCGGTCGAGGCACGCGTCGATCCGTCGTTCGACGTGATGGCGGACGACGAGGCGCACCGCACGTTCGACGCGGCCTTCGACGCCTGGTTCCAGGCCGCACTCGCCGATCCGCCGGAAGGCGTCCGTCGGATGCTGCGGCGCAGGCCCCGCGGCTGGAACGCGCCGGGCCCCAAGGAACTGCTCCGAGACGCGGCGTGGAAGCTTGCAGACCACCGCGATTTCGACGGGCCGTGGCGACGCGACCCGTTCGACCGCGCCATCGCACTCGACCGAGTCGTCGCGCGGATGGCGGGTCTGGATGACGACCGGGTGCGCGCGAGCCGCAAGGACGATTGGCTCGCACAGGCTCTCCAACGGATCCACGTGTTCGCCGAGGAGCTGCGGCACCTCGAGGCAGTGCGCGGGCGCGATCACGACGGGCTGGAAGCCGAGCTGCGCGAGGCCTTGCGCTGGAGGGAGTGGAACTGGACCGGCGGCCGCGGACAGTCGTTCGGACCGGGACTGCCGCGCGTGGACGTCGTTCGCCGGCGCGATTCCGTCAAGGAGGAGATCGAGAGGACGCTCGACGCGTGCGACGCGGATCTCGCCGCCCTGCTGCACGCGGAGCTCCGACCGGTCGTGCGCGCGTACGAGGCGCACAAGGCGCGGGCGGGAAAGCTCGACTTCCTCGACCTGCTATTGCGCGCCCGCGATCTCGTGGCAGGAAACCCGGCCGTTCGATCCGAGCTGCAGACGTCGTTCTCGCACCTCTTCGTCGACGAGTTCCAGGACACCGACCCCCTGCAGGCCGAGATCCTGCTCTTGCTCGCGGCCGATGATCCCGCGGTCGACGACTGGACGCGGGTCCGGCCGGTGCCGGGCAAGCTGTTCGTCGTCGGCGACCCGAAGCAGTCAATCTACCGGTTCCGCCGAGCCGACGTCGTCTTGTACGAGGAGACGAAAGGGCGCCTGCTCGCCCGCGGCGCCGAGCTCGTCCATCTTACGTCGAGCTTCCGCAGCGCGCCGTCGATCCAGAAAGCCGTCAACGCCGCGTTCGAGGTCGCGATGGCGCCCGCGCCGGGGTCGAAGCAGGCGAGCTACGTCCCGCTCGCACCGACTCGCCAGGAACCGTCCCACCAGCCGACGATCGTCGCGCTCCCGGCGCCCGAGATCTACGGGGACTACAAGCGCGAGCCCGTGAAGTGGAAGATCGAGGAGAGTTATCCCGACGTGGTCGGCGGGTTCGTCGACTGGCTCGTGTCGAAGAGCGGCTGGACGGTCACCGAGCGCTCGCGCGACGGCCGCGTGCCCATCGAGGCGCGGCACGTGTGTCTCCTGCTCAAGCGATTCCGTAACTTCGGCGAAGACGTGACGCGGCCGTACGTGCGCGCGCTCGAGGCGCGGAGGATCCCGCACGTGCTCGTCGGCGGGCGCAGCTTCCACGATCGCGAGGAGATCATGGCGATCCGAAGCGCCCTGCACGCGATCGAGTGGCCGGACGACGACCTCTCCGTCTACGCGACCCTGCGAGGGCCGTTCTTCGCCATCCACGACGACGTCCTGCTCGCATGGAAGCACCGCGTGCGGACGTTCCATCCCTTCGCGCCCGTCGACCCCCGCGAGTTGCCGGAGGCGCTGCGCGACGTCGCCGCAGCGATGGAGATCCTGCGGACCCTGCACCGCGGACGCAATCGTCGGCCCGTCGCGGACACGGTCGCCCGGTTGCTCGAGGCGACGCGCGCGCACGCGGGCCTGGCGAACTGGCCGTCCGGCGAGCAGGTGCTCGCGAACGTCCTGCGCGTGCTCGACCTCGCGCGCCGCTTCGAGTCGTCCGGGGCGACGAGCTTCCGCGCCTTCGCCCTGCGCCTCGACGAGGACGCCGCGCGGGGCGAGGCCGCCGAGGCGCCCGTCGTGGAGGAAGGAACCGAGGGCGTTCGGATCATGACCGTTCACCGCGCCAAGGGCCTCGAGTTCCCCGTCGTGATCCTCGCGGAGCCGACCGCGCCCGCGACCTTCGAGAACCCCTCGCGGCACGTCGTGGCCGAGAAGCGACTCTGGGTCGAGCCGCTCGCCGGAATGGTGCCGGCCGAGCTCGCCGAGGCACGCGGCGAGGTCCTGGCGCGCGACGCCGAGGAGGCTGTCCGGCTCCTCTACGTCGCGTCGACGCGAGCGCGCGATCTCCTGGTCGTCCCGGTCGTGGGAGACGAGGAAGTCGACGGCTGGGTGGCGCCTCTGCACCCGATCGTCTACCCGGCACAGACTCGCCGGCGGAGCGCGAAGCCGGCCGTGGGCTGCCCCGCGTTCGGCGACGACAGCGTCCTGCAGCGCCCGCCGAAGGCGGAGCGGGGCGCCTCGGCGTCCGTCGCGCCCGGCCTGCACCTGCCTCGGGCGGGCGAGCACGAGGTGGTCTGGTGGGATCCGAAGGTCCTCGGCCTTGGCGCCGAGCACGACGTCGGGCTGCGGCAGCAGAGGATCCTCGAATCCGACGCGTCGGGGGTCGGGGATGCGGGAGCGGCGGCGCACGAGGCGTGGCAAGCCCGGCGCGCCGCGACGATCGTCGAAGGCAGCGTCCCGTCCGTGCTCGTCCGGGCCGCGACAGAGGTGGCGGCGACGATCGAAGACGCTCCGGACGTGGCGATGGAGGAAACGGACGTCGCCCGCACGGATCGCCCGCACGGAAAGCGGTTCGGTGCGCTCGTGCACGCGATCCTGGCCGCGGTGGACCTCGTGGCCGACGACGCTCGCCTGGCCGCCGTCGCCTCCATGCAGGGCCGCCAGGTCGGCGCCACGGAGGAAGAGGTCGCGGCGGCGGCCGTCGCGGTGCGCGCCGCCCTCGGGCACCCGCTATTGATGCGCGCCGCGGCCTCCGGCGACGTGCGACGCGAGGCGCCCGTTGTGCTGCGGCGCACGGACGGGACGATCGTCGAAGGCGTGATCGATCTGGCGTTTCGCGAGTCGGGCCGCTGGACGGTCGTCGACTTCAAGACGGACGTGGAACTGTCCTCGCGCGAGGGCGAGTACCGTGCGCAGGTCGCGCTCTACTGCGAGGCGATCACCGCGGCGACCGGCGAGCCGGCCACGGCCGTGCTCCTTCGAGTGTGAACCCGGCGTGTGATACGACGATCGCCTGATGAGCGAGCCGACGCAGGAGCCGCCTCCGGAGAAACGCAAGCCCCGCAGAGAGGACATCGGACCTCCTGGCCGCGACTGGGTCCTGGCGGTCGGCTGCTCGGGCCTCGTGGCCCTCGCGATTGCAGCGTTCTATCTCGTGCGCGCCGGCTGCTAACAAGAGCAGCCATGGAACGGTACGTCGCCGCCGACGAGGAGGGCGGCACCGTCCGGACGCGCCACGCGGATGCCGCCTTCCATCGTACGCGTGACGACCTCCACGGCGCCGTCGCCGTCGAGGTCCGCGACCATCGAGATCGGGTCGTCGGCGTCGAGCCTCTGCGGGGGAGAGACGAACCAGGTCCGGCCCCGATCGTCGCGTCGGACGACGACGCGGACGAGCAGAGTGGACCCGCACTCGCCCCCATCGAGGACGACGTCGGCGAATGCGAAGACGGAGTCACCGACGCGGAAGGCCCCCTCCCTCGTCCGCTCCGCTTCTCCGAAGACGGGCCGCCACTCGGCCCGGGCATCCGCGAGCACTCGGGACGAGTCGATCGCGCGGCGTGCGGACCGCACGGCCTCAGCGGCGGCCTCGATCTCGGGGCCCTGGGGACGAACCGTGGTTTCCCCGTCCGGATCGAGCACCGCGACCTGGAACGGCCCGGCGCACCCGGAGACCTTCGCGGCGACGACCCACCTGGCGTTCTCCGGGTTCGGACCCTCTTCCTCGAACCCCGGCTCGTAGATTCCCAGCAGCGACTCGCGACCGAGCTGTCCGTCACACGATCCGTCGACTGCAACGACACGAACGCGCCGTCCGCCGGGCGCCGCATCCTCGATCCTGCGGACGAAGGCGTGCGGGGTCCCCTTCGAGATCAGACGCGACGGTCCCGCGCGCTCCATCGCGGACGCAGCCCCGTCGGAAAGCTCCACCCACAGATCGCCGTCGACGACGTGCACGGGCGCGAACGTCGCGGCGCGGGCGGGAGAGGCGGATAGGATGAGGAGGAAAACGGAGGTCGTGGTCATGCGTTCACACAGAGCAACCGCCGTGCCCGCCGGAATCCCGAGGCAGAATGCGGATCTCGGTGCGCGATCGTGGTCGTGCGGACGCGTCTACCGGATACGCCTCATCCGCTCGCAGGCCGGGGTCGCCCCCAGTGCGCAGGCTCGGCCCATCGACTCGCGAGCGTCGGCGGTCCTTCCCTGGCGCTCGTAGAGCACCGCGAGGTTGAAGTGCGCCTGTGGCTGGTCGGGCGCGAGCCGCGCGGCCTCTGCCAGCGCGCGGGCCGCTTCCTCGAGCTTGCCTTCGCCGAGCAGCGTGGACCCGAGGCCGTTGAGCGCCTCGGGCATCGCGGGCCGCAGTTCGAGGGCCTTCCGAAACGCTCGCTCGGCCTCGGGCCGCCGGTCCAGGCGCGTGTACACGACGCCGAGGTTCGACCAGGTCGCGGGGTTGCGCGCGTCGAGGCGCAGGGCCTCGGCGTAAGTGCGCTCGGCGTCCACGAGCCTTCCTGTCGACGCGAGGGTCTCGGCCAGCGCCGCATGCGCGTCCGGATCCCGGGGATCCAGTTCGATAGCCCTTCGCAGGTGCCGCTCGGCATCCGAGGCGTGGCCGGACGCGAGTTCGAGGATGCCGAGGTTGAACTGGACGAGCGCGTCGGCCGGCGCGCGACGCTCGGCCTCACGATACGCCGCGCGCGCCGCGTCTACCTGGCCGGACCCGCGAACGAGATTTCCCAGGTTGTTCCAGGGTTCGGCCGCGCGGTCGTCGAGCGCCGCGGATCGGCGGTACGCGCCCTCCGCCGCGCGGGGATCGTCCGTCGCGGCGAGCGCCAGGCCCAGCCGGTTGTGCAGGACGGCGACGCGCGGATGATCGCGCAGCGTTCGCCGGTACTCCGCCGCAGCTCGTGCGGGTTCCCCCAGGTCCATCAGCGCGTCTCCCAGGCCCATCCGTGCGCGCGCGCTCTGCGGGTCCGCGGCGAGTGCGCGCGAGAATGCGGTCGCCGCCTCGTCTCCGCGTCCGGACGCGAGGCGAACGTGCCCCTCCCACGTCTCCAGCGCCGAGCGCGCAAAGGCACTGCCGCCCAGCCGACGCGCTGAGTTCAGCTCGCCCTCGGCCATCACCAGGTCGCCGCGATCGAGGTCGCGGCAGGCGCGCGCCAGGTGCGCGAGCGCGTGAGCCTCGCGCGACTCGAGCAGGTCCGACGCGCGTTTCGCGTCCCGCTCGGCGGCCTCGCACCGCGGCGCACCGTCCTCGAGCGGGACCGCCATCGCGTCTCTGGCGCGGGCGAGGGCGCGCTCGCCCTGCCTCGTCCGCCGGATCCGCGAACCCGCCGCGACGCCGGCTGCGACCAGCACGATGCCGATGCAGATCGCGGCGAGGCGGGCGCGGGACACGGACGGATCGTAGGCGGTCGGCAGCGCCGGTCAATTTCGAGGTATTGCTGCCTAGTGCCCGGCCCCGTGGAAGACGTTGCGCTGCGCGCCCGGGCGGTCCAGTTCGCGCACGGCGAGGTCGTCGCCTTGAACGGTGTCGATCTCGAGGCCCCGTCCGGAGAGATCCGTGCGCTGCTCGGGCCCAACGGCGCAGGGAAGTCGACCTTGCTGCGCGTGCTGTGCGGGCTCGCGAGGCCGTCAGGCGGCGACGTCCAGGTCTTCGGCCGCCCGATCGCGCAGTGGAGCCGTCTGGACCTCGCGCGCCGCGTCGCCTACGTGCCGCAGGAAACCCCCTCGGACCTCGCCTGCACGGTGGAGGAGCTGGTCCTGCTCGGGCGGACGCCTCACCTCGGAGGAGGACTCGCGATCGAGCGGCCCGAGGATCGCGAGGCGGCGGAGTCGGCGCTCCGGAAGGTCGACGCGTGGGCGCTGCGCGGGAGGTTGCTGTCCGAGATCTCGGGAGGAGAAAGACAGCGCGTCGTCGTCGCGCGCGCGATCGCGCAGGGCGCCGACATCCTGCTGCTCGACGAGCCGGCAGCGTTCCTCGACGTGCGGCACCAGGTGGCCGTCTACGAGCTGCTCGCCCATCTCGCCCACTCGGAAGGGAAAGCCGTGCTGACGGCGATGCACGACCTGAACCTGGCCTGCGCCTACGCCGACTCGGTCGTCCTGCTGGATCGGGGGCGCAGTGTTGCGGCAGGCCCGCCCCGCAGCGCGCTCACGTACGCGCGAGTCCGCGAGGTCTACGGCGCCGACGTGTACGTCGGCGTCAACGAGGTCACGGGCGCTCCGTATTTCCTGCCGATGGCAGGAAAACGCTGATCAGAGGCCGCGAGACGACAGCAACTGGATCATGTCCTTGCGTCTGAGCTTCTCTCTCTTGATCTTCGCGACTTCCTGCGCCTCGGTCGGCGTCAGGTACGTGTGCTGGTTGAGCTCGTCCAACCTCCGCTCGAGCATCTGATGCTCCTCGCGGAGGGTCCAGATTTTCGTTTCGGTTTCGGACATATCTCCACCCTCGGAATGCGTGGAACATCCCCCTGGACTACGCCGCCCGACCGGACGGCGCCTCCGGGACCTCGATGGGCCTCGACGGACCCGTGTGAATGCGAGGTGGCGAATACGTCCCGGAGCATAAGGAACGGGGCTGCAGGGTGTCAACGCCCCAAGTGGGGGGGCGGAGCCGGTTAGGGGACACGCCGGATCATTTCTTTCAACCCTGCGGGCGGAAAGAAGATTCCCGGCCTGATGGTTGACAGGGAGGTCACCCCGGCGCGTGAATAAGGCCGGGATCCGAAGGGTCCCACAGGCGAGGAAACCAGAATATGGGTCGGCGGGTCGGATTCGTTGTGGCGGTCGCGGTCGTGCTCGGCTCAGCGGGGCAGCTTCCCGCGCAGACGCCGGCGCCGGCACTCGATGCCGCACAGGTGGTGGAGCGCGTCCAGAACTTCTACGAGTCGACGGCCGACTACCAGGCCGACTTCACGCAGACCTACTTCCACCGCCTCTTCAACAAGACGCAGCGGTCGTACGGGACCGTCTTCATCAAGAAGCCGGGGAAGATGCGCTGGGAGTACTCGCGGCCGGAGCGCAAGCTCTTCGTCTCGGACGGCGCCACCCTGTGGGTCTTCGAGCCGGAGGCGCAGCAGGCGTTCCGACAGGCCCTCGGCGAGTCGCAGCTGCCGACCGCGATCACGTTCCTTGCGGGCGGCGGCGACATCGCGCGCGACTTCCGGACGCGCCTGCTCGACGCACGCCGCAACGGCTATGCCCAGGGACACGTCCTCGAGCTGCGCCCGCACGAGCCGCAGCCGTCCTTCGAGCGGATCCTGTTCTTCGTGGACGGTCAGTCGTTCCAGGTCCTGCGGACGCTCGTGCTCGACGCGGCCGGGAACCGCAACCGGATGGACTTCAGCAACGTCCTGCTCAATCCCGGCGTGGCGGACGCGCGCTTCCGCTTCACGCCCCCGAACGGGACGAGGATCATCGAGCCGTAGAGCAGCAGGGCGGGCCACGACCCTTTTCCACCCGTCTGCCGGCATCCGCAGCCTCCCCCGTCCTTTCGATCCGATCGGCCGGCGTCGTCCGGAGCCTCTCCGGCGTCGGGAGACGCGTCCGCGCCCGCATCGGGGGGTCCGGCATCTGCGGGCGGCCCGATGCTCCCGAGCGCCGGCGTGATCCGTGCCTCGAGGCTCGACAGTGCGTGCCCGCTCGTCACTCCGAGATCACGGATGTCCTGCACCGCGAAATCCGATCGCGTGCCGTCCCAGAAGTTCGAGTCGGTCTGGTACGCGTCCGTGTCGGACGGCGCGGGGTGATCGTCCGCGGGGAGAAGCGCGTCGCCCGCGCCGAAGAGCGGGTCGGGGGGATCGCCGTCTCTGGCCCACAGGTTCGTCGTGAGCGCGTGGTAGCGCTCGTACTCGGCGGGCGGCAGCGCCCACTGCGGGAAGGGCAGCGACTCGTCGCAGTGGTAGATCGCGAGGCCCGCGAAGGTCGGGTCCCAGCTCCCGCCAAAGGCCGGCACCTCCTGGCGGTTCTCGATGAGCCAGAACTCCGTCTCGCCGCCCGTCCGGTAGACCTTCCCGGTCTCGAAGGCCGGCTCCAATTCGTAGGTGCCCGGCTCGGTGATCCACTCGACATCGGCCCAGCCAGCGAGCACGCGCGCGTGCGCGTCGAGCGAGCAGAGGTTGCAGGCGTTCATCAGGGAGAGCTGCAGCTCCCAGCCGGGGAAGTACGAGTCGGCGAAACCGAGCTGGTGGCCGAACTCGTGGGCGGCGACGTCCACGCTGGAGTTCCGCGTGTCGGCGTACGCCCAGAGGTTGACGATGACCCCGTCGCGCTCGAAGGGATCGCCGCCCACGAACGCTTCGCTCGAGCCGGCGATCCCGTTGACGGCGGAGACGAGGCCGATGTCCATGTCGGTTTCGTCGGGATCGATGAGCACCAGGGCCCCGTCCAGGACTCCGTCGGGAACACCGTCGGGACCGTTGAGGTCGAGATCCGACAGGTCGAGCCCGTCGCGCGCGCGAAGATCGTCGATGAGGACGCCGAGCAGCGCGTACATCCGGTCGAAGTCCATCGCGAGCTCGCAGTCGCCGTCGGCGGCAGGGCAGTCTGCGTAGGCGAGGGGAGCCGGCAAGACGGGCTCGGGGTCGAACCGTCCTGCGGAGACGTTCTGGAAGTAGCGCCGGAAGGTGTGCGGCCCGAAGCCGTCGCGGTCGTCCCAGTCCGGCGAAAAGTAGGCCTCCTCGCGAGACCAGTCGTTCGCGCCGCCGATGTCGACGCGCATGACGAGCACCTTCGAGTGGCCGAAGCGCGGGCCCTTGCGCGTGCCGACGTCGTCGGAGACCCCGAGGTGGTCGGCGAACTCGCCGAGAGCGGGCGACGTGGCCAGCAGCGTTGCCAGCAGAAAGGCGAGGCCGATCGCGCGCCGCACGCCCCGTATCGTGGCAGATGCTCGCAGGAATGCGAAACCGTTGCTTGACTTCGAGGCGATCGGGGCCCAGGCTTCGCGTCGTCGTAGCTGAATTGCAGACATCCGTCTGGTAGGTCGGTCTCGAAGAACGAGCCCTCCCCGTTCGAATTCCCGAACCAATCGGCTCACAAAATCGAAAAAAGCGCCCACGCGCCGGCGACTGCGCGCGGGCAATGGCAAAGGAAACATGTCTACTGGCACCGTGAAGTGGTTCAACGACGCGAAGGGATTCGGTTTCATCACGCAGGAGGACGGAAGCGACGTCTTCGTGCATTTCAGCTCGATCGTGGGGGACGGACACCGGTCCCTCGCCGACGGCGAGCGCGTGCAGTTCGAGGTCGTCCAGGGCCCCAAGGGCCTGCAGGCGACGCAGGTTTCCCGCGCGTAGGCAGGAATCACTTCACAGAACCTCGAGAGGCTCCGGCGCAGACGCCGGGGCCTTTCGTTTTTTCCGGGGGTAGAATGTGACGATGCGCTGGGCCTGGGTTCTCTTTCTCTTGGGGTGCGACTGCGGCGGGCCAGGTGGCGGGGACGGCGATGCCGACACCGACACCGACACGGATTCCGACACCGACGCGGACACCGACACGGATTCCGACACCGACACGGACACCGACACGGGCGGAGGCCCGTGCCCCTTCGAGGACCGCTGCGGCCCGTTCCTCGTGTGCTGCGCGGACGGCGAGCTGTGCGACGACGGACGCTGCGTGCCGCCGTGCGAGTCGGGCATCCGGTGCGGCGCGGACCTGCGGACCTGCTGCGAGGCCGGCGAGGTCTGCTACGGCCTCGGCTGCGTCGTCCCGGGCGGGCCCTGCGAGGAGCAGGCCGACTGCGCGGAGGACGAGGTGTGCGACCCGGTGCTCGAGGACTGCATGCCGCGCGGCGAGGAGCGCTGCACCACGGATCCGGACTTCGGGCCCTTCGATCCGATCGAACAGTGGCGGTGGGACTCGTGGAGCGAGGACCCGGCCATCGGCAACGTGCTGATGACGCCCGTGGTCGCCGACATCGACGCGGACGGCGTCCCGGAGGTCGTCGTCAACGCGTACTCGGACCAGACCGATTCGGTGCTGGTCGTCTTGAATGGCGAGGACGGGTCCGAGGAGGCGGTGGCCGGGGCGGGGACGAGGCGGTCGTCGCACGTCGCGGTCGCGGACCTCGACGACGACCCCGAGCTCGAGATCGTCGCGGCCGCGTCGGCGCGTGGAATCGCGCGCTACGACTACGAGGCGGGCGCGCTGAACCAGACCTGGCGGCGCGCGACCGGAAGCCTGGACCGGCTGTTCAACTCGGTGGCGCCGGCCATCGCCGACCTGGACGGAGACGGGACGCCCGAGATCGTGATCGGCCTCGTCGTGCTCGACACGGACGGCAACATCCTCGTCGACGAGGGCGGAGGAGGTACGCCGCCGCCGGACATCTTCTACAGCTGGGTCCCGGTCGTCTCGGACATCGACGAGGACGGGGACCTCGACATCGTCACGGGCAACGCGGCGTGGACCTACGATTCTGCGGGGCCGTCGTTGACGCAGATGTGGCAGGAGCCGGGTGTCGAGGACGGATGGGCCGCGGTCGGCGCGTTCTACGGCGACGGCGCACCGCAGGTCGTCTCGGTTTCAAATGGGACGGTCAGCATCCTCGAGGGATCCGACGGCAACGAGATCGACTCCGTGGCCCTCCCCGGCGGCGGAACCGGCGGCGCGCCGACGATCGCGAACCTGGACGACGATGCACGCCCGGAGTTCGCCGTCGCGGGTGCGGTCCGGCTCGTGGCGTTCGACCTGGACTGCACGGGGGACCCCTTGCCGGCAGAGTGCGAATCGCGGCTGGTCCGGTGGACTGCGCTCACGCAGGACTTCTCGTCGTCCTTCACCGGCGTGTCGGTCTTCGACTTCCAGGGCGACGGTCCCGCCGAGGTCGTCTACAACGACGAGTGCTCGCTGCACGCGTTCGCGGGCGACGACGGCGAGGTCCTGCTCGAGCAGACGAACACGACGCGGACGGCGGGGGAGTATCCGGTCGTCGCCGACGTCGACGCGGACGGCAACGCCGAGATCGTCGTCTCCTCGACGGACGACTCCGCCGACCGCGACCTGTGCGCCGGCTCGACGCGCGGCGTGGCCGTCTTCGCGGACCGCGCCGACCGCTGGGTCCCGACGCGGGAGATCTGGAACGAGCACGGCTACCACGTGACGAACGTCCGCGACGACGGGACCGTCCCGGCCCCGGAAGATCGCAACTGGGACGAGCCAGGCCTGAACTCCTACCGCCAGAACACCCTCACGGAGGGCTCGCCGCTCGACGCGCCGGACCTCGTGGTCTCGCTCGCGGCGGGGCTGCTGCAGTGCCCCGAGGCCGTCGTGCTCGTCGCCACGGTGACCAACGCCGGAGCGCTCGGCGTTCCCGCCGGCGTGCCCGTCGCCTTCTACCGAAACATCGCCGGGGAAGCCGACGCGGTACTGCTCAGCGTCGTCGACACGACCCGAGCGCTCCTGCCCGGCGAGTTCGAGGACGTCGTCTTCCACGCCGAGCTAGAGCCCGGCGACGAACGTCTCGCCCTGACCTTCTCCGTCGTCGTCGACTCCGACGGCGCCGGCGGCGAGCTCCACCGCGAATGCCACGAGGACAACAACGACGACGCGGTGGTCGACGTGCGCTGCTTGCTGGATTAGGCCATGCCGAATCTCGCGATCGAGCCCCTGACCGCCGAGCGCGCCGCGGACTGGACGGCGTTCTTCGATCGCGACGCCTTCGCCGACAATCCGGAGTGGGCCGGCTGCTACTGCCGGTGCTTTCTCGTGCCCACGGGCGACGAGTGGATGGCGGCTACGCCGGAAGAGAACCGACGCGTCATGTGCGAGCGAGTGGCGGGCGGCCTGCAGCGCGGCCTGCTGGCGTACGCCGACGGCCGTGTCGTCGGGTGGACGCACGCGGCACCCCTTGCGGAACTGCCGCACTGCCACGCCCGGATGCGCGTCGCTCGCCCCGAGGACGCCGATCGCGTCGGCGGCATCGTCTGCTTCGTCGTCGCCAAGTCCCACCGCCGTCGCGGCGTCGCCCGCGGACTTCTCGAAGCGGCGTGCACGGCGTTCGCCCGCGCCGGGCTGTCGGCGGTCGAGGCCTATCCGCTTCGCGAGGACCTCGCCGACAACGACGCCGAGAACTTCTACGGACCTCTCGGCATGTACCTCGGCGCGGGCTTCGCAGTCGTCGCCGAGACGGAGAAGCGCTTCGTGGTCCGCAAGGAGCTTTCGCGCTAGCCCGCCCGTCAACGCCGTCGCGTCACTTCTCCGTGGCCGGGGCGCGGTCGCTGACCACCACCGGCGTCTGCGGGGTACGCAGAAGGCGGACCGTGGTCGGTGCCAGCCGGTAGGCTCCGCCTGTCCCGCGCCCATTGGGCTCGCGCGCGGCGACGGCGGAAACGGCGACGGTCTCGCCGATCTCGATCACGGCCTCCGCGAACTCGTAGGTGCAACGCTCGTCGAAGGTCAGTCCGTGCCGGTGCAGGAGCGCTTCGTTCTGCGCGGTCCGATCCTCGCTGCGGTGATCGACCTCGAGGAGAACCACCGCGCCCGTCGGATCGACGACGGCTTGGGCCGAGCCGTCGTCAATGACGAAAGGCACACCCCGCGCCTCGCGGCATTCATCGGGGAAACCCTCGTCGCGGCCGCTGCAGGAGGTCGTCCTGGCCTTGGCCTCGTAGTAGACGCAGGCCCGCCCGGAAAGCGGGGCAGTCAGCGTCTCGTCGAGCGCACGAGCCCTGCCCACCACCTTGACCTCCTGTCCTTCGGGCAGGGTGGCGACCGGTCGGGCGGTCTCGCGTCGAAGACGACGCAACAGCCACCAATCGCGGTACCGGCGGACGATGGAGCGGCCGACGAAGGAGAATAAGAGCAAGGCCACGAACCCCGCAGCGGGGAGCGCCCTCAAGACGTACTCCCACCAGCTCAAGACGTGGTCCTCCCGCCGCGCCTGCCCCTGCTGCCGAGTGCAGGCGCTCCTGCCCAGGCTTCAGCAGCCGTTTGTGCAGTCACAGGAATCGGCGCAGTCGACGGAGTCGAGGCTGGCGCTCGGGCCTTCGCAGGTGACGTCGCAGGGCCCCGCGCCGCAAGTGACCGTGCCGGTCTAGCATGCGGAGAGGCCGCCGCACTCGACCGTGCAGGATCCCGTCGGGGGACAGGTGATCGTCGCGTTCTGGCAGGCCGACTGGCCCCCGCACGAGACGAGGCAGGGCCAGTCGTCGGGGCAGGCGACGTCGATGGACTGGCAGGCGGACACGACGTCGCACGAGATCGTGCACAGGCCCGCCGCGCACCCGCCGGTGCACGCGGCCGGACAGCCCCCCGCGCCGAGGCCGGGATCGCAATCGGAGTCCGTGTCGGAGTCGGAGTCGGTGTCAGAATCCGAATCCGTGTCGGTGTCGGAGTCGGAGTCGGAGTCGGAGTCGGTGTCGGAGTCGGAGTCGGAGTCGGAGTCGGAGTCGGTATCGCTGTCCGTGTCGGTATCGCTGTCCGTGTCCGTGTCGGTATCGGCATCCGTGTCCACATCCAAATCGGCGTCTCCATCGGCGTCGGGAGACGTGCCGCCCGCACACGAGGCGAAGACGAGCGCGGCGACGAAGGGCACGCATCGAGCGTATCACGCGAGGTTCGCGCCGATTCCCTCGAGTCTGGAGCGCGGCCCCTACGCCGCCGCAACCCCGTAAGCCGCTTCCTCCTCCCGGACCGACAGCACCCCGAGGGCCTCGCGCAGCACGCCGACCAGACCCTGGCCCACGTGGGCTCGCGCGGCCTCCACGCCGCGCCTCGCTTCGCCGTCGCCGTAGCCCATCTTCTTCAGTGCCTGGAAGGCCAGCGTCGAGACCTCGGCCGCGCGGGGCGAGACTTCTCCACCGTAGACCGAGCCGTCGGCATGATGGAATCGCAGGCCAGCCGACACGGTGCCATCGACCAAGAGCAGCCCCCGGTGCTTCGCGCGGTGGTGCGCACCGCAAAGGCAGATGAGCCCGTCCGGATCGTGGTCGCCGCCGTCGTGCCGTGCCTTGATGTGGTCGATCTCGATGTAGGCCGACGCCCGGCACCCTGGGACGACGCACCGACCACCGTCCCGGCGGAGCACCTGCCGCCTGGTCGCCGGCGGGATCGTCTGGGTCGCCCGAGCGGCCTGGCCCACGTGGGGCTTGCCCACGTGCTGCGCGTCGCAGTTCGCCATCTCGACGACCTCGGGCCCGACCGCCACCTGCTCGCCGTGTCCCTGCTGCCACCCTCGGTCGCAACGCTCGCATACTGTCAATGCGATCTGGTAACTGGCGCGCCCCTCCTCCGTGGGCCCCCCGAGCGCACGCCGCGCCAGCATAAGCATGAAGTCGTCGTCCGACAGCGAGTGTCCGGCTTCGCGCTCCACAGCTCCTCGCGCGTCGCGCAACAAGGCAAACGTCTCGGCAGCGACCTCGAAGCGGACCACCCGTCGCCGCGCCTCGTCGCGCGGCGGGTCCGTCGGCCGATCCCCCGGCGCAAGCCCCGCCACGAGCTCCTCGACCTGCCGGACGGACTTGCCCCCGCAGACCTTCAACCATTCCGCCTCGGTGGCCGGCACCGCCACCCTCGTCACTTCGCGAATCGCTGTCCACGGCATGGCACCGGCCTTCAATGCCGCGGTCATCGCAGGCAGCTCCTCCAGCGCCTGCGCGACCCTCAGCCGGTCCGCCGCCGTCTTCGGCCCGTAACCGAAGAGCCGCTCCAGGTACTCGAGGTAGCTGCCGTACCCCAGGTGCACGTACACCCGCTCCCGGAGCCCCCGCAGGAGCAGCGTCGCCTCCTCCCAGTCCACTTCGGCCCGCTTCTTCGCGACCCGGACGAGCGCCTCGTGGGTGTCTTTCCAGCCATCAGCAGACGTACCGCCATTGTGAGTGTCGATCATGGATACTCTCAATAGTCCGTGCAGCATTGTAGTCAAGTAGAAATCGACGTAGTCGAGCAGAAATCGGCGTGCGCCAGCCCGGTGTCTTCGGCACCCCGTGACGCGCATCTACGAGGTAGAACGACCCAGGATGCGCGTGCTCCTTTCACTCCTGCTTGTCTCCTGCGGCCAAGGGCCCGATCGGCCGCACGGGGTGCCCGGAGCAGGGCCCGACGCCGGGGACGCGGACACCGACACGGCGCCGGACGCGGGCGACGGATGGATCCCTCCGCAGACGTTCGCCGTGCACGAGGTCGAGCCGGACCACGGGCCGCCGCCAGGCGGCAACGAGGTGTCCATCCGGGGTACAGGGTTCGGCGGTCCGTTCTACGCGGGCTTTCTGACGGTGTCGTTCGGCGGCCGGCTCGTGGATCCGGTGGACCTCGAGGTGATCTCGCCGAGGCGAATTCGCGTCCTGCGCGTCCCACCGGGCGAGGTCGGCCCGGCCGACGTGGAGGTCTCGATGGACGACCCGGAAGACGTTCTGCGGACCGCGATCCTTCCTGGCGGGTACCGATACGACTCGTTCTCGGTGGACCCGCTGCGCGGGACGCTGCGCGGGGGGACGCGGGTACGGCTCGACGGTTCCGGGACCGCGTGGGACGAGGCGGCGCGGGTGACCTTCGCGGGCGCCGCGGCGACGGGCTGCGAGGTCCTCGGCGCCGAGTCGATCGAGTGCCGCACGCCTCCCGGTCCTGCGGGACTCGCGGACGTCCGCGTCGTCGACGGGTCGGGGAGCGATCGGTACGCCGACCTCGCCCGTGACGCCTTCGAGTACTACGAGTCCGCCGATCCGGTCGACGGGGGCCTGGGCGGAGGGCCCATCGACGGGCAGATCGACGTCACCGTTCTCGGCGGGCGGTCGCGATGGCCGATCGAGGGCGCGTTCGTCATGCTCGGGACCGACGCCGCGACGCCGCACCAGGGGCTGACCGACGCGCTCGGGCAGATCGTGTTCGAGGACGAAGGCCTGGCTGGTCCCCAGCAGGTCTCCGCGGGGACCGAGGGATACGAGTCTGCGAGCTTCGTCGACTTCGACGCGCGCGACGTGACGATCTTCCTGGAGGACCAGCTGCCTTTCCATCCTGAGTGGCCGCGCGGTGCCTCATGGGTCCGCGGCGAGCTCGTCTTCGACGGCCCGGACGATTCGGGACCGAATCCCTGGGCGATCGTCCCGGATCCGATCGACGCCGACGAGCACGAGGAGTGCCGGGTCGAGACCACTCGTGCGGAGCTCCTGGGGACGATCCCGGCGCCCGGCCCCGGCGGTACGGTGACCGAGGAGGACGCGAACCCCGAAGGACGCGGCTACATGTACTCGATCAGAGCGCGGACCGGCGCGGTCGCCGTGTGGGCGGTCTGCGGCCTCGCGAACGAAAAGACCGGAGCGTTCCTACCCTACGCCCTCGGCGTGACCCGGGACGTGCTCGTCGGACCGGGGGAATCGGTCGAGGCCGTGGACGTCGCGATCGACATCCCGCTCGACCATCTCGTGACGGCGGGGCTCGAGGACACGCCCACGCGGATCGAAGCGTGGCCCAACCATTACCGCATGGACCTCTACCTTGACCTCGGTCCCGATGGATTCCTCGCGCGCCACGACCGCAGCGTCCAGTCGTTCGACCCCGGCGCCGAGTTCCGGTTCGCCGCGCAGCCGGCGCTCGTGGGGACCATCGCGGACGCGCGGTGGGCCCTCGTCGGCGGCGCGTACCCGCCCGAGGAGGGAACTTCTCCCTTGTCGGTCGTCCTCGAGACCGGGATCGCCGACGCGGACGAGCCGTTCGTGCTCGGCGGGTTCGTCGGCGCTCCCGTCCTTCGCGACCCGGAGCCCGGCGGGGTGGTCTACGAAGGACGCATCGCATGGGACGCGCTCGACGAGACCCCCACGTTCACCGAGATCGTCCTGCAGGTCCAGGGCAGGTTTCCAATCACTCGCGTCTGGACCATCGTCGCGCGCGGCGACATCCACGAGGTAACTCTCCCCGACCTTTCTGCGATCGGCGGCCTCCCGGAGCCGCCCGAGGGCCCGCTCATCACCTGGATCGCCGGCATCCGCACCGATGCGATCGAGTTTGACGACTTCAGCTACGCGTACCTCGAGCAGCGGTACTGGGACGGCTGGGCCGCGGACGCGTTCCTGCTCTCGTTGCGGTAGTCCGCGCTACGGCGTCGGGGGGCGCCGCCGGCCTCTCGCCGTCCAGGCCTGGTCGACCGAGCGCTGCTCGTGGGCGACCTTGCCGGAGAAGGGGGCGGACAGCTCGACGGAGTTGGCGAGCATGATCTCGACGACCTGCTCGGGCATCAGGAGTTCGTTGATCGACATCATCTTGCCCGCGAGGTTGGCGACGTTGGCGGCGGCCATCGCGGTGCCGGAGAGGCGGACCTGCTCGCCGCTCGGGATCTCGCTTTCCACCTCGACGCCGAGGTCGAAGAGGCGCACGCGGTCTCCGGAGTTCGTGAAGATGCCCCAGTCGCCGTACTGATCGATGGCGCCGACCGCGATCACGTTGGACGCTTCGAGGCTGGCCGGGACCGCCTGGAACTCGACGACGTCCTGGTTGTCGTCGCCAGCGGCCACGACGAAGAGCGTCCCCGGCGCGCCGGCGAACGCGGCACGGTAGGTGTCCATGCGGTGCGTGTGGATCTGCTGCGCCCGCGCCTGCAGCGCGGCGTCATCCGCGAACGCGCCGGCGTACCCCCGCAGCTGGTCCTGGATCCGTCGCAGCGAGGTGTCGATCCCGACGGCGACGACCGTCACGGCGTTCTTCTTCAGGAAGCGCGCGATCTGCTCCGCGCTGCGGCGCTCCGCGGCCAGATCCTCGTCCGTCGGCGCGTGCTCGACGTACGGCCGTCCGCCGGCCCATGCGGTGCGGAACACGGCGAGCTTCGCCTTCGCGTTGCCTTGCAGGACGATGCCGGCCAGGTGTGTCCCGTGCGCCCACTCCCAGACCGCGTCGAGGTTCCGATCGAGCGCCGCCCGCGCCGCCGGGTCGGAGACTCCCTGCTTCATCTCCACGAGCTGCATGCCGTCGTCCGAGTCGGCGAGGCCCACGCGCAGGTCCCCCATGCCGCGCAGCTTCGACGCGTAGGTCGACAGGACGTCCGCGCCCGGATCGTAGAGGTACGCCTTCTGCGGCGCCGCGCCGTCGGCGACCACGCCGTGCTCGTTGTCCACGAGGCCGTCGCCGTCGTCGTCCTGCCCGTTGTCGCGCTCCATCGCGTGGAACATCGCCCCTTCGAATGCGGCGGGGTTCGTCCCGAGATCCCACACGCCGACGCGAACGATCTTCGCCGCCTTGCGCTTCGAGATGTCGGCGGTCGAGAACGCGAACCGGGGCCTGGGCGGATCGGACTGCCGGCCGAGGCGCACCGCCTCGACGGCCCGGACGTACGTCTGCCGCTCGCTGACGATGGTCGTCAGGACCTGCTGCAGGTAGAGCATCTTGCCCGCCGAGTCCGGCGACACCATCTGCGCGCGGACGACGTTGATCTCGGTGAGCACCTGGTCGATGTTGCGGTACGCGTCGTACAGGCGCGCGGCCGAGTTGAGCCACACCTTCGGAAGCGTCCCGAGAACCTGCTCCACCGCCGCCTGGCGCGCTTCGCCGTCGGCGCCCGCACGGCGCTTCGCCTCGGCGAGGATGGCGACGCCGGTGAACGTCAGGTTCCGGTTCTTCGCACGCGCGCGCACGAGGAGGATCGTCTTCTCCGCGTCCTCGTGCCGGCCCCCGACGAGATCGACGACCGCGAGGTCGAGCAGGGCAGAAGCCGTCCGTCCGCCGATCATCGGCGCCGAGTCGGGCGCGCCGCGGTAGTCCGCGATCTTCGCCACGTCGAAGTCGGGCTGCGCCTCGCGGATCCGCGCGTGGGCGGCGTCCGTCACCATCTTCGAGAGCTGCTCCGGAGTCAGCTCGTCCCAGGGCGAGGTGGAGCCGGCGTTTTTCTCCGGCGGCGGCGGCGGCGCGGCCGTGCGCGGCCCGGTACGCGGCTGCGGCGGCGGCGTACTTCCGCAGGCGGCGAGGGTTCCCCCGAGGGCGACGACGAAGGCGAGGGTGCGACCGGCATTTTTCATGGCGGCGCATGATGCAGCCCGGGCCCGGCCCTGACAAGAGCCCGTTTCCGTACTAGAAGAGGCGCTTCGCGGAGGTCGTCCGATGACCAAGAGAGTCTCCCTCGTTGCGCTGATCTCGTGCCTCGCCCCTGCCGCCCAGGCGGCGGATCACCTCAACCGCGTCAACGAGGTGCTCCTCGCGGACGACGGCGGAGACACGGCCGTGCAGTTCGTCGAGTTCCTCGATGCGGCCCCGGAGCCCTATTCCAACGGCCCCTACACGCTGCTCGTCACCGACGCGACAGGCGCCGAGGTCGGCTCCGTCGATCTCGACTACCCGGGCAGCTTCGATTCCGGCGTCCCCTATCTCGTCTCCACGGCCGACGCCGATGCGGCGTTCGGATCCACGGCGACGACCGAGCTGACCGTGGCACTTCCGACGGACGGTGGGGAAGTCTGCTTCGTCCGCGCCAACGGGACGACCGTCGACTGCCTCGACTGGGGCTGCATCGACGGTGCCGCTGCGAGCCACGCGGCTCCTGCGGACGGCCTGTCTATCTCGCGCGGCAACGCAGGCTTCGACTACGCGAATCCGACGCCGGGCGAGGTGAACGAGGCCGGCGACGCGACGACCGATCCCGACTGCGGAGGTGACGCGGACACGGACACCGACACGGACGCCGACATCGACACCGACGCGGATACCGATTCGGATACGGACGCGGACACCGATGCGGACACCGATACGGACACGGATACGGACGTCGACGCCGACACGGACGCGGACGCCGATGCGGACGGCCCGGCCGGCGACACCTCCGACGACGGCGGCTGCTCCTGTCGGATGGGCAACGATGGACGGACGTCGTTCACGGTCCTCTTCGCCGTTGCCGCGCTCCTGGTGCTTCGCCGCAAGCGCTGATCGCGACGTACGCCGGTTCGTGCGTTATCCTCCGCTCGGGCACTCCCGGAAGGAGGAAACGATGCGACGCACGGGTCTCTACGCGATGGTGATGCTCCTGTCGGCCGCTCCCGCGGCCGCGCAGGTCGACGCACAGGCGCAGACGAGCGTACAGGTGGGCGGCGGCGGCGGCGGTGGAGGTGGCGGCGGCGGAGGCTGGCAGTCCTCGAGCCTGGCGCAGCAGGGGTTCCTCATGGGCGCCCGGCTCATCGTTGCCAGCCCCCAGGGGGTCGGTACGTTCGGTGGCGGCGGCGGCGGCGGCGGTGGAGGTGGCTTCGTCGCCACTCCGTTCGTGTACGAAATCGACGTTCTTCCGCGCTACTACGCAGGGTACCGGCTCGGCGCTCTCGGGTTCGCGCTCGGGCTCAACATCTCCAACGTCTCGGCCGACGAAGAACGTGGCGGCGACGATCTGGAGGACTCGAGCTTCGTCTTCTCCCTCTCGCCGCAGGTGATGTACGAGGTCGCCCACGGTGAGCACGTTGCCCTCGACATCTTCGGCGGGCCGGTGATCGCCTTCGGCGGGCTGGAGGACGACGACGGGGATCCGGACAGCGACGACGACCGGAACATCACGGCCTTCGGGATGGATGCGGCAGTCCGCCTGATCGGATACCTGGTCGCCGGCATGGGGCTCCACGCGGACGTCGGCATGCACTTCGCGTTCGTCAACACGGAGAACGAGGACAACGACAGCGACAGCGACGAGATCGATACCGCGCTGTTCGGCTTCTACGGCGGCATCGGCGTGCTGGGGACACTCTGATCCGCGGCGCCTTCCTCTGCGCTCTTGCGGTGCTCGCCGTCGGCTGCTCCTGCTCGAAGAAGAAGAGCGGGGGGTGGCTGGTCGGCGAGCACGGACTCATGGTTCGCGTCGAGGACGGCGCCGCGCAGACGCACCCCGCCGTCACGGACGCCGACCTCCTGGCGATAGCGTGCCGCGGCGAGACGGACGCGTTCGTCGTGGGAGAAGGCGGGACGGTGCTGGTGACCCGGGACGGCGGCGAGAGCTGGTCCGCGGTCGACGCGGGAACCGACGCCGACCTGGCGGCCGTTGCGGTCGCGTCGGCCGACGTCGTGTACGCCGTCGGACACTCGGGGACGGCCCTCCGGTCCGCGGATTCGGGCGAATCCTGGGCGACGCTGGACGCCCCGGAAGTCGAATGGACGTCCGTCGCGACGGACGTTCCCGGCCGCGTCGCGATCCTCGGCGGCGCGGACGGCTCGATCTGGCGCTCTTCTGACGGCGAGGTCGTGAACGTCGTTGCTCGATCGGATCGCGCGGTCCTCTCGGTCGCTTTGACTCCGGACGGCCGGAGCGCCGTCGCGGTCGGCGAGGACGGGCTCGCGCTCGCGAGCGAGGACGGCGGAGTGACATGGACCGAGCGCGCTTTCGGAACCGACCGGACGTTGCGCGCGGTGCGGATCTCGACTTTGGGAGACGTGGTGCTCGCGGTCGGAGACGGCGGGACGGTCATCCGGCAGGAAGCATCGGGCAACCCCCTTCGAGGAGGATCCGTCGTCCAGAGCCTCGGCGGGGCCCTGCGCGCGATTCACGTGACGGACGACGGTCACGCGATGGCCGTGGGCGACGACGGCGTGTTGCTGTCGACCGACGACCTCGGCGACACATGGACGTCCCTGTCGTCGGGAACCTCGCTGACCTTCTTCGGCGTCGACGACCTGCACGGCGAGCCGCACCTCTGATCGCTCTCGCGGCGCTCCTCCTTCTCTCGTGCGGAGGAAGTCCTCCGCCGTCGCCTCCGGCACCGGCACCGGCACCGGCACCGGCACCCGAACCGGCACCGGCACCGGCACCGGCACCGGCACCGGCAACGGGTCCGGCACCGGCACCGGCACCGGACCCGGCACCGGCCCGTTCGGATGTCGCGACCGATCTGATTCCCGCCGTGCACGCGCTCCGGCTGCCCGACGTTCCCGCAGGCCAGCCGGGATGGGCCGTCGAGTGGACGGTCGTCGCGAGGGCCGAGCAGGCGCCGCTCGTCGCCATCTGTTACGAGGTCGTGGCAGGACGCCGGTTCGGACACGGGCCCCACGTCCTGGCGATCGCGGAGGTGACCGGGGCGGGGGCACAGCTCCTTGGTGCGGCGGTCGTCGACCGGGAGGCCTGGGGGACGATCATCGGCTCTCCGATCCGTTTCGTCGATCTGGGCGGTCCCGCCGTGCTGTACGCGCCGCTCTCCGACGGGGACGGCCGGGTCGCGATCCTGCGGCGAGGGCAGGGGACGGCGCTCGAGGTTCTGGCGAGCATGGGCGTCCGTGGGGTGACGAGCGTGGAACTCGTCGACCGGACGGGGGACGGAGCGCGCGACCTGGTCCTGCTGCGCGAGCGGGGACCCGAGGACGTCTTCGCGTGGAGCCCCGCCGCGGCGAGGTTCGTGGAGCGCTGACCCACCTTGCGGTCCCGGGGGTACTGACCTAGGTTCCGAGCCTCCGAAACACCACAACCAAACCGGGAGGGCACATGGCGAAGTATCTCCTGATCGAATCGCGCGACCCGTTCGACTCGAACGATGTCGCTACCCACTACGACCTGGCAGCGGGCCTCGCGAAGGAGGGGAACGCAGTGACGCTGTTCCTCGTCCAGAACGGGGTCCTTCCCGCGCGGCGCAGCGCTCGATCCGACGCGCTCGGCAAGCTCGCGAAGGCCGGGATCGAGGTCCTGGCCGACGAGTTTTCTCTGCGAGAGCGTGGAATCGGCGCCACTCGCCTCGCCGAGGGCGTGAAGGCCGCCGCACTCGACGTCGTGATCGACCAGCTCGAGGAGGGCCGCAAGGCCCTCTGGTTCTAGGAGGACGACATGGCCAAGAAGAAGCTGACTCTCGCCATCATGGACGCCCCGTACGAGAGCGCCCGATCGACGACGGCGCTGCGCCTCATCGACATCGCCGTCAAGCGCGGCCACGACGTCAACGTCTTCGCCTACGAGGGGTCGGTGGCCCTGACCTTCGCGAAGCAGGCGCCCCACCCGAACGCGGTGCACGGAAGGGACGCGACGCAGGAGGATCACCCGAACCCGAAGGACTGGATCGCGGCGTTGATGGCCGAGGCGACCCGGCGAGGCGGCAAGCTCGACTGGGTGAACTGCGGCCTGTGCGTGGATGAACGCGGAGTGGGCGAGTGGATCGAGGGCGCCCGCCGCGGAACTCCCGGCGACTTCTGGAAGTTCGCCGAGGAGTCCGACAACACCCTCGTCATCGCGACGCGCTAGGGAGACGACGACCATGGCGAAGAAGGCACTTTCGGTGATCGAGACCGCCTACCGGGCGACGATCGAGGAGCAGGACGACACGATCGTGTGGCTCGCCCACGCGATGAAGGGCGCGGGCGCGGATCTGAACGTGCTGCTGCGCGGCAACGCGGTCAACTACGCGGTGCGCGGGCAGGACGCGTCGGGACTGCAGTTCGGGGACAAGAAGCAGACGCAGCCGCCGGACATCGCCGGCGACGTCGGCAAGCTGATCGGCAAGGGCGTGGACGTGTACCTGGTCGAGGACGACGCCGCCGAGCGCGGGATCGAGCGCACGGAGCTGATCGAAGGGCTGAAGTTCGTGTCGCGTTCGGGGATCGCGAAGCTGTTCGGGGGGTACGACCTGATCCTGCACTGGTAGGTCTTTTCGACGGCGCAGCGCAAGCCAAGGCAACAACAGGAGACAGGAAACAGGCAACGGGCAACAGGCAATTCGAATTGCCCGTTGCCTGTTTCCTGTCTCCTGTTCGCTTCGTCGGCCTTGGCGATGCGGTTCTACTCGGACCTGACAGAGAACAGCCCCTCTTCCCCGCCGGGAGGCGTGACGAAGAGCTGCAGGTTGATGTGGTAGCGCGGTCCCTGGAAGTACTCGAAGACGATGGTGTGGTCTCCTGCGGTCAGCTCGATGTCGCCCGAGTTCTCGCGCGGCGGGTGAACGCCGTCGTTGTCGACGACGACCTGTCCGTCGATCGTCAGCTTCGCTCCGTCGTCGCTCGACAGACGGAACGTGTAGTTGCCCGCCTGCGCGACGCTGAAGGCGCCGGAGTATCGGATGGCGAACCACTCGAACCGGTCGGGGAGCTCGGGGAAGCCCGCCTCCCACGCACGGGTCGGGATGTCCCACTCGCAGGCGTACAGGACCGCCGAGGATTCCAGGCCGGAGTAGTCGGCCGGCAGGGCGACCGAGCTCTCGGGGATGAAGTAGACCTGCCCCTCGAGGCAGCCGAGGATCGGGCGGTCGTACCCGAACACGTTGGGCGGCGGCTCGTCCGGGGGCGGCTCGGCCGCGGGGGGCGGCTCGGCCGCGGGCGGCGGCTCGTCGGCAGGCGGCTGCTGCACGGGCGGCTGCTCGGCCGGGGGCGGCTCGGCCGGAGGCTGCTCGGCCGGAGGCTGTTGACCGGCCGGCGGCCGGCGGCGGCGGGGCCGGGCACGCTCGACCTTCGCGGGTCGGGTCGGCGGCGCCGCCTTCAGATGGGAGCCGCGCGACCTGCCGATCAGGCCCACGAAAACCGGAGGCAGCTTCGCGCGGCCGATCGTGTCGCACGCCTCGTGGTCGGAGCCCGGGATCTTGTGGACCTTCCCGCGTCCCGACGCGCGAGCGTTGCCCTCGGCGCGACCGCGGGCCTGGCCGCCACCCTTGGCGTGCAGGTCGATGCGGCCCTCGGCGTGGAATCCGCCGCGGCTGCGCGCATGGCCCTCGGACTCCGCTGCGCCTTCGCCGGAACTACGCACGCAGCAGCCCGAGAGGGCAAGACAAAGAGAAGCCGCGATCAAGCCGATCTTACGTTCCAATGGAGCCTCCTTCTTTGGGGTTTCGACGGCCGGGAAGCGGGGCGGATTCAACCCCAGACGGACCCCCGAGTCGAGGACCTCGGAGACCCTTGACTCGCGAAATCGCATGCCTGGCTGGACTTCGAAGTCGACGCCGATCGTGCGTCGGCCGCGGTCAAGAACGGCATCCTGACCGTCACGCTCCCGAAGACGCCGGCGGCCACGCCGCGCAAGATCACGGTCTCGGGTGGCTGACCGGGTGGGGGCGTGGCGCCACGTCGGTCTTCGCTCCGGCTGGGGTGGGGGCCGGGGCGCTGGCTCCGTCGAGGACCGTTTCCACGTCGCGCTCGACCTGTTCGGCGAGTGACGCGGAGAGCTTGACCCATCCGCGGGTCGCGTCGCCGCGGGCGTAGAACTCGGCGGGGTCGCCGTCGATCTTCACGATCTCGACCTTGCCGAGCGAGCCCTCGTCGTCGAAGTACTCGATCGTCACCACGGGGACGGGTGGCGTCGACATCCCCTCCGCGCGCGGCTCCTCGCCCGTCGGCAGGTACTCGAGCGCGCGCAAGCGCAGCACGCGGCCCATCCAGTTGTCGTACAGCTCGTTCTTCGTCGGAGTCCGCTCGTCGGTCCAGGTCGCGTTGCGGTCGTCCTGCCGGTTGCGCTGCACGATCGTCCGGCGTTTCTGGCCGTGCGAGACGACGACCTTCGCGATCTCCTTCTTCTCCTTGGCCACGAGGTCGCGCTGCATGAACCTCGTCTCGCCGAACTCGAGGTCGCGGACGGTCGCGGACCCGACGAGGTAGACCTTGCGCGTGCGCTGGTCCCGGACGTAGGCGTCGCTGCTGCCGAAGGTCGAGCCTCCGACGTCGAGGGTGTAGGTCCGGCCGCCCGCCTTGATGACGATGCTGCCGCGCGGCTCGTCGAGCTCGAACTCCTCGGTCGTTCGTCGGTCGATCGTGCCAAACGAACGCTTGGCCTTGAAGGGCGCGATCTTGCCGAGGTACTCGGCCAGCTCGGCGTTGCCGGCGAAGGCCTTGTTCGTCTCGATGATCTCGATCTCGGGGCCGGCGTCGACCGCAGGTCCTGCGTCGGGCGGCGGGGCGCCGTCTCGCGCTCCCGCGTCCGCGGGCCCCGCATCCGCGCGGCGCGGCCTGCGGCGTTCGTCCTTGCGGTACGTGGTCACGTCGAAGCCGCGCTTCTCCCCACGGCCGGATACCTTCACGGTCACGCGCCGCTTCTCGCTCCGGAAGCCGATCTCCTGGATGCCGTCCGCCGTCAGGTCCCAGACGACGACGCTCGCTTCCTCCTCCTCGGAGGCCTCGCGGCGGTCGGTGCCGAGGGTCTCGCGCGTCCAGACGATCCACGCGAGGCCGAGCGCGACCACCAGCAGGACGCCGTGGACGAGCACGGACCTCATGACTTCCTCCGCCGGCGCGTCATCCGCACGAGTCCGAGGCCCCCGCCGAGCACGATCGCGGGCCCCAGGAAGATCGTCCCGTAGAACCAGGCGACGTCCTCCTCGCGCGTGTGCTCGATCCGGACGTCCTCCTCGCTCTCGGCTGGCCCTTCGACCTCGGCCTCGCCGACCAGCCAGCGGAGCACGTCGACGATGACCGTCACGTTGCCGGGGTTGCGGACCACCTGATCCGTGGCGAAGTCGCCGTCGGCGATCACGACGGCGCGACCTTCCCCGTCCGTCCCGCCGCGTCCCGGCCGGACCGTCACCGCGGCGACGAGGTTCAGCGTCTCCTTCTTCTCCGGCCCGTCGTCGAACTCGAAGTCGCCGTCGAGGTCGCGCCAGGCGCCGGTGAGGGATCGGACGGTGAAGGTGGAGCTGCGGCCTTCCGGGGCTTCTCCCTCCACGCGGTCGAGCGCTCCTCCGCCCACGAACACGGACGCGATCCGGGACGAGAGGCGGCTCGCGGAGGTCGCGGTCGGATGTGCGCTGAATCGATTGGTAAAGACGACCGAGCGATCCGATTTCGTGTGGTCGCGGACGAAGTGGTTCGTCTCGCTGCACACCGTTCCGTCGAGAACCCTCAGCCCGAGGCTGGAGAGGAGCGGCTCGAGCCCGAGGACCTCGCCGGGGTCGACGAAGAGGAGCAGGTGCCCGCCGCCTTCCACGTAGCTGGCGAGCGTGCCTGCCTCTTCCGGGAGGATCCGCTCGCGGGGACCGAGCATCGCGACCGCCGTCGCGTCGCCCGGGATCTCGTTGCCGAGTCCCTGGCCGACCCCGAGGTTGCGCGTCGTGATCCCCATCTCGGCGAGGAGCTGCTTCCAGTCCTCGGTGCCCGCCTCCTCGGGATCGTCCGCGTCCTCCTCGCCCCGCTCCTTGTGGCCGACGGTCACGTAGATCGTCCGCCGGGGGCGCGTCAGCTTGAGGAACGCTTTCTGGAAGTCTCCGTCGAGGCGTCGCAGCTTCGATCGCGCGTCTTCCAGGTCGAGGCCGACCTGGACGGTCTCCCGCTTGTCTCCTTGCTGCAGGACGATCGCGCCGTTCTTCGTGACGCGGTGCTCCTTCGCGAGGCTCGGACGCATCGCGTGATCGACCCCGCGGACCTTGACCTTCTTCGAGGCGCCCTCCAGCTCTCGCAGGTACGGCATCACCTGGTCGCGGACGTCGTTGACGTTCGGGAAGTAGGCGAACACCTCCATGGGCTCGCCGAGCCGGTCGATCATCCGCGACGTCCCGCGCGAGGGCCGCGTGGTCTTGAAGTACGACAGGTCCCACTTCTTTCCCCATCCGTCGGCGGCGTAGCCGAGGGCGAAGAGTCCGCAGATCGCCAGCGCGATCGAGAGCCCCGAGAGCGCGGAAACGTCGATCCGGCGCAGCTCCACGGAGGCCTCGGACGGCATCGACGCGTAGGCGATCTCCATGAAGACGAGCGGGATGAGCGCGCCGACCAGCACGATCGGGAACGCCACGGCGAGGATCGCGGGAATGCGCGAGCCGTCCGCGAACTCCCGGGCGCCGAGCCCGTACAGGACGAGGGCGAGGGCGACGCCGCCCGATGCGATGGCGATTCGCCCCTCGACGCGGCGGCGCTCGCCGGACGAGGCTCGCAGGGAGAGCAGGCGCAGGACGATCGCCGCGGCCGCGACGAGCGCGATGCCGAGGACGACGAGGACCTTGGCGGCCTTGCCGTCCGGGGCCGCGAGCCGCTCGCCCACGTACAGGATCACCAGCCCTGCCGCGAGGAAGGCGCTGCGCATCGCCCGGCCGCGCAGCAGTGTCATCGCCACCTCCGCGACTCGAGCACCCGGGTCGTCGCGAACAGGAACACGTACGTCACCGACGCGTAGTAGACGACGTGACTGACCTCGACGATCCCGCGCTGGAACGAGAAGAAGTGCCGGTTGTGCAGCGACAGCGCGGCGAACACCTCGGAGAAGGGCGGCGACGACACCTGTCCGATCATCCAGAAGAGGAGCATCGCGACGACGATCGCCGCCGAGACGATCGCGGCGACGACCTGGTTCTTGCCGAGCGACGAGCCGAAGGTCCCGATCGCGAGCGTGGCGCTTCCCAGCAGTGTCAGGCCGAGGTACCCGGACAGGATGTGGCCGAAGCTCACCTTCCCGTTCACGAAGATGAGCAGCGGCATGTAGATCGTGACCGCGGTCATCGCGACGACGAACGCGAGTGCGGAGACGTACTTGCCGAGCACGACCTCCGACTCGCGGACGGGGGACGTGTACAGCAGCACGATCGTTCCCGTCTGCCGCTCCTCGGCGAGGAGGCGCATCGAGAGCAGAATGCAGGCGATCATCGTCGTTCCACTGGAAAAGAAGAAGAAGTCCTCGAGGACCTTGCTCGACAGCTTGCGCCCCTCCCCGAGCGAGTAGCCGTGGAAGAGCAGCCCGTCGATGAGCAGGACCGCCGCGATGATGATCCAGCCGGAAGGCGTCCTCAGATACGTGGCGAGCTCGCGCCGCGCGATGAGCAGGATGTTCCTCATGCCTGCCCCCCCTCGCTCGTGAGCTTCACGAAGATCGACTCGAGCTCGGCGGCCGCATGGCGAAGGCCCACGAGCCCCCCGCCGGCCTGGACGACGGCCCGTGCGACGGCCTCTCGGACGTCGGTGGCGGAGTCCACGGTCGCCTCGACGGTCCCGCCGGACGACGTCGTCCGGCAGCCCGTCACGCCCGGAACGGCCGTCAGGACGCGCGTCGCCTCCTCCTCGGCCATCCGGACCTCGACGACGATCCGGTTGGCGCCGACGAGCTTCGAGGTCAGCTCGTCCTCCGTCCCCTGCGCGACGATCTTCCCCTCGTGCAGGACGAGGATCCGGTCGCAGGTCTGGCTGATCTCCGGGAGGATGTGACTCGAGACGAGGATCGTGTGCTCGCCGCGCAGCTTGCGGATGCGCTCGCGCATGTCGACGATCTGCACGGGGTCGAGCCCGAGGATCGGCTCGTCGAGGATGAGCAGGGCCGGCTTGTGCACGATGGCCTGCGCGAGGCCGACCCGCTGGCGGAAACCGTGGGAGAGCGTCCCGATCACCTGGTCCGCGACGTCGCCGAGGTGCGATTGCACGATGACGTCGTCCACGCGGCCCTTGGCGGCCTTGGCGGGGACCCCCTTGATGCGCGCGACGAACGTCAGGTAGGAGCGCGTCGTCATCTCGGGATACAGAGGCGGCAGGTCCGGGAGGTAGCCGACCCGGCGGCGGATCTCGTGGCCGCGGGTCACGACGTCGTCCCCGTCGATCGTCACCTTCCCGGAGGTGGGCAACAGGAGGCACGAGAGGATCCGCAGCGCCGTCGACTTGCCCGCGCCGTTGAGCCCGAGCAGACCGACCACCTCACCCTGCGCGATGGAAAAGGTGAGGCCCTGGACGGCGGGGCGGTCCCCGTAGAACTTCGTGAGTCCTTCCGAGACGATCACGGGCGGGCGGAGCTATATCCGAAGTTGGGTCCGGCTTTCAACGTGCGGCATTGTGGCCTATTCCGGGGCGCAATCGGGAAACTCCGCGTCGATCGTCAGGGCGGCCGCGCCGTCGACCAGGGGGGCGTCCACCGCGGGGGCCTGCGCCAGGGGGGTGGACTCGGTCGCGGACGTGTACTGCACGGCGCTGACGGTGACCGTCGCCTCCCCGAAGGCGGGGGCCAGGATCCGGAAGACGAAGGGATCGTCGCCGTTCCAGGACGCCTCGCGGATGGCCGAGTCCGTGTCGGTCTCGATGAGGACCCGGATGTCGGTGGTCACGCAGGCGGGCGCCGGGACAGCCGGGATGCCTGTGGCGCGGATCTCGAGGAGCGCGCCCTCGGGACGGCCGCACCCGGCAACGAGGAGGGCCAAGCCCGCGAGCCTCATTCTGCGTCCTCCCCGAGGCGAAGCCACACCGCGGCGGCGACCGATCCGAGCCCGACCCCGAGCAGGACGAAAGGGAGCGCGCCTGCGGATTCTCCCCGCGCCGGGCCCTGGGCGGGGCAGAGCGGATCGAACGACTCGCAGTCGTCCATCAGGAGCAGGGACGTTCCGAGCCCCGCGAGGACCGCGCCACCGACCAGCATCGCAACGTAGGCGGGCCCGGACCAGATGCTCTTGCCGTCAGCGGGGAGGAAGAACAGCGTCGCGCCCGCGGCGACGGCCGCGAAGCCAGCCGGCTGCAGGTACGCACCGAGGAGGAGGGACGTCTCCGCTGAGGACTCGGACGCCGACCGGTCCGGACCGCTGTCCGCCTCGAGCGCCGCGATCGCATCCGAGCGACCCGAGACCAGCAACAGCGAGCCCACGCCCGCGACGATCGCCCCGGCGCCTCCGGCGATCCACCAGGCCATGCCACGGCCGGCCGAGGGCCGGGAGTCGCCTGCCGCTGCGCCCGGCGAGGGAAGGGGGGACTCGGGCTGCGCCGCCATCTGCGGTTGCTCCGTGTCACCGCCCGACAGGACGCCCTGCAGCGCGGTCATCTCCTCCGCGTCCTCCACCTCGGCGGTTCCCTCGGCGACGACCTGCGCGCGTCCGCCGCGACCGAGGGAGACCCGCGTGCCGTCGACCTCGGCTCCGGACACCCGCAGGAGCACCACGGCCCCGGCGCCGAGCGCTCTTGCGATCGACTCCGCGATCCGGGCGTCCTGCACCCCGCCGGCCGAGCGGATCCCGACCCAGGCCGCCGTCTCGATCGCGAGGTCGGCAGCGACGTCGATCTCGATGGAATGGGCCCCCGCGCGGACGGTCAGCGCCCGAAGCCGGCTGCGCGCGGAGCCGCAGGCGGCCTGCAGGATCGATTCGCCCACCGGGACGTCGCCCAGGACGGCCGGGGAAGGGCCGGACTCGGCTCCGTTGCGGTGGATCGTGCAGGCCTTGCCGCCGAGCTTCGCGACGACGCGCAGCGTGGCGGACGACTGGCCTTCTACTGAGGACTCCCACAGTCCGGTCGCCTCCGGGCCGAACTCGGTCACCGTGGGCCGCCTGCCGGGGAAGAGGGCGTGCGCTGCGCGGATCGCGGCCGAGGCTTCCGACGAGCGCCCCGTCCGGACCAGCGAAAGCGCATGGAGCACGTGCCCCGAGAAGAGCGGCGCGGCCAGTCGTTCGTCGCCGCCGATCCGATCGATCCGCCGCCGCGTTTCCTCGATCACCTCGGCGAACGCTGGGGCGGCCTTCTCGAACCGCCCGTAGTAGAAGTCCTCGCGCGCCGCGGCGAGCTTCTGCATCAATGATGCGGGGTCCCACGAGGGCGGCGTTGCGAGGGGGAACGAGCGGTCGATCGCCGCGGCCACCGCGGCCGGCGAGGGCCCGCCAGGCAGGGCGACGTCCTCGGCGAGCCGGTGCACGGCTGCGGGAGGCGCGCGCTTCGCGGAGACGAGGACCACCGTGGTCCCCCGCGCCAGCTGCGCGCTGGCGGATCCGCTCGCCAACAGGATCGCGAACCCGAGTGCTTGGCGACCCACGGCGCCCGTTCCTATCACGGGTGAGACGGCGAGGTCTCGGCAGCCCAGCTCGCCGGGGGCCGAAAACCGAGTACCTGCCGTCGTGCGTCCGGGTGGCACGTCTTGCATTGGCGAGGGCCTGCCATGCGAACGATCTCCGTCCTTCTCTTCCTTCTACCCGGCTGTCTGCTTCAAGGCTGCAACGACGAGGGCGCTGCCGACGACCCCTCGGGCGGTGCGGCCCTGGACCCGACCTACACCTGGTACGGCGACGTCGGGCCGATCGTGCAGGCGCGCTGCGTGACCTGCCACCAGCCTGGCGGGATCGCGCCGTTCTCGCTCGTCACGTACGAGGACGCCTACGACGCGCACCTGCTCATGGGACCTGCGGTCGAGGACGAGTACATGCCCCCGCTCCCGGCAAACCAGGACGGCTGCCGGCCGATCGACGACTTCCGCGAGATGCCCGACGAGGAGCGCGAGGTGATCGCGACCTGGACCGAAGAGGGCGCGCCCGAGGGCGACCCCGCCGACGCCGGCGACGGCCCGGAGGCGCCCGATCCGCTGCTCGGCGACCCGACACACGTCTTCGACTCGGGCCTCGACTACCTGTCCGACTACGCCGAGGTCGACGACTACCGATGCTTCGTCGTGGATCCCGAGCTCGCGGCTCTGACCCAGGCGATCGCGTTCTGGGTGGAGTCCACGAACCCGGCGATCGTCCATCACGCGATCGTCTACGCGGCGATCCCTGCGACCGCGGACGAGGTCGACGCGCTCGAGGCCGAGGACGAGGCCCCCGGCTACCAGTGCTTCGGAGGACCGGGGTTCGATCGGGCGGTCCCGCTCGCAGGCTATGTGCCGGGCTCCAGCCCGATGCCCTATCCGGACGACACCGGCGTCTACCTGCCCGCCGCAACGCGGTTCGTCGTGCAGATGCACTACAACTTCGAGAACGGTCGCGAATCGAACCGGATGTCGGTCGCGATGTGGGAGCCGGAGGGAAACATCCGCGGTTTTCCGCACGGCGCCGTCATGGGAACCGCGGACTTCTACATCCCCGCGGGTGCGGCGGACACCGAGGCGGTGTCCGAGACGCGGATCGTGTCGGCAGACGACGTCCCGGGCTTCGACGAGGCGAACGAGGGCCGCGCCTGGACGGTGCAGGGGCACATGCACCAGCTCGGCAGCTCCCTGCGCGTCGACCTGCAGCGTGCCGACGGATCGAGCGAGTGCATGCTCGACATCCCGACCTGGAACTTCCACTGGCAGGGGTCGTACCGCTTCGAAGATCCCGTCGACCTGCGCGCCGGCGACCGACTCCGGATCACCTGCCACTGGGACAACTCCGACGGAAAGCACGCTGTCACCTGGGGCGAAGGCACGAGCGACGAGATGTGCCTCGCGAACATGCTGATGACGGATTAGAGCAACGCTCGGCCTGCGGCCTCGGGGAGGCCGGGCTCGGCTCCCTACGAGCGTCAGGGAGCGCGCGGCTTCCGCGAGCGCGGCGGGCGTCGTAAGCTGCTCGCCCCGTGGGGCAAACGGCGCTGCTCGAGGTGGGGCGAGTCGTCGCCGGCCGCTACCGGATCGTCCGCCCGCTCGGCGCGGGCGGGATGGGCGCCGTCTACGAGGCGGAGCACACGGCCCTCGGTCGCGTCGTCGCACTCAAGGTGCTCGTGCCCGCCTTGGCGCAGGACGCGGAGGCGGTCGCACGGTTCGAACGCGAGGCTCGCTCGGCCGCCGCGATCGGACACCCCGGCATCGTCGAGGTCTTCGACCTCGGCGTCGACGAGGGCCGTGCCTTCCTCGTGATGGAGAGGCTCGAGGGCGAAGAGCTCGCGGTCCGGATCCGCCGAGAAGGCGCGCAGAGCGCAGCGTGGGTCGCGCGCCTCGGCCGCGACCTCTCCGATGCGGTCGCTAGCGCGCATGACCGGGGGATCGTCCATCGCGACCTCAAGCCGCAGAACGTCTTCCTGGTGAATGCCGGGCGGAGACGGGACGTGGTCAAGGTGCTCGACTTCGGGATCGCCAAGCTCAAGGAGGCGGACCGCGCCGACGCGCCCGTGACGAAGACCGGCGCCATCTACGGCACGCCGTTGTACATGCCCCCGGAGCAGCTCCGCGGTGAGCGGGACCTCGACGGCCGCTCGGACGTCTGGGCGATCGGCGCGGTTCTCCACGAGGCGCTGGCGGGGCGCCCCCCTTTCCTCGCGGAGAGCCTTCCGGAGCTCGTGCTGCGGATCACGACGGAGCCGCCGCCCGATCTCGAACGTGGCGACGTGCCGGCGTCGCTGCGGGCCGTCGTGTCGCGGGCCCTGTCGAAGCGGCGCGAGGAGCGGTTCGCGTCGGCACACGCACTCGCGGACGCCCTCCACGACGTCGTCGTCGAGATCGGCGCGGAGGGATCGAGCGACGCGTGGACACGCACGCCGGCGGCGGGGCCGGCCGACGACGCGTTCGCCGCGACGGTGCACTCGGGGGTGGCGTCGCGCCTGGCCGCAGGCGCGGTCACCGCGGCCCCGACGTCCACGCGAAAGCGGCGCGCCCTGGCCGGCGTCGCCGCCGGCCTGATCGCGATAGTCGCCGCGGGAGCGTGGTTCGTCGTCACCTCGACGGAGCCCTCTGCGAACACCGACCGCCAAGAGCCAGGGCCGGTCCCGCCCGCGGCGACGGCGTCGCCCGACCCGCCTGCGCCGGCGACGGCCAGGGTGCGCCTGGCCTCGGAGCCGTCCGGCGCGCGCGTCACGAGGCAAGGCAGACTTGTCTGCACGACGCCTTGCGAGGGCGACTTCCCGAGCTTCGAGCGCCTTGCGCTCGAAGCATCCGTCGACGGGCACGAGCCGCTCGAGATCGTGCTCGATTCGCCTCCGCCGGAGCACGTCTTCCGGTTCCGTACGCTCGTCCGTCCAGGACCGACAAAAGAGGCGCGGCGGCCGGCGGCGACCACAGCCCCGGACCTGCCGCCCCTTCGCGGCCGATGAGAGGCGCGCCCGCGTTTCTCGCGTCCTTTCTCTTCGCCAGCGTCGTGTCCGCGGATCCGGCCTCCGAAGCGCAACTGCAGTACGAGCTCGGCGCCGAGATGTACCGGCAACGCCGGTTGCCCGAGGCGCTCGAACGCTTCCTCTCATCCCATCGGCTCGTTCCGAATCCGAACGTGGCGTTCAACGTGGCGCAGATCTACGCGCTCATCGGACGGCCCGCGGAGGCCTACAACTGGTACGAGGAGCACCTCTCGTTTCGGCTCGAAGAAGGGGCGCGCGACGCAGGCCAGCAAGCGCAGGCAGCGCTGGCGGGGCAAGTCGCGGTCGTCGAGGTCGCTACCGATCCGCCGGGGGCCGATGTCTACGTGGACCGCGAGGACCTCGGCTCGGTCGGTCGTGCGCCGCGGCGAATTGCGGTCGCTCCGGGACCGAGGCGGATCCTCGTCCGGTACGCCGGTCACGCGCCCGCCGAGGCGTCGGTCACTGCCGAGCTCGGACGGACGGCGGACTTGCGCCTGCGGCTTTCCCGACTCGAGGGCGAAGTGCACGTCGAGAGCGACCCGCCCGGAGCCATCGTCCGGCTCGAGGGAAACGAGGAGATTCTCGGGACGACTCCCCTGTCGACCACACTACCGCTCGGAGCCCTGCGGCTAGTCGTCGCCGCTCCGGGACGGATCGAGCAGACCCGTGCGCTCGAGGTGCGAGGGGGAGAGACCGTACGCGTCGAGGTGGAGCTGCCGTACGCGGCCGGCACGATCGCCACGCTCACTGTCCGGGCGTCGCCTGCAAACGCCCAGGTCCTCCTCGGCGAGCGCGCTCAGGGCAGGGCGCCGTGGACGCGAACCGGCCTCGAGCCGGGGCCGTTGCGGGTGACGGTCCGCGCGCCAGGGCACGAGCCGTGGACCGGGCGCGTCGTGCTCGAAGCGGGCGCTGCGACCCGCGTGCGCGCGACGCTGGTCCGCCACGACTCGAGGCATTGGGCCGGCTGGTACTGGCTGGGCCTCGGTGCGGGCGCGGCGCTGCTCGCGGGCGGCGCCGTCGTGGGTGTCCTTGCCCTCGCAGAGCACGATTCCTTCGATCGCGAACCGAACCGGGACGGGTACGACCGGCTCGGCACCTTCAACCTGACGGCCGACCTCCTCGGTGCGGGGGGGCTCGTCGTGATCGGGACGACCCTCGTCTGGGACTGGCTGTCCGGCCCGCCACTGGCGTCGTCCGCGGAGGTGAAGATTGATCGCTAGGGCCCTTTCCGTCGCGCCGCTGCTCGCGGGCTGCACGGTCTGGAACGCGACCGACGCATGCGACGTCGCTCCGCAGGAGTCGCGCGTCAACCTCTTTGCCGACCGGCTCGAGTTTCCGTCGAGCAACCGCGCGGCAGCCGAGATCTCCAGCGGCCGGATCGTAGTCGTCTACACGGCGGCCGAGATGGACGGCCTCGACGTGACGGCCGCCGAGGTGCGGTTTGCGATGATCGATCCGCGCGACGGAACGCGCAGCACGCTGTGCACCGGGTTCGAGGAGGAGATCGTCGTCTCGGACCTCGAGAGATTGGCGAGCGGTGCCAGCGTGGTCGCCGTCGACTGGCCCGAAGGCGAGGGCCGTGACGCCGTTGCCCTGCTGGGGTGGTCGGAAACCACGAAGGACGGAGAATCCCGCGCGAGGGTCTTGCCGATCGACGCGAGCGGATGCCCCGTCCCCCTGGCTTCCGAGCCGTTCGCGCCCGTGTACGAGGACCGGACCGGGGCGGTGGAAGGGCTGTCCCTCGTCTGGTCCGACACGCGCCGAGCCGTCTTCGCGGTGTTCCACGACGCCGAGCGCCGGGTTCGCGGCGCGTGGATCGATTCGGTCGGATCCGCGGTCGACGCGTCGACGCTCGGAACGGAGGCGCGGATCCTGGGCCAGGTGGCGTCGGCCGTGGACGACGAGGGCCGCGTCGCCCTCGCCTGGCGGTACTGGGACGACCGGATGATCGTCAACGACGAGCAGGGGATCCGGGCGCTCCTCCTCGACGCGGAGGGCCTGCCTCGCCCTGGCGCGCTCGCGGGAGGCGCCGCGCCGTTCAGGGTCAACGAAGCCGGCGACTACTACGTTTACGGAAGCAATTCACCGTTCGGTGTCTCCGTCGCGACGGAAGGGACACGCATCGCTTTTGCGTGGGAGGGAGGGGACGACCCGAAGCTCCTGTTGCGTGCCAGGATCCGCGAGATCGACGCCGCGGACGGCGTTCCCCTGGCGATCGCCGGGGCGTCCGACGGCGGGCCCGCGTACGCCGACCCGCAGGACGGCGCCACGACCGCGAGCGCGAGCCTCGCGTACCTCCCGGACGGGAGTCTCCTGGCGCTGTGGGAGTCCGACGCGCGCAGCGGGACGGTCGGCCGCCTCTTCGGTCCGGACGGGGACCGGCGCTTCTCCGGCGTCGGCTGCGACGAGCGGCCCTTTGCCGTCGGAGTGCGGGCCGACGATTTCCCCGGGACCTCTGCGCCGCTGCTCGTCGGAGATCGCCTGTGGGTGTTCCACGCAGCGGCACCCACCGACGATCCCGTGCCCTCGGGTGTGATGGGCTGGCGCGTCGCGCTCGCGGATCTCTGGCCCGGCGAGTGATCAGTCAGGTGCGGCGCACGCGCTGACGCCGGACCCGTCCGGTACCTCGATGCATCCGAAACCTGGAAGGCAATCCTCTACGGTCTCGCAGGGGGCGAAGCAGGCGCCGAGGTCGTCGTCGTCCTCGAGAACGCTCTGCGCCACGCAGTGCGCGCCGTCCGGGCATCCCTGGCGGTCGATGGAACAGAACGAGGTGCAGAACCCGCCCGCAACGTCGGCGATCGTAGCGCAGATTCCGCTGAGGCATTCGAGGTCCGACGCGCAGGCAGCCCCGGTCTGGCCTTGACCGGGGTGGTACGAGTCGCCGCAGAAGCCCGTGTGTCGGTCACAGGTCTCCCATGCGACGCAGTCCGAATCGTCCTGACACCAGCGGCTGCACGTGAGGTCCCCCGTCTCGGAGAGCGCCCGGGAACACAGGTAGCCGGGCCGACAGTCCGCGGTCGACGCGCACGTCTGGAAGCAGACGTTGATCGTCGTGCACGCGGTCCCGTCCGGGCACCCGTCGTTGCACGAGCGGACGCACGTTCCGCCGGGGTAGCCGGACTCTTCTTCGGCCAGGCACTGTTCGTCGGGGTCGCAATCCGCGCTGCACCCGCACCCCCGATCGGCCGTCGGCGTTCCCTCCACGCCCCGACACCAGTCGGGATCGTCCAGGTCGTCCCACGTGAAGCGCCGACGGTCGTTCGATCCCCCAGAGCCGCCGCACGCCACGGACGAGAGGGTAACGAGGGCGAGAGCGATCCGTGCGATCACACACAGGAGCCTACCATCGGGGAGCAGGAGGTACAGTCGCGGGAATGGCCTGGGTACTGACGACTCCGCCCGAGGACGCGTCCGGAGAGCTCGCTGCGCAGTACCGACGCGCGCGGAATCCGGACGGGAGCGTCGACGCGGTGATCCAGATGCACTCCGCGAGCCCGGCGTCGCTGCGGGCGCACCTCGAGCTGTACGTCACCGCGATGCACAGGCCCTCGGCGCTCTCGCGGACGGAGCGAGAGATCGTCGGGGCGCTCGTGAGCGCGTGGAACGAGTGCCGGTACTGCCTCGTCCACCACGCCGCGGGGCTGCGCAGGCTGCTCGAGCCGGAGCGGGCGGCGCTGGCCGACGCGATCGAAGGGGGCGACGCCGTCGAATCCCTGCCGTTGACGGACCGGGAGCGCGCCATGACCGCGTGGGCCCGGAAGCTCACGATGCGTCCCGAGACCGCCGCGCAGGACGACGTGGGCAGACTGCGCGCCGCGGGTCTCGACGATCGTGCAATCGTCGAGCTGGCGCAGGTCGTCGGGTACTTCGCCTACGTGAACCGCATGGTGCTCGGCCTCGGAGTCGAGCTGGAAGGACCGGAGCACGCGAAGGGGGCGTGGCCGACGGATTGAGCTGAGTCAGACCACGTCGATCTCGGCTTGCACGCCGTAGTGATCGGAGAACGTCGTCCCCCGGATCTTCCCGGTCATCGCGAGACCCGCGGATGCGAGCTGCAGGGTCACGCCGCGGCCGGATCGGAAGAGCACGAAGTCGTAGCGGTGGCGCCCGCCCTTCCCGCGCGGGTTCGTCCTCGGGTTCCACGAGGGGTGCGCCGCGTCCGCCGCCACCGCGGCGTCCTGGAAGTCGGCGAACAGCGTGCGCAGAAGGTCGGTGCCCGGATCGTCGGGGTCGTTGCCGTCGACGTTGAGGTCCCCGAGCAGGATCGCCGCGTCGCCGGGCGCCTGCGAGTCGAAGACCCGGCGCATCTCGCGGACCTGTCGCGCGCGCACGCGGACCGCCTCCGGCGAATGGTGCGCCTGCAGGTGGGTGGTGGCGACGGCGACCGAACCGCCCGGCACGGCGAGGTGCGCGAGCAGCACCCCCTTCGCGGCGAAGCGATCCCACCAGACTCCGCGCTCGGGGAAATGATGGCGGACGACGGGGCGGCCGTGCGCGCGCGGCAGGCGCGCGTGGATCTCGACGCCGCTCGGGAACTCCGTGGCCGTCTGCGCCGCCGGGCCCCGCAGGCGCGTCGGGTACCCCAGCGCCGCCGTCAGCGCCTTCGCCTGATCGACGAACACCTCCTGCAGTGCGAGCACGTCGTAGCCGCCCAGACGCTCGGCGAGCTCGGGCTCGCGAAACCGCCACGGGTCCGGAGGCGTGTCGGTGACGAAACCGCGGGCATCCTGCGGCGTCCCGAGGAGGTTGTACGTGAGGATCCGGAGGCGCGTGACGAAAGGCTAGCAGTCGGCCGCGGTGACGCCGGCGCATTCTTCGTCCGTCTCGCAGTCGTTGCAGAAGGGCGGGCACATGGCCTCGTCCGCGGGCAGGCAGTCGAGTTCGTCGGGGTTGAGAATGTAGTCCATGATGCACTGCCGCGCCGCGACGCCGCCCGCGCCGTCGCCGACATCGTCGCAGCTCGAGCCCGGCGGGCAGTCCTCCCCGCCCGCGCAGTCGATGCCGCAGAAGGTCTCCACGCCGGTCGTGATGCAGATGTTGCCTTCCATGAGGCCCGTTCCGGTGCTGCTGCCGGTCCCGGTCCCGGTGCCACTGCCCGTCCCGGTGCCAGTGCCGCTGCCGGTCCCGGTGCCGGAGCCCGTGTCCGAGTCCGTGTCGGAGTCGGTGTCGGAGTCCGCGTCGCCGCCCGGGTTGCAGTCGTCGTCCGACGCGCACAGGTCGCAGAACGGTGGCGGGGAACTCACCTGTTCGCAGGTGTCGTCGGGGAAGCACTGCCACGTGTAGATCAGGCCCTTACCGTCCTCCACCTGGGTGCAGTGGCTTCCGACCGGGCACGGCTCCCCGCCGCTGCAGTTCTGACCGCAGATGCGCGCGCCGCCGGGCGATCCGATGCACTCGTTCTCGTCCGAGCAGGGGCCCGTGTCGCACTCGTGCGGATCGTCCACATCGGCGTCCGCATCGGCGTCCCCGTCGCCATTTGCGGCTCCCCCCGAGGCGCAGGAGACCATGAACAGACCCAGACCCACGACGAGCCACTCGGTGCGCATACGCAACCCTCCAGGTACCCGACATTGCCGCCGGTCGCCCGATCGGTCAAGACGGGTCCCGGGCCCGGTCAATTCAAGTAAGGAGGAATAAGCTATCCGGGCTAGATGCTCTTCTCGCTTCCAGAGGGCCACCGATCGGGCGACGACGTCCTGGTCCTCGCCCACGGGGCCGGAACCGACATGCGCCACCGGTTCCTGGAGGCCTTCGCGACCGGGGTAGCCGGCGCCGGAATCGGCGTCGTCCGCTTCGACTTCCCGTACACGGAGGCTGGAGGTCGGCGCCCCGACCCCGGACCCGTGCTCGAGAGGCGCTGGATCGAGGTCGTCCAAACCGTGCGGTCGGACCCCAAGCTCTCGCCCCGCCGCCTCTTTGGAGGCGGCAAGTCGATGGGCGGCCGGATCGCCACGATGGTCGCCGCGAAGAACCTGGGAGCTTTCGACAGGATCGCGCTCCTCGGCTATCCGCTTCACCCGCCGAAAAACCCCGAGCGCCTGCGCGACGCGCACCTCCCGGCGGCGGCCGAGTCCGCGCCGCTGCTGTTCCTGCAGGGCACGCGGGACGACCTGTGCCGGCTCGACCTGCTTCGGCCGATCCTCGAACGGATCGGCGACCGGGCGACGCTCCACGTGATCGAGGACGCGGATCATTCGTTCGGAGTTCTGAAGCGGACGGGACGGACGTCTGACGACGTCATGGCCGAGCTGGTGTCCACGACAGTCTCCTTCCTGAGGACCGCCGGGTGATGCAGGCAGCATTCTGGAGTCTCCTGTTGCCTGCCGTGGCTGCCGCGCAGCCCGTCGTCGACTCGGTCGAGGGCACGATGTCGGAGGACGCCCATCTATTGATCCGCGGAAGCGGGTTCGGCGACCGTCCGGACGCGCCGATCGCGTGGGACGAGTTCGAGGCGGGATCGCTCGGCGACGCGCCGGGCAGCGGGTGGACGACGTGGACGACGTTGCCCGAGGGAGCGCCGCGCGTGGACAACGGCCAGCTGCGGCGCGGCAGCGCTCGCTCGCTGTACTGCGACTTCTCCGGGTCGAACGACGAGTCCGCGATCGGAATCGCAGAGGACCTCGACGAAGTCTGGGTCTCGTTCTGGGCGCAGGTCCGGCACGTTGGAACTTTTTCTCGCAGCTACGCGCGGCTGCGCATGGTCGGGGCATCGCCGAGCGCCCGGCCGACGTGGACACACCTCTTCCTGGGCGGCGACGGCGGCGACGGGCGGTGGCTCGCCGGCGCGACGGACGACGGCTGCACGCTGGAGGCCGCGGCCTACGGCGGCGAGGGCGAGGACTTCCTGGAGGAGCAGCGGTGGATGCGCCACGACTACTGGCTGCGCCAGAGCGCGGCGAACGAGGCCGACGGGCTCATGGCCGTCTTCCGGGACCTCGCGGCCGAGCGCTTCACGGCCTTCTCGGTCGCAGCGGGCGGCGTGGTCGAAGTCGGCAGGGCGGTCGCCACGCGGTGCGGCGACGACGGATGGGCGGCCCTGCGCATCGGCGCGCTGTGGGCGCACGATCCCGGCGGGGACGGCGGCGTGTGGCTGGACGACGTGTACGTGGACAGGACGCCTGCACGCGTGGAGATCGGCAACGCGCCGCTGTGGGATCAGGCCACGCTCGCGGAGGTCCAGCCGTCCGTCTCCTGGGGCGGGGAGGGAATCGAGATCGAGGTCAACGAGGGGACCCTGTTTGCCGGCAGCACCTACTGGCTGTACGTCTTCGACGCGCAGAACCTGCCGAGCCAGGGCTTTCCGATCCAGCTCGGTGCGAGCTACGGACCGGGAGGGGACGCCGGACCCGACCCCCGGGCGACGCCGGGTCCGCGTGGCGGCTGCGGCTGCCGCTCGGCCGTCCCGGTACCCGAGCCGGGGGCGGCTTGCGCCTTGTTCCTTTTGGCGGCAATCTGCCGCCATGAAAAAGCGAACCGGCAGCGTCGTTCTCTTGGGAGTCCTGCTTGCGTGGAGCTGCCACGCGGAGTGCAAGGCCGGCGGTGAGGGAGGCGGGGAGGCGGTCGGGGGCGAAGAGCCTGCGTCCGGGGACCCGGACATCGCGGCAGATCCGACCGCGGCGACTGCCGCGCCGGATGCCGCGGAGCCGGATGCCGCGACTGCTGCCCCGGATGCGGCGACTGCCGCGCCCGCGACGTCGGCGCCCGCGGCGCTCGCACAGAACCGGCCCGCGCGCGATCCGGTCACCTGCGCAGGCCAGAACCAGGTGACGATCGAGAACGCGACGATCGACAACGCCAACGGCGCCGCGGTCCGCGCGTCGGGTCAGTGCCAGGTCACGATCCGAAACGCGACCCTGCGCGGCAAGTTCGGCGTCGAGGCCTCCGGCCAGGCTCAGGTCACGCTCGAGAACTGCCGCGTCGAGGGCACCGACGCAGCGGTGAAGGCGTCCGGCAACGCGCAGGTCACCGGGACGGCATCGACGATCAGCGGCACGGTCAACGCGTCGGGCCGGGCGCAGGTCACGGGCCTGCAGTAGCCTCCTTCTCCTCACCCCCTCCCACTTTCCTCCGCGGCCGCGCCCGCTTGACGCAGGGGCGCGTCGCCCTACATCATCCGCATCCGAATTTCTCATCCGGAGGATCGAGATGCCGTACATCGTCGTCGAGCCGTGCATCAACTGCCGCTACACCGACTGCGCCGAGGTCTGTCCCGTCGACGACTGCTTTCGCATCGGAGTGAACTTCCTCGTGATCGATCCGGAGACCTGCATCGATTGCGGCGCCTGCCAGCCGGCCTGCCCCGTCGAGGCGTGCATGCCCGAGGACGAGGTGCCGGACAAGTGGAAGCACTACGTGCAACTGAACGCGGACTACACGAAGAAGTGGCCGGGCATCAACAACGAGATCGGTCCGATGCCGGACCACGAGAAGTGGAAGGAAGTCGAGGACAAGTTCGCGGAGTTCGACCCGAACCCCGGCACCGCCGAGGGTTGACCGGTAGCCCTCGGGCGCTCGAGTGCTACTCTCCCCTCGATGGGCTCGCTCTTCTCCACCGGTCTCGTCGGCACCCGTCGCGCGCTTTCTCTCGTCGTCCTCGGTTTCCTGTGGACGACCTATGCGTGGCTCGCGCTCGCGGGCCCGCCCGCATTCGCGCCGATGTTCCTCGGCTTCTCGGCGACGTACATGCTCGCGTTCCTCGGCGTCGGGGCCGGGTACTTCTGGGGGCGGTGGTACGCAAACGGCATCGGGTGGTCCGGCGCGTGGTCGCTCCTCGCTATCGGCCAGGTCGACGACCCCAAGCCGCTGCTCATCTACGCGGGGATGCACATCGCCGTGCTTCTGCTCCTCGCCGGGCAGCACATGGCCGGGGCTTACGAGGGCCGCGCGGACTGGCGCGAGCGTCTTCGCGTCAAGGACGAGAACGTCGGCCGTATCGGCGCTGCCGTCACGACGGTCGCGTCGCTGCTTCCGATGCTGGTCGGACAGCTCCTCGCGCCGCGGTCGTCGGTCGCAGAGGCACTGGCGCTCTGCGCCGCCGCCACCGGTCTCTTCCTGCTCCTGCGGATGCGGACGGCGGGCCTCTTCCTCCTCGCGGCGGCGGGCGTCGCCAGCCTCGCGTGGGGCGGCCCCGCGGTGATCCCGACGGGCGCCGAGAGCCTGCCTATCTCGGCGCTCTCACCGATCCTCGCCGCCGGCCTCGCGGTCCCGCTTGCGATCTTCGCACCCGCGATCGTCCGTTTCCTGCGTGCCCGCTGAGACCGACTCCTCCTTCTTTTCGCTGACCCCGGACCGCGTCCTCGACGCCGTCGAGGTCGGCGGGCTGCGTTGCACCGGCCGGTGCCTCGCGCTCAATTCGCTCGAGAACCGCGTCTACGAGGTCGAGCTGGACGACGGCACCTCGATCGTCGTGAAGTTCTACCGGCCCGGCCGCTGGTCGCGCGAGACCATCCTCGAAGAGCACGCCTTCCTCGCCGAGCTCGCCCTTGCGGAGGTCCCCGCGGTCGCGCCGATCGACCTGGGCGTCGGCTCGACGCTCCCGACGGTCGGCGAGATCCACTACGCGGCCTTCCCGAAGGTCCGGGGCCGTCCTCGCGACGAGCTGGACGACGAATCCGTGCGGCGCATCGGACGCTTCATCGGGCGCTTGCACGGCGTGGGGGCCGCGCGCCAGTCGGCTCACCGGCCGCGAATGACCGTCGATCGCATGATCCGCGAGCCCCTGAAGGTCCTCCTCGAGGGCGGTTTCGTGTCCGAGGGGCTGGCCTCCCGGTACGCGGACGTCGCCCGTCGAATCGCGGACGCCATCGAGGAGCCGCTCTCGCGCGCGCCCGCGCAGCGCGTGCACGGGGACCTGCACGCCGGCAACCTCCTGTGGAACGCCGACGGCCCCTTCTTCCTCGACCTCGACGACATGATGGTCGCGCCTCCCGCCCAGGACCTGTGGCTGCTCGCGGCGGGCGACTCGGACGACGCCGTGCGCCGACGGGACCTGCTCCTCGAAGGGTACGAGGTCTTTCGCGAGATCGATCGCGCCTCGCTGCGGCTCGTCGAGCCCCTGCGCGCGATGCGCATCGTCTACTACTCGGCGTGGATTGCGCGGCGCTGGGACGACCCGTCCTTCCCGCGGGCCTTCCCGACCTTCCGTCACGACGGCTACTGGGCCCGCGAGTACGAGGAGCTCATCCGGATCGCGGATAACATGCGCTGACGTTGCCCACCGGGATCGAGCTTGCCGCCCTCGCCGCTCCCGGCGATTCTTCGTCCCCGGCCCTCCGTGCTACAACGATCCCGTGCGCTGGCGGGCCAAGCAGTCGTGCGAGGGCATGATCGGCGTTCCCGATCCGTATCGTCAGCTGTGGCTCGCGCTCACGCCCGCACAGCGCCTGCGTCGGTCCTGGCGGCTGCGCCTGAGACTCCGAGACCCCCGAGCAATCCACGATGCGAAGACTCTTCCGGAGCTTTGAGCAGAGCGGGCTCGAGTACCTGCTCATCAGCGGCCAGGCCACGGTCCTCTACGGCGCCGCGACCTTCTCGGAGGACGTGGACATCTGGATCCGTCCGTCGCCCGCCAACGCGCGGAGGCTCCTGACGGCGCTGGCCCGTTGCCGGGCGCGCGTCTACCGTCTCACCCCGAGGCTGACGCTTCGCAACCTCCAGGCGGGGCACGGCTTTCACTTCGTCGTGCCGGGGCGTCCTCTCGAGACCTACCTCGACGTCATGGGATGCCCGCCCCGGGTCGGTGCGTTCGCCGCCGCGCGCCGTCGCGCACGCTCGATCGCCACCGGATGGGGAACCCTTCCGGTCGTCCATCCCGTCGACCTCGTGGAGATCAAGAAGACCCGTCGCCTCGCCGACTATGACGTGATCACGAATCTCGCGATGCTTCACCTCGCCGAGGCCTCGCAGCCGGGCGTTTCCGCCCTGCGCTGGGCCGCCCGGAACACGTTTCGTGCCGAGGAGCGCGCGGCAATCCTCACCCGGCTCGGCCGGCCGATGACCGCCAACGGCTGCGCGGCCGAGGTTTCGAGAGACCTGGCCAGGCTCCAGGCGAAGGATCGCGCGTACTGGTCTCGCATCGTCGACGAGTTGCGCGCGATGAGGCGAGGGGGATCGCTGTTGCCCGACGACCTGGACGTGCGGGCGATGCTCTGATCCGCTTCGCGGGAGCTGGTGCGGATCGCGGATAACATGCGCTGACGTTGCCCAGCGGGATCGAGCTTGCCGCCCTCGCCGCGCTCGTCGTCGGCGCCGCGGTCCTGTACTCGTCGGGCGGCCACGCGGGGGCGTCCGCTTACCTCGGGCTCATGGCGCTCTTCGGCGTCGCTGCGCCGCAGATGCGTCCGACCGCTCTGGTCCTCAACATCGCGGTCGCCGCGATCGGGACGATCCGCTTTGCGCGTGCGGGAGCGGTCCCGTGGCGGACCGTGCTGCCGCTGCTCGTCGGATCGGTGCCGGCTGCGTTCGCGGGCGGGGCGATCCGGCCGTCGCCCGGCACGTACCTGACGATCCTGGGCGCGTTGCTCCTCGTCGCCGCGGTGCCGCTGTGGCTGCCGCCGAGGCCCGGTCCGCTTCGTGCTCCGCCCGCCGGCGGGATCTTAGCCATCCTCGGCGCGGGCTTCGGCTTCCTCGCGGGGCTCACGGGCGTCGGGGGCGGGATCTTCCTGTCGCCGACGCTCGTCCTTTCCGGCTGGGAGGAGCCGCGCCGGGCGAGCGGGGCTTCCGCCGTCTTCATCCTCGCCAACTCGGCGTCGGGCCTGCTCGGTCATGCGACGTCCGTCACGCACGTCCCCATGCAAGCCGCCGCGCTCGCAGCGTGCGCCGTCTCGGGAGGCCTGGTGGGCTCGTTTCTCGGGGCGCATCGGCTCAGGTCCATCGCCATCCGGCGGGTGCACGGGACGCTCCTGCTCGTGTCGGGGTGCAAGCTGCTCTGGGAGGGGCTCACCTAGCCCAACCCCTCATCCCGAAACGGGATTTTCGGCAGGGGGCGTGCTAACTTCCTGAGGATCCGAGGAGGGTCTGAAGGATGGCCCGGCTGACGATGCCGCGCCTCTCCGAACTGCACTTTCCGCGCATCCCGCGGAAGCAGCGCCGGATTCTGCGCGGGATCCTGCTGACCTTCCTGGGGATCCTGGTCAGCGCAGGGGCGGCGCTGCAGACCCGGCCCGCGCGGGACCGGATCCGGCGCGAACTGGTCCGGACGGTAAGGGAACAGGTTCACCTGGTCGCGACGGTCCAGGACATCCAGATCGACTACTTCCCGCCCGAGGTCCGGGCGATCGGCGTCCGGCTCGAGCACCCGACGGAGGGCCTGCTCGCGCGCGCCGACGAGGTCCGGGTGACGCCGCGCCTGTTGCCCGTGCTGCTGGGCCGGATGGAGATCGGTCAGATCACCATGGAGTCGGCCGATGTCCGCCTGGTCGTGCGCGATGGCCAGCTCGTCAACGTCCCGGCGCTGCGCAGCCGAGGGGGCATGGAGAGCGCGGACGACCTGCCCTACGGAGACCTCGCGATCTCCGACTCGCGCCTCGTCGTCGAGGCGCCCGGGTACGGAAGGGCGGAGCTGGCCGGAATCGATCTCGACCTCGCCGTGGAAGGGCGCCGCGACATCCTGCTGCGGCTCGTGGCGCTGTCGGGCGACGTCGTCCACACCCTCGGGCCCGAGCCGGTGCGCGAGCGGATAAGGCGTCTCGAGATCCGCGCGGGACTCTTGCTCGGGCTCGCCCAGCTCCATCGGTTCGTGCTCGAGACGGCGGACGCGAAGATCCGGGTGAGCGAGGGGATCCTTCCGGTCCCCTTCGACGGGCGGCTGACGGCCGACGTTTCGTTTGTCGCGCCGGCCGCGATCCTGAACCGGCTGCCGCTCGGCGACCTGCCGGTCTTCGGGGGGCGGATCGGAGGACAGCTCGACGTGCGTCTCGCGGAAGGCGCCCCGACTGCTCGTGGAACCGTCTTCTCCGAGGAGCTCGTGATCGACGGTCGCAAGATCTTCGCGGAGGCGCGGCTGCCGGTGTCGATGGACCGCACGGGAGTCGTCGTCACGCGCGAAGCGCCCGCAGTCGTCCGGACGGCGCAGAGCGATCTGCGCCTCCACGGATCGGTGCTGTTCGACGAACGGCTGACGACGCAGGTGTCGCTCACGGCACGGCGCATCCGGTTCGAGGAGGTGATCGAGGATCTCGGCCACCTCAACGCGCAGTGCACCTTCTGGGCCGACGTCGACGGACGCTGGCGTGGGAGCCTGTCGCCGTTCCGGCTCGATTCCATCGGGGAGGTCACGGTCCGCGCCGCCGACTTCCGCGTCACCGAGCGCGGCTTCCGCGATCCGCAGCCGCTCGGCACGGTCCTGGCGGTCCCGAACGCAGAGTTCGCGGGCGGGGTGTCGTTCGACGCGCAAGGCGTGCGCTTCACGAACGCCCGCGTGCGCTTCGGCTCGTCGGAGATCGCGACGAACGCACACCTGCGGTTCCGGGGCGACTACGAGATCCACGGGTCGAGCGAGGGGCTCGAGCTGGCCGAGGCCGGACCGCTTCGCGGCGTTCCGTGGTCGGGCCGCACGCGGCTTCGGTTCGACATCACGGGACCGCTGAACGATCCGACCATCATCGGACACGCCAAGGCGCCGGATTTCTCGTTCAACACCTTCCGGTTCGGCGAGGTCGAGGCGGATCTGCACTTCCGGGACATGGTGCTGCGCACGACGAACGCGACCGCGCGCAAGGGGTCGAGCGTCTTCGCGCTCTCTTCCGGCTCGCTGGACTTCTCGGGTCCCGAGCTCCTCGCGAAAGCGAGCGTCGTCGCCCAGCGAGTCCGCCTCGACGAGCTTCGCCACATCTGGCACCTCGAGACCGATCCCCAGTTCGTCCAGATCAACGGGGCGGGTCACGGGTCCGCCGAGGTGAAGCTGGAGGCAGGCGTCCTGGACCTCGACTGGACGCTGGCCCTCGGCGAGGTCCGGGCGTTCGGCCAGGCCTTCGATCGCGCGGAGTCGAGCGGACACTGGAACTGGGTCGATTGGGACGCCGGATGGCGGGGTGGAACCTACGAGCTGCGCGAGACGACGCTGCGCAAGGGCGCCGGGACGCTCTCGATCGAGGGGCGTACGCGGCGTGGAGGCGGGCTCGACCTGATGGTCGTCGCGGACCGTTTCGCCACGGCGGAACTGGACCCCGATCCGCTGGAGGCACTGGGCGCACGAGGAATCGTCTCTGTGCTCGCACAGGTGAAGGGGACGCCCGAGAACCCGCGCGTCGACGCCGACGTTTCTCTGCGGGACGTGCGGCTCGCGGGGCGCCCGGCGCCGCCCGCACGCGCGCGCGTCGAGATCCGCGGGAACGACGTCCGGATCACCGGGAACTTCCTCGGTCCGGCCCTGGGGCTCGACCTGGTCGTGGGCAGGGCCGCGCCGCACCCGATCCGGGGGTCGATCACGCTCGACGACTTCCGGCCCCTCGGGCTGCTCGGTCCGCAGGCGCGCGAGGCCGGGGTCGATCTGGTGGCGTCGGGTCGGATCGACGTGGTCCACGCGGTCCCGGGCGACCTGGCGAGCGCGCGCGCAAAGGTGCGGCTCGCGGACGTCCGCCTCACGCGCTCCGGGTACACGCTGGCGTCGCGCGGGCCCGTCGAGGTGGACCTGACGGACGGCGGGTTCCAGGTTCTTCGGGCGGGATTCGTCGGACGGGACGCCGATTTCACCGTCCGCGGCGGCGCGGACCGTTCGGGCCGGATGGACCTGCGAGTCCACGGCGCCGTGGACCTGGGCCTGCTGCCCAGCTTCGTGCCGATCGTCACGGCGGCGTCGGGCCGGGCCACGATCGACGCGGGGGTCCGGGGAACCGTCCAGCGTCCGTCGCTCCTTGGGTCTGCGCGGGTCGAGGGCGGGACCCTCGAGATGGAGGGCGTCGAGGATCGGTTCGAGCACGTGACGGTCGACGTCCGGTTCTCCGAACGACGTGTGCTCTTCGAGAACCTGCGGGCCGAGCTCGGCGCGGCGACGCTCGAGGGCGACGGGTCGCTCGAGATCGACGGGCCCCGGCTGGCGGCGTGGCAGGCGCGCGTCGCCGTCCGCGGGTTCACGCTGGGACTCGACGACGCGGGCACGAGCGCGCTCCTCGAAGGACGCGTGGGCCTCGAGTGGCGGCGGGGGAGGGAGCGGCCGCTTCTCACGGGCGACCTCGAGGTCAAGCGCCTGCGATACCGGCAGGACTTCGTCGTGACCCGCGACCTCGGCGAGCAGGCGCGGCGGCGCGCGCGTCGCGCCCAGGTCGAGTCTTTCGAACCGGGAAGCGAGAAGCTGGACCTGGACGTCCGGCTCCACGCGTCGCGCGACATCTGGATCCAGAACTCGCTCGTCGAGGCCGAGTTGAAGATCGACGAGGCACAGGGCCCCTTCCGGCTCGTCGGAACGGACCGACGACCGGGCATCGTGGGGACGCTGTCGGTCCTGCGCGGGAACCTCTACTTCCGCAGCGCCACCTTCCGGATGGAGACCGGGACGATCGTCTTCCGCGACGCGAACCGGATCCGCCCGCACTTCGATCTCAGCGCGGAGAGCGAAGTGCGCGACTGGCGGCTGCACCTGCAGGCGCTCGGCACACCCGACGACTTCCGGCTCTTCACCCGCGCGGATCCCTACCTGTCGGAGGAGGACGTGCTCCTGGTGCTGACGCTCGGCCTCACGGCGCAGGAGCTGGCGAGCGCCGACATGGCCCGTGTCGGCGGGTCCGCCGCCGCAGACGCGCTTGCCGAGGTCTCCGGCGTCGACCGGGAGGTCCGGCGCCTGCTCGCCATCGACGACGTCCGGGTGGGCACGCAGTACTCACCCGAGACCGGTCGGACCGAACCGAACCTGACGGTCGGACGGCGGATCAGCCGAAACGTGCGCGCGTCTGCGACCGCGGGCCTCTCGGAGCAGCGCAGCGTGTCGGCGAACATCGAATGGCGCCTGTCGCGAAGCCTGTCGGTCGAAGGCGCCTACGACAACGCCGAGGACACCGGCAGCTCGACGCTCGGCAACGTCGGCGTCGACCTTCGCTGGCGCCTGGATTTCGAGTAGGCGCCGCAGCCGCGGTAGGGTGCGGTCCGTGGCCCGGACCGCAGGTCTTGGCGCGCTGGTCGCGCTCGTCGTCGCGTTCGTCGCATCCGGCGTCGCGGGAGCGCAGGACCTGCAGGACCTGCTCGGGCGGCCGGTCGCGCGCGTGCGCTACGACCCGCCGGTGCCGGGACGGGACGCGGAGCGAGATGCCGCAATCCGCCCCGGTACGCGAATCACGCGGGGAATCGTGCGGGCCGCCGTGGAGCGCCTGTGGCGCACGAAGCGGTTCAGCGACGTGAGGGTGCACATCGAGGACGCGGACTCGGGCGCCGTCGAGGTCGTGGTCGAGACGCGGCCGCTGTTCCGGTACGCGGGACTGCGCATCACCGGGGCGGAGACGATCGGGCGCGAGGAAATCGAGCGGCTCATCGGCTACAGGCCGGACGGAGAGGTCTGGCGGGAAGACCTGCCGGAGCTGGCGGCGGCCGTCCGGACCGGGTACGCGGAGCGCGGCTACACGCGCGCGCGGGTCGAGGCGACGCTGTCGCAAGGGGACGAGCCCGACCAGACGGTGCTGGAGCTGCGGATCCGCGAGGGCCGGCCGCTGCGCGTGTCCGTCGTCTGGCTCGACGGGATCCTGGGTTTGCCGCGCTGGCGTCTGTACGACGCACTGGATTTCGAGCCGGGCGACGTGTGGGATCAGGTGCTGCTGCGAGACCGGCTCGAGGGTTTGCTCGCCCTCTATCGCGATCGGGGGTACCGCGCGGCCTCGTTCGGGCAGCCCGTGGTGACGCCGGAGGGAAGCCGCGTCGCGGTGCGCGTGCCCGTCGATCCGGGGGAGGAGTTCGACATCGGGTTCTCCGGCAATCGCAGCGTGGACGACGACGAGCTGCGCGAGGCGCTCGAGCTGGACGAAGGGGAGCGCCTCGAGGATGCAGGGCTCGAAGAGTCGCGCAAGCGGCTGGAGCGGTTCTATCGTCTGCACGGGTTCCTGCACGCGACGGTCGCCCTGGACTCGCGCGGCCTGGCGGTGCGCGGGCAGCCCGTCCGCCGGATCGTGTATCGCATCTCCGAAGGGCGGCAGATGCGCGTCGTGTCCATCCGGTTCGCGGGCGCGCGCCACTTCTCCGAGTCGTTCCTGCGCGAGCAGCTCTGGAGTTTTCTGGAAGAGGACGTGCCCGTGCCCGGAGTCTTCCAGCCGGTCGACGTGGACGCGCTCGACGTCGTGGGCGTCTCGGGCGGAGTCCCCGAGGAGATCCCGCGGGCCCGTACGCGCTCCCCGCTGCGCGTCGCAGCGCGGACGGTCTACGAGCCGCAGACCTACGAGGAAGCGCGGGAGCACATCGTGGAGCTGTACAAGCAGGCCGGCTATCTGGGGATCGAGGTCGGTCACGCCAGCATCCGCGAAGAGGAGAACCACATCGCCGTGCGCTTCGCGGTCACGGAAGGCGTCCAGACGCTGGTCTCGGAGGTCGTTTTCGAGGGAAACCGGACCGTCGCGTCCGGGGAGCTGGTCGAGATCGTGGGGATCGAGCGCGAGGCTCCCCTCTCCTACGCAGCGATCGACGTCGCCCGCGATCGTCTGGCCGAGCGGCTCCAGGAGGAGGGCCTGCTCTACGCGACCGCGGAGCCGGAGGTGGACTTCTCGGAGACGCGCGAGAGAGCTCGCGTCCGGTACGTCGTCGACGAGGGACCGCTCGTGCGCGTGGCGCGCGTGGTCCTGCGGGGAAACGAGCGTACGCGCGGGGCGCTGATCCGGGCGCGTGTGGCACTGCGGGCGGGCGAGCCCTACCGCCCGTCCCTCGCGCGCCGAACCCAGGAGCGGCTTCTCGACCTCGGCGTCTTCCAGGCCGTCACCGTCGAGCCGGAAGCGAAGGACGTACCGGAGGCCGACAAGGTCGTCGTGGTGACGGTCGTCGAGCAGCTGCCGCAGCGCATGGAGCTGCGGGGGGGCTTCTCGACGGGACAGGGGGCGCGCGGCGCCTTCGAGTACCGGTACCGGAACCTCTTCGGATGGGCCCTGGCGTTTCACGCGCGGGTCGAGCTGGGATATCAAGTGTTCTTCTTCGACCCGCAGGCCGAGGACAACTTTCGCAGGCTGCCGCTCGGCAGGCAGCTCGAGAGGCGCATCTCGACGGGGCTCTCGCTCCCGCACACCCCCGGTTGGGGCGGTCTCGCGTCCGGCTTCGAGCTCGCGCTCGTGCGCGAGAACGAGCGCGACTTCGGGTACGACAAGACCTCGGGCTTCTTCGCGTTCTCGACGACGACCGTGCGCCGCTTCGCGCCTCTGCTCGAGGTCGGCGTCGAGGCCAACGACTTCGAGTATTTCGAAGGCACCGGCTTGCGAGGTCTGCTGGAGGCCAACCCGCAATTCGCTCGCATCCTCCGGGCACCGGAGGGGAAGACGTCGATCGGCGTCGTCCGCCCGAGCGCGAGCTACGACCTGCGGGACAATCCCTTCGCCCCGACGAAGGGTGCCTTCGGGTCGCTGACGACCGAGTACGTGCAGAGCTTCGCGCAGGACCGGTTTCCGAGCGAGTTCGTCCGGCTCTCGACCCTATTGTCGGGCTACGTCCCGATCGAACGGCGCGTGATCCTCGCGGTGTCGGGACGCGCCGGCCGCATCTTCCACATCGATGCCGACTCGCAGACCTATCCGGATCGCCGCTTCTACGTCGGAGGCTTCGACACGGTGCGCGGATTCCTCGAGGACACGATGGTCCCCGAGGACCTCGCGCGCGAGGCGCGCGACGACCCGGATCTCGCGGCGCTGGCCCTTCCCGGAGGAGACGCATTCGCCACGGCCCGAAGCGAGCTGCGCTTCCCGATCGGCGCCGGCTTCCAGCTCGGCGTCTTCTTCGACGCCGGCAACGTCTGGTCGCGCGCCGAGAACGTCGTCGACCAGTTCGTCCTGCGAACCAGCGCCGGCGCAGGCCTTCGCTACCAGACCCCCGTCGGCCCGCTCGCCTTCGACTACGGCCTCAACCTCGCCCCCCGCGCGTGGGTCGACGAAGACAGCGGCGCGTTCCACTTCAGCATCGGGGTTTTTTAGGGGGTCCGGCTCCGGATCCGGGTCCGGGGCATGGTCATGCCGCAGAAGCACCGCGACATGGGTCTGCTCGAGAGCGGTCGCAAGGTCCGCCCGGCGTGCGTCTGTACCTGCAGTTCGGCTCGCAGAAGATCCGCCAGAAGATGGGCTACGTCGAGATCTTCCGCGCGGTCGGGGCGGAGTTCGTGAACCCCTCGTGCGGCGCCTGCATCAAGGCGGGGCCCGGCGCCTCGATGTCCGAGGACCGAGGTGACGGTGAGCTCGCATGACCGCAACTTCCCCGGCCGCCCGGGCCCGGGGAAGGTCTGTCTCGTCTCGCCCCTGACCGTCGCGGCAAGCGCGCTCGTGGGCCACAAGTCCCACCCTCGGAAGTGCTCGGCCCCGCCCGGGCGGCGGCGTGACCGAACCAGGGCATACGCCGTGTAGGCACAGCCTGGCACGCCGGCTCCCCCCAAAACCATTCGCCAATTCTTCGGCCCGAGGATTGCTTCGTCGCGAGCCATGCTTCCCAATACCGACAAATCCGGCGGACCCCTCGGGCGTATCCATCGCCGCCGCCCGCAGGTCGGTGTGGCATGAGGTCCGCTGCGCGTGCCCTCGGTCTTCTTGCCGCAGTAGCGGCGATCGGTTTGCTCGCGGGCTGCGCGGGAGGCGCCGCGGCGGGCGCGATCGGTTCCCTCTTCGCGGGCGCCCTGGCCCTCTTCGCGATCGGCTGCGGGGCAGCCTCGCACGCGGACGACGTCGAGCTCGGCGACGCGGACTCGGACGTCGACTCGGACGTCGACTCGGACGCCGACACCGACACCGACACCGACACGGACGCCGACGCCGACACCGATGTCGATTCCGACACCGACGTCTCCGTGAACTTTTGCAACGACGACGATGGCGACGGCTACGGCAGCGGTGAATGCCTGGGATTCGACTGCGACGACGAGGACCCCAACGTCAACTCGGGCGTCGTCGAGGACGAGGGGTGCGGGCCCGGGAACGGCATCGACGACGACTGCGACGACGTCATCGACGAGGGCTGCCTAGACGCCGATTGCAACTGCTGCGTCGACGCCGACGCGGACGGCTACGGCGAAGGGGCCTGTCCAGGACCGGACTGCGACGACACAGACCCGAACGTCAACCCGGGAATCGTCGAAGACTGCGGCCAGTGCGGCGTCGACGACGACTGCGACGGCTCCGTCGACGAGGCGACTGACGAATGGTGCTGCAACGGCATGGCCGAGCCTCCGGAGCCGGAGCCGGACTGACGGGGCTCGACGGAGCTCGACGCGATGACTTTCCAGACCGAGAAGGGCCCCTGCGCGTCGCGGGGAGCTTCGGCATCGCCACGTTCCCCCGAAGACGCCGCCGCCAAGCCCAACCTCATCGTCCGCGCCGACCAGGCCGTGTCCACGGCCGCTACGGGCCCGCCTTCGCGGGGGCGCGCTTCGTCGGGGGCGCCTTCGCGGGCGGGGCCTTCGTGGGTGCGCGTGCGGGGGCGCGCTCGAGCTGCCAGGTCACTTGCTGGCGCGGCTCGCGGAAGCGGCCGAAGGAGATGCGCTCGAGCTTCTGCTGGACGCACGCCTGGACGGACTCGTTCTCGGGCTGGATCGCGAGGTGCTCGATGCCGCCTTCCGAGATGATGACGAACACGAGCCGCACGCGATCGGGGCCGTCCCCTCGCAGGCAGGATCGCAGTTGCGGGGCCGCTTTCGTCATCGCCTGCGCGATGTCATCAGGGCCGAGCCGCAGCGGCAGCTCGTAGTCGGGAGCGAGCTCCGGCGCGGGCGCGGCGGTCCCCGGCGCCGAGGTCGCGGATGCTGGCCCCGGGACAGGCCCCGCAGTCGCCTCGGCTTCGGCGAGGCGTGGTTGCGGGGGTTCGAGGAGCGCGCGGATGTGGTCGCGCAGATCCGGGAGCGTGAAGGGGTCGTCTGCGATCTCGGCCAGTGTGCGCCGGGCGGGCCGTCCGCCGAGCATGACGACCGCGTCGGCCGCCGCCTTCGTCGCGGCGGGGCGCGCGCCGAGTGCGTCGTCAGCGTGGTAGCGGACGACGAAGTCCTCGAGGGGTCCCTGCGCGCGCCGGTCCCCGATCTCGCCGAGCGCCGCGATCAGCTCGGGCAGATCCTCGCGGTCCGTCGCGGGGTCTTCCAGGTGATCGAGCAGCACGGGAACGGCGCGCTGCTCTCGAATGGACGCCAGCGCCGCCGCGAGCGGGGCCACGGGAGCGGCGGCCCGGCCCTCCAGGAAATCGTGCTGCACCCGGAGCGCCTCGAGCACGTCGGCGGCCCCCGCCCGCCGGCCAAGAAGCGCCTGGCCTGCCGCGTCCCGGATCACCTGCGGCGCGTCTCGCCGCGCGACGATCGCGAGCAGGTCCCGGGTCGCTTCCGCCCCCGCGAGCTTGCCGATCTGCTCCGCCGCGAACGCGCGAGCGGGCGCGAGCCGGTTGTCGCGGTCGTTCGCGATCTCGAGGAGCTGCTCGCGAAGGGGCGTGTCGGCGGGCTGCAGGTCTGCGCGGGGTCGGAAGCCGGCGACGTCCACGGCCGCGGACACCAGGCCCGAGACGCCCATCGACGATCGCCACCGGACAAGGCCCTTCTCGGCGTCGAGCAGGACGAGGTCTCCCGACTCGGTGACCACGAAGAGGCCCGCATCGATCGTCGTCGCGGCCAGCGACTCGTGTTCGAGCCGGGCCGCCCAGCGGACGTCTCCGCCTTCGGGCGACAGGCCGAACACGTACCGGAAGAAGAGGAAGTAGAAGACGTCGTCGGCGACCTCGATCGTCTCTCCCTCTCCGCCCGGCCGGACGTACAGGCGGATGTGGTCCGCCAGCGCCTCGTCCTGCATCGCGACGAATCCGTCGGTCCACGCGCGCGGATCCCCCGGGAGTGTCGTCGCGGGAGGCGCGAGGTAGGTCGACTCCGCCTGCGATCCGGTCGACGACCGCGGCGTCAGGCGGTACAGGCCCCGCGAGCCGTAGTAGACGGATCCGCCGACGTTGGTCACGAAGAGGATCGCATCGTCGCGTAGGCGGACGCGCGCGATCTCCTTGCCGGTGGCCGCCTCGAGAATCGACAGGTACTGCCGATCCCAGGGCAGGAGCACCAGGTCGCCCGCGACGGCGGGCGTTCCGTACTGCCGGTCGCTCTCCAGCCGCCACAGGGTGTCGCCCGTCTCGGCGTCGAGGGCGAGGAGCGCTCCCGCCCGCCGCTCGGTGGCGGCCGCGGTCGCCGCGACTGCGGTCCCGAACGCGACGAACACGCGCTCCTCGTCGCCCGCCGCGCCCAGGTAGTTGTCCTCCACCGCCTCGCGCCACAGCTCGCGGCCCCGCGCGGGGTCCAGCGCGACGACCTCGTCGTTCTCGAGGAAGAGGACGGCCCGCGGCGTGATGATGGGCCGCGAGCGCGCGCGGTGCGCCCTCTTCCAGATCGTGCGGCCCGCGCTCGGGTCGTGCGCCAGCACGTGGCTCTTGGTCGCGGCGACGACGAGCGGCCCTGCCGAGGCGTCGGGCGTCGCGGCCTGCGCCTCGATGCGCGAGAGCACCTCGCGGACGTCTCCCTCTCGGTTGTCCGGGAAGAGGGTGCGGAAGACTGGCGACGCGCCGCCGCCGCCGCACGCCGCCAGTGCGATCCACGTCACGACGACGGCTGCGCGAGTCGTCTTCATCCGGCAATCCGCGCGGCTTCCGCCGCCATGGCTTCGCGGACCGCCGCGGTCGGAACGGCGAGCTGCACGCGCTCGAGGAACTCCTTGACCTCGGGCGTCTGCAGCGCGCCCAGCTTGCGGACGACGTCGACGCGCGCCGCGGCCGACAGGTCTGCGCGCAGGATCGCCGCTTCGAGACCCGGCAGAAGCGTCTCGAGGGGCAAGCGGCCGAGCATCCCCGCGAGGCGCGAGACCTCCTCGGCGTTTCCGAGCCGGCCGATTCCCGTCGCCGCCTCGTCGATGTGCCGCTCGAGCGCGCGGAAGAGCAGCCCCACCGTCGCGCGCGTCCCGGCCGTGGAGAGCGAGGACGCCGCCGCTCCGCGCACGTCGGCGTCGGGGTCCGAGAGCAGCCGCCCGAGCGCACTGGCCGAGCGGGCTTCGCGGTAGTTCGACAGTCCCTCGGCGGCCGCGACGCGCGCGTCCGCACGGCGATGCCGCGTCAGATCCAGGATGACGCCGATCGATTCCGGGCGGTGCAGCGACCCCAGTGCACGGATCGCCGGCACGAGCGCCGGCCCAGGCGGGCCTCGCCGGACGAACGCCTCGAGCGTCCGAGCGGCGTACGGGCTGCCGTCCTGCTGCAGCTCGCCGATCGCGTGGCGGACCTTCCCGACGTCGCTCGAGGCGAGGTCGGAGAGGATCGGGCGCAGCTTCGCAGGGGCGGGTCCCAGGCCTGCGGGCGCGGCGATCTTCGCCGGAGTCTTCGCGGGCGCCTTGGCCGGCTGCTGCGCCAGGGCCCATACGGGCGCCGCCATGACGACGACCCACGCCGCCGCCCCCGCAAGGCGCGCTCGGGATCTCGATCGCACGGTCGATCCGGACGGTATCACGGATCGCTCGAAGTCCCGGCTGCGGGCCGGTGTGACACGAGCTATTCTGATCGCGCTCGTGCGCGCTTTCCTTCCGATCGTCCTGCCCCTCGCATGCCGGGAAGCGCCGCTCACCGAGCTCGTCGTCGTCGTGGCCTCGGACATGGACGTCCCGGCGGTGCTCGACGAGTTCCACGTGCGTGTGGACGGCGGCGACGGCCTCGCGCTGGACGCCGGTTTCTCTCTCGCCGAAGGCGGGGCCCTGCTCCCCGCGTCGTTCGGTATCGCGCCGCGCGCGGGAGACGTGGGCGTCCGAGTCACCGTGGAGGTGGACGCGCGGTCCGCCGGCGAGACCCTCTTCACGACGCGTGCGGTGACCGGTTTCGTCGAGGGGAAGGTTCTGCGGCTCGACATGTTCCTCGCGGGTCGGTGCGTCGACGAGACGTGCGAGGCCGACGAGACCTGTCGGCCCGAGGGATGCGTCGACCCCGACGTGGACCCTCGGGACCTTCCGCCGTTCGAGGAGGGGTGCGACGAGGACACGGACGGCCACGCCGCCGAGCGGTGCGGCGGCGCCGACTGCGACGACTCCGATGAGCAGGTCCACCCCGGCGCCCCAGAGGCGACGCTCTGGCGCATCGGTGAGGTCGACTCGACGATTTCCGGGGCCTGGCACACCTCGGTCGCGCCGGCTCCGTCGGGCCTCGTCTTCGTCGTCCATCGACGGGGAGGATCCAGCGCCGACGAGCTCGTCGTGACCGAGATCGACCGGGATGGCGCCGTCGATCGGGCGTCCGCCTGGAGCATGAGCCAGGGCGGGGCCTGGCCGGACGCGAAGGTCGACGCGGACAGCGTCCTCCACGTCGCGTTCCGAGACATCGGGGAGGGCCTCGCACACCTCGTCGGGGAGGACATCGAGCCCGTCGACGCCGGAGCCGGAACCTGGGACCTGTCGCTCGCGATCGATCCAGCCGGACGGGTCCACACGACGTATCCGTCGCCGGGCGACCAGCTTCGATACGCGACCGACGCATCGGGGAACTGGACACCCATGACCCTGGACGCCGGGGGCGAGTCCGGCCTGCACTCGGACGTCGCCGTCTCGGCCGACGGCGTCGTCCACGTGGCGTTCATGCGCAGAGACGGCCTCTTCCATGCGTCGGACGCCGGCGGCGGTTTCGTGACCGATCTCGTCACCGAATCGGGGGGACCCGCCGCCGTGTCGACCGTGATCGACGCGGACGGCACCCCCCACGTCGCCTACCTCGTGACGGCCCCCGGCCCGGTCTCGCGCGCCTGGAAGGAAGGCGAGCGCTGGGCGACCGAAGTCGTCCACGATCGCAACGCGTCCTGGATGGACCTCGCGATCGGCCCGACCGACGACCTGCACGTGGTCCTCGTCGAGACGGACGGCGGCGCCCCCATCTACGCCCAGCGTCGAGGTGGAGGATGGACGACCGAGGCGATCGACGAGGCGGGGGACGCAAGCTACGCCCGGATCGCGATCGCCGCCGACGGAACTGCCCACGTCGCCTGGGTCCAGTCCGGCAGCGCCGTGCGCCACGGCGCACGGATCCCGGCACCGGACGGCGTCGACTCGGACTGCGACGGGTCGGACTGACTACTGGGCTTCGAGCAGATCCACCACGAAGACGAGCGTCTCGTTGGGTCCGATGTCGTCGCCTGCGCCGCGTTCGCCGTAGCCCATCTCGGGGGGGATCGTGAGGCGGCGGCGTCCGCCGACTTTCATCCCGGCGACGCCCTCGTCCCAGCCCTGGATCACGCGACGTTGTCCGAGCGGGAAGCGGAACGGGCGGCCTCGGTCCCAGGACGCGTCGAACTGGCGCTTCGTCGACCAGGCGACGCCGACGTAGTGCACGGCGACCTGACTTCCGGCCCGCGCCTCGGGGCCGTCGCCGACCGTGATGTCCTCCTGCTGCAGAGTTCGCGGCGGCGCTCCTGCGGGGATCTCGACGGTCGGCTTGGTCGGCATGGGTCCCTCCGGTGTGGGTGCGGTCGGAAGCGTCACCGCCGGCCGCGGCGCGTCCGCCGGCCGCGGTGCGTCCGAGCGGCGAGGCGTCTCCCGCGGTTCTTCCTGCTTCTCCGGCGTGATCTCGGCCGGGGCGTCCTGCGGCTCCTCCATGTCGCCGCGGCAGCCGAGGAGCGCGAGGAGGAAGAACGACGTTCGCATGCGCGACGCGTACCATGCCGGGCGAGGATGGAAAAGGACCCTCGAACGTGGCTGTGGACCTGCCGCGCCGGATTCGAGCCCGACCTCGCGCTCGAGATCGGCAGGGGCTCGGGCCCGGCCGGCCCGGCCCTGGTCACTTCCACGGGTCGACCCACGGATTGGCCCGTCTTCGCGAGAATGGGGTTCCCCGTGGCGGCAGATATCGCCGCAACGGGGGAGGCGGTCGCGCCGGCAATCGCCGCGGCACTCGACGCCGAGTGCGCCGGCAGACCGCGACCGTGGGTCCTGCAGGCGTGGGTTCCGGACGCGGACGAGACGAACCCGCTGTCGGATTTCACGGCGAAGCTGGGGGAGAAAGTGCGCGCGGTCCGGCCAGACCTCGACGAGCATCGGATGGGCGAGGCCGCGGGCGTCGTTCGCTACGGCGGAGTGCTCGCCCAGGTGTGCGTCGTCTCCCGCGATCGCGCCTTCGTCGGCGCGATCGCCGCGCAGGACTGTCCGACGCGCGCCGAGGGCGGCCGCGCGCGCTCCTGGATGCCGCGAAACTCGCCGTCGCGCGCGGCGCGCAAGCTCGTCGAGGCCCTCGACTGGTTCGGCTTCGGCCCGGGGCCGGGCGAACGGTGCGTGGACCTCGGCGCCGCTCCCGGCGGCTGGACGGCGGTCCTGCTCGAGAGAAAGACCCAGGTGATCGCCGTGGATCCCGCGAAGCTCGCGCCCGACATCCGCTCCGCGAAGGGCGTGACCCACGTCCAGGCGAGCGCCTTCCAGTACCTGCCGCAGCACCCCGTCGACTGGCTCTTCTGCGACATGGCGTGGCGGCCCCTGGAGGTCGCGGAACTGCTTGCCAAGTGGGGCCGGCGCAGACTCGCCAACGGGCTGGTCGCGAACGTGAAGCTCCCGATGAAGGAGCGCGTGAAGTTCGTCCGCCGGATCTTGGAGATCGTCGCCGCCGGCGGCTGGAACGACCTGCGCGCGCGGCACCTCTATCATGACCGCGACGAGTTCACCCTCGCGGCGTGGAGGTCGTGAAGAGCCGCGCCGGATCCTGGAAGGACTTGAACTCCAGGGCGTTGCCGGAGGGGTCCTGCAGGAACATCGTCGCCTGCTCGCCGGGCTCGCCGCGGAAGCGGACGTGCGGATCGATGAGGAAACGGACGCCGCCCGTCCGCAGACGCTCGGCGAGGGCGTGCCAGTCGTCCCACGGCAAGATCGCCCCGAAGTGCCGCACGGGGACCGCGTCGCCGTCGACGGCGCTGGCCGCAGATGGCCTCGCCTCGTCGGGCGCGAGGTGCGCCGAGATCTGGTGGCCGAAGAAATCGAAGTCGATCCACCTGGTGTCCTCGCGCCCGACGCGGCAACCGATGACGTCCACGTAGAAGCGCCGTGTGGCGGCGAGGTCACGGACGGGGAAGGCGAGGTGGAAGGGGATCATTCGCCGGGCGCGAGGCCTCGTCAGCGCTCCAGCGCGACGAGGCTCTCCTTCTTCGTCGGGCCGAGCATGCGCCGCTCCTGGGACGAGAACGTCGGGCGCTCCTGCGAGGCGGTCGCGAGCCAGCGCAGGCCCGCGGGGATCGCCAGCTCCTTGATGGCCTCGGCGGCGTCCACGGGGCGGTCCGCTTCCACGCCGTCGCCGACGAGAAGGACGGCGCGGCCGCCCGGACGCAGAACGCGGGCGATCTCCACGAGCGCGGCCGCCAGGCCCTCTCGCCAGCCCCGGCCGCCTCGGCGACGTGCGCCGATCTCCGCGGCGGCCGCGGACGAGGCGTCGATCCCCAGGAGCCACACGCGCATCGCATGGTGGTCGGCGTAGTCGTACGTGCCCGGGTACGGCGGCGACGTCACGACGAGGTCCACGCTGGCGTCCGGACGCTCGGAACGCTTGCGCGCGTCCTGCGCCGTGACGATCGGCTGCGGCGTCCCCTTCGGCGCCGCACGCGAAAGCGCAGACAGCCGCTCCGCGAGCTCGCGGGCCTTGGCGGCGAAGAGCTTCGTCGCAGCGCCCGCGGCGATCTGCTTCTCGACCTGATGGGACTCCGTGTCGCTGGCCCTGTCCGACACCTTCACTGCGAGCGACGACAGGACGAGCCAGAGCGCGTCCCGGACGAGACCTGCGGGTGTCTCGGCGACCGTCGCCTGCAGGGCGAGAAGGTCGCGCGCGACGTGCGGCTGCCAGAACGCGCGGGCCGACTCGAAGCCCGGGATGCGCTCTCCGCGCCACCGCCTGGCCGTTGCGAGGGCGCGCCCTGCCACGCGCGAAGCTGCGGCGGCCAGGTCTTTCGGCAGGCGCGGGTGCGGCGTCGAAGCCTTGAGCATCGCGAGACGGACCGCGAGCGGATGGACGTCGCTGCCCTGCGTGACCCTCCCGGCGAGCCGCGCCTCGAGGACCACGGTGCCGCTCCCGCAGAACGGGTCGAGCACGACGTCCTTGCCCTTCGACATCGAGGAAATGAGCCGGCGGGCCGTCCACGGGTGCATCCGAGCCGGCCACGCATGGAATCCGTGCGTCAGCTCGTCGACGGCGTCGCCGGGCGAGACCTCGAGCGCGCGCGCGAGCGCGACCGCGATCTCGGGATCTCCGGCGACGTCGACCGTCCCTCCGACGTTCGTCAGAGGTCGTCGTCTTCTGGATTCTCCCCCGCCTGCTTGCGGCGCAGCGCTTCCGCGCGAGCCGCGCGGATCCCCACGAGCCACCCGATCGCGATTCCTGCCAGAAGGACGCACGGGATGTAGATGATATGCGCGGACGTCACGCCTTGGGGACGTCCTTCAAGGCCCGGGTGAGACGGTCGACTTCTTCCTCGAGTCGAGCGGTTCGCCGTTTCTGCAGCACGACGAAGCCGAGCGTCGCGGCCCAGAAGATCGCGTACGCCACGACGAGCAGCGTCCCGCCGGGGAGGCGCTCGCGCGTGGGTCCTTCGGCGCGCTCGAAGCTCGTGGCGCGATCGCCGGGGGCATCCTGCTGCGCGGCCGCCGCGGTGGAGGCGAAGAGAAGCGCTGCGAGGATCACCGTCCTCATGCGAGCCCCGCCACGCCGGCCTCGACGGCACGGGTGCGAAGCCGCTCGACCTTCGCCGCGAGGATCCCGACCTGGATCCGGTACCAGAGCAGGCTCGTGAAGAGCAGGGTGAACGCGACGAAACCGGCGGTGAGCGCCGTCTTCATCTCCGCGTCGAGCCCACCGCCTTGCTCCGTGATCACGGTCGGGTGCTGGCCGCGCCACAGCTGCACGGAGTAGTGGATCACCGGGACGATCACGATCGCCAGGACCGCGATGGCGGCCGCGAAACGTTTCTCCGCTTCGCCCTCGCCGAAGGCACGAAGGACGAGGTAGGCGACGAAGACCAGTGCCAGCAGGAGCGTCGTGGTCAGGCGCGGATCCCACACCCACGGAGTGCCCCACGCCTTCCAGCCCCACAGCGGACCCGAGGTCAGGGTCATGACCGCGAAGAGGACGACGATCTCCGCCCCGGCGTGGGCGACGATGTCGGCGCGGCGCGATCTCTTCCAGAGAAACAGGGCACTCCCGCCGCCCCCCGTCGCGACGCCGAGGTACATCGCGTACGCGGAGGGGACGTGGAAGTAGAAGATCTTCTGCACGATCCCCATCTGCGCTTCCACCGGGGCCTTCGCGGCGAGCCAGAGGGCGACGACGATCGATGCGGCCGTCATCGCGACGAGGACCGGGAACACGACCTTCATGCGCCGCGACGATAGCACGGGCGGTATCCTGGGTCCGTGCGGACGAGGTTCGAGGTGCCCATCGCGATCGAGCGCGCGATCGATGCGGTGCTCGCGCCATTCCTTCCGGGAATCGACCTGCGGCCGTCGGTCGTGGCCAGCGACGTTCGCGCGGTCTCGGACCTCTACAACGGCCTGCCGGCCTCCACGGTGCCGCCGGACCGACGCCTCGCCGCGCAGCTGCTGTTCTTCCTCCCGGCGGATCTGGGCAAGGTTCCTTTCTGCCTGTCCGAGCTCGCCGCCGCGAAGGCGCTGCCGGCCCGGCGTGTCCTTCGACTGCTCGACCTCGGCGCGGGGCCCGGCACCGCGTCCCTCGGTGCGGCAATCGCGCTCGCGGGGATGGTGGACGAGATCCAGATCACCGCGGTCGATCGCGACGCGCGGGCGCTCGAGGTCGGACGGGCCCTGCACGTCGAGCTCTCGGACGACGACGGATCCTCCCCCGGAGCGGGGATTCGCCGAGCGGTTCGCACGGTGGCGACAGACCTCGCCCGGGGACGGATCCCGGACGGCGAGTTCGACCTCGTGGTCATCCAGGGGCTTCTCTCCGAGCTGCCCGGCGGGGCGCGAGAGCCGCTCGTGCGCGCCGCGATTGGCGCCCTCGCCCCCGACGGCGCAGCCATCGTCATCGAGCCGGCCCTGCGGACGACCGCGCGGGCGCTCCACGCGCTGCGCGACGCGATCCGGGCGGGCAACGTCGCCCACGTCTTCGCCCCGTGCGTCCGGCAGGGTCCCTGCCCGGCGCTGGATCGAGAGGACGACTGGTGTCACGAAGACCGCGAATGGGACCCGTCGCCGCGGGTCGTCGAGATCGGACGGCTGGCGGGATTGCGCCGCGGGGGCCTCAAGTTCGCCTACGTCACGTTCGTGAGGGGGGGCGCGTCCGTCGCCGACTCCGTCCCCGGCAAGGGCACGATCTCCCGCGTCGTGAGCGACCTGATGCGCTCGAAGGGCAAGTCCGAAGCGTTCTTCTGCAACGACGACGGCCGTACTCGCGTCACCGTACTCAACCGCAACCGCTCCGAAGCGTTCGACCGCCTGCGCCGCGGCGATCTGGTGAGGTCCTGATCGGCTACTTGAACCTGGGCCTGAAACGCGCGAGCGACTTGTATGGGTCGGGCCATTCGAGGGGGAAGCCCTGTTCGTAGGCGGCGTGGCGCGTCCAGTAGGGGTCCCACAGGTGCGCGCGCGCGAGGACGCACAGGTCGGCGCGCCCCGCGGCGAGGATGCCGTTGACGTCCTCCCAGGTCGTGACGGCGCCGACCGTCATGGTCGGGACGTCGGCCTCGATCCGGATGCGTTCGCTCAGCGGGGTCTGGAAGAGTCGGCCGTAGACGGGCTTCTGGTGGGCGACGGTCATTCCCGCGGAGACGTCGATGACGTCGCAACCGCGGGACTTCAGTGCGAGTGCGACGGCGACGGCGTCGGCGGCGTCGAAGCCGCCCGGCGCCCAGTCGGTCGCGGAGAGGCGCACCGAGATCGGCCGCTCGGCCGGCCATGCCGCGCGCACGGCCTCGAACACCTCGAGCGGATAGCGCATCCGGTTCTCCAGCACGCCGCCGAACGTGTCGGTCCGGACGTTGGTCAGCGGCGAGAGGAAGGTGCCCAGCAGGTAGCCGTGCGCGAAGTGAAGCTCCAGCAGATCGAAGCCGGACAGGGCGGCCATCCGGGCCGCGCGCACGAAGTCGTCCAGGACGCGGTCCATGTCGGCGCGGTCCATCTCGCGCGGCACCTGGCTCGCGGGCCCGTAGGGAATGGGCGACGCGGACAGGATGGGCCACGCGCCCTCGTCGAGCGGCTCGTTGTCGCCCTCCCACATGCGCTTCGTCGCGCCCTTGCGCCCTGCGTGCGCGAGCTGCAGGCCGATCCGGGCGCGCGAGTGGTGGTGGACGAAATCGACGATGCGCTTCCATGCGACGACGTGCCGCGGGTCGTACATCCCGGCGCATCCGGGCGAGATGCGCGCGTCGGCGGACACGTCGGTCATCTCGGTGATCACCAGGCCCGCGCCGCCGACCGCGCGGCTGCCGAGGTGGACCAGGTGCCAGTCGCCGACGACCCCGTCCTCGGCGGAGTACTGACACATCGGCGAGACCACGACCCGGTTCTCGAGCAGGAGGTCGCGCAGCTCGAAGGGCGTGAACATCGGAGGCGGCGCCGGCCGCGCGATCGTCAGTCCGGTCCGCTTCTCGGTGCCTTCCGCGAAGACGTCGTTGACGCGATCGACGAACGCGGCGTCGCGAACTTGCAGGTTGCGGTGGGTGACGCGCAAGCTGCGCGTCAGCAAGCTGAACGCGAACTGCTCCGGCGGCAGGTGTACGTAGCGCTCGGTGTTCTCGAACCATTCGAGTGAGACCTGCGCCGCCCGCTGCAGGCTCTCCACGAGGGGACGCCGATCCTCCTCGTACGCCGCCAGCGCGTCCGGCACGCGATCGTGCGCGCACAGGGCCCGCGCGAGTGCGATCGAGTCCTCGAGCGCGAGCTTCGTCCCGCTGCCGATCGAGAAGTGCGCCGTGTGGGCCGCGTCCCCGACAAGGACGACGTTGTCCGCCGCCCAGCGCCTGTTCTTGACGGTCGGGAACTGCCGCCAGAACGACCGGTTCTTCTGGAGACGATGGCCGTCCAGCCGCTTCGCGAAGAGCTTCTCGCAGTAGGCGATCGTCGCATCTTCGTCCTCGGCCCCGAGGCCCGTCTTCCGGAAAGCCTCCTCGGTGCACTCGACGATGAACGTCGACTGGTCCTCGGCGTACCGGTACGCGTGGACGCGGAAGAGGCCGTGCTCGTTCTCGTCGAAGTAGAAGGTGAAGGCCCGGAAGGGGAAAGTCGTCCCGAGCCACACGAAACGGTTCGGACGCCAGTCGATCGTCGGCTCGAAGCGGTCCGCGAGCCTCGCGCGCACGGTCGAGTTGACGCCGTCTGCGCCGAGGACGAGGTCGGCGTCGATCGAACGCGGGTCCGCGACGTCGCTCTGGAACCGCATCTCGACGCCCACCTCGGCGCAGCGCCGCTGCAAGATCTCGAGGAGCGTCTTGCGCGACAGTCCCGAGAACCCGTGGCCGCTCGACGTGAGGATCTTCCCCCCGAAGTGCGTGTCGATGTCGTCCCAGTGCGCGAACGCCCGCGTGACAGCGTCGTAGCTCTCCCGGTCCGCCTCGGCGAGGTTCTCCAGCGTCGCGTCGGAGAAAACCACCCCGAACCCGAAGGTGTCGTCGGCGCGATTGCGCTCGAGGACCGTGACCTCGTGGCGCGGGTCCGCCTTCTTCATCAGAAGGGCGAGGTACAGCCCGGCAGGTCCGCCGCCGATGGAGACGATCCGCATCCGCGGAAGGAGAGTATCTGGACTGGGCTGGAAGGCCCTACCCGATGATGGGTTCGCAGCCGTAGCCGATGTCTACGCCGCGCAGGGTCGGGGACGTCGCGCCGTCGAGGGATTGCAGCTCCACCCGGACATTCAGGTACTGGCCGTCCTGCACGCCTGCCGCGCTGAACGCCGCATCGAGGTCCAGGTCGGACCCGTCCGCCGGGACGATACCGACCTGTGTCCACGGCTGCCCGTTGAGGTCCACGAGGGTGTCCGCGGTCCGCGCCGAGACGACGATCTGTGACCCGACCGGCGTCAGGGCGTCGATGGAGATCGACGTCCAGTCCGTCTCGCCGTCCATACAGCCCTCGAGCGCCGTCTGCCAGACGCCCGCGGGGTTGAGCGCGTTGCGGCGCTGCAGGCCCGTGATGTCCCCGCGCACGTACGGCGAGCTCATGCAGGGGAGGCCGCCGCAGTCGTTGAGCGCCAGCTCGCCGTCTTCGGTGTCGATGTCGACGACGTACGAGACGTTGTCCGATCCGAACGCCCAGCACTGCCGGTCGAAGTCGCAGCCGACGCCGAACGTCCGCTCTCCGGGAGTCGCAACCTCGTGGTGGCCGAAGTCCTCGTCGTTCTCGATCCGATAGAGGATCGCCCGCGTGTTGTACGTCGCGGCCCAGATCGACCCGTCGCCGTCCGACGCGATGTTGCCGAGCGCGAAATCCCACGCCCCGCCGGCGCCGACGCCCGCGCCCTCCCACTCCTCGGTGTCGCGGTTGTAGCGCATCACGTCCGGTCCCGAGATCCACGGGGCGTTGTTCTCGTCGACGATCACGCGCAGCGACTGCTGTCCCGCGCCCGGGAGGGGGACGATCTCGAAGCTGTCCTCCGGGCTGCCCGTGTCGAAGCGACCCACGTCGTTCGAGGGCCACGACGACAGCCACATCCAGCCTTCACGGTCCAGCGCGCCGCCGTAGGGGGTGAAGGCGCCGGTCGGCGCCTCGACTCCAGTCAGCTCCCCGTCGGCCGTGTCGAACTGTACGACCTTGCGTTCGGAGTGCAGGCCGGCCCAGCCGCGCTCGACCAGGACCCCGTCGAGGCCGATCTCCTGGTGGATCGCCAGCGCGCGGGGAACGGCTCCGACGCCGCCGAAGTTCTGGTGCCACAGGATGCACTCGTCGTCGAAGTCGTCGGTCGCTGTGAACGCCATGCGGTCGTCCCAGCCGGTCGACGTGTCGATGTCCCCGTCGCCGTTCCGATCCGGACAGGTGTCGGAGCTCGCTGCGATCTTGCTGACCGAGCCCTGCAGGCCGAAGGCGCGGTTGGCGATGAACACGTTCCCGAAGTCGTCCACGGCCGTCCGGCTCGGGGAGTCTCCGCCCCAGCCGCCGCCGCCCACGTGGTTCGGTCCTGTCCAGAAGGTCGCCTCGACCTCGTGGGTTTCGGTATTGACGCGGTAGATGTGCCCCGCGCCACTCGACGAGGGCCAGATGACGTGCAGGCTGGTGGACGTCCCGTCGAGGACGAGCCACCCCTCGGGCGTCTCGCCGAGGCCGGTCCGATCGTCGCCCCATCCGTCGCACTCCTCGGCCGGGCCGAAGCAATCCTCGGAGCAGTCTCCGCAGGTTCCGCACTCGTTGGTGACCTCTTCGTCGGTCGTTCCGTCGCAGTCGTTGTCCAGCGAGTCGCAGATCTCGTCGGTCGGCATCGTCTGGCCGTCGCAGTTTCCCCAGAACCCGTCCTGGCAAGTCGTCAGGCCTCCGCGGCAGACGCCGATTCCGAGCGTGTCCGCGTCGCCGAGGTAGCACTGCTCCGGCTCCTGCGAGTCGCACGGACAGCCGGGCGACAGCGCGTTGACGTCGCACCACTCGTCGCACTGATCCTCGGTGTGGATGTCGTCGACGAAGTCGTTGCAGTCGGGGCCCTCGCAGTCGGCGCCGACTCCGAATCCGTCGCCGTCCTGATCGGAGCAGTCGGCGGGATCGTCGTCGTCGGGGCCCCCGCCGCCGCCGCCCGTGCTGGAGCCGCAGCCGCAACCAAACGCATTCCAAACGAGCATGGACACGAGAAGGGACAAGAACCTCTGATACATGGCGAACCTCCCGCTGGCGTTCGGGGGGGCCCGCGCCACCCACCGACCCTCGGGATTAGACGCCACCGGGGCGGGAAAACAACCCCCCCACGCTACTCGTCCTCGATCAGCGTGGCGCGGGTGAGAGACCGCGCGCCGAAACGCTCGCGAATCCGTGCCGTTGCGTCCTCCACGCGCAGCCGTCTCTCGGAGGTCGGATCGGGGAAGAGGGTCCTGGGAGGCGGCCCCGGCGAAAGTCCTGCGACGGACACGCCCGTCAGGCGCACCCGCCGGCCCCGCAGGGCGAATCGACCGAGCAGTCCCTTCGCGGCCTCGTAGATCGAGTCGGTGTCCGCGACGGGCTCGGGGAGCGCACAGCGCCGTGTCTTCAGCGTGAAGTCCGCGTACTTCACCTTCACGACGACCACTCGGCCGCACAGACCCTCGACGTGAAGGCGACGCGCAACGCGCGCCGACTGTCCGAGCAGGTGACGCTCGAGCTGGCGAAGGTCCGTCACGTCTGCCTCGAAAGTCTCCTCGGCGCCCACGCTCTGCGCGGCGCGACCGGGGACCACGGGCCGCGGATCGATCCCGCGCGCCAGCCTCGCTACCTCCTCGCCCCAGCTTCCGAGAAGCGCGCGCAGCACTTTTCCGCCGGCGCGCGCGAGGTCGCCCATCGATTCCATTCCCTGCTCCCGCAGCCGTGCGGCTGCCTTCGGGCCGACCCCCCACATCCGTTCGATGGGCAATGGCGCGAGAAACGTCGCCACGGCCTCGGCCTCGACGACGACGAGCCCGTCGGGCTTCTTCAGGTCGCTCGCGACCTTCGCGACGAACTTGCACGGCGCGACCCCCGCGGAGGCCGTGAGCTGCAGCTCGCCCCGAACCGCGTCCTTGATCCGGCGCGCCACCGCCGCGCCGTCACCGAAGAGCGACCGGCTCTCGGTCACGTCGAGGAACGCCTCGTCGAGCGACAGCCCTTCGACCAGGGGCGTGTAGCGCCGGAAGATGGCGAAGACCTCCTTCGAGACCTCCAGGTACCGCGCCATGCGCCCCGCGAGAAAGACCGCCTGCGGGCAGCGACGGATCGCCTCGACGATGGGCATCGCGCTTCGCACGCCGAACGCGCGCGCCTCGTACGAGGCCGCCGACACCACGCCGCGCCTACTCGGTCCTCCGACGACCACGGGCTTTCCCCGAAGAGTCGGATCGTCCCGCTGCTCGACCGACGCGTAGAACGCGTCCATGTCGACGTGGAGGATCTGGCGGGACATGGCGCTGGAGTCTACTGTGCCCGCGTTGCCCGGAGCCCTGGAGAGTCTTCTTCTGTTCGCGTCCGGGCTCGTCGCCGGGGTCGTGAACTCGGTCGCGGGGGCCGGATCGATGATCACGCTGCCGGCGCTCATGATCGTCGGCGGCCTGCCTGCCGGCGCCGCGAACGCGACGAACCGCGTCGCCGTGCTCGTGCAGTCCCTCTCGGCTGCGGAGAGCTTTCGCCGCAGCAAGGTGACGGGGCTGCGGGCCGGCGCGGTCCTCGCCGTCCCCGCCGCCGTCGGATCGCTGGGCGGAGCATGGCTCGCCACGATCCTCTCCGACGACGTCCTGCGGCGCGTGATGGGCGTCGTGTTTCTGGCGATGCTCGTCCCCGTGCTTCGGCCGCCGCGCAAGCCCGCCGACGAGCGATCCAGATCCTCCCCCGGAGCGGGGATCCGGGCAACGACGTCCATGGCTGTCTCCTTCTTCGTTCTGGGCATCTACGGCGGCTTCATCCAGGTGGGAATCGGCATCCTGATCCTGGCGGTCTTCTCCTCGCTGGGGACGTCGTTGCTCGAGGGGAACCAGGTCAAGGTCGTGACGGTCGCCGCGCTGACCGCCGTCGCGCTCGCGATCTTCGCCTCGCAGGGGCTCGTCGCGTGGCGGCTCGGCCTCGTGGTTGCGGCGGGGAGCGCGATCGGCGGGTGGCTGGGGGCGAAGCTCTCGGTCGCGCGGGGAGAGCGGTTCATCCGTGCATTCGTGGTCGTCGCGGCGGTCGCCTCGAGCCTGCAGCTCTTCGGGATAGTGTAGGGGTACCGTGCGCATCGTCGCCGACGACCGCGTTCCCTTTCCGCGCGAGGTCGTTTACCGGACCTACCGCGACCGACTCGTCGAGCTGGTGCCGTTCCTCCCCAACGTCCGCGAGATCGAGGTGCGCGAGCGAAAGGACGAAGACGATGCCGTTCGGCTGGTGAACGTCTGGCATGCGAAGGCGGAGATCCCGGCCGTCGCTCGAAGCGTGCTGCGCCCCGAGATGCTCGCGTGGACGGACCGTGCCGTCTGGCGCGAAGCCGAGTGGACCACCGAATGGCGGATCGAGACGCACGCGTTCACCGAGGCGGTGACCTGCGCCGGGAGGAACGAGTTCGTGGCGCAAGGCGATGCGACGGTGATCCGGATCCGAGGAGACCTGCGGATCGACCTTCGCCAGGTCCGCGCCGTGCCGCGCCTGCTGGCCGGGACGATCGGTCCCGTCGTGGAGAAGTTCGTCGTGGCCATGATCACGCCGAACCTGTCGAAGGTCTCGCGCGGGATCGAGAAGCTGCTCACCCGGGAGCGAGATGGCTGAGTCGACGGAGGATCGCGAGCGGAGCTTCCGCACCGCGGTCGAGGATTTTCGCGCGGGCAAGACCGCGCAGGCACGGCTGCGCTGGAAGACGCTGTGGGACGAGGAGGAGGACGAAACGCACCGGTCGTTTCTGCAGGCACTCTTGCAGCTGTGCGCGGCGATCGAGAAGCGCGGCGCCGATCGGGACGCCGCCCGCAAGCTTCTCGCCCTCGCGGGCGCGAAGCTCGGACTGTTGCCCGACGCATTCGGAGGGATCGACGTGGCGGCCCTGCGCGCGACCCTCGGGCGCCTCGACGATCCGGACGAAGCGGTGCCCGATCTCGCGGCGGCGGGGATCGCGCTGCCGTGGCGCCGGATCCGTCCGAGGCCTCCCGCGATCCCCGCGCCCGAGCGACCCGCGCACTTTCGCAAGGCGCTGGCGGCGTACGCCGCGGGGCGTTTCTTCGAGGCGCACGAGCTCTGGGAGGACCTTTGGCGCGACGAAGCGGACGTCTTCCACCGCAACTTCGTCCAGGCGCTCATCCAGGTCGCGGCGGCGATGCACAAGCTCGGCCAGGGAGGGACGACGGGCCCGCTGCATCTTCTCGAGCGCGCGCTCATCCGGCTCGAGGGCGTACGCGACGGATACGCGGGGATCGCAGTGAGCCGGCTCCAGGACGACTGCCGTCGGGCGCGCAAGGCGATCGAGCGCCTCGCGGCCGAGGGTCGGACGGACCTCGACCCGTCGCTCGTACCGCGTATCGAGGCCAGCGAGCCATGACACCCGGGATCCGATACGATGGGGTCATGAAAATCGCGCTTGCGAGCCTGCTGCTGCTCCTCCATGGGGGATGCGGGTCCGACTCGGGGTCGGGCGTCGGCGGGGACGCCGACACGGACGCCGACACGGATTCCGATTCGGATGCGGACACCGACGCCGATGCGGATTCGGACACGGACACCGATTCCGATACGGATGCCGACACGGACACCGATTCCGGCACCGACACGTCGTCCGGGACGGACACTGGTTCCGATACGGGCACCGGTTCCGATACGGACACCGGGACCGGCTCCGATACGGACGTGCTCGGTCTGAACTGCGACGACCCCTCGGGCGCGTCGACCTGCCGCGAGGTGCTCGAGTGCGCGGGTGGCTGCGGTCTCGATAGCGACTGCATTCAAGCCTGTCTCGACGATTCCGGATCCGCCGCGACCTGCGAGCTCGCGCTCTCCGCGATGAACTGCGCGGCGGCGGCCGCGGGCCCCGACGGGGCGTGCGAGGAAGACTGCGTCGATCCCGGATCCATCGGGTGCATCCTCTGCGTCGCGGGGGAGTGCCCGGACTCGGTGGAGTGTTACGGGGCGTAGCTCCCTTTCGTGCAGGCCGCGCTGCGAATCGCCGGGTGGGCGAACCTCCTGCCGGGCGCGCTCGTCTGCCTCGTCGCCCCGGCGGCGCTCTTTCGATGGCTCGAACTGCCGTTCGACGCGACCGCGGCGGTCCTCATGCGGTATCTCGGCGTCGCCTTCTTAGCGCTCGGCGTCATGAACGCGGCCGCCGCGGCCCGTCCGAGTGTATGGAAACCAGTGATCGCCCTCGATCTGGTGCTCTTCGGCGGGTCTGCACTCGTGCCGCTGTCGAGGTACCTGCTCGAAGGTGGGGTCCACTGGTTCTGGTGGGCGAACGCCGCGCTCGATGCAGCCATGTTCTCGCTGGTCGCCGCCTCGGCCATCCGGACGTTCTGGATGAAGTAGCATTCGACCCGGGGTGGTTCCTCACGTGAAGGGTTCGACGCTGCGCACGAGGCGCGAGTTCGTGCTGCGGCACCACGGGGAGGAGGCCTGGCGCCGGGTCCTGGGCGATATCGGAAACGAGATGGCGGCGGAGGTGTCCGGCCCGCTCGTCGCGACGGCCTGGTACCGATTCGATCTGCGCAACCGTGTCGAGCGCGCCATCGTCGAGGTGTGCGGCCGCGGGGACGAAGGCATCTGCGTCGACATGGGCGCCTTCTCCGCGATGGAGAACCTCTCGACGCTGTACCGGTCCTACCGCCAGGGTGGGGAGGAGCCGGGACCGTTCTACCGGCGGTTCGCGCAGCTGTATCCGACCCTGTACGACTTCGGGAAGATGGGCGTCGTCGAGTCCTCGACCGGCGCGGAGGTGCGGATCGTGCACGATCTCGAGGGCCACGCGACGCGTACGAACTGCCTCGGCGCGGTCGGATTCTTCCGGGGCGCCGGGCAAGCCGCCGGAATCCCCGGCCTTCGCGTCGAGGAGCCCTCATGCCAGGTCCGCGGGGACGAGAAGTGCCTGCACGTCGTGAAGTGGGGCGCTCGACCTAGAACCACCCTCTTTTGATCAGGAAGGGCGCCGGAAGAGGATCACCAGTCGATCCGCCTCCGCACCGAGGATCTCCAGGCCCGGGCGGACCTTTCCCTTCTTTCCTGGCTTCGGCTGCGCGACCGTGCCCCGGACGCGCACGACGTCGCCTGCGGCGATCCACCGCGCGACGTAGCGCGTGCCGTTTCGCTTGCCGGGACCGCGGTCGGAACGGCCGCCCCGCACGAGGACCCTGCCAGGTTCCGGTCGGACGTAGACCCGACCGCCCGAGTCCTCCACCCAGAAGGGCTCGAGCTCCTCGTCCTGCGACGCGACCTGCCAGAAGGCGCGTCCCTGCCGCACGCCTGCCTTGAACTCCTCCGTCAACGTCTCGTGATAGACGGCGTCGAAGTCCGTCCCGGGAACCTTGATCCGACTCTCGGCGACGACCTTGCCCTCGACGACGACGCGCTGCCCGACCGCCAGGGACGGGACGGAAGTCGTGCGCGCGAACCGCAGGAAGAACGTCACGGCCCGGGAACGGTAACCGTCAGAGGTCCAGGTCGGGCGGACCCGCGGAGGCGGCCGCCTCGTCTTCGGTGAACTCCACCCGCTGCGGGCCGCGGTCGACCGCGCCGCCGAGCCAGAAGCGCATCGGACGCGTGACCTCCTGCCGGCGCCTCGTCGCGACCACCTCGTAGTAACGCTGCGGGTGGAACTCCGGCTGGCGCAGGGCGAGCTGCTTCTTGATGACCCTCGTGCTGCGGTCGGCGACCATGGCCGTCGTTGATCGGATGAACCGACGCGGCCCGTCCGACACGTCGTAGAAGAGGAGCTGGACCTCGAAGTCGTCGATCGGAGACGACAGGAAGACGACCGCCTGGAACGCCCACGATCCGTCCGGTGTCCTGGGAATCCGGTCCACGCCGAAGGTCTGGTACCAGCTCGTCGCCTGGTCTTCGGAGGCAAACGCAGGAATTGGCCTCGTGTAGATCTTGATGCTCCGGCGGAAGGAGTCGGCCGGCGCCCGCGCGAGGGCGGGCAGGGCGAGGCAGAGAACCCCCGCGGCAAGAAAAGCTTTGAACCGCATCGACGACCTCCAAAACCCCGTGCGGGGGCGCATGGTACCCGTCCTACGGTCGCCGTCCAATGTCCTCCCCTCCGACGCTCGGCACGCGAGCGACATTCATGGGAACGTCCCGGGCCCCCGGAAGTCGTAAGATGCGAGCCGTGGAGCCCGCCGACCTGCCGCCCTATGAGAAGGGGGACGACCTCGACCGGGCCCTGCGCCGAGCCGAGGGCGAAAAACTATCGGATCGCTACTACTTGGGCGGGGTCTGCGCGGGCGCTTTCGTCGCGGTCACGGGCGCCGCCTGGTCGGTGTCGGGCGGACCGGTCTGGGCGCTCGTCGGTGGGTTCGCGCTGGGCCTGCTCATCGCCCTGTGGATGGCGATCCTCGGCCGCAAGCAGCTCGACTACGAGCCGACCGGAGAAATCGCTCCCCCGCCCGAGGACCCCCCTAGTCCCGAACCGCCGAACGACTAGCGAGGTCTGCCTCGGACATCCGGGAGTACGCCAGGAGCGTGCCCGCGCGAACGGCGATGCGCAGCGCGATGGCCACCTGACCGAGAAGGAGCGGAACGAAGAATCCGGCCTGCGTCGGACCGAGCGTCCCGTCGGTAGCGGCGCCCGAGGCGAACACGAGCGCCGTCTGCAGGGCAGCGCCTGCGAGGCCGACGCCCACCGCCGTCATCGGACGCCGGATGGCAAACCCAGCCGCCGAGGCGAGCGCACCGAGGACGAAGCGCCGATCCCCGGACGCGATCCGGGCCTTCGCGACGTCCGATGCCGCGAGGATGAGCAGTACGAACACGCCGTGGACGACGTCGACCGATCGGTTCGCGACGAAGGCGAGGACCTCGCTCGTGGAGCGCTCCGCCCAGGCGTCGATCGGAGCGGCGAGCGCGCGGCGTCCGATCTCCAGACCGACGAGCGCGAGGGCGAGAGCGGCCGCGAGCCGCAGGAAACGGAAACCGTGGCGGCCGATGCCCGCGAAGAATCCCTCGCTCCTCGCCGCGGACAGCCACCCGGCGGCCGACAGGGCGCTCCACACCCACGAGACGAGCAGGGCGGCGGCGAGCGCATACGGCCAGGTGCCCAGGGCGCCGGGCGACGCCGCGCGGACGTCGAGCCAGGCGAAGAAGTCGAGGCCGCTCGCGAGCTGGAACGCGTCGGCGCGCGTGGAGAGCGCGCGATCCAGCGCCGCGTAGCTCGGGGCGACCGCCACGAGCGCGATCCCGAGGTCGACGAGAGCGAGGACGGCCAGCAGGTGCGGGCGCGCCAGGGCGGCGCCGAGTCCACCGGCGAGGGCACGCAGAGGTCTCACGACCCGACCTCTGCAATGCACGCCCGCGGCGACGGGGTGCGGGTCGTAGGCCCGAGGAGTTGCGCGCTTCCGCGCGCGCCTTTCGGCCGGCGACGCAGCCCACCGCTCCTTCCTTTCGGACGCGGGCTCAGGACACACCCCCCGCCAGCCGCATCGCGTGCTGCGCCCACAGGAGAAGACGCAGCGCCCACCGCCTGGCCGCGCGCCCGTCCGCCCGGTGGCGCCACGAGTTGTTCCCGCGATCCACGTCGAGGGCCCAGCGCCCGTGTGGATCCACGACGACGGACCGGACCGCGGGCTGTGCCGGGTAGCGGTACCGGACGAAACGGTCCTGCCCGTCCCATCGCTCGCGGCGGACGGACCCGTCCTCGAAGCGCACGGTGACCTCGACCGGCGCGACGAAGTCGCCGAGCCGGCGGACGAGCACGTCCGTCTTTGCCCGGCTGCCGGCGCCGCGTCCTGTCCCGCGCGCGCGGACCTCGCCGACGGCGTAGTCGAGCACACGCGCGGTCCGGACCGCCTGGTCGAAGAACCAGGACAGGTCCGTGCCGGCGACCTCGGAGGCGACCCGCTCGAAGTCCTCGCCGCGCGGATGGCCGAAGCGGAAGCGCTCCGAGTACGTGCGCAGGATCCGATCCAGCATTCCGGGAGGGAGAAACCGCTCGAGCGAACGCAGCATCACGCTCGTCTTCGAGTACGCGTTGATCCGGTACGCGAGGTGGTCGTACTGCTCGAAGCCGACGCGCGACATCTCCCCGCGGCGCGGGTCCTCCCGGTAGCGCGCGAGGCTGCCGAGGGGCGCACCTTCGCTCCGCGGCTCCTGCATCGTCGTGGGCCACGCCGCCACGGGCGGGACGTCGCGGGCGAACGCGAGGATCCCGCCCGGCGCCGCGCCGAGCGGCTCCAGCAGGCCCAAGCCGAGCAGCGGATCCGAGATCTCCTCGGGCACCTCCCAGGGCTGGAAGCGCGCGAGGTCGATCCCGAGGACCTCCAGGTCGAACCCCTGCGGGGGATAGGCCGTCTCGAGCGCGCGCATCGTCGAGTACGCCGTGAACCCCTCGTCCAGCCACGGCGTCTCGAACTCGTTCGATCCGACGAGGCCGTAGAAGAACTGGTGCCCGAACTCGTGCATCGTGACCCACTCGAGCGCAGAGCCCTCGGAGAAGAGCCCCCCCGGCGCCGTCAGCAGCGTCGGGTACTCCATGCAGCACGCAAAGCCGCCCGACTTCGGCGGCACCACGACGGTCAGCGTGTCGTACGGATAGCGGCCGTAGCGCAGACCGTAGAGCTCGAGGCCGGCGTCGATGCACCGCAGGTATCGATCCGCTCGATCCCGGTGCTCGGGCGGGAGGATCAGGCTCACCCGGACGTCGCGCAGAGCGAGCTCCGCTTCGCTCCGGGCGAGCGCTCCGGCCAGGCGACGACGTTCACGGCCGAACCGGACCTTCGATCCCCGGAAGACGTGATCCAGCTTCACGACGCGGCTCGACGCGACCCAGGCGAAATCGTGGACGTCGTCGGCGGTGAAGCGGTGGACGTCGTCGGTCCCCTGCGAGGAGGATCCCGATCGGCTCGCCCGTCCCGAGGCCGCGACGACCCAGCCGTTCGGGACGTGGAGCGTGACGTCGTACGACCCGTAGTCGGCGAAGTACTCGGTGGACGCGTGGTACTGGTGGCAGTTCCAGCCGCGGCCCTCCTCGTAGACGCCCGGCTTGGGGAACCACTGCGCGGCGAAGACGAAGTCCTCGCCCCAGCCCGTCCGGACGCCGGCGCGAGGGATTCGGGAGTGCCATTCCAGGTCGAGCGCGACCTCGCCGCCCGGGGGGACGGCGGTGGGGAGCACGGCGCGTGCCACCGTACGATCCCGATCGTTGTCGTCGTCGGGGTGCTCGAACGACAGGCTCAGCGCGGGCCCGTCCTTGACGCGGATGCGGTCGACGACGATCTCTCCGCGGGACTCGGCGTCGTCCTGCGAGCGGCGATCGCTGCGGGATTCGAGGGCGAAGGTGCTCTCGTCGTCGCGAAACGCGTTCCAGTACAGGTGCAGCCAGATGTCGCGGACCGTGTCCTTCGTGCGGTTGCGCCAGACGATGGTCTGCTTCGCTCGCAGGCGCCTGCCGGCGTAGTCGAGCGTCACGTCGAGGACGTGGGTCACCAGGCGGGGACTGCGCTCCGGGAGCGGATCCGCGTGCGCGAGCGGCGCGAGGAGGACCAGGAAGAGGGCGCCGCGCCGCAAGGCGAGCGGGAGGGTAGCCCAAACGAAGGTCGAGGTAGACTGCCCGGATGGCGGAGATCCAGTGGCAGGGCAAGCAGGCGGGACGCACGCACAGGTTCCTTCCGCGGGGGGAGGCCGTGCTCGCCGCGGCGGACACGGTGCGGGTCGCGGCCGGAGAAGCCCTGGCGATCCTGGCGGCCGACGGAGCCCTCGCCGGTCTGCTCGTCGGACCCGCGCAGTCGGAGGTTTCGGCGCTGCCGTTCGTCGCCGCCCTCGGCGCGCAGGCGACCTTCGGGCGCTATCCGGTCGCGCTGCTGTGGGTCTCGACGGCCCCGGTCGAGATCAAGGCGGAGTTCCCACTGCCGCCGATCGCCGACCCGCGGACCGGGATGAAGTGCGCGGGGGCGAGCGCGCGCGCGACCTTCGGCCTCGCGGTGACCGATGCGGCGAAGCTTCTCGCGGCGCAGCACACAGACGCGAAGCCGATCGCCGGCGACGTGGTGGAGCGGCTCGCGAAGCAGGCGCTCGGGACCGCGTGCGCGACGTTCTGGACGGAGAGCCGGGAAGCTGTCGCGACGCGTCAGGCCCCGATGGAGGAGATGGCTCCGAAGCTGGCGGCAACGGTGCTCGATCCGGTGGGCCTCGTGGTGTCGGGCCTGAAGGTCGAGCTGCGCCTGCCGGTCGGGTTCACGCCCCGACCTGGGCAATGAACGCCCGAGGCAACGAGGTGCGGGCCGTAGGCCCGAGGAGATGCGCGCTTCCGCGCGCGCCGTTCGACGGGCGCCGGAGCCCA